>ENA-UOJO01000817-UOJO01000817.1-human-gut-metagenome-genome-assembly--contig:-P57-NODE-817-length-44812-cov-9.426146_pt1 | contig 44812 bp, 43 predicted proteins | sample MGYA00242351_ERZ723898 | MGnify/ENA metagenome assembly ERZ723898 | reverse complement strand
TGCCCAACGGCACAAAGGGGTATATAAGAGGGGATTACTTAAGCATATATACCGAAACTGTAACGCCTACGGCTTCCGCGACGGCAACGCCGACAGCGACACCCACTGCGACACCGACGGCAACCCCTACCGCAACACCCACGCCTACCGTCAAGCCTACGCCCACTCCTACGGCAACGCCGGTAATAGTAACCAAGGGCAAGGTAATAAACTGCAATGTGGCGGTGAATATGCGTTCCGGGCCCTCCACAAGCCACACTAAAATCGGGCAGGCGGCAAAGGGAACAATAGTAACGATACTGGATAAAATCGGGGATTGGTACTATCTTGTGCTGCCCAACGGCACAAAGGGGTATATAAGAGGGGATTACTTAAGCATATATACCGAGACGGTAACACCCACGGCTTCCGCGACGGCAACACCGACAGCGACACCCACGGCAAAGCCCACCCCCACGCCCACGCAGTCCGCGCCGACGGGCGGCGGGCTGAAGGCGAGGATTGAATGTAATTCTGCTGCAAATGTCAGAAGCGGACCCTCTACATCCTATCAGGGAATAGGGTCGGTTAAAAAGAACAGCACCGTTACGGTGCTGGGCAAAAAAAGCGGTTGGTACAGAATACGGCTGGATAACGGTCTTGTAGGGTACACAAGCGGCAGCTATGTTAAGCCGATTGCTACCTCCGGAAAAATTACGGCAAACGGGGTAAATTTAAGAAGAGGCACCGGTACCGGGTATTCTCAGGTGGCGGTTCTGCGAAACGGCGAAGCGGTTACCGTGCTGGATGTTTCCGAAAACGGTTGGTATAAGCTGAAAACCGCAGAGGGCAAAACGGGCTGGGTAAAGGGAGATTATCTCTCGGTATAATACCGTTTTGAAGCTGCGAAAACAAAGAGCGAAGGGCGTGCCGATCAGAACACGACCTTCGTTTTTTTCGGATTTATATACGGTGAATCAGTATACGGTGAATATATAAGGATTACGGTCTGCGCTGCATTATCGGCGGCGCGACACAAATAAAAATTGCGAAAAAGAAATATAATCGTAACACAATTGTAACAAATAGAGCTATGGGCAGTATGCGGGAGAAAAACAGAGCATACGGCGGATAATCGGCTCAGAGCGGATTTGCATAGACAAACGGTCTCTGATAGTATATGATCAACTTATGGTACAGATCAAGATATTTCAGCTTCAAAATGTGCGTAGGCATAACGAAACAGATAAAAGCCTGCATATGCGTATGTGCAAAAATCAGACGGATTTTAACAGGCGCAAAGCCCCGTGATGCGAAGCTCGCGGGCCGGAGCGCCGACCTCAATACTCAGAACAGGATGTGACAAACATGAATAAACACTTTTGTTTTGGCACGGTTATTGCATTGGCGTTATGCGCCGTAATGCTTTTTTCGCTGTTGCCGCTTTCAGCGGCGGCTGCAAGTGTAAAATTCGTAAGCGGAGACAGCGGAGATGTCGTGAAGGCTATACAGACTGCGCTTAAGGATGAGGGCAAATACAGCGGCAGCATTGACGGCAAATACGGCACGGGCACGGTGAATGCGGTAAAGGCGTTTCAGAAGGCGAAAAAGCTGACTCAGGACGGAAAATGCGGCGTCAATACGCTTAAAGCACTGGGGCTTTATTCCGACGACAAGGTAACCGGCACTGCCGTGACCGATGCTGCGGTCAGGCTGCGCAGAGGCCCCAGCACTTCGCATCCGGCATATTATGTCATGTCAAAGGGCACAAAGCTGTCAATCATCAGCAAAACCGGCGAATGGTACCGAGTGCGTACCGGGGACGGAATTGAGGGCTATGCCGCGGAGAGCTATATAAGTGTGGACGGTAAAAGCGATGCTGCCGGCAGTGTCCGCGAGGGCAAGGTAACGGGCATTGTGAATTATGTAAACATTCGTAAGGGACCGAGCACCGCTACGGAGTCCATAGGAAGACTGACAAACGGCACGGCGGTATATGTGCTAAATGTCGGCAGTGACTGGCACCAGATAAAAACAAAAGCCGGGCTTACCGGCTATGTAAGCGCGACATATATTAAGGTATCCTCAATTACCGTAGCTCCGGATGATACTGATATAAAAGCGCCCACCTACACCCTTAAGCGCGGAATGAACAACAATGCCGATGTGCGGAAAATGCAGGAGCGCTTGAAGGAGCTTGGGTATTTTGACAGCGGCTGCACCGGAAACTATGCAAGCGTTACCTTTGCTGCGGTAGTGGATTTCCAAAAGGCAAACGGGCTGACGGCCGACGGCGTAGCGGGTGCCAAAACTCTTGCAAAGATTTATTCCTCAGATGCCGTGCCGAAAAAGGACGGTAAAAACGAAATAAAGGGCGATGACGATCTGATACACCCTCTTCCCTCAACAACGCTGCGCAAAAACATGAAAAACGATGATGTCGTAACCATGCAGAAGCGCCTTAAGGAGCTTGGTTATTTTACCGCTACCTGCACAGGACTTTACGGGGACAAAACGGTGGCGGCGGTAAAGGCTTTTCAGAAGAAGAATAATCTTACGGCGGACGGAATAGCGGGATCCAAAACGCTCAGCGCAATGTATTCCGCATCTGCCGTGCCGGGCGCCATGACGGAGGATGAAAAGCTCAAGGCAAAAATCGATAATATGATCGAAATTGCACAGTCTTATATGGGCGCCAAATATGTCCGCGGCGGAAACGGCCCCAAATCCTTTGACTGCTCCGGCTTCACAACCCGCGTGTTCAGGGAGGCTTACAGCTATACGATGCCGCGCACGGCATATACGCAGGGCTACAATAATTTCGGACGGAAAATCAATAGCATGTCGGAGCTTAAGCGCGGAGACCTTGTGTTTTTCAACACCAACAAAAACGACAGCGATCGTTGCGATCATGTAGGCATATATATGGGCAAGAATCAATTCATTCATGCTTCCTCCACCGAGGGCAAGATTGTTATTTCCGATATAAGCAAGCGTTGGTGGGCGGAGATATTCTCATGGGGCAAAAGAGTTATAGAATAATAAGCTTTAATACGGTTCAAAGGGTACCGCAGGCGGTGCCCTTTGCTTTTGCCGAAAAACAACTGCTTTTTGCGCGCATAAAAGCAAAAAACGGTTGCTTTTTTACGGAACATACGATATAATAACACCTGCTTGAGTGATCGGGCGCAATTAAATATCGCATAATATGCATGGAGAAGTCGCCTAGTTTGGTCGAGGGCGCACGACTGGAAATCGTGTAGGCGTTAATAGCGTCTCGAGGGTTCGAATCCCTCCTTCTCCGCCAATGTCAGCAGGTATTTAACGATATCTGCTGATTTTTTTACATTTTTTCTTACCGTTATTTTTTCATTTGAGTGGTCGGGGTTTGATCATTCGCACCTTTCTGATTATTTTTTTTGCATTTTTGCCCCTGTGTCTAAGGTTTTGACACGGGGGCTTTTATGTCTATTGTAAATGCCGGAAAAAAGGGTATAATCAAAGCATAAAAAGAATTCAGGGAGGCAAAAGATATGTATTATTCCGCAGGAACTTATGAAGCATTCGCACATCCGGAGAAGCCGAAGGATGTTGATAAAAAGTCGGCGTATATAATAGGTACGGGGCTTGCCGGGCTTACTGCCGCTTTTTATCTTGTACGGGACGGGCAGATGAAGGGTGAGCGTATTCATCTTCTTGAAAAGCTGGATCTTGCAGGCGGCAGCTGCGACGGCCGCAGGGATGTGACCAAGGGCTTCTTTATGCGCGGCGGCCGCGAAATGGACAACCATTTTGAGGTTATGTGGGATACCTTCCGTGATGTGCCCTCCATTGAAACGCCGGGAGTATCGGTGCTGGATGAATACTACTGGCTCAATAAGCATGATCCCAACTATTCCCTTTGCCGTGCTACCGTTGATTGCGGCAAGGATGCTCATACCGACAGAAAGTTTGAGCTGGATAAAGAATCCGCAATGGCGCTTTCCAAGCTGTTTATGACTCCGGAAAAGGATCTGGAGGATAAAAAGATTTCCGAGGTATTGCCTGAGTCCTTCTGGAGCACGAATTTCTGGCTGTACTGGCAGACCATGTTTGCTTTCCAGAAATGGTCAAGCGCGCTGGAGATGAAAAGGTATCTGTGCCGCTATGTGCACCATATCGACGGCTTGCCGGATTTCAGCGCACTGCGCTTTACAAAGTACAATCAGTACGAAAGCATGATTCTGCCCCTTGTGAAATATCTCCAGGAGCACGGAGTAAGCATCGAATACGGAATCGATGTTAAAAATGTGATTATCAAAACAGTGGGCAGCGAAAAAATTGCCACGCAGATCGTATATGTCAAGGACGGAAAGGAGCAGACCAAAGACCTTCTCAGGGACGACCTTGTGTTTATTACAAACGGCTGCTGCACCGATACCTCCTGCTACGGCGATCAGGAGCATGCGCCCGATCTCTCCGGCGTAAAGAACGGCTTCGGGGAATCATGGGATATGTGGAAGGCAATTGCCGCGCAGGCTAAGCACGGGGAGTACGGCAATCCGGAGGCTTTCTGCAGCGATGTTGAGGCCACAAACTGGATGAGCGCCACGGTAGAAACCTCGGATGAAGAGGTTATCCGGTATATTACGGATATATGCAAGAGGGACCCCCGTGCGGGCAAGGTGACAACGGGCGGCATAGTAACGGTAAAGGACAGCGTGAACAACTGGTATCTTTCCTGGACCGTTAACCGTCAGCCGCAGTTCCGCGCCCAGGATAAGAATACGGTACTGGTATGGCTGTATTCCCTTAACACAAACAAAGAGGGCAACTATGTAAAGAAAGCAATGCGCAGCTGCACCGGATACGAGGTGTGCAGCGAGTGGCTGTATCACATAGGAGTTCCGACCGACCGTATCGACAGGCTTGCAAGGGAAGCGTGCAATACCACAACCTGCTTTATGCCGTATATAAACGCCTTCTTCCAGCCCAGAAAGGAATCGGACCGTCCGAAGGTGGTGCCGGAGGGCGCAGCAAACTTTGCTTTTATAGGCCAGTTTGCAGAAACCCCCAGAGATACGATATTCACTACGGAGTATTCGATGCGTACCGGTATGGAATCGGTTTACACTCTGCTTGATATAGACCGCGCCGTGCCGGAGGTATGGGGCAGCAAGTATGATGTAAGGGAATTGCTGCGCGCCTGCTACTATGCCATTGATAAAAAGCCCATTACCGATATAAAGCTGTCCTTTGCCGAAAAGGAAATGCTCAAGCTGGTAATGAAGAAGGTGCAGGGCACCGATATTGAGCTGCTGCTTAAGGAAAGCGGACTTATACAGTAAAAATGCCGATATGCTGCAAAGCAAAAACGGCGCGCAGAAAAAAACTGCGCGCCGTTTTTGTTTAAGCGGTATGAATGTATACGGTATGCATGTATATATACATATATTATATATAGGTATATAGGGGCGGGATAAAGGCGTTTATATATCCGAAGGCTTCACCGTATACAGCCGGCGTCCGCCGTGCCCGCCGAATATCTGCCATGTGCCGGCGCCCAGGCGGGAGAATATTGCTCTGCGCTCTTTTGCGCAAAGCTCGGGATCGGTATCCACCGAGGTCATAAGTATTGGTGCGTAACGGTTGTATTCCGACTGTTTTGCCGTCATATCCTTTATATTTACAAAAATATCGCCGCTGAATACGACCCTGTTTTCATAATCTATCAGCACCGATTCTCCCTTAAGATGTCCGCCGCCTCCCTGATACAGCTCAAAGTGAAGCTCGCCGAAATCGAAGCGGCCGCAGCTTTCCAGTATTTCCGGGGTTATGTCGTTTCCTACGGCAACAAGTCGGTCGGGGCTTACGGGACGGTAGGAGGTGAGAATTTTGCATATGCGTATATACGGCTTGTGCAGCGGGTTTGCTTCGCGGTAGCCCTCGCCCGTTTCGTATTCCGACTTCAGGCATTTCGCCGTGCCGGGGCTTGCATAGACGGTGTCGAATTCCGTAAGCAAACCGCAGTGATCCACATCGGCATGGGTGATAAACGCCTGCTTTTTTATTGCATCAAAATTCGGTATAAGCTCGCGCAGCAGCCGGTTCATTTCGTCCCGGCAATAGGCATAGCCCGTATCGACAAACAGGTATTCCCCTTGGCTTTTTATTATTGCGGTGTTGCTGCCGCAGGGAGGCTCAATAAGAATTATCTCGGTATTGTCCGTTATGCCGTATACGGACACGCGTGCGGCAAAATCCGCCCCGCGCGATTGGGCAAGCAGCCGGCAGAACCTGCTTATGCTGTCAAAGGTACGGTAGGGAGATACTCCGGCTTCGTCCAGCTGCTGCATGGCAAGGTTTGTGTTTACCATCAGGGCTTCTCTGGAATCGGAGGGTATATTCATAAGGGAGGACAGCTCGCTTACAAAATGAACATAGAACAGGCTGTTATCGTATATTTTATCCGCGCGGTTATAATCCAGCACGCGCACCGTACACAGCTTTTCCGCCTCGGCCAAAAAGCTGCTTATGCGGCTTTTTTCTTCGGCCACAATGCCCATTTTGAAATACTGATAATCAGAACCGTTCTCCTGCGAGCTCATATATGCAATATTGAAGCTGAAACGGCTGATAAGCTCCAGCACTCCGGTAACGCTGCCCGGTGTATCTTTAAGACGGAATTCCAAAAGCAGCACGCTTTTATGGCCGTCGTCGCATTGCAGATAGCCTATCTGTGCAAGCTTTCGCGCCGCGTCTTCAAGCTGCTGCTGTGTGCCCTCGGCATCAATAAACAGCATGTTGGCATCCACGGCTTTATTATAGCTTACTCTTGTTATATTAACGCCTATGGCCGCAAAGCAGCGGCTGGCCTTAAGAAAAGCGCCGATATGGTCGGGCATTACCGTAACAAATGTTCTTTTCGTAGCCTTTACCTCCGTTTGGTTTTGTCAAAAGAGTTTTTCCTTATTGAATATTCTACCACGCTCTCGCTGTTTTTTCAAGCATCACGGTGTAAAGAATGATTATTATCTCGCTTCGCTGCGAAATGCTCTCTTATGCCGCAAAATGCGAAAATCCGTTTTATGCAAGGAAGAGGACACAAAGAACTGCCGGGACGGAAAAGAAAAATCCTCACTTTCAAGTGAGGATTTCGTGGTAGCGGCAGTTGGATTCGAACCAACGACCAATCGGGTATGAACCGAGTACTCTAGCCAGCTGAGCTATGCCGCCGTACAACATGCGCATTATATCTTATATATAAATACTTGTCAAGGATTTTTTTGCAAGCCGGTATTATCGGAGCAAAGCGGATTTTTCCAAAGCTGTTTCGCAGTGAAAAATAAAACATTAAGTGCGAAGGCTGCCGGACAACACGGCTTGCCCGGCACCGGAGGAGGAAAGCGGGAAAAAAACAGCGCCGGGGACGGATACAAAGCAAATAGGTGTTATACGGGCCCGTACACATGTCCTCCGGGCTTGTATATGCGCGCCGAAGCAATGATTAAATGCATAAAATAGTGAATAAAACGCTGATTATGCATAAAATATATGCATTTATGCGTTAAAAACGATTTTTTCTGTATTTTTATTAAAAAGTGCTTGCGTTATTTTATAGTATGTGGTATTATCACACCATCAAATAAAAATTGCGGCCGACAAGGCCTAAAAAGGAAAGGAAACATAACCATGAAAAGCATTAAATTTATTGTAACAGCGGTACTTACTGCGGCATTGTTGCTGTGCTGCTCGGCTTGCTCGAGCGTCGCGGCAAACACGGTGTTCAAAGCCGATGACCTCTACGGCAAAAAGATAGGCGTTCAGCTGGGCACCACCGGCGACACCTTTGCTACCGATAGCTACACCAACGAAAACAAGGAAGAGGGCGACGAAAAGGTTAAAGACCCCGCCACCATGGTGCGCTATAAAACCGGCAACGAAGCGGTAATGGCACTCAAGCAGGGCAAGATAGACGCCGTAATAATCGACAGCGAGCCGGCAAAGGCTTTTGTGGAGCTCAACTCCGATCTTAAGATACTGGATGATCCCTTTGTGCAGGAGGAATACGCCATCTGCTTCAAAAAGGGCAGCGAGCTTACCGCGGAATTCAACAAGGCTTTGGCAGCGCTTAAGGCAAACGGCACCTTTGATAAAATACTTAAAAACTTCATCGGCGACGATGCCGGCAAAACTCCCTATGTAACCCCCGAAGGCACCGATCACTCCAAGGGCAAGCTCATCATGGCCACCAACGCCTTCTTCAAGCCCTATGAGTACTATAACGGCCAGAGCATCGAAGGCATCGATCCCTCCATGGCGCAGGCCATCTGCGACTACCTCGGCTATGAGCTGGAGATTCAGAACTACGATTTCAATGCCATTCTGGGCGCGGTTCAGAGCGGCAAGGCCGATTTCGGTATGGCGGGCATGACCGTTACCGAAGACCGCAAAAAGAGCGTGGACTTCAGCGACAGCTACACCACCGCCACTCAGGTAATAATCGTTCGGGCTAAATAATCAGAAAAAAATTACGGTGGGGAGTGCGCTTTCTGCGGGCTCCCCATAACGGTGTTAAATATGTTTGAGAGTTTTTCAAAGGAATTAAGCCGTGTGTTTCTAAGCGGCAATAACTGGCGGTATCTTACGCAAGGCCTGCTGCGCACGCTGATAATCGCCGCCGCGGCCGTGCTTATGGGAACAGTGCTTGGCTTTTTAGTGGGCGGCGTCCGCGCTTCGTATGATAAAAACGGCGGAAAGCTGTTCCGCACCAAGGGCGCAAATACCATCTTTGCGGTTATAAACTGGCTTTGCAGGCTGTATCTGACGGTTATCCGCGGCACCCCCGTTGTTGTGCAGCTGATGATAATCTACTTTGTGGTTTTTGCAAGCTCCTCCATGAATCCCATGGTTTCGGCAATGCTGGCCTTCGGGCTTAATTCCGGGGCCTATGTGGCGGAAATCGTCCGCGGCGGCATTATGGCGGTGGACAACGGACAGTTTGAGGCGGGCAGGTCGCTGGGCTTCAACTACTTTGCCACCATGCGTCATATAATCCTGCCGCAGGCCTTCAAAAACATTCTGCCGGCGCTGGGCAACGAGTTTATCGTGCTGCTTAAGGAAACCTCCGTTGCGGGATATATCGGCGTTGCCGATCTCACAAAGGGCGGCGACATCATCACCAGCAACACCTATAATGCCTTTCTGCCGCTTATCGCGGTGGCGCTTATATATCTTGTGATGGTGCTGGGGCTTCAGGCCCTTGTGGGCAAGCTGGAAAGGAGGCTGAGGAAGAGTGACCACTGATAATTCTCTTTTGATCCGCGATGTTGATATTTGTAAGCACTTTGGAGATAACGAGGTGCTCAAGGGCATCAGCCTTGAGGTAAAAAAAGGCGATGTCAAGGTGATAATCGGCCCCTCCGGCAGCGGCAAAAGCACCTTTCTGCGCTGCCATAACCTGCTGGAAACGCCGGACAGCGGCGAAATATGGCTGGACGGCGAGCTTGTAAACAGCAAAAGCTGCGATATAAACAAGCTCCGCCAGCGCATGGGAATGGTGTTTCAGCATTTCAATCTTTTTCCCAATATGACCATAATGGACAACATCACCCTTGCGCCCGTAAAGCTTAAGGGAACGCCCGTAAAGCAGGCGCGCGAGCGCGCCATGAGCCTGCTTGAAAGAGTGGGTCTTGCCGATAAGGCCGCCGCATACCCTTCCACTCTTTCCGGCGGCCAAAAGCAGCGCCTTGCCATTGTGCGCGCTTTGGCTATGGATCCTGAGATTATGCTTTTTGATGAGCCTACCAGCGCGCTGGACCCGGAAATGGTGGGTGAGGTGCTGGATCTCATGAAGCAGCTTGCCCAAAGCGGCATGACTATGCTTGTGGTAACTCACGAGATGGGCTTTGCCCGTGAGGTGGCAAGCGAGGTGCTGTTTATGGACGGCGGCTATATTCTTGAGCAGGCGCCGCCGGAGCAGTTTTTCACCTCTCCCAAGCATCCGCGCCTGTGCGATTTCCTTTCAAAGGTGCTTTAAGCGGCGCAAAAAGGGCGGCTGCGCAGCAATTTGCATTGTTCGGCCGTCATGCGTATATCTGTTTCTTTTCCTTTATAAAAGGGGAGCGTTTGCTCCTCTTTTTTCTTTTTGTTTATCCGCAATGTTCGGATATTTCCGTTTTTCAAAGTCGAAATAAGTCGAATCTGCAACACAAATGTAATATTAATGCAATCAATGCTTAACATTTCCGTAACATATATTTTTTGTATTTCGGGTATTGACATTGGCCGTCAGGTATGGGATAATATTGCTATGGAGGCATACGTTTTTTTGCATGTCCATAAAATTATAAACGGAGGTAATCACAATGAAAACACACAAACACACACTGCACAAACGATGTACGGCGACGATTGAACGCTTTGCGCGATGCGCGGCGGCGCTGCTGCTGGTTTTTTCCATGCTGCTTGCGGTGCTGCCCGTGTTTGCACAGGGCGAAAGTGTGCTTGCAGACAGTGATATCCCCGAAGCTCTCAGCCGCGCGCAGCTGGAGGAGCACGGGGCGGTGCAGCGCCTCTATGATGAGGAACAGGGGGATAACGACTTTGTCTTTCTTAACCGTGACGGTACAATTACCCGCTACGATTTTTCCGTCCCGGTAAAATATAAGGATGAAACCGGCAAATACCGGGATAAAAACAATAAAATCAAGGATTGGAACGGGGAATACGGCAACACGGCGGGGGATGTGGAGCTGCGCTTTCCCAAACAGCTGAACTTTATCAAAATAAAGTATAACGGGCATACGGTGCGCATAAAGCCCGTAACCTCGGCCTCACCGGGGCATCTGCCCGCAATGGTGCAGGGCAGCTCGGTCAGCTACGCCGGGGCGTTCGGCGAGGGCACCGAGCTGCGCTATACCTCCACCATGAGCGGCATCAAGGAGGATATAATCCTGCAAAACAGCGAGCAGGGCAACAGCTTCAGCTTTGAGGTGCGCACGGGCGGCCTTGAGCTGCGGAAGCAAAACGGCGTATGGGGCATATACGACGGCGAAGAGGCGGTGTTCGGCTTCGGCGATCTTGAGGTGACGGACAGCTTCACCGGGCAGGACGAAGCCACTGACGATTGGGACGCACATCGCACCTATGCTCAGGCGCAGGTAAGCGCGCTGGGCGGGGATAAATACCTTTTCACAATAACGGTGCCGCAGGAATATCTTCAGGCCGAAAGCACGGTGTACCCCGTGTATGTGGACCCCACCTTTAATGTAAGCCGCAGCTATATACAGGATACCTACATAGCCAAGGGCTACACAAACAACTATGTCAATTCCTCTCTTGTGGCTGTGGGCTACGGCACCAACGCCAAGAATGTCCGCACCCTTGCCAAAATAAGCGACCTTTTCGGCGGGCAGACCACCCGCGGCAGAGTAACCGCCGCATATTACAGCATGTACTGCACCTCGGATTATTCCAGCACCCCCACTGTGGACGCCTATATGATAAACTCATCGGTCAGCTGGAATCCCTCCGCCGTCACATGGCAGAACTCCGCGGATATGCTCATGAACGCCGCCGACAAGATAAGCACCCTCACCGTAAAGGGAGCGGGGCGGTATAATTTTGATATAACAAGCGCGTATCAGGCATGGCAGACCGGCACGGCCAACAATGGTATAATGCTGCGCATGACCACGGAGGTCAGCGGCAAATACCGCCAGTTTGCCTCGGCAAATGTAAGCGATTCCTCCAAGCTTGCCTATGTAACGGTTACATATCAGGATGTGGCTCTGGGCATAACCATAAGCCCCGAATCGGCATATATGACGGTGGGTGAGGTCAAGCGCATATCTGCTCTTGCCCATTCCGTAAACGAAACCATTACATGGTCTTCGGATAATCCGTCCGTTGCCACGGTGGATGCAAACGGCAATGTAACCGCGCACAGCGCAGGGGATGTTACCATAACCGCTACCGGCACCTACGGCGGCTCCAGCGCCACCTGCGGCATAACGGTTGTGGCAAAGGGCGTGGAAAGCGTTACCCTGCCATACCGCACACTGTACTTGGCAAAGGGCAAATCCCTTAATGTGCCCGTGCGTATAGCGCCGTCGGATGCAAGCGTACAGCAGGTCGCATGGTCATCAAGCAACACAGGCGTTGTAACGGTAAACAACGGTCTGCTTCGCGCGGTAGCCCCCGGCACCGCTGTAATAACCGTGCGCAGCGAGCAGGGCAGCAAAACGGACAGCATGACTGTTGTGGTTCCCGAGTTTGAGGACGGTACATATTACCTAAAAAACAAGGCGACAAAAAAATATGCGGATATACAAGGCCCGTCCAATGACAGCGGGGCAATAATCCATCAGTGGACAATGCACGGCTATGCTTCCCAACAGTGGAATTTTGAGCTTCACACCGATGGCTATTACAAAATAAAATCCATGCACAGCGGCCTGTATCTGTCGGTGGAAAACAATTCCTCGGCGCAGGATGCCGCCGTAGTGCAAAAGGCCTTTAATAACGGCTCGGGTCAGCTGTGGAAGGTGGAGCTGCTTTCCGATGGCGCATATAAGCTCACCCCCAAATCCGGCGAAAGCAGTAACCGCGTCCTTGCCAGTGCATCCTATGACTCCGTTGATAACGGTATAGTAATACAGCAGCGGCAGTTTTTGAATGATACAGACTATAATGACGAGTGGGTAATCTACGACGGTATAGCCACATCGGGCTATGAGGTGGCCTATGAGCCGGAAAAATGGAATGATAGAACCGGTAACATTAAAGAAGATGTAGACAGTATTTGCAGAAACACAAACTGTTATTATTATGCAATAAATAATCAGCTGGAGCCTAAGTCAATGCAGCTGTGGACAATACGGTTTGGCGGCGGCTTGCCGCAACCGGGTGCATATTACGGAATTGACATTTACTCGCTGAAAGATCCCCAAAATGGGTATGATACGGTTTATCCGGGTACAAGCAAAAACTTAATCCAGTATGTTACTGAGCAGGATTACGCAGCATACAATCAAGCGCATGGCGGGGGATATATTTTCCGCCCTATCGGCAGAGATGAACGCTGCCCTGCGGGAAGCTATAAAGTGGCCTTGATCGTAGGGTCTGATTATCACTGGTACAGGCAAAACCCCGACGGCTTTTGGTCGCATAAGCCCGGTGGTACGGAAGTTACAAATGTTGATGAACAGGACAACTCCATTATTGACCCGCAGTATGCGGAATGGAATGATAGGTATAAGAAATTTATAGGTTATTTTGCCGTTACACCTTGGAACAACATGTATGGCGCGGCGGCAAACAGCCTGCCGGATGCTGCATAAGGAGGCAGGAATGAAAAAGAAAGCTGTAATAATAATCATTGCATGCGTAGCGGTGCTTGCCGGCATTATATTAGCATATTTCACTTTGCCTGTAAGCTACGCAGGAACAGGCGCGAGTGATCCATTTGTTTTTGATCAACATAAGCTTATTCTGCCGACTGAAGCGCAGGCAAGTCGGGTAAAAAGCGGAATGACATATGAGGAAATACTGGATATTATCGGCCTTCCGCAAAAGAATGAAGGACCTCTGTTTTCAAGCGGCGCTATGTGGGCTGAATTCCACTTGCGGGGTGGTCACCGTCTTTGGGTGGATGGCTTTAGTGATAATATGGTTGTAACACATTCGGATTATCCGTATCAAACCTATAAGGATTATACAGAACGGCATAAAGAGCGAGAAGATGCCAACGATGAGCACATTGCAGATGGCTTGAATAAGTCTGAAACTGCATAAGGAGGCAAGAATGAAAAAGAAAAATATAATAATAATTGTTTCGGTTGCAGTTGTGCTTGCAGGTATCATAACGGCGTATTTTACAGTGCCCGTAAGCTATGCCGAAACAATTGAAAAATGCGGGCAGTTATACGGGCGGTTATTCTATTATGAAGAATACGGGCAGTTATACTATTATGAAGTTGCCGAATTCAAGCTTTTGCTGCCTGTTGAAGCACAGGCCAGACAGGTTATGGAAGGTAATATGAACTACAAACAGATTCTGGACACGCTTGGATTGCCGCAAAAAAAATATACATATGGGAAAGGCGAGTCGGCAACCTATATGACAGAGTTTCATTTGCGCAGCGGACACCGACTGTGGCTCATATCAGGAAGCGACAGCGAAAAGCTCGGGGAAATAGCGCATTCCGACTTTCCCTTTCAGACCTATGAGAATTACAGGAAAAGTAAAGGGGTGGAATAAAAATGCGTATTAAAAAAATCGCGGCATACATTGTGGCGGTTATGATAGCCGTTTTGTTTGCGGGCGCTTTTGCAGGCTGTGCTAAGAATAGCGGAAATGTGCTTGAAGTAGGAGTCGGAAGCTGGATTCGCAATACGGATTATGCTTACGATGTTAAAAATCTTGAGGTTGAGGAAATGTTACTTCAGGATAAGATGCCGTACAGGAATCTGAGCTTTCTTGGCAGGGACTATTCTCTTGTATATGAAAAAACACTTATATATCCGATAGGCGATACCGTAACGGATGTTTATACCGACAGGACAACGGGCAACAGCTTTGAAATGCTGGAAAGCGGCGAGGTTTATCGTGCGTCCTTTGCGAAAGAAAACGGTGTGAAGATAAGTTTGCCGGGTGCAGAGGAACAGCAGATGCAGGCTGCTTTGGAACCGTTCGTAAAGGAATTGGCATTACCGTCGCAGCTTACGGGCTGGAGCTTTGAGCTTAGCCAAATCGGCGGACTGTACTACGCATATTGGAGAGAAAAAATCGGTAAAACGCCTACCGGGAATTATGTTTCATTTGTTTTGGAAAGCGACGGAACCGTAAAAGAGATCGGCAATGCGGCAGCGCGCGGGCAGGATTATTCCGGCATTGAGCAGACGGATATAAATATGTATGATGATGAAATAACAAAGAAACTGAAAAGTGCATACAGCTTTTCAAATTGCCGCGGAAATTGCAAGTATAAATCACATACCGTCAGCTCGGAGCAGCTGGTAAAATATAAAGGAGAAACATATTTTTTGTGCAGAGTATCGATAGATACGCTTGATAAATCGGGAAAGGATTACTGGAGCGACAGCTGTGAGCTGTTGGTAAAGGCAAAATAAAGGCATGCGTTGCAGCCGGCACGCTGAAAAATGCGTGCCGGCTGCAAAAACACAGCATATAAAGGAGAGGGGACAAGCATGAACATTAAACACGGTATCATAACACGGAGCTTATACGAAGTTTATAGGCTATTTTGCCGTTACACCTTGGAACAACATGTATGGCGCGGCGGCAAACAGCCTGCCGGATGCTGCATAAGGAGGCAGGAATGAAAAAGAAAGCTGTAATAATAATCATTGCATGCGTAGTGGTGCTTGCCGGCATTGTATTAGCATATTTCACTCTGCCTGTAAGCTACGCAGGAACAAGTTCAGGATACTTTTCGGAGGACGAACATAAGCTCATTTTGCCGACGGAAGCACAGGCAAGTTTAATAAAGAATGGTATGCCAATGAAAGAAGTGTTTGATACTATCGGTCTTCCGCAAAAAAATCACGGCAGCGGAATATGTATATATGAGTTTTATTTGCGTGATGGTCACCGTTTATGGATTTATACACCCGGATTTTATGCGGGAGAGGTACAACATTCCGATTATCCTTATCAAACACATGAAGATTATTTGAAAAGAAGGCGCGAAGAAAAGGAAGACGCTTCTGCCGTTACACCTTGGAACAACATGTATGGCGCGGCGGCAAACAGCCTGCCGGATGCTGCATAAGGAGGCAAGAATGAAAAAGAAAACTGTAATAATTATTATTTCCTGCGCTGTTTGTGTCTTATTGCTTGCCGGTTTAGTAGCGGCATACATCTTTATACCTCTGCCTATAAGCTACGCAGGAACGAGTGAAAAATATTATGTTGGAGCATTGGATGAGCATAAGCTTATCTTGCCGACGGAAGCACAGGCCAGTTTAATAAAGAAGGGTATGTCAATGAAAGAAGTGCTTGATACTATCGGCCTTCCACAGGCAAATCGCGGCAGTGGAATATTAATACTTGAATTTCATTTGCGGGACGGTCATCGTCTGTGGATTTATACATTCGGAGATGTGGTGTGGATCATTGAACATTCCGATTATCCCTATCAGACCGATGAGGATTATTTGAAAAGGCGTGAAGAAAAAAATGACGCTTTTGCCGTTACACCGTGGAACAACATGTATGGCACAGCGGCAAACAGCCTGCCGGATGCTGCATAAGGAGGCAAGAATGAAAAAGAAAAATATAATAATAATTGTTTCGGTTGCAGTTGTGCTTGCAGGTATCATAACGGCGTATTTTACAGTGCCCGTAAGCTATGCCGGAACAAGCGAAAGAGAAAATGTGTATTCTGGGGTTTCCGAATTCAAACTTTTGCTGCCTGTTGAAGCGCAGGCAAAACAGGTTATGGAAGGAAACATGAACTACAAACAGATTATGGACACGCTCGGCTTGCCGCAAAGACGGTATGCGTTTTTTGGGGAACGGTCTGCAACCTCTATGACGGAATTTCATTTGCGCAGCGGACATCGACTGTGGCTCATATCAGGAAGCGACAGCGCAAAGCTCGGAAAAATAGCGCATTCCGACTTTCCCTTTCAGACCTATGAGAATTACAGGAAAAGTAAAGGGGTGGAATAAAAATGCGTATTAAAAAAATCACGGCATACATTGCGGCGGTTATGCTTGCCGTTTTGTTTGCGGGCGCTTTTGCAGGGTGTACAGGAGAAACCGTAAAAACAGCATATGAACCTATTGATGGAACCTGCGATTTTCTTAGTATTGGTAATTATAAAAGCTTCGAATTTGAAAAGTTTGAAACTGTACGCGCTGACCACGAAGAGGAAAAGACGGTAAGTATTCTGGGACAAAGCCTGACAGGAACATATCGTGAGTCAAGGGTTCAGGACGGTACAAACGGGGTAATTGATGAATATGAAGACCTTACCGATGCAGTGGAAAATGGCCATATGGGCAACAGATTTTGGGTAACATATCCCGAAGGTAAGGTTTGCGGTGCGGATTTTGACGAAGCCGTAAAGATATCGGAAAACGGCGAGCAAACTGCCGATGCCGCAAGAGCATTTTTATCGGACTATGTGGATATGGAACGCTTCAAATTTGACAACTCGGAAGATTATGATGACGGCAGCATAACATATAATTTCAGGCTTAAGTCGCAGCCGGCTTATTCTGATAGTACGGAAATGTGTTGGGTTAAGCTGGATCCGCAGGGCAATGTAAAGGAATTCTATTATGCTCCGTATAATACCGACTGGATGAAAAATGAAAATATCCGTCCCGATACCGAAGCTTTGCATCAGGCAGTGGATAAAATGGTTAAAAAGATATATTCGGGGTGCAGCGGTTTTGAATACAAGCTTTCCGAAGCCTCCACCATAGCGGCGGATAAAGACGGCAATCTTGTGCTTAGTTATCTTGTGCGTGTAACCGTAAACGGTAAGTATCACGACAATATCGAGGGCTACGGCAGGTGCTATGCTTATACCGGATATAATATAAACGATTTTATAAACACGAACTGAAGATAACCCGGAACTGCTTTGCGCATTGCAAACATGCAATGCGCAAAGCAATACAGGATGCATAATATAAAGGAGAGGGGACAAGCATGAACATTAAACACGGTATCATAATTCTGATAACAGCAGCTTTGCTGTCAGTGCTGCTTTTTTCGGGCTGCATCGCACAAACTGCAGCGGGCAAATACGAAATTAAAACCGCAGAGGAAAACGGACATTATTACTTCGAATGTACCAACAGTACGCTCCCGGAGGGTTGTATCGAGTTTGGCGTAAGGTTTGCGGATATTGAGAGCATGCGGCTTTTTGTTAAAAACCCGAACGATTCGGAGCATCAGCCGATAAAACCTTCCGAGCAATCCGCCCTGCGCTGTTTTCTGGACGGACAAATATCGCATATAAACGAAGACACCGTGCGCATAGAAATAATTGATCCGGCAAAGATCGCGCTTCCGGAATTCGGTGCGCCGTGCCGGGTTGTAAGTGCGGATTTATTGGGGCTGTATTATACCGTGTGCTGCAATATAGGGGACAGGCGTGCGGATATTAGCGGTTACGATGCTTCGTCAGAAAAGTAGGGGCAGCGGTATAAATCAGCGAAAGAAAGCTATCAAAACCTTTGCGATAAAAGCGGCGCGGTTCAGGAAACAAGAAGCATTGACGGCGTTCAGCGCGAGTGTATATCGTATAAGGGCGAATGGCGGGACGGTACAAAAGCCGATGTTCTTACGACATGGTACACAGTAGAGAAAAACGGTTATAAAGCGGAGGTCAGCCGAAGGGTTTCCGACGGCAATTTCGAAAGCATAGATATTTTTATTGCCGATGTAGGCGGCCGCAGCTGTGTCGTTCATTTATCAAACGGCAGCGACGCGCTTTTGTCCGATATTTCGGATATTTATTATCCGAAGTTTTCTTAAATAAAATGATAAGGCTTTTAAGCAAATAATAAATTCGGCTTATTGACAATGCGGAATTTTTGTGATAAACTCAAATTTTGATTTATAACATTATTGCGGCCGGATAAGGAGAAGCATACATATGAAAATGATGGCGGTAAGTGCAATAGCGCAAAGCGGCGCGGTTATGAGCGATATTCTGGAGGCCTCGGACTGGCTGTACAGTTTCTTTTCAAATATATCCTATCATCTTGAAAGCTCACGCTGGGGCAACCGTTTTCCGGTATTGCTGTGTGAATTTTGCGATCGTGGGGTAGTGGAATACGATCATTTGGACAAGCTGGAGCGGGAGCTGGACGCCGCATACAGCGGTCTTGCACGTATTCCGGTGGAGGATGCAATATATGATATAAAAAATCCGGCGGCGCCCATACCGTGGGAAACCCTTCCCGAGGCGGAAAATGCCGGCATACGCCTGTGCGAGCCGTGGCTTACGGCCCGCACCGACGATTCCTTCTTTGATGTATTCCGCAAAAAAATACTTTTTGCCAAAGCACAGCATTCACGACTGTTCCTGCATGCCTTTATGCTGGAGGATGTGCACGCGCTTAATTCGGCCTCGCCGCAGCCGCGTCCGCACTCCTATTGGGAAATGCAGGATTAGCAAGCCTTTGCAAAAAAAGCTTTAAGGCTATATCAAACAGCTGTGACGGCACTGCGCCGGTTCTGTACGGCGTATGCGTGCGCACCCCGATGCGGGGTGCGCTTTTGCTTTTATCCGCCGCTGCATTACACTTGCGCGGCAGGACGACTTGTGGTAAAATATTAAACGGCGAAGGTTTTTCAAAAACGGAAAACCGAGCAAATATTGCACCGTAAAGCAGGAATATGCCGTGTGCAAACAAAGGAGGCTGCTATTGTGACAGAAGAAATAAGCAAGGTTATTGCAGCGCTGGAGCGCAATTCCATTAAAGGGCTGTACGCCGCGGACAGCGCCGAGGCCTGTCGGCTTGTGCGTGAATTGCTTCCCAAGGGAGCGGTTATTTCCAGCGGCGGTTCCGTGTCGCTCAGGCAAAGCGGCGTTTACGATATCATCACCGGCAGCGATTATAACTATCTTGATCGCACATCCGATCCCGAAGCCGTAAAAAAGGCTTTTACGGCAGACTATTATTTTATGGGCTGTAACGCCGTTACAGCGGACGGCGTACTTTATAATGTGGACGGCTATGCAAACCGCGTGTCCGCTTTGGCCTTCGGCCCGAGCCGCGTTATAATTATTGCGGGAACAAACAAAATAGTAAAGGATCTTGACGAAGCGGTGTACCGTGTCAAAACCGTAGCGGCCCCGCTTAACGCAAAGCGTCTGGGGTGCGATACCTACTGCGCAAAAACCGGCAGATGCGTTTCCCTGCTTAAGGAGCATCCGCAGATGTCGGACGGCTGCGACAGCGAAAAACGCATTTGCTGCACCTATACCGTGGCGGCAAGACAGCGCATAAAGGACAGAATAACGGTAATAATTGTAAACGAGGAGTTAGGTCTGTAATGAGCGTTAAGGAAAGGTTTTTAAGATATGTTGCAATAGATACTCAGTCGCAGGATAATGCCGGCTGCTATCCGAGCACCGAAAAGCAAAAGAATCTGCTTCGCCTTTTGGTTAAGGAGCTTAAAGAAATGGGGCTTAAGGATGCCGCCATGGATGAATGGGGCTATGTCACAGCCACCATTGAGGCCTCCGCTCAGGCGGAAAAGGATGCGCCGGTAATAGGCCTTATATCCCATGTCGATACCGCGCCCGACATGAGCGGGGCAAATGTCCGCCCGCGCGAGCTGCTCTATGAGGGCGGAGATATCCCGCTTAACGGCGATGTCACAATGAAGCTGGCGGATTTTCCGTTTCTTGAACGCTTTAAGGGCAAACACCTTATAGTGACCGACGGCACAACTCTGCTGGGCGGAGACGATAAAGCCGGGGTGGCGGAAATCATGAGCCTTGCGGAAAAGCTCACTTCGGATGCCTCCATCGTGCACCCGCGTATCAGGATAGCCTTTACGCCGGATGAAGAGGTGGGCCGAGGCACCGATCATTTTGATGTTGCCGCCTTCGGCGCAGACTACGCCTATACGGTGGACGGCGGTATGCTGGGTGAGCTTGAATATGAAAACTTCAATGCGGCAGCGGCGGACATAACGGTAAACGGCTGTAATATCCATCCCGGCAGCGCAAAAAACAAAATGGTAAATTCCATGCTCATTCTTCAGGAACTCAATTCCATGCTTCCTCCTGCCGAAATACCGGCCTGCACCGAGGACTATGAGGGCTTTTATCACCTTAATGAAATGAGCGGCTCTGTGGAAAAAACGCAGGCTCACTATATCATCAGAGACCATGACCGCGAACGCTTTGAAATGCGCAAGCAGCGCATGGAAAAAATATGCCGCTATCTTAACGATAAATACGGCGAGGGCACGGTTGTGGCAGATATACGGGATTCCTATTACAACATGAAAGAAAAAATACTGCCGCATATGCACCTTATCAATAATGCAGTCAAGGCTATGCAGACCTGCGGCGTAACACCGGAGATAACGCCCATCCGCGGCGGTACGGACGGAGCCAGGCTTTCCTTTGAGGGACTGCCCTGCCCGAATATCTGCACAGGTACCGCAAATATGCACGGAAAATTCGAGTTCGTCTGTACGGAGGATATGCAGAAAATCACCGATATACTGTGCTGCCTTGTTAGCCTGTATGCAAAAAAGCCGTAAGGCAAATTTGCCGGGCGTGCGCATATTTTGATAAAGGAGCACATGTGCACATGTGCGCTTTGCGTTTGATTTCCGCGCATATATTCTGTGCGTTGATATATTTTGTATAGGCCGTCCAATCGGCTTTGAGGTAATGTGTATGCGAAAAACAAAAATTGTCTGCACTATGGGACCGGCTTGCCGTGAAGCCGGAACAATTGAAGAAATGATCAAAAACGGCATGAATGTCGCCCGCCTTAATTTCTCCCACGGAGACTATGAATACCACGGCGGCTCCATCAAGCTGCTTAAGGAGGCGCGCAATAAACTGCATGCCCCCCTTGCGATAATGCTGGATACAAAGGGTCCGGAAATAAGGCTGGGCAATTTTGAAAAGGAGGTCCGGCTTGTTCCCGGACAGCCCTTTATGCTTACCACCCGTGCCGCAGCCGGTACGGAGCGTGTTGCGGGCATAACTTACGACAGGCTTCCTTTACAGCTTAAAAAAGGTGATACCGTGCTTATTGACGACGGTCATGTGGAGCTCAGGGTGGAAAACACCACCGAAGAAACCATTGAATGCACCATTGTGCGCGGAGGCGCGATCAGCAGCCATAAGGGCGTAAATGTTCCGTCAGTGCATCTGGAAATGCCGGTGCTCAACGAGCAGGATAAAAAGGACATTCTCTTTGGCATCGAGCAGGATGTGGATTACATAGCCGCTTCCTTCGTGCGCTGCCGCGAGGATATGGTGGCAATAAGACGGTTTGTGGATTATAACGGCGGCCACGATATCAAGCTTATTGCCAAAATAGAAAACCTGGAGGGTATAGAAAACTTTGATGAAATACTGCAGGCGAGCGACGGCATAATGGTGGCGCGGGGCGACCTTGGAGTAGAGGTGGATTTTGAACGCATCCCCGGACTTCAGAAGCGTTTCATACGCAAATGCTATCAGGCGGGCAAAATGGTAATTACGGCCACGCAGATGATGGAATCCATGATAAACCAGCCCAACCCCACAAGAGCCGAGATAACCGATATTGCAAATGCCGTCTTCGACGGCACCTCGGCCGTTATGCTTTCGGGGGAAACCGCGGTAGGCAAGTATCCCGCGGAGGCGGTTCGCATCATGGGAAAAATTGCGCAGCAGGCGGAACGGGATGCCTTCGAAATGCAGGCGTATAAGGGAATTAATTATGAAATTGATGCGCGCGATACCACTAATGCGGTGTGCGATGCGGCGTGTACAACGGCCCGCGATATAAGCGCCCAGGCAATAATTGCCCTTACAAAATACGGACAGACGGCACGCCTGATGTCCAAATTCCGCCCGGTTCAGCCGGTGATTGCCGCCACTCCGGTGCAGAAGACCTTCAATCAGTTGGCGCTTTCCTGGGGTGTATATCCGGTTATGGCCAAATACCAATACAGCTTTGACCTCCTTCTTCAGCATGCAATAGACTGCGCAAAGCAGATAGATGCTGTAAAAGAAGGGGATCGCGTGGTCATAGTTGCCGGCATTCCCATGGATACCCCGGGCAGCACCAATACCCTTAAGGTGGAAACGGTGGGCAACGGACTGCGTTAAACAGCAATAAACAAAAGAAAAAGTAAGAATACATCGCAAGAACACGGCAGCAAATAAAACAATAATAAAACAATAACAAAACAAACCGTCGGAATTTCCGGCGGTTTTGCCTGTATAACAGGCTGTATTGTCGATTTTTTTGTTAGTGTTATCGCTTCTTGCTTATATTTTAATTGATATACTTTAACTATAATTGATTTATATTGAGATATTTATGCCATAAGGATTATATGTTTTAGGGGTTGTTTATTGATACGGTGCTGTGATTTTACACTTATGTGCTGCACGCAGCTTCGGGCGCGCCGAACCCTCGGCTTCGCCTGCGGGTTCCCGCCGCCTGCCTTCGGCAGCCGTCTGCCGCTTGGCACGCGGCCGCCCCGCAAGCGCGGCGGCCTTTATGCCAAGCGCCTCGGCGCGCTTTTGGCGTCTTCGTTGCCGGAAACAGCAAAAAGCATCATTTACGCGGCATTTCGGGCTTTACAGCTCCGAAAGCAGCTTTTTTGCCCGTCTTGCTGCATCCATCAGCTCATCATACGCCGCCTGCAAGGTCACAAGCTCGGCTTCGGTGCGCTCAAGCTTGCGCTTGGTCTGCGTGTACAGAGCCTCATAATCAGTACCGGGCTGCTCCTCCTGCTTCCACACAAGGTGCAGCGCTTCAATCTCCGCCTTGCCCGCAATGCCCGTTTCGGGGCGTTTAAGGCTCTTTTGCAGCGCACATACGCTCTTGTGCGTCTCGCCCCCGAAAGAGCCGTCCGCGCCGTATTTCGGCATGACAAAGCCGTGCAGGATAAGCTGGTGCTGAAGCACCTTCACATCCTCGCCCTTATCGCCCTTTTTAAGCTCGCGGGTGACGGTATAGCCCTCTATTTCGTAGCGGAACAGCTCAGGCCGCCCGAACCAGTTCCACGGGCGCAGGGAAACGCTGGTTTTCACCACGCCGTAATCCCGCCCCCGGCATTCTATTGCCGTGTCGGAATCCAGCGCAAAGCCTATATGCGTTGCCCGCCCGCCGCCGTTCACCACGAATACCCAGTCCCCGCGGCGCACCTTGTCCCGCGCTATTTTTGCGCACTTGCCCTTCATGCCGTTGGCGTTCAGATCGCCGGGGTACAGCTTTTTCACATTTTGCAGCCAGTACATACCCAGCCCGGAACAGTCAAACGCGCCTATGTCGGTAAGCTTGTACCCTTCCTTCACCCGCTTTTCCAGCAGCGCCTTGTCCCTGTTTATGTTGGTTTCGTCTCCGTGCTCGCGCTCCCTGAGCCACGCCTCGGAAAAGGGCGCACGCTGTCCCTGCGCCCCCAGAACATAAATACTGCCGCGAGCCGTTTCGTCCTCAAGATAGGCTATAAATTCCTCAAGCATTGCCTTCACCGTCCTGCGGTTCGTCATCTTCTTTTATTTCCGCCGCCTTGCCTTTGCTTGCCTGCTTGTATATCTGGTTCACGCCGGTTGCCGCAAAGCCGGATACAATGCCCACCGCGGCAGCCGTCAGCCAGTTTTCGGCGGGGATAAATCCGGGCAGCGTGAAATAGCACACAATGCCCAGTATAAGCCCCAAAACCCCGCACAGCGCGGGCAGCATCCGATTGACGGTCTCGCCCGGAATAAGCTTTATGAAATAGGCCGCAAGATACACCAGCACCACTATTGCCGGTACTGCTACAAAGTCTGAAAATTCCATATCAAAACCTCCTGAATTGTGTTTATTATTTATGTTCGTGCTCCTGATGTTCAAGGTCTTCTATCCGATGGTTTATAACCTTTATCTGCTCCTCCACCACCGGCATGCGGCGGGCAAAATTGTTGTGCTGCCGCACCTCATCCTCTAATTGCTTAAGACGGTAGTTTATGAGCTTGTTGCTTGTAAGAATGCCTCCGAAGGTGCCCAAAGCCGTTCCCAAAAGGGCTATAAGGGCGGTTATTATGTCCGTGTTCATAATACTCCCCCTCAGTTCGGCCGGTAGTTAAATCGGATTGCAAGGTAATAACAGACCGTGTCCGTTCCCGTTGAGCCGCCCAGCGTGGCGTAAAATCCCGTTTTGTCCATGCTTACCACCTTCGGAGCGGCCACACCGGCAACACCTGTTTTCGGCGTTAAAAGGACGATTTGCGGCGCATTGCTCATCTCGTTCATGAATGTGGTTTTTACGCCCGACCCCGAATTATCCAGCTTGTTTGTGGTGCCGTAACGGATTTCCAGCATGCCTGTTGTGAGCAGATAGCCGATATAGGTCTGATCCGCGCCGCTGAGCCTGCGCTGCATTGAAAAGGTAATGCCGCGCTCACGCCCCATTATTCCGTCCGTTGCCAGGTTTGCAAGCGCCATTTTAACGCCTAATGTTGCGCCCGCCTCTGCCGGGTGCGTTTTTGTGGTGTCAATTACGGTGGAGCCGTCTGCCTGCATGTCAAGGGTGTTGCCCGCGTTGTCGTTAAGGTCAATATTGTTGCCAAGCGCGTCTACCTTTGCTTTATCTGCGTTTGTATAGTCGTTTGAGGATAATACTTTTCCCGCCTGCGCATCCACCTTGCCGGCAAGGCTCTGTCTTATATCGAGATGAGCCTCTCCGCTTTGATTGTGCTCAGATATGGCCCCGGTTACATTGCCTGCAAGCTCTACAAGCTGTGTAAGCGCATCCTTGCTGGGCTCCAGAGAGGGTATTGAGTTTTCATCATACCCCGATGAGCATACGGCAAAACCGATTCTGCCGGTAGTCAGCCGGTCGCCGCCGTAGACGGAAACATACAGCGTTCCCGTGTGCGTAAGCAGCTCCCATGGAACAAGCGCCGTGCCGTCGCTGTCAATAAGTACGGTCAGGGTCTGCTGATCTTCGCGGGCAGTGCTGAATACCGCGCAGCGAGGGGTGAGCTTTTCCCAAAACTCGTCAAATGTGAATTTCAGATAAATATAATTCTGTTCCCAAGTATAAATAGTGGGCTTTTCGCTGCAGGAAAGCTCCTGTCCTTTAAGCCTGCAGGGAATAATGATTTTTTCCGACATTTCTTCCTCCATGATCTTATTTTTGTTTTGTGTTTTTTATGTCCGCGAAACGGGATATATCCTGTTTTATATCCGCATTTGCAGAAATACATAAAAAACCTGACGGGTGCGGGCCCGTCCTTTTTCATAAAAAGCCTATCATATGTATAATGAGGCTGTTCGCGTTTGTGCCGTTTGTGCCATATAGAGCTGGCACTTACGCGCGGCAAACGGGCGTAAGCAAAGCAATACTGACGCGGCACAGGCGCGCGCCGGCCCTTCGGCTGCGCCTCCGGGCCCCGCCGCCCGCCTCCGGCGGCCGGCTGCCGCTTGTCCGCCGCAGCCCCCGCAAGCGCAGCTGCCGGCGTATCAAGCGCCCCGGCGCGCTTAAAACCGTCTCCGAAACGGCCGTACCGCTCCTCCGGGCTCTGCTTTAAGCGGCCCGCAGCATGCAAAAATCTTTTCCGAATTGTAAACTTTTTTTGTCCGAAGAAATTTTCCTGCCCGAAAACGGCACATTTGCTTTACCGCAGCCCTTTTAGGGTATATAATCAAGCAAAGTCAAGAAATCGCAAGCTTTGCAGTGATATTCTGCCGTATTGCCCGTTTTTGGCGGGCAGATATGCCACAGACTCATTGCAAAACAAAGCGGTTTTGAATATTATATGCTGTGTTAGCACTCGGGGCAAAAGAGTGCTAACCAAAATGAAGGAGGTTTATTTATGACCATAAGACCGTTATTTGATCGTGTAGTAGTAAAGAGTGTGGATTCCGAGGAGACCACCAAGAGCGGAATCGTGCTTCCCGGCGCCGCTAAGGAAAAGCCGCAGATGGCTGAGGTTGTTGCCGTAGGCCCCGGCGGAAATGTGGACGGCAAGGAGATCACCATGCAGGTCAAGGTGGGCGATAAGGTAATTTACAGTAAATACGCCGGCAACGAGGTAAAGCTGGACGGCAGCGAGTTTGTTGTTATCCGTCAGAGCGATGTGCTGGCAGTTGTAGAATAATTAAAAGGAGAGATTTATATGGCAAAGCAGTTTAAGTATGGCGAGGAAGCTCGCCGCGCGCTGGAGACCGGCGTAAACATTCTGGCCGATACCGTAAAAATAACCCTGGGACCTAAGGGAAGAAATGTAGTGCTGGATAAAAAATACGGCGCTCCCCTTATCAATAACGACGGCGTTACCATCGCCAAGGAAATCGAGCTTGAGGACCCCTTTGAGAACATGGGCGCACAGCTTGTAAAAGAGGTTTCCGTAAAGACCAACGATGTGGCGGGCGACGGTACCACCACCGCTGCGGTGCTTGCTCAGGCCATCTTCCACGAGGGCGTAAAGAATATCGCCGCGGGCGCAAACCCCATGGTGCTGCGTAAGGGCATTATGGCGGCCGTGGATACCGCTGTTGACTCCCTTAAGAGCATCAGTAAGCCCATTGAGAGCAAAACGGCCATTTCTCAGGTTGCCAGCATTTCCGCCGGCGACGAGTCCGTAGGCAGCCTTATAGCGGATGCTATGGAAAAGGTGGGCAAGGACGGCGTTATAACCGTTGAGGAGTCCAAGACTCTGGATACCAACCTGACCATTGTTGAGGGCATGCAGTTTGACCGCGGCTATGCTTCCTCCTATATGGTAACCGATACCGATAAAATGGAGGCGGTGCTGGATAACCCGCTCATTCTTATCACCGAAAAGAAGATCAGCTCCATTCAGGAGATACTGCCTGTTCTTGAGCAGGTAGTGCAGGCCGGCCGCAAGCTGCTTATTATCGCCGAGGATGTTGAGGGCGAAGCGCTTGCAACACTGGTTGTAAACAAGATAAGAGGCACCTTTACCTGCGTTGCCGTAAAGGCTCCTGGCTTTGGCGACAGAAGAAAGGCCATGCTTCAGGATATCGCTATCCTTACCGGCGGTCAGGTCATCAGCGAGGAGCTGGGGCTTGAGCTTAAGGACACCACCATGGATATGCTGGGCAATGCCCGTCAGGTTAAGGTGGATAAAGAGAACACCACCATCGTGGAGGGCGCAGGCTCTGCCGATGCCATCAAGGCGCGCGTTGCTTCCATTAAGGCTCAGATTGAGGAAACCACCAGCGATTACGACCGCGAGAAGCTGGCTGAGCGCCTTGCCAAGCTGGCAGGCGGCGTAGCCGTTATCAATGTCGGTGCAGCTACCGAGGTGGAAATGAAGGAGCGCAAGCTGCGCATCGAGGACGCTTTGGCCGCAACCCGCGCCGCAGTGGAGGAGGGCATTGTGCCCGGCGGCGGAACCTCGTTTATCAGCGCAATCCCCGCTGTTAAGGCTCTTGTTGAAAAGCTCAGCGGCGATGAGAAGACCGGCGCTGCCATTATCATGAAGGCTCTTGAGGCGCCTATACGCCAGATAGCCGCCAATGCCGGCCTTGAGGGCTCGGTTATCGTTGACAAGGTGCTGGCAAACGGCAGCGTAGGCTTCGGCTTTGACGCAGCCAAGGACGAGTACGGCAACATGGTGGAAAAGGGCATTATTGACCCGACCAAGGTAAGCCGCAGCGCTCTTCAGAATGCTGCAAGCGTGGCAAGCGTTATGCTCACCACCGAGGCTCTGGTTGCCGATATCCCGGCTCCGGAACCCGCAGCTCCCGCTCCGCAGGGCGGCATGGGCGGAATGTACTGATAAATTCCGCAGGCACGGGCATTTTCGGCATCGGCCGTCAGCGGCGGATACCGGGTGCATATTACAAGATTGAAGGAAAATTCTGGCATCGGTTTTTAACCGATGCCGGGATTTTTTTGTTTATTTTTTATTATTTTTGATTAAAAAACGGTGATTTTTTTGCAAAAAAACGCTGTATTTTTGCTGTATTTTTGATGCGTTTTTTAACGGAAGAAAACATGCGCATATAAACGAAATATCGGCAGCGAAAAATTTACGGGTGCGCTTTTGAAGTAAAAACAAAAAAACAAATGTGCTTTTATGTTTGGGAATAGAATTAAAAACCGCAGCCCTGCAACGGCTGCGGTTTTAATGTTAAGCAATCAGTTTATCTGACCGCTTATTTTATCATAGTGCGGCCTCGTCCGGGAAGTATTCGCTTTTGCCGACCAAGGCGCAGCAGCGCCGTGAAGAGAATACATTTCTTACCGCCTGCTCAACGGCCGGGGCGGTAACGCCGTTTACACGGTCTATTACCTCCTCCACCGTTTCGGTTCTGCCGCGCAGAAGCAGCAGCTTGCCGTTGCGGCTCATTACGGGGCGGGCGCCCTCGCTGCCCAGTATGAGGCTGCCCTTTATCTGCTCGCGCGCGTTGAAAAGCTCCTCTCCCGACACGGGGGAGGTAAGCGCAAGCTGTATTTCCTTATTAACAAGCTCAAGGACGCGCTTGGTCTGTTCGGGGTTCATTCCGGCGTATACGGAATAGGTGCCGCAGTCGTTATAGGTGCTGGCATAGCTGAATATGCTGTAGGTAAGGCCGTTTTGCTCCCGCACCGTTTGGAAAAGGCGGCTGCTCATGCTGCCGCCGAAGGCGGCGTTAAAAACGGTAAGAGGATAAAAATCCGCATCCAGACTGCCGGGGCCGCCGTAGGTGAGGCACATGTTCATCTGCTCGTTGTTTTTTTCGCAGAATACGCATTTTTTTGTGTTTTCGCCCGTTTCCGCAGGAATATCGGGGGATTCTGGGGCAACCGGGATGCCGGAGGCAAAGTATTTTTCCAGCATATCAAGGGTTTTTTCCTCGTCCAGATTGCCCGCTACGCTAAGCACTATATTGCCCGTCACATAGCGCTTTTCCATATAGCGGCGCAGATCGTCCCTGCAGAAGGCGCTTACCCTTTCGCGCGGGCCCAGAATGGTCTGCCCGAGGCTTGCGCTGCCGTAATAGCCGGAGGCTGCAAGCTCGTGTACAAGGTCATCGGGGGTATCCTCCACCATGGATATCTCCTCCAACACAACGCCCTGCTCCTTTTTAAGCTCATAGGGGTCAAGGAGACTGTTTTTAAGCATATCGGCAAGCAGCTCAAGCCCGGTATCCAGATGCTCGTCGGCGACATGAACATAAAAGCAGGTGCACTCCTTGGCGGTAAAGGCGTTGAGGGTGCCGCCGATATTGTCAATGGTTGCGGCTATGCATCGGGCATCCTTTGCAGAGGTGCCCTTGAATAGCATATGCTCGATGAAGTGGGAAATGCCGTTTTCCTCCGGGGTTTCGTAGCGTGAGCCGGCTTTTACCCATATGCCCGCCGATACCGAATGGAAAAACGGGACCTTTTCAATTACCGTGCGTATTCCGTTTGTAAGAGTGGCTGTTTTCATATATGCTCCTTTTGTATATTTCCGTATATGCTCATTCGGCCGCGGGGCGGCCCTATATGCTTTTAACGCTTCTTCGTAACCTTGCGGAAGGAAGCGCTTTGTGCTTTTGTCTGCTGTTTTATTGCGGCATATGTTATTATAGCCCAATATCCGCATTGCGAACACATTTTTTTATTGTTTCGGGGCATCGGGGGAACCTGCAATGGAATATTGCAATCGGGGGGTTATTCCCGTGCGCTTTTTGCAATAAGCCTGGAGACGGTGCAGAAGGAATAGCCTTGGCTGCAAAGGCGCTCCATTACCTCGGAGAGCGCCTCCACGGTATCGGCGGTGGGGTGGGTGAGTATAAAGGCTCCGGGCGCGGCGTTATCAAGAATTCGCCGTTTGATTTTGGTGCAGTCGTGATCCCGCCAGTCGATGGTGTCTATGCTCCACATTACGGTGGAATAGCCGTTTTCGGCGGCGGCAAGCACGGTCTGCTGTGTGAAATCGCCCGCGGGCGGCGCGTAGAGAACGGGCTTTACGCCGGTTATTTCCCGCAGGATGGCATCGGTTTTAAGCAGCTCGGATATTATGACGCTGCTGCTTTCCCGGCTTGCCAGCTTGTGATTGTAGCCGTGATTTGCTATTTCGTGCCCCTGAAGATACATTTCCTTTACAAGCGCGGGGTTTTCCGCTGCCCATATGCCGCCGATAAAGAAGGTGATTTTTGCATTGTATTTCTGTGCAAGGGCAAGATAGGGCCGTACATATTCGGTGCCCCAGTATACATTGCACATAAGCGCCAGCTTCTTTTCGCCCGTGTGCACCTTGTATATGGGCTGAGTGCCGCCGGAAAGCACCGGAGTGCTGTGCTGCGGGGCAAAGGCCGCCGCCGCAAGAAGCGCAAGGATCCCAGCAAGAATTATATTTACCGTAAAAAACTCATGTACCCGTTTGCTCAATTTATATCAACTCCTCCAAAGAATGATATGGGCAAGCATGCGGGAATATGATAGAGGAGCGGGTATTCAAATACCGCGGCGCAGAGGAAACGGCCGGAACATGGTACCGTGCGTGCGGGGCTTATTCGCCGAGCGGGGAGGTCGGCTGTGCCCAAGGCGGCAGGAAATCAAAGCCGTACTGCTCGTCCCCGAAGGGGAAGCACAGGCGGCAGCTGAAAAGCATGGGCGCCTTTTCCGGCGCGCGGCTGCCGTATTTATGATCCCCCGCCAGTGGGAAGCCGCGGCTTGCAAACTGCACCCGTATCTGATGGCTGCGCCCGGTATGCAGCTTTATCCGCACAAGGGAACGCTCTCCCGCCTCCAGCAGGCGGTAGGAAAGGCGCGCCTGTTTTACTCCGGCGCGGGGGCGGGAGACTACATAGACCTTGTTACGGCGGCTGTCCTTAAACAAAAGGTCGTTCATTTCGCCAAAGGGAGGCGGCGTGCCGTGTACAAGGGCCACATATTCTTTTTCCGTTTTTCCCTCTGCAAAGGCGCGGCTGAGCAGGGCGCAGGCATTTTTATTGCGGGCATACACCATTATTCCGCCGACATTTGCATCCAATCGGTGCACGGGGAAAAACTCTCCGCCCAGAGCGGCGGAAAGAGCCTGCGGCATTCCGACTTCGCTGTCGGTGCCGGCCGGTTTTACGCACACCGTAAAATCCTTGCAGCTGTAAAGTATATCCACGGTATCACCTCGGTTAAATGTGCTTTAATTATAGCAGAAGGAATTTGAACTTGCAACTTTCCTTAAAAGAGGTTAAAATAATAAAGATACGGATAAAAACAAAAAACCGGGGCTTAATGAACGGAGGGATCGGATGACGACCGAGGAATACAGAAAAAAGCGGCCGCTTTCAATTTTTTTGGGATATTTTGCGCGGCATAAGGGAATATTTGCCGCAGACATCCTGTGCGCAACGGCAATAGCGGCCATTGATCTTGCTTTTCCGATGGTGACGAGGCAGGCGCTTTACGATATGCTGCCCAATAAGTTGTATGTGACATTTTTTACGGTGATAGCCATTATGATCGCCTGCTACATACTGCGCTCGGTGCTTAACTATATTGTGTGCTATTACGGGCATACCTTCGGTATTCGCGTTGAGGCGGATATAAGGGAGGATCTCTTTACCCATATTGAGCAGATGAGCTTTGATTATTTTGATGCAAACCGCACGGGCACCATGATGAGCCGGCTTACCACGGATTTGTTTGACCTCACGGAGCTCGCGCATCACGGGCCGGAGGATCTGCTAACCTCGGTTATAACCGTAGTGGGGGCGCTTACGGTGATGGCGACCATACAGTGGCGGCTCGCGCTGCTTGTCGGGATAATGATACCCATACTGCTTGCCGTAATGTTTTCCCTGCGCAGGAGAATGGCCAGGGTATCGGCGGAGGTAAAAAAGAAGACCGGGCATATAAATACGGAGATAGAATCCAGCCTCTCCGGCATACGCACGGCCAAGGCCTTTGCAAACGAGGATATAGAATGTGCGCGTTTTCGGGCGGCAAACGAGGTATACAAGACCTCCAAGCGGGAGTTTCATAAGGCTATGGGAATGTTTCTGAGCTCGGTGGAGTTTTTCCTGTGTGCGCTGAATGTGGCGGTCATAGGCTACGGCGGCTATCTCATAATGAAGGGACAGCTGGATTACAGGGATCTTATCACCTTTTCCCTTTATATTTCCACCTTCGTTTTGCCCATGCGTAAGATATCCAACTTTTCGGAGCTGTTTGCAAACGGCTTTGCAGGACTTAACCGTTTTGTGGATATAATGCGTACGGAGCCCACCGTAAAGGATGCGCCGCAGGCGGAGGAGCTTTCGGGGGTGAAGGGCGATATACAGGTGAAGAATGTATCGTTTTCCTACGGCAGGGACGAAGAGGTGCTTTCCGATGTGAGCCTGCATGTGCTGCCGGGGGAAACGGTGGCGGTAGTGGGGCCGTCCGGCGGCGGAAAAACCACTCTGTGCCAGCTTATTCCCCGTTTTTACGATGTGACGGCGGGGGCCGTTTATATTGACGGCAGGGATGTGCGCAAGGTAACGCAGAGCTCGCTGCACCGCGCCATAGGCATTGTGCAGCAGGATGTATTCCTTTTTGCGGACACAATAATGGAAAACATACGCTACGGCAGGCCGGGAGCGACGGACGAAGAGGTGACAGAGGCGGCCAAAAGAGCCGAGATATACGAGGATATTGCCGCCATGCCTCACGGCTTTGCCACATATGTCGGGGAGCGGGGCACGCTGCTTTCCGGCGGGCAGAAGCAGCGGGTGGCAATTGCGAGGATATTTCTTAAAAATCCGCCCGTGCTGATACTGGACGAGGCTACATCGGCACTGGATTCCGTGACGGAGGCCAAAATACAGGGCGCGTTTGATTCCCTGGCAAAGGGCAGGACCACTCTTGTGATAGCGCACCGTCTTTCCACGATTCGCAGCGCGGACCGCATTGTGGCTGTATCCGAAGGGAAAATAGCGGAATGCGGCACGCACGAAGAGCTGCTGGCTAAGGAGGGGCTGTATGCGGGGCTGTGGAACACGCAGTACCGGGAGCAGGACGGCTGATACGGGAAAGGAACACATAAAATATAAAAAATGCCGCTTTTACGCGGCATTTTTTCAGTTTTCGGCGGTATCCGGCGCACCGGGGGAAGAGCCGGTGTCGGAAGCAGTTTGCCGCTTAAGCTGCTCAAGATAGCGTATATCCTCAGCGGAAAGAGCGGCCGTTTCCAGAAGCTCCGGGTGCAGGCGGGCGGTTATTTCCAGCTGCTGCTCGCGCCGCCAGCGGGCTATAAGCGCGTGGTTGCCCTCCAGCAGCACCTGCGGCACCTTCATCCCGCGGAAATCGGCGGGGCGGGTGTACTGGGGATATTCAAGCAGTCCGTCGCCGAAGCTGTCTCCGCAGGCGCTTTCCATGCGGCCCAGAACCCCCGGCACAAAGCGCGCCACGGCATCTATGATGGTCATGGCGGGAAGCTCGCCGCCCGTAAGAACATAGTCGCCCACCGATATTTCGCGGTCGATAAGGCGGTCGATCACCCGCTGGTCCACGCCCTCGTAGTGTCCGCAGAGGATGGTGATGTTTTCAAGCCCGGCAAGCTCGCGCGCCATGGCGTCGGTGAGCCGCTGACCCTTGGGGGAGGTGTAGATGCGCAGCCCCGGCTCCTTTACGGAGGCGAAGGCATCAAAAACGGGCTGAGGCAGCATTAGCATGCCCGCGCCGCCGCCGAAGGGGTAATCGTCGGTGTTTTTGTGCTTAAGGGCGGAAAAATCACGGATGTTTATAATGTTGATTTTAAGCCTTCCCTCGCTTTGCGCACGGCCTATTACGGAGCAGGAGAGGGGGGCAAACATTTCGGGGAAAACGGTAAGCAGGTTAATTGTCACGGATCTCCTCCTGCGCGAGCATTTCCGCCTTTACGGTTATGCGGCGCTCATCGGGGTTTATATCGGTTACAAAGGCGTCCACTACCGGTATAAGCAGCTCGCCGTTTTCGGTATCAACGGCAAAAACATCGTTGGCGCCGGGCTTTAGCACATCGGTGAGGGTGCCTATCAGGCCACCCTGCTCATCCTCCACGCGGCAGCCTATGAGATCCACTATAAAATAGCGCCCCTCGGGCAGGGAAACGGCGTTTTCGCGGTTCACATAAAGCTCGGAGCCGCGCAGAAGCTCGGCGGCGTTGCGGTCGTATACCTTTTCCAGCAGCAGATATGCGGCCTTGCCGTCCACCCGTGCGCCCATTACGCGTACGGGAGTCATGGTGCCGTGCTGCTTTATATATGCGTTTTTAAGTATCAGGAAGCGGGAAATATCGTCGGTAAGCGGAGCCACCTTTACCTCTCCCTTTATCCCCTGAGCCTTGACTATTGTGCCGATTTTTATATAATCCATAGCGGTTGAAAATATCTCCGTATAATATGTACACATGTGCATTTGTGCAGATGCGGCGCAAAATGCACGGTTTTGCGGAATATGCTTTTGCGCGCCCGGGGTGGGCGGGCGGGAGGGCGCGCAGAAAAAGAAAACGACAGCGCGTTGCGGCGCTGTCCCTTTTCTCAGATGATTTCCACGGTGACCTTCTGTCCGGAGGCAGCGGAGGCGCTTTTTACAACCGTGCGTATCGCACGGGCAATGCGTCCCTGTCTGCCGATTATCTTGCCCATGTCCTCCGGAGCCACGCGCACCTCGATGGTGCAGCCGGCCTCGGTATCCACCCGGCGGATATCAACCTGCTCGGGCTTGGAAACAAGACTGGTCACAATGTATCTAACCAGTTCCTCCATGAGAAAAAACCGCGCCCCTGTAAGCAAGGGCTTCCTTTCGTCCGGATTAGCGCCCGCAGTTTTACCGTGCCGAATCTGCAATCGGTATCACGGCAGGACCCGACGGTATCTGTCAGTCGATCACGCCGGTCTTCTTGAACAGCTTTTTAACGGTCTCAGAGGGCTGAGCGCCGTTAGCCAGCCACTTCTTTGCCTCCTCGGCGTCAACCTTGATTTCCGCCGGCTCGGTAAGAGGGTTGTAATAGCCCAGTATAGCGATATTGCGTCCGTCGCGCGGATAGCGTCCGTCGGCGACCACGATGCGGTAGAAGGGGTTCTTCTTTGCGCCGTGTCTGGTCAATCTGATCTTTACCATTTTGTATGCACCTCCCGTAAACTCAATTGTTATATTAACGCATTTATTGCGAAAATACCGATTTTATTTGCTTTTTTTGTTTTGACGCAGAGCCGCTTTTTAGGCGTGAAGCCGTCAAAACGGCATTCTCATGCGGCCCTTTTTCATTTTGCCGAAGCGCTTCATCATTTCGCGCGTCTGATCGAATTGGCGCAGAAGTATGTTGACCTCCTGCACGGTGGTGCCGCTGCCGGCTGCAATGCGGCGCCGTCTGGAGCCGTTTATAATGCCGGGATTGCGGCGCTCCTTTGCCGTCATGGAGCGGATGATGGCGGCCATGCGGTCGAAGCGCTTCATGTCTATATCTTCAGGGCGTATCTTGCTTTTATCCACGCCGGGCATCATTCCCAAAAGATCGGATATACTGCCCATTTTTTTCATTTGCTCAAGCTGTTCAAGATAATCCTGAAGGTCGAACTGCTGATTTTTAAGCCGCTGCTCCAGCTTGGCTGCCGCCGCCTCGTCTACGGCCTCCTGCGCTTTTTCTATAAGGGAGAGCACATCGCCCATTCCCAGTATGCGCGAGGCCATTCTGTCGGGATAGAAGGGCTCAATGCAGTCAAGGCTTATTTTTTCGCCTATGCCGCAGAATTTTATGGGCTTGCCCGTGACGGCCTTTACACTCAGCGCGGCGCCGCCGCGGGTGTCGCCGTCCAGCTTTGTAAGCAAAACGCCGGTAAGGGGCAGCTGTTCGTCGAAGCTTTTGGCAACATTCACTGCGTCCTGACCCGTCATGGCGTCCACGGTAAGCAGTATTTCGGCGGGATGAACGGCCTTTTCCATGCGGTGCAGCTCGTCCATAAGCTCGGAATCTATATGCAGCCGCCCGGCGGTGTCTATAAGTACGGTGTCGTACTGATAGCTTTTGGCATAGGCAACGGCTTGGGAAGCGGTTTTTACCGGGTCCTGCGTGCCCTTTTCAAACACGGGCACATCAAAGGCCTTTGCCACCACCTGAAGCTGGCTTATGGCGGCGGGGCGGTAAATATCGCAGGCTACAAGCAGCGGGCGCTTGCCCTGCTTTTTGAGCCATCCGGCAAGCTTGCCGCACATGGTGGTTTTACCGGCACCCTGAAGGCCGCAGAGCATTATTACCGTGGGCGGTGCGGGGGATACCGCAAGCCTTGCGGCGGAGCCGCCCATGAGGTTTATAAGCTCCTCGTGCACCAGCTTTATTACCTGCTGCCCCGGAGTGAGGCTGGAAAGAACATCGCTGCCCACGGCCTTTTTGGAAACCGCGGCGCAGAAATCCTTGGCCACACCGTAGTTGACATCCGCCTCCAGAAGAGCCATGCGCACCTCGCGCATAGCTTCCTTTACATCGGCCTCGGTCAGCCTGCCCTTGCCGGTGAGCTTTTTGAATACGCTTTGCAGTTTTTCGGAAAGAGAATCAAAAGCCATAATTGCTGCCTTTCAAAGAAAAAACTCGGATAAAAACTTTTATGCGCCGCGCCGTGAGGCTAAAGCTCGTCGGGCCCCGACTGGAAGAGTATTTTTTCCATTTCGGCGGCGTATGCGGCGGCCGCGGCATCCTTTTTCATAAGGTTAAGCAGCGCGCGCAGGCGCAGCTCTTTATCAAGCAGGCCAAGCTGCTGCTCGGCATTGTTCATTATTCGCATGCCCTTTACGATGCTGTCCCTTACGCCCTGACGGGATATGCCCTCCATCGCGGCGATTTCGCCAAGAGAGAGGTCCTCCTCCAGATGCAGCTTGATAAGCTCGCGCTGCCGCGTTGTAAGCAGACCGCCGTATATATCAAGCAGCAGTATGCTGCCGGTAAGATCGTCCGATTCCATGTCTGCCTCCGTTGCCGGACGGGAAGTGCCGGCAGTGCTGTAAAGCGAATTAACTTTACAGGCGTATGATACTATAAGCCAGTGCGTTTTGTCAAGCGGTAATTGCTTAAGGACGGCTATAAAGCGGTTAAAGCCCGTTACGGGAAAAGAACGTCGGTTTTTCGGCAGGGTTGTGTAAATATTGCGTTTGCGCTCAACAGCTTTTTTGCGCGGACAAAGCTATAATCAAACGCGAAGGAACAAAAAGCAAAAGCAGGGAAAGGGGCGGGAGTGTTGCCGCGTGAGCTGTTGACGGAGGCGGCGGCGGGCTTTATTTTTGCCGCGGCGCTTTATATGTGCGTGACGGCGGTTCTCGGCAGCGGAAAGCCCGCGCGGATAATTCCGGCGGCGGGGCTTATGGGCTGTGCGGCGCTGTATTCGGCGGGGCTTTCGCATTTGGCGCCGGATATTGCGGGGCCGGCGGGGGGCGGACTGTTTGCCCTGTGTCTGCTTGCCGGGGCTGCCGCCTTGGAGGCGGGCGCCGTTTCGGGGGTGTGCGCGCTCTCGGCGGGACTGGCCGTCTGTGCGTGGCTTGCGCAGGAGCCGCTTGTAAAAATATCGGAGCGCTTTTTGGGCATGCCCTCCGGCGTATATTCCGCAAGCTTTGCTTCCGTGCTGTTTTTTTGTGCGGCAGCCCTTGCCGCAGTAATTTTAAGAAGGCTTGCGCGCAGCCGGAAAAGAGTGCGGGTGTACATAAAGACGGCGCGGGGCGAGGCAAGGCTTACGGCGCTGCGGGACAGCGGAAACCTGCTTACCGAGCCTGTCAGCGGGCTGCCGGTGATTATTGCGCGGGCGGAGGCGGTAGCGGAGGCGGCACCTCCCGCCGTGCTGTATGCCTTGGGCTGCGAGCAGGTGCCGGGCGCATGGGTGCCGGGGGCAGACGGAGCAAAGGCGGAGGGCGGCGAGCAGCAGGAAAGGATATATCCGATTGCATACCGCTCCTTGGGCGGAAGCGGAGCGCTTTACGGCTTTGAGCCCCGGCTGTGCCTTGTGAACGGCAGCCGGTACAGGTGCGTGGTCGCGCTGTGCAGGTCGGCAAGCTTTGCCGGCTGCGCCGCGCTTGTTAATTTGGACAGACAGGAGGAATGGACATGAAAGCTGCCGCTGTGATACTGAAATGGCTGGGCTGCACGGGTAAAACGGGGGAGGAGGTGTTTTACATAGGGGGAGGGGAATCTCTCCCGGCGCCGTTTTCGCCCCAGGAGGAGCGGATGTGGCTGGAAAAGCACGCCAAGGGGTCGGCTCAGGCGCGCTCGATGCTTATTGAGCACAATCTGCGCTTGGTGGTGTACATTGCAAAGCGCTTTGAAAATACGCCGGTAACCCTGGAGGATCTTATATCAATAGGCACAATAGGGCTTATTAAGGCGGTAAACACATATAATATGGACCGCAAAATAAAGCTGGCCACCTATGCTTCAAGGTGCATAGAAAACGAGATACTCATGTTTCTGCGCCGCAGCAGCCGCAGCCGCTGCGAGGTTTCCTTTGACGAGCCCCTGAATGTGGACTGGGACGGAAATGAGCTGCTTTTAAGCGATGTGCTGGGCACGGAGGCCGATGTTGTGAACCGCGGCATAGAGCAGGAAACGGAAAAACAGCTTCTCAGGGAGGCGCTTACCCTTTTGACCAAACGGGAAAGAGAGATAATGGAAATGCGCTTCGGACTTGCGGGGAAAAAGGAGCTGACGCAAAAGGAGGTGGCGGAAAGGCTGGGGATATCGCAGTCGTACATATCCCGGCTTGAAAAGCGCATAATAAAAAGGCTCAGGCGGGATATCGGCAGGCTGGTGGAATAGCGAAAAATTCTGCTGCCGGTGCGCCTGCATAAAGGACGGCATATACCGCGCCGTGGCCTGCGGTATTGACAAAAGACGGGGGAGGGGGTATAATCTTTTGACACTCCGAAGGTGCAGGCGGAAAGCGTCTGCGTGCTCCGGGGTAACGGAAAAATTACGGAAGGAAAAACTCCGCAAACGGGGCGGAGAGGTGTCACAGATGAGCGAATGTACGCATGATTGCTCTTCCTGCGGGGAAAGCTGCGCATCACGCGATAAGCAGCAGGAGCTTAAGGACATGAAGGAGAAGCTGAACTCCAAAAGCAGCATAAAAAAGACCATCGGAGTAATGAGCGGCAAGGGCGGAGTGGGCAAGAGCCTGGTCACTTCGCTTATGGCGGTGCTGCTTTCCCGCCGTGGGCATAAGGTGGGAATACTGGATGCAGACATAACCGGCCCATCCATTCCCAAGGCGTTCGGGCTTACGGGGCACGCGGAAGGGGACGGAGAATATATTTATCCCGTAACCACCAAAACGGGCATTGATGTAATGAGCATAAACCTGCTGCTGGAAAGCGACACGGACCCCGTGGTGTGGCGCGGCCCCGTGATTGCCGGCGCGGTAAAGCAGTTCTACACCGAGGTGGTGTGGAAGGATATCGACTTTTTGCTGGTGGATATGCCTCCGGGAACCGGTGATGTGCCGCTGACGGTGTTCCAGTCCATTCCGTTAGACGGAATAATTGTGGTCACCTCGCCGCAGGAGCTGGTATCCATGATAGTGGAGAAGGCGGTAAAGATGGCCAACATGATGCATGTGCCGATAATGGGCGTTGTGGAAAACATGAGCTATGCCGTGTGCCCCGATTGCGGAAAGGAAATAAAGGTGTTCGGCGAAAGCCATATTGACAGCATCTGCCGCCAATACGGGCTTGCGCTGCTGGGAAGGCTGCCCATTGACCCCAAAACGGCCAAGGCCTGCGACAGCGGTCTTATAGAGCTTTTTGAGGGAAATTATCTTGAAGCGGCAGTGGATAAGGCGGAGGCGCTGTAAGCACGGGTGCAATTGCGGCCGCGAAGCGATGTGTGCGCATAGGTGCGCATGTTCATATATAAAAGAGCGGATAATCGGCGGCAGCTGCGGCCTTTGGCGGGCGGTTTACGGTAAATTGCCGTGAAAGCTGCGGCAGCAGCGAAAATGTGCTTGAGTGTTCATGCGTGAAGTTATACGGCGCCGGGTGCCGGAATGAGTTGTCGCCTATTTGCGGTGTTGAAGCCGGATGACTTTGCGAACAATCAGTACAAAACAGAAAATAAAAAACGGTGTTTTTCCGATGCTGTCGGAGAAGCGCCGCTTTTTTATGCTTTGCACGGAGCAAAGCGGAGCGGCTCGGCGGAAGGGGATGTGCTTCGCCGCAGAAGAGAGAACTGACGGTTAAGGCCGGGATAACATCACGGATATACAAATAAAAATACGCCGTATCGTTTAAGCGATACGGAGTATTTTTTATTCTTATTCCGATCCTGCCTTTTCTTACGGCGTACAGCGCACTGCGCGTCAGACTTGCCGGTCGGGCTTGCCGCCGGAGGCCGGCCCGGAAAAACTTGCGGCAAGCGCTCAGCCGAAGGTCTTGCCGGTGCGCTCGGTGAGGGTGAAGGTGAAGCTTCGGCTCTGGCGGGAGCGCAGCACGGTAAGGGTTATGCTGTCGCCCACGGAATGCCCGCGTATAAGGCGGTTGAATTCCGCACAGGAGGATATCTCGGTGCCGTCAAGGGTGAGAATGCAGTCGCCGCTGCGGATGCCGCTTTCATATGCCGGAGAATCGTTATCCACGGAGTACACATATACGCCGTAGTAGGATACGCGGTACTGCATGGCGGTTACGGAGTCGGTTATGTCAATAAGGGTAAGCCCGGTGTCCACTCGGCCGCGGACATAGCCTGTCTGCACAAGATCGGTAATTACCGTCTTTACCGTGTCTACGGGGATGGCAAAGCCCAGCCCTTCAAGGTTTTCTCCGGAGCTTTTGGCGTTTACTATGCCTATAAGGGCGCCGTTGGCGTCAAAGAGTCCGCCGCCGCTGTTTCCGGGGTTGACGGCTGCATTGGTCTGAAGCAGCGTCATGGTTTCGCTGTCAATGGTTATTTCGCGGTCCAGCGCGCTGATTATGCCGTTTGTAACGGTACCGCCCAAGGTTCCCAGAGGGTTGCCTACGGCAACGGCGGTCTGCCCCACTATAAGGGAGGAGGAATCGCCGAACTGCGCGATATCAAGGTTCTCCGCATCGATTTTCAAAACGGCAAGATCGGTCTGCTCATCGGTGCCGATAACGGAGGCTTCATAGGAGGCACCGTCGTGCAGGGTCACGGTGATTTTGCCTGCGGAGTCGATCACATGGTTGTTGGTTACAATATAGCCGTCCTGACGGAATATCACTCCGCTGCCTGCGCCCTTTGAAACATACTGCTTGAGGCGGGAATCGGTGGTGACGGTTTCGGTGGTCACCTCCACCACGGCGGACTGCACCTTTGCCGCTATCTCCGCTATGGTAAGGGGGTCGTCGCTTCCGGCCTGACTCTGCGTGAATACGGTGCCGTCAAACACCGTCTGCTCCGTGCTTTTTGGCGTGGGGGTCTGCGTTTGCTGGAGGATTATCGTCCGGCTGCCGCCTTTGGCGTAATAGCCTCCCAGAAAGCCGGCGCCGCCGCCCAGCAGCACGCACAGCAGCACGGTAACAATGCTTTTTGCCGCGCCGCTGCTTTTGCGCGGCTTATTTTTAGGTGCCGTGGCCTCGGGTGCATTTGTATATTCATTGAATTCCATATCGTTTCACATCCCTTCTTTGGGCTTATTATACCCGGCCTTTCTGAATTTATTGTGAAACGGCTATGCAATAAAGCTGAAAGCTGAATAAATTCAAGGCGGAAAAAGGAAGAAAACGCAGGGGTGTCAGGGCAGAACGATGCTCAGACCGTCAAAGGCGGGCTGAATACCCATGGGAAGCATAAGCTGCTCCAAAGCATCGTGGCTGTAAGCTTTATTGTCTGCAATAAGCCCCGAATGGGAGAAATGCTGGGCAATAAATACGGTGTTTTCATCCGCCGTGCCCTGCTTTTTAAGTATTTCCATATGCTCGCGGAAGGCGGAAAGCCCCAGATGCGCCTGCGTCGCCTCCGGTTTTGCCATGCAGAAGGCGCAGTCCATGCTTATCAGATCGCAGCGGCGCGCGGCAAGATATTCAAGGGTGGCCTGCGGGAAGCGCCCGGTATCCTCGGCATAAAGAAAGCGTTTTCCCCCCTGCTCAAGCAAAAACATCACCGCCTCCTGATCCGGGGCGTGATTGGCGGGCAGAGCGGTTACGGTGTAATCGGCAAGACGCAGCACATCAAAGGGGTGCAGCGTATGAAAGGCGGTGTTTTTAATACCGCCTATTTCACTGTCGGCCGCAAGGTATTTGGCGCGGCATTTTTCGTTGCCGTAAACATCAAGAGGCGCCTCAGTGCTTTTGTACATAAGCTGGTGCAGGGCGCAATGATCCTCGTGAGCGTGGGTAAGCAGCACAAAGCGCAGCCCGTCAAGCGGCCCGCAGGCGGCGGAAACCGTCAAAAAATCGGGTGAGAGATCAATAAGCAGATCGTCGTTTATCAAAACGGAGGAGCGCAGGCGCTTCTCGCGTCCGCCCTGCGCGCGTGCCATGCGGCAGGAGGGGCAGGAGCAAAAGGCCGCCGGCACGCCTTCGGCGCCGCCGGAGCCAAGATAGGTTATTTTCATAATTTCCTCGTTTCATGCACCGAACGGTGCGGTATTCTGCGGCGGCAGCGCCGCCCGTGTTATTCTGTCAGGATTGTATCATAACCGCACGCGGAGAGGCAACATTTTCTTTGTATTTTGTTAAGGCGAGCGCTGTTTTTTGCAGGGCGGAGTTAATTTTCAAAAAAGCATTGCAAATAATTGCCGTATGTGATATTATATCAGGGTATTTAAGGCGCAGCGCTGATATGCTGCATAAATACGGGATTGCCGGAATGATGGAATTGGCAGACGTGCCGGACTCAAAATCCGGTGGTAGCGATACCGTGCGGGTTCGACCCCCGCTTCCGGCACCAAACCGATATAATCCGAACCGAATCTTCTTAATCGGAGATGGGTTCGGATTATTTGTTTTCTTCGGGAAATTCGAGGATACGCATTTCGGAAACGGCGCGGTAAAGCGTCCCGAATCCAAGCTTAAAGGGCCGAGGGAACCAAAACCGGTAAAGGATAAGCAGGACAATTATGAAAACCATCAAAAGCTGTGAATTCAACACCACCGGCTGCGCGGAGCTGCGGTTTCGGGACGGCAGCATGATCTTCACCGGCTGCATCGCCGCGGAGAACGAGGTTGCGGACAACCGCCTCCGGCGGTCGGAGCCGGTCTGCCTCATCCGCAACTCCGAAACCGAAAATGCGGCCGCCCGCCGTGCTTTTCGGCAGACAAGGCGGGCAGACACGGATTGTGCCCGCCCGCCCATACATATTCCGGTGATTGCTGATGTATTGACTTTTCAATCGGAGTTGCAGTTCGGTGCGCCCGTTTCAGGGCGTATCCGACGCTGTTGTTTGCTGACCGTCTTCGTATGACGGCGGCGCGGGAGAGTTTGCGTACAGCAGGATTTCGGGAAGGCGCCGTTCAACAGGATTCCTGTGGGACGGAATAAGAGGACGGCGAAATCCGGCTCCGCAATTCAGCCTCTGCCTTTGCCGTAAGCTGCGTATATCTTCCTTTTATAACCTGCAACACCGGATGCCTGACAGATGTGTGTTGACTGCACCGGATTTTTCAATGCCCATGCCGTGATTCTCGCTCCGAGGCAGCGTTCTCATATCGGTAGCAATCTCCGCTCTCGCATGATATAATAAATCTGAAGAATAATTTTTCAGTCCGCGCAATGAACGGTGATTTTTTGTTGTCTATATAGGTGAAAGGCCTTTACACAGAAAGAAGGGAGGGCGCAATGAGAGACCGTGAGATCATAGAATTGTACTGGGCGCGTAACGAGAGCGCTATTGCCGTCACCGCAGAAAAGTACGGGAACTACTGTTACACGATTGCACATAATATACTGCATAACAAAGAGGATGCGGAGGAATGTGCCAATGATACATATCTCGGCGCATGGAATTCAATCCCGCCGCAGCGTCCGAACCGTTTGCCGATCTACTTGGGGAAGATTACGCGCAACCTCGCTCTGAACCGTTATAAGCAGTATACTGCCGAAAAACGCGGAAACGGACAGGTCGTCCTCGCGCTGGCTGAGTTGGAAGCCTGCATTCCTTCGGAAACGACTGTGGAGCAGACCGTCAGAGAAAATGATTTGGCTGCCGCCATTGACCGCTTCCTGTATTCAAAGCCAAAGCTGAACCGTAACATTTTTGTCCGCAGATACTATCATCTCTACGCAATACGGG
>ENA-UOJO01000812-UOJO01000812.1-human-gut-metagenome-genome-assembly--contig:-P57-NODE-812-length-45051-cov-9.902325_pt1 | contig 45051 bp, 37 predicted proteins | sample MGYA00242351_ERZ723898 | MGnify/ENA metagenome assembly ERZ723898 | reverse complement strand
ATCCATAATCAGCGGCAGTGAGTCGCCCCCCGCACAGGGGGGCGTGGATTGAAATCACTTGGAACTCATCCATAATCAGCGGCAGTGAGTCGCCCCCCGCACAGGGGGGCGTGGATTGAAATCACTTGGAACTCATCCATAATCAGCGGCAGTGAGTCGCCCCCCGCACAGGGGGGCGTGGATTGAAATCACTTGGAACTCATCCATAATCAGCGGCAGTGAGTCGCCCCCCGCACAGGGGGGCGTGGATTGAAATTGTACCGCGCGCGTTTCGCCCCCCAGCCGTTGAGTCGCCCCCCGCACAGGGGGGCGTGGATTGAAATTGACAACGGGCTGGAAACTCGGCGGGAAAAAACTGTCGCCCCCCGCACAGGGGGGCGTGGATTGAAATAATTTGGCACGCAACAGCTCCACGGTTATCTATGTCGCCCCCCGCACAGGGGGGGCGTGGATTGAAATCTCCTTGTAACCACGGTAGACTGTAAGGCAATAGTCGCCCCCCGCACAGGGGGGCGTGGATTGAAATGGACTGTCCGGCACATCGCTCTCCGGCATTGCGTGTCGCTCCCAGCATAGGGGCGTGAATTGGAATGCTTGCAGGGCGACTTTGTCTTCGCTTTCTGCGGTGAGCAGCAAAGGTTTGCCGGCCATCAGATTCGCTTAAGGCATATCATGCCAGCGCATTCCAAGCAGTTGAATGACCATACAACGCCGGGCGCGTCGATGTGCAGGCGAAATCCGGCAGCATTGCCGAAATCGTCACCAAGACCAAAGAAACGGCGGAAAAAGCGGCGCAGCAGCAGGCGGAAATAAAGAAAAATGCGAAGGCCTCCAAGGTGAACATAAAAGAGCTTGCGCCGTCCGCGGGCAAATGGTCCGTTGACCCCAAGATAGATATGGACACCCTCACCACCAAGCAGAACGCTGCGGTAAGCTATCTGAAGGCCGTCAGCGAGGTTTCCGGCATGAACATAACCCTTATGTCGGGCGTGGATGCAACAGGCGCGTTCTCGGTGGAAAACGGACATTATGACGGCGTAACCAATACCCTGTATGTTTCCGTCAATGCCGGCATGCAGAGCATTACCGACATAACCGGCAGCGCAATACTGAAAACGGCGTCGCACGAAATAACGCACTATATAGCCGCCTCCGGCACGCAGACCTATTCCCTGCTTGAGGATTATGTTCTGTCCCGGTTTACGGAGCAGTACGGCGAAAAGAGCGTGGATAACCGCATAGAGGATATACAGGAGCAGTATAAAGATCAGGTGGGTAAGGAGCTTACCCGCGAACAGGCAAAGGAAGAAATGGTGGCCGCTGCCTGTGAAATGATGCTGAAAAACAGTGAAGTGTTTGAAAAGCTGGCGCGGCAGAATCTCACCCTTGCGCAGCGCATAAAGGCGGGGCTTGACGGCTTTATTAAAAAGCTTTCCGCCAACAGAAAGGCCGCCTTTGAAAACCTTGACGCCACCAGCCCCGAAGCCCGCGCCATAGCGGCAAGCGAAACCAGCCTTAAGGAAACGCAGAAGCTGTGGGACAATGCGCTTAAGGGGGCGATAAAGGAGAACGAGGGCGGGAAGAGTGCGGGCACCGGCAGCATGTCGGAGATCCGTTCCTACGACTATTCCAAAACCTTTGCGCAGCAGATAGACGACTACAAGGCCGGACGGTTCCCTAAATACGATACACTCATTGTCGGTGCAACACCGGAAGTGTTCCAGAAAATAGGGCTGAACGCACTGCCCATGACTTATGCGACCGGGCATCTCAAAGATGTCCTGCAGGGGAACAAAGTGGATCACAACTTCGGTGAGGCGAACCTGAAGCGTATCCCGGAAGCAATGAAAAATCCTGTCGCAATAATTGCTTCAAACACCAAGCCGCAGTCCAGCATTGTGGCAATATTGGACTTGTCATTCGGAAACAAGCCTATGTTTGCTGCCGTTGAAATTGAGGGTTACGGCATCATGAATGGAAAGCGCATAGACAGTAACGCCATAACCTCCATACATACACGCGCCAATGCAGCAAAACTCTTGGCAGACGCGATAACTAACGATTCCGACACTGCTATTCGCCTGTTCTACTTGAATAAAAAAAGTGCCACCGCTCTGTTCAATGCATCCGGGGTACAATTCCCCGGTGGAAAGACAGTAACCGATGGCTACATTCACAGTATACGCGATGTCGGTTCGTTTGTCAACACAAAATTTGAAAATGTTACGCAAACGCAGCAATTCAAGCGCTGGTTCGGTGACCCGCAGAAGAATCCCAAGCGTGCAAGCAAGGTGGTAAACGCCGACGGAACGCCGCGAGTGATGTACCACTACACCGACAGCACATTCACTGTTTTTGACCCCGCACGAAGCGGAAGCAATCAGGGAATGCGGCTCGGCGACGGTATATACATATCCTCCAGCAAGACCGCCTTTATGGACTACGGCAAGAACAGAATGGATGTCTATGCGGACATAAGGCACCCGTTTGAAATGAAATTGACCAAAGCGCAGGCCGATGAAGTGCTGAATACTTACGCTGCCACTAAGCATAACCTTGACGCATACGACGGCGTATACCGAAAGCATGCGCAGCAAAAGCTGATGACCCCGACGCGCGTTATGGATTACCTGTCCGAATATGCCGCCGACAACGGAATCAAGACAAGCGACATTCTTAAACACCTCGGCTATGACGGCATACATGACGGTATTGAATGGGTGGCCTTCGACCCCTCACAGCTCAAGTCTGCCACAGACAACATCGGCACCTTTGACCGGAATAACCCAGATATTCGGTACGAATTGCGGGATAATCAGGGCAGAGAGCTGACGAAGGCGCAGGCGGAGAAATTCAAGGACAGTCAGGTGCGGGACAAGGACGGACGGCTGAAAACCGTATACCACGGCAGCTCTGCCGTATTCAATGTGTTCTCCGCCGATTTCATGAGCCAGCACGGCAGCTCCGAGGGACAGGGCTTTTATTTCACGGACTACAAGGACATGGCGGAGGGCTATCAGAAAAAGGGCGGACAGCTGCTTGAAGGCTATCTGAACATTACAAACCCGCTGAGCGACAGCGAGGTAACGCTTTCCGCGCCGGAGGTAAAACGGCTGCTTAAGGCATTAGACCCCACAGGCGACGATGTAATACTGAATTACGATTCGCAGGGCGGTATGGGCTACCCTTCCAAAGCGTGGTATAACCGGGCGCTTGCCGATACCGTAAATATGATTATGAGCACCAGCGAAAGCGACAGCGAGATATTGGCGGAGATAGCCAATGCAGGCGCAGGCAGCGGAAATGTTATGGATGCCGTGCGTAAGGTGCTGGGCTATGACGGTTACATTGTAGAGGGCAAATACGACAACGCCAATGTGTATGTGGCCTTCGGCAGCGACCAGTTCAAGAGCTTTGATAACAAAACCCCGACATCTTCGCCGGACATTCACCTTGAGCTGCGCAGCGATGAGAACCGTTTCAACCCGCGCAAGGAGCTGTCCAACCTTTTTATGCAGATAGCGCAGAACGAGCAGGAGACGAAATCCCTGCGCTCGTATCAGGCGGCAATACACGAGCTGAACAATACGGAAATAGAGATATCCAAGCTGCAGCAGGAAATGCAGGGCACTGACAAGCTTAAAAGCCCGCAGAAGTATTACGAGCTGCAGAACAAGCTGCGGCAGGCGGAAGCCAAGCTGAACCGCTACGACGGACGGCTTGTGCAGCTGGAAGCCACTAAGCCCATGAAAGACCTTATAGCCCGCCGCGAGCAGCGGTTGAAGGAACAGTTCGCACGGTCCAGCACCACAAGGGCGAAGTACAGGAACAACATCAAAAAGAATATCCGCAGCCTTGACAAAAAGCTGCGCACCAACAGCGGACAGAAGCATGTGCTGCTGGAATTGCAGCCCGTTGTGGCGCAGCTGCTGAATGTGTTCACGGAAAACACCAGCGTATTCAAGAAGGAGCAGCTGGCAAAGCTGCGGGAGATCTACGCAAAATTTAATCCCGAAGCCGACAGCAAGATGCAGGCGACGGATAATGATGTAAAGCGGTGGAAGAGCACGGCGGAGTATTCCTCGGCATACAGCGAGATGATCTACGACCTCATAGAAGAAGTCAGACCGCTGGTGCAGGGCAAACGGCTTATTGATCTGGACACCGATCTGCTGGCCGCCGTTAACGACATCGTGGGCAACATTAAACAAAAAAGCGCTGTCTCGAAATCACTTCCAAGACGGCGCTTTTCTGTTGTGGATCAGAGCGAACATTTCACGGCAAAGCCGCCACTAAAGAAGTAGGTGTTCGTCCAATACACGTTTGGTGGAGGTGAGGGGAATTGAACCCCTGTCCGAAAGTGCGTTTGCGCGGCTTTCTACGAGCGTAGTCAGTGCGTTTTTATTCCCGCCCCGCTGTATCACGGACAAAGCAGCGGTTTGGTAGCTTCATCTTTACACCCCGGCTGCAAAGCTTAGGCCGATGGCGTTCCCTGCGATCATGACGCCGATTGTCCGATCCGCAGGCGGTCGGAGTCGACGGCAGCTGCGTTAAGCAGCTACGGCTAAAGTTTTATTGTTAGCGTTTATTTTTACGCCCGAAGGATTATCGTGGATCCGGAACCACGGCTCGCTTACCCCGCCCCCGATCACTCCCGTCGAAGCCGGTGCACCCCCAAACTGTGCAATAATAGTATATTCCATTTTTTGTGCCTTGTCAATCTCCCGATACGGCGAAAACCTCGTCCGGCGCGCCGCAGTGAAGTTCAAAAATAAATCCCGCAATGGAAACTAAACGGAATTAAGGGCGAAAATTTATGAGTTTATCACGCTCCACGCCTTTATCAGGCGTTCACGGCTCCATGCGGCGTTTGCAGCGCTGGTGGAGGGCAGATAAACGGCGGGGCCGTATTTATCAAGCAGATACCGGTTATAAAGCTCAAAGGCCTTTCTGCCGTTTACATATATTTTTTGTATGCCGGCAAAATAGCTCCTGTCAAGGCTGCAGGGCACGGCGTTGCGTATGCTTGCATCCGCAGAGCCTTCAATATCGCAGGAAAGTATCACATCCCAAAGCGCAATATTGCGGCGGGTCAGAAGCGCTTGCTTTTGCGCAAGATCTTCCGGCACGCCTTCGCCGTACACCGCGGCCAAAACATGCCAAAAGCGGTTGCGGGGATGCCCGTAATAAAACCCCTGCTCCCTCGATGCGGCGGAGGGAAAGCTGCCCAGCACCAATATGCGGCTTCCGGGCGGACAGAACGGCTCAAAGGGGTGAACAATATGCGTCATACGCATCCGCCTCCGAAGGATAAACGCTCAAGCCAGCGCACCGAAAGCTCCAACCATACCCCGCAGGCAGGGCTTATCATTGTGCCTTGTATAGAGGTAGAGCCGTCACATCGCGCAAGCCCGTGCATGCCGTGAGGAAATATATGCATTTCAAACGGTACGCCGTGTTCGCAAAGCGCCGAGGCATACAGCAGGCTGTTCTGTACCGGCACGCAGGAATCGTCGGCGGTGTGCCACAAAAAGGTGGGCGGAGTATTGCGGCTAACAAGCCTTTCCGCCGAAAGCGCTTCCTTTTGTTCGGGGGAGGCGCAGAGGGAATCAAAGGAGAGCGCGTGCCCGTACTGCCCGCTTGTTATTACGGGATAGCAAAGAATACAGGCATCGGGGCGCACATCGGTAAGACCGCAGCTGCGCGCAAGCTCCGTGTCGGCATTGGCGGTGCAGGCAGCCAGGTGCCCCCCGGCGGAAAAGCCCATGCAGCATACCTTGTCGCTGCAATGCCATATGCTGCGGTTTTTGCGTATAAGCTCAATGGCCGCCATTGCCTGCACCTGCGGCTCGGGATATTTTGCCGGGGCTACGGAATAAAACAGCACAAAGGCATTATAACCCTTTGACAGATAATAAAGAGCTATGGGCTCCGCCTCGCGGTTGGAGCAGAAAACATAGGCTCCGCCGGGGCATATAAGCACCGACGGGCGCTGAGTGTCGGGGTCGGCCTCCGACGATACCTCCGGTATGTAGCACCTGAGTATTCCGCCGCTCATTTTTTTAAGGGCGGAAAACTCCGTTTTAAGATCAATATCAAACACCTGCATGATTTATTCTCCCTTTTTGCCGAATTCCGTTAAGCTTATGCAATCATTATATCTGTAATTATTATAATTGCTCGCCAAACTAAAAGCAACATAAAAATTGCTTGGCGGCAAAGGCTGTTTTGCGGCATCCGATGCACATGTGCGCATAAAGGAAAAAGCCGCCCCGCGGGCGGCTTTATGCAGCTTATAAATTATCAGTTCTTGTTTTCGGGCTCGCCGCTTGCCTTGGCGGTATCCTCGTTGGTCGCCTTCCTGCTTTTTTTGGAAAGCATGGCGTTTGTCAGTATACCCAGTATCAGCGCGCAGGCTACCGTTTTCAGGGTGATCTTGCCGAAGGTAATGGCAAAGTTGCCTATTCCGGCAATGAGGATTATCGAAGCCACAAACAGGTTGCGGTTGTCGTCCAGATCCACCTTCTGAAGCATTTTCAGGCCTGATACCGCAATAAAGCCGTAAAGCGCTATGCATACGCCGCCCATTACGCATTTTGGGATGCTCTCAAGGAAGCATACAAAAGGGGTAATGAAGGCAACGGCCATGGACAGCACGGCAGCGGTAAATATGGAGTATACGGAAGCGTTTTTCGTTATTGCAACGCAGCCGATGGATTCACCGTAGGTGGTATTGGGGCAGCCGCCGAAGATGGCGCCGGCAATTGAGCCTATACCGTCGCCCAGCAGGGTGCGGGGCAGGCCGGGGTCGGAGAGCAGATCCCGCTCAATAATGGAGGAAAGATTCTTGTGGTCGGCGATGTGCTCGGCAAACACCACAAAGGCAACCGGCACATAAGCTACTGCGATAGTGGCAATGTAGGAGCCGTTAAGCTCGCCAAAGCCCTTGAAGGCCTCAAGGAAGGTGAATTCGGGCAGGCAGAGGAAGCTTTTAATGCTTACCTCACGGAAGGCCTCGGCAAACGCGGAATAATCAACAATAACCAGCGCCTCGTTTCCGGTGGCGTTGCCGATTATCGTAAATACGGAGGCAACAGCATAGCCTGCAAGTATGCCGATTATAAAGGGAATAAGCTTGGTCATTTTCTTGCCGAATACGGAGCACAGCATTACCACAGCCAAGGTGACAAGGCCGCAGATTATGCAAAGCCCGGTATGCAGATCCATAACAAATGAGCCGGTAGCGGAATCAAAGGCGGCACCGCCGGTAAGGTCGCTTATTGCGTTGCCCGCAAGGGAAAGACCGATTATGGCAACCGTCGGGCCGATGACAACGGCGGGCATGATCCTGTTTATCCATTTTACGCCGGCGATCTTAACCGCAACGGCTATAACCACATATACAAGACCGGCAAAAACCGCGCCGATAATAAGGCCCAGAAAACCCAGCTGCATTGATACTCCGCCGGCAAAGGCCGAGAACATGGAGCCTATAAATGCAAAGGAAGAGCCGAGAAAAACAGGGCTGCGGAATTTTGTAAACAGCAGATACACTATTGTGCCCACGCCTGCGCCGAACATTGCGGCAGAGGGGGTCATGCCGTTGCCCACAATGTTGGGCACCGCGATTGTTGCGGCCATTATTGCAAGCAGCTGCTGAAATGCAAACACTATCAGCTTCCCGAACCGGGGCTTGTCCTTGACATCGTAAACTAATTTCATGTCGTCCTCCGTTTTTTAAGCTTGCGCTTTTAGTTTTGTAATCCTTTCGCAGATACAAAAAAACATCTTGCGCGGCGGCAAGATGTGGGTATATGCGGTAAACCGTATGAGCGTATCTTGCCGGTCTCTCCGTACCGAATTAAAGATTACTTATTGCTTGTATTTATAGCATAATGTATTCCGTTTGTCAACAAAAAATTCATATTTTCGACATTCTTACACCCCTTTGCACCGTTTTTTTGATAAGGTGCGCGATAAAGTGCGCCGGCTGTTCCTTTATTATAATTATGAGATTGAAAAAATTCCGTTCTTCGTGTATAATCGGTTGTGAAAACCTGCGCCCGACGGTTTCGGGCACGGCATTTTTTTCGGAGGCATAGGAATGTTTCGTTTTGTCGGACTGTTTTTGAGGCTCAGCGCATCTCCGGCGTCAACGGACGGCGCGGGCGAGCCTGCAATAGCGCAGATGCCGGATACGGGTACGCTCATCCTGCTGTTTTCGGCAGTCACGCTGGCAGCGGTCATAGTGTTTTTTGTGGCAAGGATACCCGCAAAGGGGGATAAAAAGGCAAACGGAAATACCGCGCCGCAAAGCCCGTCCGCACAGGAAGACTCCGCATCGGAAGAGCGTGAAGGACGCACGGAGCATGAAATATCGCATAAAGGAGACTGATATATGGCCAATTTTACGGAAAAAGCAATAAAAGCGTCCTTTCTTAAGCTGCTCAACGAGCGTCCCCTTACAAAAATAACCGTGCGCGATATAGTGGAGGACTGCGGAATAAACCGTAATTCCTTTTATTATCACTACCGCGACATTCCGGCGCTGCTGGAGGAGCTTATAACCGAGCAGGCGGATAACATAATGAAAAAATATCCTTCAATAAGCTCTTTGGAGGAGGCCTTCAGGGCGGCGCTGGAATTCAGTATGGAGAACAAGCGCGCAGTGCTGCACATATACAATTCCGTCAGCCGGGATAATTTTGAGCAGTATGCCCTGCGTATATGCGGCTATGTCGTAAACACCTACGCCGCAAGCACGCTTAAGGATAAGGGCATTTCAGAGGAAGATACCAAGGCACTGTGCCGCTTTATCAAATGCTCCCTGTTCGGGCTGTATATAGACTGGCTGGGCGGCAACATGAAGGAGGATATCCTTTCGGACCTTGCCCGCCTTGCGCGTCTTGCCCGCCTTGCAGCGGAGGAGCTTGCGCGCGCATCGGGAAATACGGCGGACTGAGCCGTTTTCTTGGACAAAAACGCGCTTTTGCACAAAAACATATCAATTGCACCTCCGTTGCCCTAAAACAGGGCAGCGGAGTTTTTTTGTATGCTGACAGATAAACGGCGAAGGAGTATACTTACAGCATCAAAACGGAGCGGCGAAAAAAGCTGCTTTCGGGCTGAGCCGGAAAAACCGTGAAGGCTCAGAAACAAAGAGGAGGAATATATATGCGTTCAATTGCCCCTATGAAGGCTGCAAAAATCGGTTATATCGTGCTGTCCGTGCTTATGTGTGCGGCGGGGCTTGTGCTTATCCTGTTTCCGGGAATATCGGCAAAGGCAATAGGCATCATCTGCGGCATTATGCTGGTGGCGTTCGGAATCGTAAGAATAGCGGGCTACTTTACAAGGGATCTTTACCGGCTTGCGTTTCAGTATGATCTTGCATCGGGCTTGCTTATGATAGCGCTGGGCATCGTTATGCTGCTGCGGCCGGACAGCCTTATGAACTTCCTTTGCATAGTACTTGGAATATTCGTGCTTGCCGACGGTCTGCTCAAAATTCAGGTATCCTTTGATGCCCGCCGCTTCGGTCTGCGTCCGTGGTGGCTGATATTGTGCCTTGCAATAGCCTCCGCGGCGCTGGGCGTGGTATTGGTGCTTTGCTCGGCGCAGGGCGCAAAGGCGCTTACGGTGCTGCTTGGCTGCACGCTGCTTACAGACGGCATACTAAGCCTGAGCACCGTAATAACGGCGGTAAAAATAATCAAAAATCAGCAGCCCGATGTTATAGAGGTGGAACACTACGAGGAGGTAAAATAAGCGGTATGGATGTTATCAAGGTCGATAAAATGACCAAGGACTACGGCTCCGGGCGGGGAATTTTCAATGTCTCCCTGCATGTGGAGCCGGGCGAGGTTTTCGGGTTTCTGGGGCCTAACGGCGCCGGAAAATCCACAACCATCCGCCATCTTATGGGCTTTTCCGCCCCGGACAGCGGCAGCGCGAGCATATTCGGCAGGGAAAGCTTCGGACATTACTACGAATTTCTGGGGCGTGTGGGATATATTCCCGGCGAGGTGGCATTGCCGCGGGGTCTTACCGGCAGCGAGTTTATTTCCATGATGCAGAGCATGCAGGGGGTTCGCAACGATGCAAAGCTTAAGGAAATGCTGGATCGCTTTGAGCTTGATAAAAACACCCTTAAGCAGGAAACAAAGCGCATGAGTCTGGGAGTCAAGCGCAAGCTTGCCGTGGTTACCGCCTTTATGCACGATCCCGAGGTGCTGGTGCTGGATGAGCCCACAAGCGGGCTGGACCCCGTAATGCAGGAAAGCTTCATCGATTATATCCACGCGGAAAAGCACCGCGGAAAAACGATCCTGCTTTCCAGCCATATTTTCTCCGAGATAGACTCTACCTGCGACCGCATAGCAATAATTAAGGACGGCAGGATTGTCTCGGATTTCGTGGCGGATGAGCTGAAGCACGCTTCAAAGAAATTCTACACCGTAACCTTTGCATCCCCGGCTCAGCGCGAGGCCTTCCTTAAAAGGGCGGGCACGATACCCAGCCTCACCGTGCTGAAAAAAGATGCCGGAGGGCAGGAGGTATATATGTCGGTGGAGGATACCGATATGAACGCCGTTATCGCGCTGCTTTCGGATTTTGAAATAACGGGCTTCAGCAACAGGCGGGAATCGCTGGAGGATTACTTTATGAAGTTCTATAAGGAAGACAAGGATTTCGGAGGTGCGCTGTGACAAACCACAATCAGACTGCGCCGGATACGCAGGAAATAACAATGCATGGGCTTACCAAGGATTACGGCGGCGGGCGCGGCATATTCGATGTGGATATGACGGTGCGCCGGGGCGAGATGATGGGCTTTGTGGGCACAAACGGCAGCGGCAAAACCACCACCATCCGCAACATAATGGGCTTTGTAAAACCTACATGCGGCACCGTGGAGGTGCGCGGTATGCCCTCATGGGAAAACGCAAGCTCCATAGCCCGTCTTGTGGGATATGTTCCGGGCGAAATCGCTTTTCCGGATCTGCCTACGGGAATTGCCTTTCTGAAGTGTCAGGCGGAGTTTTTCGGGCTTAAGGATATGAAGCGGGCAAACGAGCTCATAGAACGGCTTCAGCTGGATCCCAGAGCCAACCTCAAGCGCATGAGCAAGGGCATGAAGCAAAAAACGGCGCTTGTGGCGGCGCTTATGAACGACGCACCCATAATCATACTGGATGAACCCACTACGGGCCTTGACCCTCTTATGCGCGTAACCTTCCTTGATATAATAAAGGAGGAGCACGCCCGCGGGAAAACCATCTTTATGAGCAGCCATATGTTTGAGGAGCTGGAGCAGACCTGCGACCGCGTAGCTCTTATAAACAACGGACATATAGCGGATATTGCAAACATGCAGGATATCCGCAACCGCAAAAATAAGGATTTCAAGCTGGAATTCAATAAGCATGACGACTATGCGCGCTTCCTTGAGGCGGGCTACCCCATAAAGCGGCTTCAGGAGCAGTACAATCAGGTTACCATCACCGTGGCTACGGAGGATACCGATGTTCTTCTGAAAACCCTCAGGGGCTACGATGTACGCTTCATCTCAGAGCTGCCCTACACTCTGGAGAAGCATTTCAAGCAGATATTACAAACAAAAAAGGAGACGGAAAACAATGTTCAGTAAGGCGCTTTTCAAGCAGTCCTGCAAGGCAAACGGCACCATGTGGGCCATAATCACCTTTGCGGTGTGCTTCATGCTGGCCTGCGTTATGCTTATAAGCGGCAGCGGAAACATAAGCGAAACCAAAAACGCAATTGAGGATACAATAGTAAAGCAGGAGATCGAATCCTCCTTCAAAAAACGCGCCATCAGCTACTACGGCTATGCGCAGGACGGTCTTATGAATTTTGACCGCTTCTATGCCCAAAATGCGCAGGAGGCACTCACTTATCACGGCGCCTTTGCGGCATGGCAGGCGGCAATGCCCCAGCCGGAAAAGCTCTCAAAGGAGGAATATCAGGCCGCCATGGCAGCGTGGCAGGAGAAAATGCCGCAGCCCGAAACCTTGGCCGCAAAGCTCTATGCGCTGAATTTTTCCACCTGGAACGAACAGAAGCCGGCGCGCGAAAGCTTTTCTTCCGATGAGGAATATGCTCTTGCGCTCAAGGAGTGGTCCCAAAAGAGCCCCGCAACCGTGCAGGGAGCGGCAGCGGCGGCATATACCGTATCGGTAAGCAACCTTAAGGACTATGCCTTAGAGCTTGCAAAAAGCATAGACCCCGCCTGCACCGAGGAATCAAACGAGGCCGGCGAGATACTGGGCTCCATGATGTATGTACTTAACCCGGCGGGCAATTTTGACAGCTTTTATACCGACCACGGCGAAAGCGTGCCGGAAACCTACGATGTCACCGAGCTTACCCAGCATGTCGCAGCGGGCGATGCGCAGGAATATATTTCCTCCGCTCAGCGGACGGCATACCGCAGCCAGCGTGCGCAAAGCGGTTCGGCGGTATTCTTAGCGGGCAACCTGACCACTGCCGAAAATGAGGAAAAAATCATCTCCGAGCTTTCCGATTACGGTGTCACCCAGGAAAAATACGACAGCTTCGGCTACACCTATTCCTATGTAAAGGAAACGGCCGTTACGGCGGCAATAACCTACGGCAACCGTCTTGATTATGAGATCGGCGAGCTGGAGCAGCAGCTTAATAACGGTCAGATTACAAAAGAGCAGTACAATGAGGCCGTACAGGCCAAGCAGACCGAGCTTACCCAAAGTATAGCGGGCAGCCTGCTTTCCACTCTTCCCTCCGAGGTGTCGGATGCTCTTGAAGAAATAGGTTCCATGGATCTTTACAGCCTTATCGTGGGCTCAATATTCTATAAGCTTGCGGGTCTGCTGCTGCCTATCATATATATGATAATGGCATCAAACAACCTGATAGCCGGACAGGTGGACAGCGGCTCCATGGCATATGTGCTTTCCACCTCCACAAAACGCCGCAGTGTGGCCTTCACTCAGGCCGTGTACCTCATAGGCTCTCTGTTTGCAATGTTTGCCCTCACCACGGCAACGGGCTGCATATGCCTTACACAGGTAAGCGCGGATATCAAGCTTACCTGCGAAAAGCTGGTGCTGCTTAACCTTGGAGCCTTCCTTGTGCTGTTTGCCCTTTCCGGTCTGTGCTTCTTCACCTCGTGCTGGTTTGACCGCAGCAAACGCTCCATGGCCATAGGCGGCGGTCTGAGCATCTTTGCCCTTGTGGCCGCAATGCTCGGGCTGTTCGGAAGCCCCGTGCTGCCCAACGTTGTGCGCCTTGATTCCCTTAACTACTTCAACTATGCAACCATTATAACCATGTTCGATGTAATCTCCATCATAGACGGCACGAATGTATTTATCTGGAAGCTGGCTGTGCTGTTTGTGCTGGGACTTACAGGCTATATTGCAGGAAGCGAAAAATTCGTAAGAAAGGATCTGCCCCTTTGATGCATACCGCTGCGGCAGACCAAACCCGATACGCGTTCAATATGATGCATACCGCAGCGGCAGCAGGACAAACCTGATATGCGCTGATATGTGCTGATATATGTAAAGTGCCGTACAGAAACAAAAGCGATAAACCCGCAAGGGGCGGATAAAACACGAAAAACACATAAAAAACACATAAAAAACGCATAAAAAACATATAAAAAAGCGCATTAAAAACGCAAAAATTGCAGCAAAAATCAATAAAAAACAAAACCAAAAGAAACGGATCGGCCGATCCGTTTCTTTTATCTGTCGCGCTGTCCGTTTGCTGCCGCTGATGCTGTTTTGTTGCTGCATTGTACGGAACCTTGACGGATGCCGCCGCTTTTTACGCGCGCCGGGGCCTTCGGCCCCTCGCCGTGCGCGCCTGCGCCCCGACAGGGGCTTTGGCGTGCCCGGCTGCGTGCGCAGGCGCTTCGGCAAGCCCGCTTGCCTTTCGCACCCTGCGTCCGCGGCGCGCATAACAGCTGCTTCGCCCGCAGCCAAATTGTGTATACATGCGCATATATGCATGCAAACTGTTCTACACCTTAAGCGTCTCTCCGCTTGCAGCGCTTTGGTATATCACCCACCAGCCGCGCCCCGACAGAGGAGCAGCCAGCCAGCTGCAATACGGCGCCAGCTCACCGGGTACCTGCTGCTTTTCCGTTCCGCCTATGCCGCGGCAGATGTACAGCGGCTGCGAGTTTTCGTCAAAAATAATTCCGGCAATGCTGCCGTCCCGAAGGCTTACCCAGCGGGAGCCGGGCATAAGGTCCTCCAGCTCCGTTACGGCGGGGTTTTCCTCGCAAAGGCGCATAAGCGACGCTTTGTTTTTCATATAATAGCTTTCGCCGCCTTCAATACCGGCGCAGCCGCCCGAAGGCGTGTTCTGTGCGCTTTGCGGCAGCGGCGGCGCTGCCGTGTCCGTTGCCGGCGCGCCTGTTTTCCCGTCTGCACAGTGGGTGCTTATCAAAGCGTACATGGCCGTAAGACCGTCTTGGCACCCGTTAAAGGCAAGGCAGCGCCATTGAGAGTCAAAAACCCCGAAGGAGGGGGAAACAAAGCCCGGCGGCAGCTCGCAGTGAAGAGCATTGCGTCTGCTTGATACGGCACCGCACAGCAGCGCCTCCCTTTGCGCCGCAAGACACAAAAGCTCTCCGCCGGGCAAAGCGGAAAAACGGAAATCCGCAGCCGCGCCGCAGCTGCGGCGGAAAAATGCCGCATAGCCCGTTATTCCCGCTTCCGGAGAACTGAGAGAAAAAATTTTCTTGTTCATAACGCCTCCCGGCGGCGGAATCGGCCGCCGGTAAATTATATGCCTTACGGCTCGGGTTATGTGCCTGTATTTCGTGTTTATAATGTTTATATGCGTATTATTTGTATTATTTTTTTAAAAAAATGCGATTTGATATTGACAAATCCGTTTCTTTAATTATACTTAAACTGTGACGATATGATGCTTCCGTCATATTGACCGTTGCCCTCCCTAAAAAGGGAAAGGGGTTCGGATCGGCCAAAACCCGCACCGGGTCTTCTGCCGAAGAAAGGAAAGGTATGAATATATGGCAACTCAAAGAGACAGAATAAGAAACAGAAAGCTGCGTGCATACGGAATGATTGCCGTTGCGGTGCTTCTGCTTGCGGCAATAATAATTCTGATAGCTACCGCTGCGGGCGGAAACAAGAAGCCTGCGCCCGGCACTTCGGCTACGCCCGAAAATACGCTTACTGCGGCACCCAATCCCACTCCCACCAATCAGGTCCCGGAGGATACACAGTCGCCTGAGGCTACGCCGTCGGAGAATGTCACTCAGCCCGCAACCGACAGACCCACTCAGCCCGCAACCACCCGTCCCTCCAATACCACTGCGCCCACAACCGGGCTTACGGTGGGCGGCAAGGCAACGGTCAAGGCCAATGAGCTGCGCCTGCGCGAGGAGCCCAGCACCTCCGGCAGAGAAATAATGATGCTCAAGCGCAACTACGAGGTTACGGTGGAGGCTCTCTCTCAGGGCAGCGACAGAACATGGACAAAGGTAACCTATGACGGCAAAACGGGCTATGTGAAAACCCAGTACCTAAAGGCTGCGTCTTCGTCTCAGCCTACCGGGCTTACGGTGGGCGGTAAAGCGGTAATTGCAAACGTGCAGACGGATGTCAATTTCCGCAAGGAGGCAAGTGCGTCCTCCCAGCTGCTGGGCAAGCCGAAAAAGGGTGATGAGGTTACGGTGGAGGCGCTTTTGCAGGGCAGCGATAAAAAATGGACCAAGATCACATGGAACGGTCAGACCGGCTATGTTATGACAAAATATCTTAAGGCAAAATAAAAATTTTAAGTGCATTCTTGAAAATGCGGGCGTGGCTTTGGGTGCGTCCGCATTTTTTAACAGAACGGGCCGTGGAATGCCGAAGCATTAAGGGAAAAATAAAGGAGAGAAGCATATGAGAAAAAGTGCAAAGGTAGGGCTTGCAGCCTTCATAATCATCATGTCGGTGCTTATAGCCGTTGTGGGTTCGGCGTGCATAATGATATTTGTAAGGCCCGATTTTCCCATGCCGCGCTATACAAAGGAAAACATGGATTCCCTTATTGAAAAGCTGCCGGCGGTGGATGACGACAGCTTCACTGCAGACGATAACAACACCGTAATGCGGGAGCTGGTGCTGAACCAAGGCGAGCTCAATGCGCTTCTTGCACTCAGAGGCAAGGGAAATGTGGGCTTTTCATGGGAGAATATATCGGTTATTTTTGAGGTTGAGGGCGCCAGTGCCGAAATTCGGGAGGAACAGCTTACCCTTACGGTCAAAATGGACGATATATGCAGCCCCACCGGCTATGAGGCCTTTGACAATGTTCTCAAAGGCGCCGTGGCGCAGGTGCGTATGGAGGCGGATAACGGTGTGCGAGTTACCGGGCTTAAGCTGAACAACATCGATTCCTCCGTGGTGCCCGAGGCGTTTTTTGAAGGGCTGCCGGGCTACAACGGCGGCGGCGCGGCAGGCTATGCCACCGAGATCGTGCAGGGGAGAATGGAGGAAATATTCGCCTATCTTGCCTTTGCAAAAAAAATAGACAGCATAGCGGTGCGCGATAACCTGCTTTATCTGCGCGGCGAATTCTACGGTATGGCCCCGCAGGCCGAGTAACGCCGGCCGTGCAAAACCCGAAAGGAGAGGTGTAAGCATTGAAAAACACACTGTATATGCTCAATACCGTAAGCGGGCTTCAGGCGCAAAGCTTTATTCTCACTACGGTTTTCGGCGGAGTTATAATTATTGACGGCGGAACGCGCGCCGACAGCGAGCACATGCTTTGCAGGCTCAGGGAAATAACCGGGCTATCGCGTCCCCATGTCGATGCATGGATACTTACTCACCCGCATTTTGACCATGCCGATTGCTTCCTTGAGCTTATGCGCGCCCATCGCGGGGATTTTACCTTGGATAAGGTTATCTGCGCCTTTCCTTCGGCGCAATATTTGGCCGAAGATCCCTACGGCGCGGCGGATACGGTGCGGGCGTTTTATGCGCTGCTGCCCTTTTTTGCCGATAAATTTTTTCCCGTTACGGCAGGGGATAAATTGAGTGTTTCTGGCGCGAATCTGCATTTTCTCTATACGCCGGACTGGACAATACAGCAGGATAAATGCAATAATTCCTCCCTTGTCGTGCGTATAGAGCTTGCCGGCAGAGTTCTGCTTTTCACCGGGGACTGTGCGGCCGCCGCCGGGGAGCGTATACTTTCGCAGTGGGGGGCTTTGGGCATGCTCAAGGCGGATATATGCCAGATCTCGCACCACGGGCAGAACGGCTGCACAAGGGAATTTTATCAGGCGGTATCCCCGGAAACGGCCCTTTGGTGCACTCCGGAGTGGCTGTGGAACAACGATGCGGGAAACGGCCCGGGCAGCGGCCCGTGGGATACCCTTACTGTGCGCGCGTGGCTTGCCGATATGGGTGTTAAGAAAAATCTCGTTATGAAGGACGGCGATCAGCAGCTTTCATTGCCGTAACCGTATACGCGGTATAATCGGGAGTATATTCGGGCATCACGGTAAGATTGAAAGGGGTGAAGGATATGCAGATGCTTTTTAAGCAGCGGTTGTTTTCGTGGTTTGACAGCTATGATATATATGCGCAGGATGGAAGCACGCTTTTTACCGTGCGCGGAGAGCTTTCCTGGGGGCATTGCCTCAGGATATATACAATGGATGGGCGTTATGCCGGAACCGTGCGGGAAAAAGTGCTTACCTTCCTGCCCCGCTTTGAGCTTTTTGCGGGGGATAACAGCATAGGCTTTCTGAAAAGGGAATTCACGCTTTTTCGCCCCTCGTATGTTCTTGAGGCCAACGGCTGGCGTATAACGGGAAATTTCATGCAGTGGGATTATACCGTTACCGAGCCTTCGGGCGGCGTTGCGGCCAAAATAAGCAAACAGCTTTTCAATTTTACCGATACATATGTCATTGATGTGGCAAACCCGGCCAATGCGCTTTTGGCGCTTATGACGGTGCTTGCAATAGATGCGGAGAAATGCTCGCGCGGCTGATATGCGCATGCTTCCATAGGCTTCCGCTTTTGTGAAGGAATCAAATAAACAAAGCAGACCGAATTTTCGGTCTGCTTTATGTAAATGTATATATGTGTACGCATGCGCATGCGCGCATATTTGCGTCGTTTCGGACTTATCCCATTGATATTACGGATCGCAGATACTTTACGGCCTTATTTATATCGCCGCACGGGTCGTTTCCCACTTCCCGCTCAACGGTAAGATATCCGCGATAGCCCGTGGCCTCCAGCGCCTTTAAGTATTGCGGAAAATTCACATCGCCTTCGCCCAGCGGCAGCTCTTCAAAGGAGGGCTTTTTAATGCCGTCGTCCGGCTTTATCCCGAATATCACTTCGGGATCCCTGTAAAAGATCTGGCGCCCGTCCTTGGCATGAGTGTGTACAATGTACTCTCCGAGGTTCTTAACCGCCGTTTCGGGGCGCTCTCCCGCCACCATGACAAGGTTTGCGGGGTCAAAATTCACCGCAACGCCCTTGCTGCCCAGGCCGTCAAGAAATTCCTTAAGCACCTCGGAACGCTCGGGGCCGGTTTCCACGGCAAAGTGCGAGCCCAAATCATTTGCGTAGCGCGCCAGCTCTCCGCAGGCATCCTGCATGATTGCATACCGTTCTGCCTTTTTGTCGGCCGGCACCACGCCTATATGGGTGGTTACAATATCGGTGCCCAATTCCTTTGCAAGCTCCATTATCAGCTTGGAGCGCCGTATAAGCTCCGGGTTAAGCGCGGCATTTGCAAAGCCGCAGCCCAGATCTCCGCATACCGCGCTTATCTTAAGCCCGGCATCGGCTGTGCGGCTGCGGAAGTCCCGCCGCGCGGCGGCATCCATGCTTTCCGGAGCCAGCTCTCCGTGGGTTGCATACAGCTGTATTCCGTCCGCGCCGGAGGCTGCGGCCAGCAGCAGCGCTTCCTTTGGCGGTTTTCGGAAGGAATCCAGCATTACGCCTATCGGGAAATTATACATAAATCATGTCTCCTTGCTCATACGCCGTTATATTTATTTTACGCTGATATTTAAGGTGTTGCGGTATTCTCCGCCGGGGGCAAGCCTTGTCATGCTGCGCTTGGTATCCAGATCGTCCACCTCGCCGTCGTATGCCGGAACGCTGCTCCAAGGCTCTATGCATACATACGGGGCCTCGGTGTGCGGCGCGTGCCACAGCCCCAGATAACTCATATCCGGGTACTCCACCCGTACAAAGCGGTCATTCTTGCCGTTTTTAATGCTTACCGCGCGGCAGGGGTCATCCAGCACTATGGCATCGTTGTCAAACAGCTCATGCTTAAGCGCAAGGCGCACGCCGTTTTCCATAATAAAGGGGTGTTCTTCGCGCGTCGTGTAGCAGGTGGGGCTCATAACTATCGAGCGCACATCGGCGGGCTTGTCAAATTCAAGATAGTAATCGGTAAACTCCGTGCCGTCTTTTGCAAAGGGAACATTGAAGCCGGGGTGCCCGCCAACGGAGAATATAAGCTCCTTATTTCCGGGGTTGCGCACCGTGTATTCAATGCTTACCGAGCTGCCCTTGAGCCGGTAGGTGATTATCAGCTCAAATTCAAAGGGATAGCACTCAAGGCTCTTTTCGCTCTGAGTCAGCCGGAAGGCCAGCATGTCATCGCTTCTTGCGTACAGCTCATACTGCGTCTTGCGCGCAAAGCCGTGCAGGTTCATGGAATATTCCCGGCCCTTGTAGGTGTATTTGCCGTCCGTCAGGCGCCCGCAGATGGGAAACATAATGTAGGCGCGGCCCGCCCAGTAGGCAGGGTCGCCCTGCCAAAGGAACTCTGTGCCGTCGCAGGCAAGCAGGCTCTGCATCTCCGCGCCCATGTCCGATACCGTAAGGCTGAGTTTATCGTTTTTTACAGTGTAAAGCATTGCTTTTTTCCTCGATCCGTTCGTTTTTTTGCTATTATATCACGCCCAAGGCGGCTGTGCAATACCGTAAATATATCTTTTATCCTTGAAAAATGTGTTCCCGCAGCCCGTAAAAAAGGCAGCTTGGGCAAAAATCGGCAGCAGACTCTCTGCGTGAAGGCTTCGGGAATAAAACATTTGACAAACGCAAGGTAATTCCGCTATAATTATAGGGCATGTTTCAGGGCGCATTGCGCCTTCGGACGGATACGACTATATTGCGCCGCCCCTTTTGCGGTGCAGTCATATATGAAAGGATGATATCAAAATGTTAAGAACCTACCAGCCCAAAAAGAGACACAGAGCCAAAGTGCACGGCTTCCGCAAGAGAATGGCTACCAAGAACGGCCGCAATGTGCTGGCTCGCCGCAGAAACAGAGGCAGAAAAAATATCAGCGCCTGATGACGCAAAAAGGAGCACCCCATGCAGAAAGAATATATGCTGAAGAAAAACCGCGAATTTCGGTATGTATGCAGCAGGGGGGCTTCGGTTTCGGACAGATATCTTGTGCTGCTTACCGTAAAGAACCGTATGGGGCTTAAGGTGGGCTTTTCAGTGGGAAAAAAAATCGGCAACGCCGTCAAGCGCAATCATGTCAAGCGTCTGCTGCGGGAGTGCGCACGGCGTCTGCTGCCCGATTGTCCGCAGAATTACAGCTATCTGTTCATAGCGCGATCCTCCTCCGCCGATGCCGGATACGCACAGCTCTATGCCTCCATGAGCCGGCTGCTTGCAAAAAGCGCGGAGCAAAAACAGAAATGAAACGGCTGTGCCTTCGGCTTATCCGTTTCTACAAAAAGAACATTTCCCCCGCACTTCCCCCGTGCTGCCGTTTTCTGCCCACCTGCTCCGAATATGCCTATGAGGCAATAGAACGCTTCGGGGTGTTCAGAGGTATTCTGCTGGGGCTTTGGCGGCTGCTTCGCTGCAATCCCTTCGGTAAGGGCGGGTACGATCCCGTTCCGCAAAGCTGGCCGCCGCGGCGCAAAAAGAACGAATATTCCGGCAAAAGCAGTGCGGAATGCGGGGTCGATTCCGCTTCCGGGGAAGGCAAATCCGATGCGCCGTAAATGCGGCAGCAGGCGCGCCGCTTGGGTGCGTACAATTAAACAGAAGGAATAACTGCACAATGCAAGCAATAACCGATGTCTTATTGGGCTTTTTCACATGGATCAATGGTCACATTACAGGCAATTTCGCGCTTACGATAATCCTGTTCACCGTGCTGTTTCGCCTGGTCTGTCTGCCGCTTGATTTCTATTCCCGCAAGGGGCAGCGCGATTTCGCAATAAAAACCCGCGCGCTTCAGCCGGAGATTGACGCCATAACCAAGGCCTATCAGCACGATCCGCAGAAGCAGCAGCAGAAAATCATGGAGCTTCGCCGCAAGAACGGTCTGGGCATGATGCCCAAGGGCTGCCTGAGCCAGCTGCTGGTGTATCCGCTGCTTATCGCCTTTTTTGCGGTGTTCCGCAATATGGCGGCTTTGCAGATAAAGGAGCTTTCCGATTTCGTAACCCAGTACGGCGTCAATTCCCCGCAGGTCAGCCAGTGGTTCAGCGATAACCGCTTTTTGTGGATACAGAACATCTGGATGCCGGATAACCTCTTTACCACCGCCGATGTGCCGGTAATAAGAGTAATCCCCTTTGTGAATTTCTCCAGCGCCATACTGCCGCAGGGGCAAAGCGTTGAGGCCATGATGTCCGTTATCAAGAATACCTCCGCCTTTGCCGGTCAGGATTTCAGCGCGGCGGTGGCCTCCATTTCCGCCAATATGCAGCTGCTTGCCGAGGCCGGCCACAATAACGGGCATAACGGGCTTATGATTCTCCCGCTGCTTTCCGGCGCGCTTCAGCTGCTCAGCATGAAGATAACCACAAAGCTCAACCCGCAGCCCGCGGCGGATCCCGCAAATCCGCAGGCGGCAAGCAGCAACAAAATGACCAAGATAATGAATATCGTATTCCCGATACTCTTTGTCTTTATCTGTTTCTCCTCCTCCAGTGCTTTGGCAATTTACTGGATAACCTCCAGCGCCGTAATGCTGGGCTTCAATGTGCTTATTGCCAAATTCCTGGATTACCGTGACAGAAAAAAGGAGCAGAAGGTGGGCGCGGCGACCAAATAAGACTTTGCGCAAAAACGCGGTGGAGCAAAATGCCGCACCGGCCTTTTACGAAAGGAAGAATATAATGGGACAGGTTTTGGAAATTGAGGGCAGAACCATTGACGAGGCCATCTTTGCCGGCCTTGAGCAGATGGGGCTTTCCTTTGACGAAGTGGACATAGAAACCATTCAGGACAGCAGTAAGGGCTTTCTGGGCATAGGCAGAACCAATGCCAAGGTGCGCCTTACTCAGCGCGAAAAAAGCGCATGGGATGAGCCGCAGAAGCCGTCGGGCGAAAGCAGCGCTTCCCAAGCAGAGGCTGCCGCAAGCAGAGAGACTGCGCCGAAGCCTGCGCGCCGCGAGTCGTCCGAGCCGCGCCGCAGAGAAAAAAGCGACAGAGCAAGGGGCGGCATAGATACGGCTCCCGTTGTAAAAAAAGAGATCACCGGTCAGCCTGTGGATGCAGGTGAGCCGGCGGTGGCCTTTATTGTCGGTCTGCTTGATGCAATGGGTATTAAGGGCGAGGCGCGCGCGCTTTCCAATGAGGAGGGAATGTATATTGACATTTCCGGCGAGGATATGGGGCGCATAATCGGCTACCGCGGCGAAACGCTGGATGCCATGCAGTACCTTGCCTCCATGGTGGAAAACAAGGGTAAGGACGGCTATACCCGTATAACCGTGGATACCGAAAACTACCGCGCAAAGCGCGAGCAGACGCTGGTGCGTCTGGGACGGCGTTTGGCGGATAAGGCGCTGAGAACCGGCCGCAATGTGGCGCTGGAGCCCATGAACCCCTATGAGAGAAGAATAATTCATTCCGCACTTCAGGAGGTAAACGGGGTCACCACCGTCAGCCGGGGCGAGGAGCCGAACCGCCACATAATCATAGAGCCGGAGAGAAGATAAAACTTGCACCGTCGGCCGCTCCTCAACGGAGCGGCTTTTTGCTTATGCGGCGTTTTGCCGCGTACAACGGCCTTTGCCCGATAAGGGAGGGCTTAAAAAACCCTGCAATAAGGAGAAAATCAGTGTCTGAAGATATAATTGCTGCCATAGCAACGCCGCGCGGTCAGGGCGGAGTGGCAATGATACGAATAAGCGGACGCGGCGCCGTATCGCTGCTTCCCGCGCTTTTTTCGCCCGTGCCTTTCCCCTTAAAAATGCGTTTTATGTATTACGGCAGCCTGCTGGATGCGCAGGAAAAGCCGGAAACGCTGGATAAAGGCATGGCGGTCGCCTTTGCCCAAGGGGAGTCCTTCACCGGGGAGGAAACCTTGGAGCTGTATTGCCACGGCGGGGAACGGGTGGCGCTGCTGGTGCTGGAGGCTGCTCTGCGTGCGGGCGCGCGCAGCGCGCTTCCGGGCGAATTCACCAAGCGCGCCTTTCTTAACGGACGCATAGACCTTTCCGAGGCGGAGGCGGTGGGGGACATGATACAGGCGCAAAGCGCTTCGGCGGTGCGCCTTGCCTATCGTGCGTTGGAGGGCGGTCTGCGCGATAAAATAGAGGGCTTCCGCAGCACTCTTACGGACATGCTTGCCTCCATCGAGGCATGCATCGATTATCCCGACGAGCTGCCGGAGCAGCGGACGCGCGCAGAGCTTATCCGGGATATTGATTCCCTGATAACGCAAATCACCGCCCTCACCGACACCTATAACCGAGGGCGCATACGCAAAAACGGCCTGTCCGTGTGCCTGCTGGGGCAGCCCAATGCGGGCAAAAGCACGCTGCTTAACCGCTTCTGCGGCAGGGAGCGTGCCATTGTCACTCCCGTGCCGGGCACCACGAGGGATATTCTGCACGAAACCGTGGAAATAAACGGCGCTGCCGTAAATATTTACGATACCGCCGGTCTGCGCGAGAGCGCGGACACCGTGGAAAGCATAGGTATAGCCCGTGCAAGGGAGCAGGCGGAAAATGCTGACCTTGTACTGCTTGTGTGCGATTTTTCCGAAAAAGACGAAGAAAAAGCGGCACAGCTGTGCCGCGAGGCGGAAAAAATGCAAAAAAACGGCATACCCTTTGCCGTTGTGTATAATAAATGCGATCTTAGCGGCGGCGATATCTCCCTGCCGGGGGCGCAGTGCGTTTTTCACCTAAGCGCGCTTACCGGCGAGGGCTTTGAGCCCTTGGAGCAGTACCTTGCCCAAATGGCGGGCAGTGATGACGAGGGGCTGGATATTGCCAGCCTGCGCCATATGGAGGCGCTGCTTGCGGCAAGGGAGGCCATATCTCAGGCGGCGCAGGCTGCCCGCGGCGATATGCCGCTGGACTGCATCTCAATAGACCTGCACGGCGCATGGGAGCGGCTGGGGGATATAACGGGTCAGAGCGTAAGCCAGGATATAATCAACCGGATATTTGAAAAATTCTGCGTGGGCAAATGATCCGCATGACCTGCGAATCGGGGAGGAAATGTGAAAAATTACGATTGCATAATTATAGGCGCGGGTCATGCCGGCTGCGAGGCGGCGCTTGCCTGCGCGCGCACCGGGTCGGAAACGCTGCTGCTTGCTTTGAGTACCGACAGCATAGCCTTTATGCCCTGCAACCCAAGCGTCGGCGGTACGGGCAAGGGACATCTCGTGCGGGAGCTGGACGCGCTGGGCGGTCAGATGGGCATAACCGCTGACAAAACCGCAATGCAGATAAAGCAGCTTAACACCGCAAAGGGGCCGGCCGTTCATTCCCTGCGCGCGCAGGCGGATAAGCAGGAATATCAAAAGGAAATGCGCCGCGTTATAGAGCATTGTGAGCATCTGAGCGTGCGGCAGGATGAGGCGGTGCGCATACTTACGGACGCGCAGGGCAGGGTGTGCGGCGTGCTTACTGCAATGGGCGAGGAAATACCCTGCCGCGCCGCAGTGCTGGCGGCGGGGGTATATATGCAGGCCCGCATAATCACCGGAGAATTTTCAAGGCAGTGCGGCCCCAACGGCTTTCTGCGCTCCGAGGGGTTAAGCTCCGCCCTTAAGGAGCTGGGGCTGCCCCTTCAGCGCTTCAAGACCGGCACGCCCGCGCGGGTGGACGGCCGCACCGTGGATTACGCAAAAATGACGCCGCAGTTCGGTCAGGCCGCGCTGTCCTTTTCCTTTATGGATAAGCCGGTCACGCGCAATGTGCCCTGCTATCTTACATACACCACCCCGCAGACACACCGTATAATACTGGATAATCTGCACCGCTCGCCCATGTATTCCGGCAATATAAAGGGTACGGGCGCGCGCTACTGCCCCAGTATTGAGGATAAGGTGGTGCGCTTTTCCGATAAGGACAGGCATCAGCTTTTTCTTGAGCCGGAGGGCGATTACACCTGCGAAATGTATGTTCAGGGGCTGTCCACAAGCCTGCCGGCCGATGTTCAGCAGCAGATGCTGGCAACAATACCGGGGCTGGAAAACGCGCATATGGTGCGTGCGGGGTATGCCATTGAGTACGATTGCCTTGATCCGCTGTGCCTCAATTCCGCGCTGGGCGTAAAGGGTGTGCCGGGGCTTTACAGCGCAGGGCAGGTAAACGGTACCAGCGGATACGAAGAAGCGGCCGCACAGGGCATAATTGCAGGAATGAACGCATCTGCATATGTTCGCGGTACTGAGCCGCTTATTCTCAGCAGGAGCGAAAGCTACATAGGTGTGCTTATAGACGACCTTGTCACCAAGGGCACGCATGAGCCCTATCGCATGATGACCTCGCGCGCGGAGTTCCGGCTGAGCCTGCGTCAGGACAATGCCGATCTCCGGCTTACCGAAAAGGGGTACAAAACGGGCCTTGCAAGCCGGGAGCGCTATGAGCGCATGACGGCGCGGCGCGCCCGTTTGGAGAATGCCGCCGCAGCCCTGGAATCGGCGCATGTAAGCGGCGGGGCGGCGGCGCAGGTGCTGGGGCTTGAAAAAAGCGGCGGAATGACGGCCAAGGAGCTGCTTAAGCGCCCGGAGGTGAGCTATGAGCAGGTGCGCGCGGTGTGCCCGGAGCTGCCGGAGCTTGATGCGGCGGACGCGCTTACGCTGGAGACCGATATAAAATATGAGGGCTATTTGTTAAAGCAGGCGGCGCAGATACGGGAGGCCGAAAGGCTGGAAAACCGCCTGCTGCCGGGGGATATTGACTATTCGGCCATAAAGGGGCTGCGCATTGAGGGGGCGCAGAAGCTAAGCCGGGTGCGTCCGGCAAGCCTTGGGCAGGCGGGCCGTATTTCGGGGGTTTCGCCCGCTGATATAGCCGTTTTGATGGTATGGCTGGAGAAGCACGGGGCGGAGGAACAGCAGAAAAAGCGTTGAAAAACGCGCAAAAAACAGTGAAAAAACCGTTAAAAACGCGCAAAAAACGCATAAAAAACGAGTGTTTTTTTAATCGGGTGTGTCGGAGGGTGTTATGGAGGAGATAATTCCGATTTTACGGGAGGGGCTGACGCGTTTGGGACTGCCGGACGCGGATAAGGCGGCGGAGATGCTGGGCGTATATGCCCGCAGACTTACGGAGTACAACGAAAAGGTAAACCTGACCGCCATAACCGACCCCAAGGAGATTGCCACAAAGCATTTTTTGGATTGCGCCGCCTGTGCGCCATACATTCCGCAGGGGTCGCGGTGTGCCGACGTGGGAACAGGGGCCGGGTTTCCCGGAATGGTGCTGGCGATAGTGCGCCCCGACCTTGAGCTTGTGCTGTTTGATTCCTTGCAGAAGCGGCTGAATTTTTTGGAAGAGCTGGCGCAGGAGCTGGGGGTGCGGGTGCGGTGCGTGCACAGCCGGGCGGAGGATGCCGGAATGAACCCTCTTTACAGAGAAAAATTCGATATAGCGCTTTCCAGAGCGGTGGCGCGGATGTCGGTGCTGGCGGAGCTTACCCTGCCGCTTGTGAAAACAGGCGGGACGCTTATCGCCCTTAAGGGGCCGGAGGCGGAAAAGGAGCTTAAGGAGGCACGGGGAGCGCTGAGGATACTGGGCGCGGGAGCAAGCGCGGTGGAGCCGTCGGAGGCCTTTGACGGACAGCAGCACTCGTTTGTTTTGGTGCGCAAGCAGAAGCCGACGCCGAAAGGGTACCCCAGAAAAGCGGGAACACCGGCGCGGCAGCCGCTTAAATGAGGAGACACTGAATACGGAAAATTGAAAAATGCAAAAATTTAGGCACGGTATATTGACATTGCATAAAAATATGGTATACTGGAATTAGTATTAAAGATGTTCCGCATTTGATCTTAGGGGGAGAAATATGGACGGAAAATCGAACGGGCGGCGCAGAGGGGAGAAAGCTGTCTTGGTCGGGAAGACCTATTTGAAAAACGGAAAGATTATCTTGCCGTAATTGAGCGCATGAACAGCCTGGGGGCGTTTGTGCGCTTTTTTGTTGTGCTTCGCGGAAAATATTGACTGCAAAAGAAACGAGAGCATAAGGACAATTGTTCGGTATGCGGAGACCTGAAGCGTTCAAAAACATGCATTATGGACCAAGTATACGACAATGACATAAGATATGGCGACATTGTTTGTTACGGTTGCAGGGGAGATATAATGCGGCATCTTGCAGAGCATCATCAGTAATTGGGGAGGAAAAATATGAAAAACGGATTTATACAGGTTTTGGCGGTAATTGCTGCGATGATAATTATGTTGGGATTTGCGGGATGTACGGCGGAGTCGGAACAGACGCAGTCGGCGGAGGCGACCCGGACGGTGTTTCCGACAATGCGGCCGTATGATGCGGAGGTCAAAATTCCGCGTCCGGCGTCATTTCGGTATTATTACTTTTTTTCCATCGATGACGCATATTTCAAATTAGCCTATGTTACACATCAAGGAGATGACGGAAAAACATATAACAGCATAATGGAGGCAAAAGAAGAATACGGCAGTATATGTGCGGATACGGTTGAGGCCCTTCGAAACAGAGAACTTAAAATGGCAGTGCCGTTTATAGACGGTCGCAGGATGGAGACGGAGGGACAGGACCCAATCATATTCATGACAAAGGAGCTTTTTAATTTGCCGTGGATGTGGTATATGTGCACAGTGGACGGAATAAGCCTGACAGTGAAAATCTGCTTTGTGAGCGTGCTTAAAAATGCGAAAATTGATGCGGCCAAGTCTTTTCTTGAGGTGCAAAAGCTTGTGGCACCCAATGCGCCGACGCCGGATAACTATAAAGAGTATGATTATTCGAATTATTCATTGGTCTATGAAAAGGATTTGACAACGGCTGACGGTGCAGCTGTGAAAGTGCTTATAATGCAGAATGCGGATGGAAGAGTGTATTTGCATATGCTGCAGAACGGAATGCTTATAACACTGTATGGAGATGACAAAACTGTGGTTAATGAAGACCTTATTAAGAGGTTTGAGGTGAAAACATACTATTATCTGTTGCCGAATGAATAGAATAAACGCACGCCTGATGCCGATATGACGGCCGTGAACAGCGGATATGCACGGGAGAGAAACGGCGCGGGGAGGAGGATTTTAGGGTATGGAGGAGAAAAAAGAGGCGGGCAGAGGAAAGACGGTAGGGGCGGTATGCACGGCATCGGGCATTATCGTGCTGCTTTACGGGATAATTGCGGCGTTTTTGATGAATTTTAATTCGGGCATTGTGATGGTGCTGCTGCTGGGCGGAGCATTGACGGCGGCGGGAGCGCTTTATGCAGGGTGGAGAAAATATGCCGTGTTCCGCGCGGTTTTGTGGGCAGCGACGGCGGTGATGATATTTATATTCGGATTATCGGGCTTTATTGCCCTTTACGGGGGCGCAGACAATGCAGCGGGGACGGAAAGGGCGGTTATTGTGCCGGGAGCGGGCATAAACGGTGAGAGGGTGAGCGGACAGCTGGAGCGGCGGCTTGCGGCAGCGGCGGAATACTGCCTTAAAAACAGGGAGGCCGTGGTGGTGGTATCCGGCGGGCAGGGGCCGCAGGAGAGCATAACGGAGGCGCTGGCGATGGAGCGATATCTTGTTGAGGCGGGAATAGAGAAGGAGAGAATACTGAGGGAGGAGGATTCGGCTTCGACGAGGGAGAACATGGCGAATTCCAAGAGAATACTGGATGAGTATTTCGGAGGGGAAGCATACGATACGGTGATAATAACAAGCGGATACCATGTTTACAGAGCGCAGAGGCAGGCGGAGCGTGCGGGGCTGGAGTGCCGGCATATTCATGCGGGGCTTGCATGGTATGAGGCGCCGGTGCGGTACATAAGGGAATGCGCCGCGGTGGTGAAGGAATTTATAACGCAGAGCTGACGGCGGTGCGGATAAAGAAGCGGGGGAAGAAGGGTTTTGCGGTGTGATGAGAAATGCGGATAAGACGGCGCTTTTGCATTATTATAAATAAAGCTGTTTTGCATGCGGAAAAGCTGTTTTTTGGAAAATAAATATAAAATAATGCAAAAAAGCTATTGAATGTGCCTGAAAAATATGGTAATATATTTGTGCAAACCTATTTGCTGCACAAAAAATAAATAAGGAGTGAACGGCATGAAACAAAAGCGAATTAACCTAAAGGCACTTGCAGCGCTGGTAATGATGATGCTGTTGGTATTTTCATCCGTATCTGCGGCAGAAATCTACGATGGCGCACTGCGTGAGGAAACGGCTATTGAAGAGCTTGTTGAACTGCGAACCGAAAAAAGCAAGGTATACATGCTTAGCGACGGCAAAAGGGAATATATTGCATATGCGGAACCTATACACTATTATAATTCCGCAACAGGACGCTATGAGGAAATAGACAACTCCGTAAAGCAATGTGCGGAGAATGAGACTTTCAGCTATAAGAGTACTGCAAATTCGTGGAATGTATTTTTCGGCGAGCACTTGGGAGCAAACGGCGCGGTTATGCTGCAAAAGGGCGAGTATAAATTAAGCTTTTATGTTCCGGGCGCGGAATATAACCCGATAATGCGTTCATCGCAGCTTAATTCGCAGGCTGACAACAATATTGCCAATGATACGCGCTCCGTGGTGTATTTGAATGCGGCGTACGGTGTGGATGTTGCATATACGGTTCATTCCGGAGAGCTTAAGGAGGATATTGTATTAAAAACAAGAGAGTCGGACAGAAAGATAACATTTGAGATAAATACGGAGAATTTAATCCCGGTTCATGATACCGAGGGATTATATTTTAAGAATGCTCAAAACGAGGTAATATTCAGATTTGCGCCCATGTATGCTGAGGACGCAAACGGCAGGATGACCGACGCGGTTGAATATGAAGCGGAAATAAACGGCACAAGCGTCACTCTTACCGTGACGGTTGACGAGGAATTTTTGGAGGATGAGAATACTGCGTATCCGGTGATTGTGGACCCGACAACGATGGTTACCGGCACTGCAAAAACAATGGACACTTGCGTTGACGAGCAGTATTCAAATTCAAACTACTATTCGCACGCCAGCTTGTGGACGGGCGGCAAGCTCGGAAACAATGCAATGCGCACATTTATAAAGTTTGATTTGCCGGAGAACATAGCCTCTTGGAGTGTGGTTGAGGCAAAGATAAGCATTAAGAAGAGAGATTATACAGCGCCTACCGTGAGGGCGCATCGCATATTCCGCAATTGGGACCCTACAAAAATCACATGGGGAAGTCAACCTAATTTCAGCTATACAACGGTCAGCTCCGAAGCTGTGCATTATGCGGGGGATTGGTACCGTATAGATGTTAAGGACATAGTTACAAGCTGGCTTAGCGGCAGATACGAAAACCACGGCTTTGCACTTAAGGAAGAGACAGAGGGTAACGCAAACAAAAAAACGAAGTATTATTCTTCCGAAGCGGATTCTCCGAACAAGCCGGAGCTGCGCATTACATACTATTACGGCTCAAGACCGTATCAGTCCGTTACAAGTAAAGATGTCAATTGCATGGGCTATGCGTTGGAGTATAATGCGTTTATTAGGGGCGTCGACTTGGGTTTGAGTACTAATGCTTTAATAGGCAAGAATACCGCCGAAATACTGGAAACGGTTCGTGGAAAATCCGAGACATGGATGAATACATATTTGAATATTGACGGAATTTTTAATTATTACAGAATTGATTCCTATGATACACCTATTGAAGAGGGCTGGTATAAGGTGGTTTTGCGCGTCGGTTTTTACGATGAAAATGGCAACGGCATTTTTGATGATAATGAGTTTTGTGATTATCATTGGTGGTATGAAACATCGACCGGCGAATGGGCGGATAAGCCGGGGAAAACGCCTTCAAAGCTGCATATCGGGTCGCAGGGAATTGACCCTGCTGCTTCGCCGTGGACAGTATCTGATTTGAGCGGTTTTTCGTATAACAGTGAACCTATTTATTATAGGGTGAGAGATGTTAGAAACTACAATTGGTAATATTGTACATAAAAATGAATTGCCGAAGTATATTGATTTTAGTGTGATAAAAAAGGAGGAATGGAACATGAAGAGGGCACTGTGTTTAACGGCGGCTGTGCTGCTTGCAATAAGTATGATGGGGTGCGATACGAATCCGTCGGCAAGCGAAACCGTAAAAACAACGGAGACGGCGGAAAGCACCGCAACGGCAGGGACAACGGCGAAGCCGATAAATACCGTTCCGCCGCAGGAGGCGGCGGAGATGCTGGAAAAAACCAAGGCTGCGCTGGATGAATTTATAAAGATAAAAACCAAGGACGATGTTGAAGAAATAAATGAGGCGTACCCGAAGCTTATTGAAAAAATAAGGCAGGATGATGCCGGGGTTGCCGTTGCAAATGTACCCGCAATTGACGAAAGCAAAATGGATTTGGGAACCATAGTGAGAATTTTTTCGCTGCTTAGCAGCGTATACTATCGGGGCGAAGAGGTAAAAGAGCTTTATCCCACCGCGGTAAGAGGGGACGGAGAGAGAGTATATTTTGTATTTGATGTAAAGGACGGGATAAGATATTATTTGTTTTACGATAATTCGGTGGACGAGATGTATTCAAGCCTGGGATATGCGCTGCTTGTAGGAAGGGCACATACAAGCGAGGAGTTTGAAGCGCTTAAAAAGGGCGATTCCATTTCAAAGGTGGAGGAGATAGACCCGGTTGCGGGGTATTATCGGGAAAGAAACAAAAGTATTTCCATACATTACCTTGAGGACGGATTGGCATTTATAAAATATGTCGGCACAGAGGATAATAAGGACTATGTAATTGACAGTATAGAGATCAAAAAAGAACACAAATATCATGTTCAACTTGAAAACGGGGAGTATGATGTGAACTGCGAGATAAACCCGCTTGACCTGCCGCAGTGAAATGATTTGAACATGATTGATTTAAGCAAAAGGGGGATGCATAAATGAAGCGGATATTGTGTTTAATTGCGGCGGCGGTGCTGTTTGCAATAGGCTTGATGGGGTGCGACACGAATCCGTCGTCAAGCGCGACGGCAGGGGTAACGGAAACGAAGGATACCGTAACGGCAGGGGTTACCGTGACAAACAAGCCACTTATAAATACCGATTCTCCGTGGAAGCCAACCTCGCCGGAGGAGAGAAATCCCGCATTGGATGAATTCGTTGAAAAATGCCTTAAATACGAGCCGTGGGGTGAAGGCGAGAGGATAGCGGCGGATATAAGTGACTTGTTTAATAAAATAGGTGTAAGTGATGCAAATAAAGCGCTTGAAAATATTCCCGTAAGGACAATAAAAGAAGGCTCGTTGCTAACCGGTTTGGGAAGAAGTGTGGGAGCTTTTGAAAGAACCAGCGGCATAAAATATGAAAACGGCTTGGCAATTTACATATGGAGATTATATCCGACTGCTGTACGCACAAGCGGAGACAGAGCGTATTTTGTATTTGAGGTTGAAGACGGCGCGAGATATTATGCGTTCTGTGATAAAGCCGTAAACGATTATTACTGCACGGCCGGATATCCGATACTTATGAATAAGGTGCGCGACAAGAAGGATTTTGAGGGGTTAAAGATTGGAGACTCCATAAAAAAGGTGCAGCAGATAGAACCGTTGGCGGAGTATTATGCACAGAGTTTCAAGGGCGCGTGGGATACCGATTACAGCTATGCAACGGTGGACAGTACGCGCGGGGCGGTATCGCAGGTGGGGTCGATTCATTATGTTAAGGACGGGCTTGTAATAATCAGGTATGTGCCCACGGAGGACGACGGCGATATGATTATAAGCAGCATAGAGAACATTGAAGGATATGTATACAAGGACGATTTCGGCAGAGAGATAAACTGCGAGATAAACCCGCTGGATTTGCCGCAGTAGGGGCGAGGGCAAAAAAGCCGCGAAGAGATTCGCGGCTTTTGATATATGCGGGGGTTAAGCATTATGCGGACGGTTTCACGGCAAAAGAACGAAAATATACAGGAATTTACGGCGGAAAAGGTCAGCTTCTTCTTGACACGGCGGCTGCTTTTTGATATAATTTACAATTGCATTATAGGGTAATGTGGGGAGTAATATCTTACATGCCATGGGGAAAGGGGCGTTTTGTCCTTCGGCTTAAATATTTTTACCACACAAACGGGAAAATATCAAGCGGTTTTGACAAAATGCGTTTTCTTACACTGTAAGGCAGTATGTTATACGGGAGAGTGAATGTATGCTTCACGATGTGCAGATGGGAAAAAGGACCAGAAAGAGTTTCTCTCGGATTCAGCCCAGCGAAAAGATGAGCGATCTGATTGAGATTCAGAAGGACTCCTTCCAGAACTTCGTTGCCTCGGATCTGAGCAGCATAATCGGGGATTTTTCGCCCATTGACGATTTTTCCCAGAATATGCGGCTGGAATTTCTGACCTGCTATCTTGAGGGCGCGGACGGAAAGCCGGTTGTTGTGGAGACGGCGGCGGAATCCAAGCTCAAGAAGAAAGAGCATGACAGAAAGGAAGAGCTGGGGCTTGTGAGCGCCGATGAGGGCGAGGAGGAGTATGACGAGCTCAGCTACCGGGTAGAGCGCTTCAAAACCAAATATTCCGTGGAGGAGAGCAAGGAACGGGACGCTACCTTTGCCGCCCCGATGAAGGTGAAAGTGCGTCTGACGGTAAAGGATGAGGACGGCTCGGTGCGCGATATTACCGAGCAGGACGTCTTTATGGGCGATTTCCCGCTTATGACAAGGACGGGCACCTTTATTATAAACGGCGCGGAGCGTGTTATTACCAGCCAGCTGGTAAGAAGCCCGGGCGTATATTTTGAAAAAATCGACCGCGCGGAAAAACAGCAGTATACCGCCACACTTATCCCCAACCGCGGCGCATGGCTGGAATTTGAAATAGATAAAGAGAATGTATTCCGCGTTAAGGTGGACCGCACCGGAAAGGTGACCTTCACCACGCTTCTGCGCGCGCTAAGCCCGGAGATGGGCTCGGACGAGCAGATAATAGAGGTTCTGGGCTATGATAAGGGAGAGGCGCAGGGATTGGCCTCGGATGAGGGCAAGATATTTGCCTGCGATATTATCCGCCAGACGCTTAAAAGGGATCAGGAGAGCAATCCGCCCATTGCCTGCCATATAGACGGCCTTACCGAGATGTACAAGAAGCTGCGTCCCGGCGAGAACGCCACCGTGGAGACAATGGAGGAGCGCATTGCGGATACCTTCTTTGACCCCAAGCGCTATGACCTTTCCAGAGTGGGACGCTATAAGTTCAACAAGAAGCTTTCGCTTGCCGCCCGCATTGAGGGGCAGGTGGCCTTTGAAAACATCGTGAACCCCGAAACGGGCGAGCTGCTGGCCGCCAAGGGAGATACGATTACCGCGGAGCAGGCCAAGGCCGTGCAGAACAGCGGGATACGCTCGGTGCGCATAATCATCCGCCGCAAGAACGACAAGGGCAAGGTGGAGACAAAGCCGCAGGCGGTGCTTGCAAACCGCTTTGTGGAGGCGGGGGCATATCTTGACTTTGACCCCGCGGAGTGCGGGCTCAACGAGCTGGTTTACTACCCCGTGCTGCGGGAGATACTGGACTCGGGTCTGGCCGGGGAGGAGCTTAAGGACGAGCTTCGCGCCCGCAGAGAGGAGCTGATTCCGGAGCATATACTGCTGGACGATATTCTTTCCGCAATCAACTACGGCATAAACCTGTGCGATTATTACGATGATGACGACGATTCCGACGAGGACAGCCAGGAGGACGCGATAAAGCGCTCCCACACGCATGACGACATTGACCATTTGGGCAACCGCCGCGTGCGCTGCGTGGGCGAGCTTTTGCAGAACCAGCTGCGCGTGGGCTTCTCCAGAATGGAGCGTGTGGTAAGGGAGCGCATGAGCACCCTGGGCATGGACAGCGTTACGCCGTCGCTGCTTATAAATATCCGTCCCGTTACCGCTGCGATAAAGGAGTTCTTCGGCTCCTCACAGCTTTCGCAGTTCATGGATCAGAACAACCCGCTTGCGGAGCTGACGCATAAGCGCCGTCTGTCCGCGTTGGGACCGGGAGGTCTTAACCGCGACCGGCCCTCCTTTGAGGTGCGCGACGTGCACTACACCCACTACGGACGCATGTGCCCGATAGAGACCCCTGAAGGAAAGAACATAGGGCTTATCGGCTCGCTTGCCACCTATGCGCGCATAAACCAGTACGGCTTTATTGAAACGCCGTACCGCCGCGTGGAGGAGATAACCGACAAGGACGGCAACAAGAAATACCATGTAATGGACGTGGTGGACTATCTTACGGCGGATCAGGAGGACGGCTTTGTAATTACGCAGGCCAATGAGCCGCTGGATGAGAACAACTGCTTTATAAACGAGCGGGTCGCGGTGCGCGGCAAGCGCGTGGGCAGAGAGAAGGCGTTTACCGAGGTGCGCCCCTCGCAGGTGGACTATGTTGACGTATCCCCCTGCCAGGTAGTATCAGTGGCGACGGCGATGATCCCCTTCCTGGAAAACGACGACGCCTCCCGTGCGCTGATGGGCGCGAACATGCAGCGTCAGGCAGTGCCGCTGCTGTGCCCGCAGGCGCCTATCGTGGCAACCGGCATAGAATACAAGGCGGCGCAGGATTCCGGCGTTACGGTGCTTGCGCGCAAGAGCGGTACCGTTACCTATGTGGATGCAACGAAGATAATTATTACCGACAAAAAGGGCAGAGAGCAGAAGTATGACCTGCTGAAGTTCAAGCGCTCCAACCAGGGCACCTGCATAAACCAGCGCCCGATAGTAAAGCAGGGCGAGCAGGTGGTTGCCGGTCAGACCATTGCGGACGGACCGTCCACCGATCAGGGCGAGATATCGCTTGGGCGCAACATGCTGATAGCGTTCATGCCGTGGGAGGGCTACAACTACGAGGACGCGGTGCTGCTGAGCGAGAAGCTGGTCAAAAACGATATATTCACCTCTATTCATATTGAAAAGTATGAGTGCGAGGCGAGGGATACGAAGCTGGGACCTGAGGAGATAACCCAGGAGATACCCAACATCGGCGAGGATTCGCTGAAGAATCTTGACGAAAACGGCGTTATCCGCATAGGTGCGGAGGTGCGTCCGGGAGACATACTGGTAGGTAAGGTTACGCCCAAGGGCGAGACCGAGATGACGGCGGAGGAGCGTCTGCTGCGCGCGATATTCGGCGAAAAGGCGCGTGAGACCCGTGACACATCGCTGCGCGTGCCGCACGGTGAGGCGGGCATCATAGTGGATGTAAAGACCTTTACCCGTGAAAACAAGGACGAGCTGGCTCCGGGCGTTTCCAAGATGGTGCGTGTATACATTGCCCAGAAGAGAAAGATCTCCGTGGGCGACAAGATGGCGGGCCGTCACGGAAACAAGGGTGTTATTTCGCGCATACTGCCGGAGGAGGACATGCCCTTCCTGCCGGACGGAACTCCGGTGGAGATAGTGCTTAACCCGCTGGGCGTGCCTTCCCGAATGAATGTGGGACAGGTGCTTGAGGTGCATTTGGGCATGGCGGCAAGAAAGCTGGGCTGGCACATTGCCACCCCGGTATTCGACGGCGCTAAGGAAGCGGATTTGGATGCGGCGCTTGCGCAGGCGGGGATGCGCCCCGACGGCAAAACGGTGCTGTATGACGGCCGCACCGGCGAGCCCTTTGATAACCCCGTAACGGTGGGCATAATGTATTATCTGAAGCTGGTTCACCTGGTGGACGACAAGATTCATGCCCGTTCCACCGGACCCTATTCGCTGGTTACGCAGCAGCCGCTGGGCGGCAAGGCGCAGTTCGGCGGACAGCGCTTCGGCGAGATGGAGGTGTGGGCGCTGTACGCCTACGGCGCGGCGCACACGCTTCAGGAGATACTGACCATCAAATCGGACGATGTGGTGGGCAGAGTGAAGGCCTACGAGGCCATAATCAAGGGGGAGAATATCCCCGAGCCGGGTATTCCGGAATCCTTCAAGGTGCTGCTTGAGGAGCTGCGCTCATTGGCTCTTGATGTTAAGATACTTACTCAGGAGCGCAAGGAAGTGCATATGCGCGAGCTGTTGGACGACGATGCGGATGCGCAGGAGTTCATTCTTGAGGGCATAGACAAGCACAGGGCTCCGGAGATGACCGGGCCGCTTGTGGACATTTTCGGCGGCGACGATTTGGAGCTTGACGACCTTGACGATGAGGATGCGGCAAGCCTGATAGCCGACGACGATGATGATGAGCTGGATCTGTCCGATCTGGGCTTGTTTGATGATGACGAAGAGGACGACGGACTCGTGCTTGAGGATGAAGACGAGGATCTTTAATAAAAAATTGAAGGGAGAGATTACCCCTTGTTTGAATTGAATAACTTTGATTCCATACAGATAGGGCTGGCGTCCCCGGAGAAGATTCGGGAATGGTCCTTCGGTGAGGTGAAGAAGCCGGAGACCATAAATTACAGGACGCTCAAGCCGGAGCGGGACGGACTGTTCTGCGAGCGCATATTCGGACCCACCAGGGACTGGGAGTGCGCCTGCGGAAAGTACCGCAAGGGCGCCCGGTATAAGGGACTCAAGTGCGACCGCTGCGGTGTTGAGATAACCCGCGCAAAGGTACGCCGCGAGAGAATGGGCCACATTGAGCTGGCGGCGCCGGTATCGCACATATGGTATTTCAAGGGAATCCCCAGCCGTATGGGACTGATGCTGGACATTACGCCCAAGGATCTGGAAAAGGTGCTGTATTTTGCGGCGTTTATAGTGATAGATGTGGGCGAAAGCGGACTTAAGCCCCAGCAGATACTTTCCGAGCGGGAATATCAGGAGGCGCGCCAGACCTACGGCGCCGGCTCCTTCCGTGCGGGAATGGGCGCGGAGGCCATAAAGGAGCTGCTGGAAAAGATAGATGTTGAGCAGCTGTGCACTCAGCTTCGCAGCGAGCTGGACGCGACGAATGTGGGACAGAAGAAGGCACGCCTTGTAAAGCGTCTCGAGGTGGCCGAGGCGTTCCGCAAGTCGGGCAACAAGCCGGAGTGGATGATACTGGATGTGGTGCCGGTGATTCCGCCGGAGATTCGTCCTATGGTGCAGCTGGACGGCGGACGCTTTGCCTCCAGCGACCTGAACGATCTTTACAGAAGAGTAATAAACCGCAATAACCGTCTTAAGAAGCTGCTGGAGCTTTCCGCGCCGGACATCATTGTGCGCAATGAAAAGAGAATGCTTCAGGAAGCGGTGGACGCCCTTATTGACAACGGCCGCCGCGGACGCCCCGTGACGGGCCCCGGCAACCGCCCGCTCAAATCCCTTTCCGATATGCTTCGCGGCAAGCAGGGACGCTTCCGTCAGAATCTGCTGGGCAAGCGTGTTGACTATTCCGGCCGTTCGGTTATAGTTGTGGGACCGTCCCTGAAGATGACGCAGTGCGGCCTGCCCAAGGAAATGGCCATTGAGCTGTTCAAGCCCTTTGTTATAAAGGAGCTGGTGGCGCGCGGCTTTGCGCACAACATAAAGAGCGCAAAGAGGCTTATAGACAAGGGCCGCACCGAGATATGGGACGTGCTGGAGGATGTGGTGGTAAACCACCCCGTGCTGCTAAACCGTGCGCCTACTCTGCACCGCTTGGGCATACAGGCCTTTGAGCCGGTGCTGGTGGACGGAAGAGCCATAAAGCTCCACCCGCTTGTGTGTACCGCCTTCAACGCAGACTTTGACGGCGACCAGATGCCTGTGCATGTGCCGCTTTCCCAGGAGGCTCAGGCAGAGGCGCGCTATCTGATGCTGGCTGCCAACAACATTCTTAAGCCGGCGGACGGACGCCCCGTTGTGGTTCCGACTCAGGATATGATCATAGGCGTATATTATCTTACCATTGTGGAAGAGAATCTGCGCGAGCAATACAAAGACTGCGTATACCGCGACCTGGATGAGGCAATGCTGGCATACAGCACGGGCAATCTGCCCCTGCATGCGCCGGTGCGCATACGCTACACAAAGGAAATAGACGGGCAGAAGGTAAGCCGGATAGTGAACACCTCGGTGGGACGCGCCATATTCAATCAGGCGGTTCCGCAGGATATAGGCATGGTGGAGCGCAAAACGGTGGACGACATGTTCAAGCTGGAAGTGGACACCCGCGTGGGCAAGAAGGAGCTTGGACAGATAATCAGCCATGTGTTCGCGGCGCACGGCGCCAACAGAACCAGTGAGGTTCTGGATGAGATAAAGGCGCTGGGCTTCAAGTTTGCCACCCGCGGCGCAATAACCGTAGGTATCAAGGATGCGGTTGTGCCCAAGGAGAAATATCAGATAGTTGCAGAGGCGGAGAAGGATGTACGCCGCATCAACCGCAGCTTTGAGCGCGGCATGATAACAAACGAGGAGCGTCTGAGCGCCACCATCAAGCTGTGGAGAAAGACGACGGACGATGTTCTTGAGGTGCTGCTGAAGTCCTTTGACGACCTGAACCCGATAAACATGATGAACAAATCCGGAGCCCGCGGTAACAAGGATCAGATTCGCCAGCTGGCGGGTATGCGCGGACTTATGGCAAAGACGGACGGTTCGCCCTATGAAATACCGATTAAGGCAAACTTCCGTGAGGGTCTGACAGTGCTGGATTTCTTCATTTCCTCTCACGGTACCAGAAAGGGTATGGCGGATACCGCACTGCGTACGGCAGACTCCGGTTACCTTACAAGACGACTGGTGGATGTATGCCAGGATGTTATTGTTAACGAGGAGGACTGCTGGGAGACCCATCCGGACACCGGCACCCCCAAGGGAATGTGGGTAAGCGAGGTTGTGCATGAGCGGGCGGTTATAGAGCCCCTGCGTCAGAGAATACTGGGCCGCGTTTCGGTAAACGAGATAGTGGATCCGGATACGGGCAAGGTTGTGGTGCATGCAAACGAGCTTATCGACGATAAGATTGCGGATGCGATCGTGGCCATAGGCGGCGATGACGAATCCAAGAAGATAAAGAGAGTATATATCCGCTCGGTATTCACCTGCCGCTGCGCACACGGCGTATGCTGCAAGTGCTACGGCTCGGATATGTCCAGCGGAAAGCTGGTATCCCCCGGCGAGGCGGTGGGTATCATAGCGGCGCAGTCCATCGGCGAGCCCGGTACGCAGCTGACTATGAGAACCTTCCATACCGGCGGTGCGGTATCGGGATCGGATATTACACAGGGTCTGCCGCGCGTTGAGGAGATATTCGAGGCGCGCAAGCCCAAGCCCAAGGCACTGGCTATTCTGTCCGACATTGACGGTGTTGCCACGGTTACGGAAAAGGGCAAGCAGATAAAGCAGTATCAGATTACCGTTACCGGCAAGGACGGCGAGGAATACAAATACAACCCCACCTACAATGTAAAGCCGCTTGTGGAAACGGGCGACGAGGTGCATGCGGGCGACGAGCTTACTCCGGGTTCACCCGATCCCAAGGAGGTGCTGCGCATAAGGGGCGTTCAGGAGCTTCAGGCCTTCCTGCTGCGTGAGGTGCAGACGGTTTACAAGCGCCAGAGCGTTGAGATAGGCGATAAGCACATTGAGCTGATTGTGCGTCAGATGCTCAGAAAGGTAATCATCGACGAGGCGGGCGATACGGAGCTGCTGCCCGGCGAGATGGTGGATATCAACCGCGTTGAGGAGATAAATGCCCGTGTGGTGGCCGAGGGCGGACGCCCCGCCGTGAGCAAGCGCATACTTCAGGGTATTACCAAGGCGTCGCTTGCTACGGAATCCTTCCTGAGCGCGGCTTCGTTCCAGGAGACCACGAGAGTGCTTACCGATGCCGCCATCAAGGGCAAGATCGACCCGCTTGCAGGTCTTAAGGAAAATGTTATTATCGGCAAGCTTATTCCTGCCGGTACCGGACTTAAGAGATACAAGGATGTGGTGATCGACGCTCCCAAGGCGCCGGTTGCGCCCCCCGAGACAACTGCTGCGGCTGAGCCGATGTAAGGGCGGACGATAAAAGATGATAAAGCTTGCTCTGCGGCATGCAAGCATGCCGCAGAGAGGGCTTTTTTACGAACATTTTGCAAAAATGCGGGGGTACAGCCGGAAAAACGATTGACATTATAGCCCCCGGAATGATATTATATGCGATGTTGGATATTAGCTTATGTTGGTTAATTCCGGCAAAGCAGAGGTATTTTGTGATGGACAGCCTCAGGAGCGTACCGCACGCAGCGGGAACAAGGCAGACCGAGCGCGCGGTGGAAGCGGGTAATGCAGCATATGTGCTTTTGGCACAGGACGCGGAGGAAAGGGTTAAAAACCGTATCTCTGCGCTTTGCGCTGTTTACGGCGTTGAGGTGAAAAGGGCTGATTCCATGAAGGAGCTGGGGCGCTTATGCGGCATAGCAGTGGGCTGTGCGGCGTGCGCCGTGCTCAATAATTTTCGCTAATTTTCTCAATGGGTTGCGAGAAAGTTATATACTATTTACAGATCACGAAAGGAGGTAAGTGGTAAATGCCAACTATCAACCAATTGATCAAGAACGGCAGACAGCAGGCTAAATATAAGTCTTCGGCTCCTATTCTTCAGGAGTGCCCTCAGAAGAGAGGCGTGTGCCTGAATGTGAAGACGATGACTCCTAAAAAGCCTAACTCCGCACTGCGTAAGGTTGCCAGGGTAAGACTGGTAAACGGCATGGAGGGTACCTGCTACATTCCCGGTATCGGACACAATCTGCAGGAGCACTCCGTGGTGCTTATCCGCGGCGGAAGAGTTAAGGACCTGCCTGGTGTAAGATATCATATTATTCGCGGTACTTTGGATACAGCCGGCGTTGCAAAGAGAATGCAGGCCAGAAGTAAATACGGTGCAAAGAGACCCAAGAAGTAAGCTTTCTCCGCTGGAAGGCGTGCTTTGAGGGGATCCAGTCCCGTATGCTGCGGGGCGATGCCTGTTTATTTTGAATTGTATTTCTTTTTCTGAAATTCGAGGAGGTAAGAACTATGCCCAGAAGAGGTGGAGTTCCCAAACGCGATGTGCTTCCCGATCCGCTGTATAAATCCAAGGTTGTTACAAAGCTTATCAACCAGGTTATGTACGACGGCAAAAAGGGCGTTGCACAGCGTATTGTATATGATGCTTTTGATATAATAAACGAAAAGACCGGCCGCGAGGCTATCGAGGTTTTCAATCAGGCGATGGAGAACATCATGCCGCTGCTTGAGACCAAGGCTCGCCGCGTAGGCGGTTCCAACTATCAGGTTCCGATTGAGGTTCGCCCCGACAGACGGCAGACCCTTGGCCTGCGTTGGCTGGTTACTTTCACGCGCAAGCGCAGCGAGCGCACCATGTGCGAACGCCTTGCAGCCGAGATCATGGACGCTGCAAACAATACCGGCGCCAGCGTGAAGAAGAGAGAAGACGTACACAAGATGGCGGAGGCAAACAAGGCGTTTGCTCACTACCGTTGGTAGTCTTTTGCCTGATAAGCTAAAGGAGGGCTGGATTTGCCAAGAAAATACTCATTGGAAAATACCCGTAATATCGGTATTATGGCGCACATTGACGCCGGTAAGACCACTACTACGGAGCGTATTCTGTACTACACCGGCAAAACTCACCGTATCGGCGAGACGCATGACGGCACTGCCACCATGGACTGGATGGTTCAGGAGCAGGAAAGAGGTATAACCATTACCTCCGCCGCAACGACCGCCTTCTGGAAGGGCTGCCGTATAAACATTATTGACACCCCCGGCCACGTTGACTTCACGGTAGAGGTTGAGAGATCTCTGCGCGTGCTGGACGGCGCGGTAAGCGTATTCTGCGCCAAGGGCGGTGTTGAGCCTCAGAGCGAGACCGTTTGGAGACAGGCTGACACCTACGGTGTTCCGCGGCTTGCATATGTTAACAAAATGGATATAATGGGCGCGGATTTCTATCGCGTGGTATCCATGATGAAGGACAGACTGCAGTCCAACGCCGTGCCGATACAGCTGCCTATCGGCGCCGAGGATTCCTTCAGAGGAATTATCGACCTGGTAGAGATGAAGGCGTATATTTATCTTGACGATCTCGGTGAAAAGATTGACATCACGGACATCCCCGAGGACATGAAGGAGCAGGCGCAGAAATACCATGATGAAATGGTGGAGAATGTTGCTTCCTGCGAGGTCAACGAGGACCTGATGATGAAATATCTTGAGGGCGAGGAGCTTACGATAGAGGAGCTCAAGGCCGGCATCCGCAAGGCCACCTGCGCCAACCAGATGAACGCCGTTACCTGCGGTACTTCCTACCGCAATAAGGGCGTGCAGAAGCTGCTGGACGCTATTGTGGACTATATGCCTGCGCCTACCGACATTCCCGCTATCCGCGGCGTACTGCCGGGCACCGATATTGAGGAGGACCGTCACGCAAGCGACAGCGAGCCGTTCTCCGCGCTGGCCTTCAAGATTGCCACCGACCCCTTTGTGGGAAAACTGGCATTCTTCCGCGTATATTCCGGAACTCTTACCGCCGGCTCCTATGTGTATAACTCCACTAAGGGCAAGCGGGAGAGAATGGGACGCATACTGATGATGCATGCAAACCACCGTGAGGAGATTGAGCAGGTTTACGCCGGCGATATAGCGGCGGTTGTGGGCCTTAAGGATACCACCACCGGCGACACGCTGTGCGATGAGAACCATGAGATCATTCTTGAATCCATGGTGTTCCCGGATCCGGTTATTCAGGTTGCCATCGAGCCCAAGACGAAGGCCGGTCAGGAAAAGATGACTATGGCTCTTGTGAAGCTGGCAGAGGAGGATCCTACCTTCAAGACCTATACGGATCAGGAAACCGGTCAGACCATTATTGCCGGTATGGGCGAGCTGCATCTGGAGATTATCGTTGACCGTCTGCTGCGCGAGTTCAAGGTAGAGGCTACCGTGGGCAAGCCGCAGGTTGCATACCGCGAGACCATCCGCAAGAAGGTGCGTCAGGAGGGCAAGTATGTCCGTCAGACCGGCGGTCACGGACAGTACGGTCACTGTATTATTGAGATCGAGCCTGTTGAACCCGGTCAGGGCTATTCCTTTGAGAATAAGACCGTGGGCGGCGCAATACCCAAGGAGTTCATTGCTCCTATTGACGCCGGTATTCAGGAGGCTGCCAAGTCCGGTGTGCTGGCCGGCTACGAATGTGTGGACTTCAAGGTAACGCTGCTTGACGGTTCTTACCATGATGTTGACTCTTCGGAAATGGCATATAAGATAGCAGGTTCTATGGCATTCAAGGAGGCTGCCCGCAAGGCGGATCCCGTACTGCTTGAGCCTGTGATGAAGGTTGAAGTCGTAGTTCCCGAGGACTACATGGGCGATATCATCGGAAACCTCAATTCCCGCCGCGGCCGCGTGGAGGGCATGGAGGACAGAGCCGGAGCCAAGGTTATCCATGCAATGGTTCCGCTGAGCGAGATGTTTGCATACTCCAACGACCTGCGTTCCAGAACACAGGGCCGCGGACAGTTTACCATGCAGTTTGACCACTACGAGGAAGTACCCAAGAATATCGCGGAGAAAATCGCCGCAAAATAACTTAACAGGAGGAAAATAAAATGGCAAAGGCAAAATTCGAAAGAAGCAAGCCGCACGTTAATATCGGAACCATCG
>ENA-UOJO01000811-UOJO01000811.1-human-gut-metagenome-genome-assembly--contig:-P57-NODE-811-length-45080-cov-10.624142_pt1 | contig 45080 bp, 39 predicted proteins | sample MGYA00242351_ERZ723898 | MGnify/ENA metagenome assembly ERZ723898 | reverse complement strand
TAAGAAGTCGACTCTTTATATTGATATGATTACACTTATCGAAGAAATTGCGGATCATATCATTCCAAAAGACAATGAAAAAGTAAGAGAAAGGTTGGGTGACATTATGGGTGGTAAAATTTTAAAACTTGAATCTGAACGATTACTCGAAAAAGGTCAACTTTTAGGAGAGGCGAAAGGTCGCGCTGCCGGGCGCATTCAGGGGCAGGCCGAAGGGCGAAAAACTGAACGAATCGAAGCAATTCAAAATATGATTTCACTTGGATTGACCAAAGAAAAAATTCTAACTGTATATTCTGAAGAAGAATACAACGAAGCGATAAAATCAATGCTTGTAGAAGCATAACGAAACGGAATTTTTGAAATCGAATTTCCACAATCGTGCGTACTATATATTCGAAATCACCTAGAGCGTAGTCTTCCCGATTACCACGAAGCCATTGTAAAATTTGCAGACGAGCAACAGATTGTCTACCGTGTTCCGATCCTGCGGGCGCAAAACTATACTGTGGATTCGATATTCGAAAAACGACTGTTAATACTGCTTCCATATCACATTCTACGGTATGAAAGCTTCCTGAAAAATTCAGGCAGTAACACGAAAAAGCTGGAGCAATTATTAACGTACTATCAAAAAATCAGTTCTGCATTAGAACAATGTACGGATGATAAGAAGTTGACTCTTTATATTGATGTGATCACACTTATCGAAAAGATTGCAGATCATATCATTCCAAAAGACAACGAAAATGTAAGAGAGAGGTTAGGCGATATTATGGGTGGGAAAATTTTACAACTTGAATCAGAGCGCTTACGCGAATTAGGAGAAGCGAAAGGTCGAAAAACCGAACGAATCGAAGCAATTCAAAATATGATTAAATATGATGTGTCAAAAGAAAAAATTCTTCAGGACTATTCTGAAGAAGAATACAACGAAGCGATAAACTCAATGCTTGTAGAAACATAAAGAAATGATGCCACCCATATTGCTTAAATTTCAGTAAGTGGCATCGGTTTTTATTCTTCTCCCTCTCCTTTTACTTTAATTCCAAGGAGCTTATATTCACCCTTGATAATCAATTCAAACAGTGTGTCGCACCATTTTATTATGGGTTCTATAAACGAATAAATCTTAAATAAAATTTTTGAAATACTAAAAGCTCCCGTAATTGACATTCCACTACTACTTCCTCCAAAAAAGAAGCCCGATGCCAATAAGATTGCAACTGTAACCAACAGAATGGCTATTAAAATAATTCCTGTTTTTATTAGAACTCCAATTTTTACTGCCAATGACAAAAACGCTACCGATATCAATATCCGATTTGCGTTCCCTTTGCTAAAAAATTTTCCAATATTATGTGATCTTATTACAGTTGTCGCAAACACATGCATCCAAACATATTCCGAAAAGAAAATACTGCAAAGCATGCTTAAAATACTTAATGCAATTCCAAATATAGGGAAATCCATTCCAGCAAAAAAGAATACACCAAATGTATTTAGTGTAATAATTATTGCTGTTAATATCGTCTGTTTATCAATTTTTGCCATCTAATTGTTCCTCTCAGTTTTGAATACTGTTTAAATACTTCTCGGTTTTTTTATTCATTTCAATGCATGAAACATTATAATTCAATTGCTCAATTTGCTTCATCACATCTTGATGATTCGTATAATTTTGTTGTTTCATATCAGACAACAGCTTAGTTGTACTTTTTTTAGAATCCTCCATTACGTGATACATCATAATTTGAGTGTTCTTAATTTCATCCATTTTTTCTGTATATCATCAAGTTTTCCGATCACTATTTTTTTATATAATTCATCCTCAAATTTATTATATGCTCCATACGTCCCGGTAAGGCTGTCACATCGACCATATTCCAAATATTCATAAAAGGATGCCACTGGTACAAGTTTCCTGTATTTTTCTCCTATTATACCTATGCTATATAAACCTTGTAATAAAAATTTTGTTTTCATATACACATTTTTTAAATAATCACATTCAGGTACTAACACTGTCGTAATATATTTTTCTTTTTCGTAAATCTTTTGTTTACTACTAATAATAATCTCTTCATTATATTTTTTATTCTGTATATTTTCCTCCCTTGTAGAATTACGTTCCAATATATACAGCACAATTACCCCAACAGTAATTATTAGGAAAACTCCTGTAAGAAGTATTCCATTCCACGATTTTATCCATTGACTAAACGAAGGTCCCGTGACAAGCTCTCCCATAGGCCATAATACAATAAAGAGAACCGATAATACTTTCTCTATGAATCCATTCAGCCCATCCATTTTGGTAGTTAAAATATCTATAAAATATCCAATTCCTCCGATGAAATATCCTCCGATAAGCATTCCCATAACATACATCTGTAAATAACTTGATTTTGATACATGCATAGAATCATCCGCTAATTCTATATTTCTATTTTGTTCTATTACATATTTTGCTTGCTTAATTTCCTTTTGCAAAGAAGCATATGTACTCTCTATCATATACTTTTGCTTTTCCAGTTGATATACATGATATAAATAGATCTTCAATTCTTCTGTTGACATAGATATTTACCTCTTTTTCAGTGTTTTATTCTACCAAAATAAACTATCATGTTTAAAAAAGAGAAGAGCATTGCTCTTCTCTTTTTGAGTTCACACTATACAGTTTACTGAAGTAATGATAATACACCCTGATTAGACTGATTAGCCTGAGCAAGCATAGACTGTCCTGCCTGAGCAAGAATATTGTTCTTGCTGTAGTTAACCATCTCTTCAGCCATATCTGTATCACGGATACGTGACTCAGCAGATGTGGTGTTCTCAACAACGTTATCAACGTTAGCGATTGTGTGCTCTAAGCGGTTCTGAACAGCACCAAGTGCGGATCTCTGAGCAGAAACCTTAGATACAGCGTCAGCGATAGCGTCGATAGCGTATGTAGCAGCTGTACCTGTCTTGTCTTTTACATTCAGTCCTTTGATTCCAAGTCCTGCAGCGCTCATGGAGTCAATTTCAACACCAATCTTGTTTGTCATATCGGCATCAGCACCTACATGTAAATTGAATGAAAGGCTATCCTTTACTTCAACAGTACCCTGATTAATTGTGAAGCTTCCAGAATTGTCGCTCTTAACAGTTGCAGCTGTATCTGTTCCGATAGAACTTGCTTTTGCAATTTCATCAGCCATTAACTTATAAGCATCTTTCGCAGAAATAACATTTTCATCAGAGCTAGCAACTTTTGTCTCAACAGCTGTATATGCTGTACCTGCTTTTAATCCAGCACCTGCTAATGCATTTTTAGCATCATCAGTAGTAGCAGTAATTGTCACTTCATCATTATCATTCAAAAGAGCAAGAACATCGTCCACTGTATACGCACCATTTGCAACATCTGTCTTATCGGCGATAGTTAATGCTTTACCACCTATATCTACCACATCTGTCGCTTTTAACTGCTTTACAACATCTTTAATCGTATTCATTGTAGCCGGATCACTGTTTGTAGCTTTTGTACTTGTACCTTTGACAGTAACTGTATCTCCAGCCACAAGAGCTGCACCAGCTTTTGTTGCTAATTCATTTGCTGTAGGAGCCTTTCCTGCTGTACCAGCACCACAATCGAGAGATGAAATTGCCCCTGTATCTAATGAAGAAACAATTTTAATATCTACTGCTGATGAAGCAGCATACATACCAGCAGCTGTTCCTGTTTTTGTAATAGAAGCGTCTTTTCCCTTTTGTAAAGCTTCTGAAACTAATTTTGTAGCATCTGCTGCTTTTAATTGATCCTGTGCAAGATCTGTCGCAGCTGCAATTGTATATTTTTTGCCATCAATATTAATTTCCATACCATTAGTATAGGTTGCATCTGCATTTGCAGCCTCATCTACTAATGTATATTTATCTCCTGCTGCTGTAGTAACAGAATCGCCTACACCAAGTGTTTTGGCCTTTAAATCTGCAAGTTTTCCATATCCATCTGCACTGGAAGTTGTAGAACCAATTGTATACTCCTGTCCTGCAATTGTAACCTTATCACCGTCAGATAAAGATTTGTTTAACTTGAAAGTAGAAGTTCCATCTCCATTATCAACTAACTTTCCATCTAAACCTGCATCATGAGCATTTACATACTTGTCGGAAGAAGTTCCATCCACATTACCCTTTAACAGATAAGTCTCATTGAACTTTGTTGTCTCAGATACACGATCGATCTCAGTTGTTAACTGGGAAATCTCATCCTGGATAGCAGAACGGTCAGACTCGCTGTTTGTTCCGTTAGAAGCCTGTACTGCTAACTCGTTCATTCTCTGTAACATAGAGTGAACTTCTGTCAAAGCACCTTCAGCTGTCTGTACTGCAGATACACCATCTTCAGCGTTTGTAGAAGCCTGATCCAATCCCTTGATCTGCTTACGCATCTTCTCAGAAATTGTAAGTCCTGCTGCATCATCTGCTGCACGGTTGATCTTGTAACCGCTGGATAACTTCTCTGTTGACTTAGCCTGTGTAGATGTTGTAACGTTGAGCATTCTGTTGGCGTTCATCGCCTGCATGTTGTGTTGTACTACCATAATATTTTCCTCCTTGTCCCATCCTTTGATGGGTTATTATGTTTGTTACCTCCGGGAGTCCTTTCCCAAGAGGGTCGAAATGCATGTATCCTTGCATTTCCTGTAATGCACCTTATGATGCATTGCATATGTAGAGCACTTTGTATGATAATTCCGCTTCGCAGAAACAAAGTACTCAAGTGATAATAAATAAGCATTACCACAATTTATAAATAAGCGAAGCGTCCCGGGTGTGCCCCGCCTATTAACGTATTTTTCTATGGAACCGGTTATCGGGTTCCGTTTTTCAAGCGCTCTCTTTTCAAAATCTGTTTGATTTCGTTCTGCGCTTCGATGGAGAGTTTCGGATCCGCATAATATTTCTTACCATCCACGTCCTCCACGCTTCTGGAGATACGCAGTTCCTTTGGTGCCTCGATCATGAGTTTTCCATTGCTTCCGGATCTTCCCACATAGACAACGCGGATATTATCTCCGATATTTACATATTGTCCTTCTTTTAAAGAAATCTTGAGCATTACTACCTCCATAAAACTGTTTGCTACGTTTTGTAACTTATATATCGTCGGTATGCTACAGTTTGTTAACCTCTTATTTTCACTTTTGCTACACTTTGTAACTTTTTGCCAATTCGATATCCGTTTGCGGTAGGTATAAAATCCCATTTTTTGTGCAATATCTATAATAATCAATTCGAGCAGCAACAAAATGTTACGAAATCTTCCAATTGGAATCACCGTGGTTTAACATTTATTTCTATTTTCGCTACATTTTGTCGCAAACCACACTATGGGTGAAAATATACTAAGTTAGTAAAGGTGGTATCATTTATGAGAGGGAAACTTCTTCCGCAAAAACTAAAGGAATTACGAAAAGTAAACAATTACACACAGGACTACGTCGCCGAAGTACTTGGAGTCGTCCGACAAACGTACAGTCATTATGAGACCGGCAAACGAACGCCGGATGCCGAGGCTTTATACAAGCTGGCAGGCCTGTACAACATTTCCATCGACGATCTTTTGCATCTTACGATCAACATCGACCGAGACATTTCTTACGATGCTCCCAAGCCAACAACATCAAGCAACGACCTGTCAGAATATCTTGAGTTCTTCAACAATCCAGCGAATAAGAAGAAATACATGTTCAATACGACTTTAGAAAAAGAATTGCTTTTTTATTTTGATAAGATTTCCGAAGAAGATAAAAAAGAAATTATTGAATTTACAAAAATCAAAGCACGAAAAAAAGCTGCGACCCCGGCAGATAAATAATCTACCGGAGCCGCAGCTCCTTTTTTACAAATTTTTATGTCTCTGGTTCTACACTTTCCTTTATCGCATTCCAATATGCAGAAAATGCGCTCGGCACAGCATAGCGTTCTTTTGCATCTGCTGCTTCCACAAATACCAGATCACCAATCGGCTGTTCCGGTTCCTCGATCAGAATCGTATAGCCTTTCATGTGCCACTCCACATGGGAAAATATGTGTTTTGCTTCTGTCAGTTCCCGGATACGGATTGGCTTGCATCCAATTTTCTTGACATAGGCAAGTGCTTCTTCCTGACTTTTCTTTCCTTCGCAGTTCGGCAGTTCATATAAACCGGCGAGCAGGCCTTTGTTCCCCCGCTTGTGCAATGCAACTTTCTCTCCATCGCGGATGACAAACACCGTCTTTTCTTCCACGCGTCTTGCCTTGGCTTTCTTTTTTATCGGAAGTTCCGCAATACGATTCTGTAAACGCGCCTCACAGAATGCCTGCCACGGGCATTCCTCACAATGCGGTGCCCCATTCGGCACACATACCATTGCTCCCAACTCCATCAATGCCTGATTGAACTTGCGCGGGATAAGCACATCTGTCATTTCTTCCATCAGTTCTCTCAATTTCCGCTCCATCGCAGTCCGGACCGACTGTTTCATAATATCCGAATCATCCGCACACACACGGGAAATCACGCGAAGTACATTTCCATCTACTGCCGGCACCGGCTGGTTATAGGCAATGGAAGATATCGCCCCTGCTGTATAGCTGCCGATTCCTTTGAGTTTCAACAGTTCCTCATAAGACTGTGGGATAACCCCATCGTACGTCTCCATAATTTGAACAGCCGCTGCATTGAGATTGCGTACCCTGTTATAATAACCGAGTCCTTCCCACATTTTCAGATACCGGTCTTCCGAACATTCTGCCAGAGATTTCACATCCGGCAGCTCTGTGATAAAGCGCAAAAAATATGGTTTCACCGCTTCCACGCGCGTCTGCTGCAGCATAATTTCTGAAATCCACACATAATACGCTGTTGGATTTTCCCGCCATGGCAATACACGGGCATGACCATCGAACCAATCCTGTAACGGTTTTACTATTTGCTTGAGATCAAAATTGTCAATCACTCCGGTGCCTCCTTGAAAATAAAGTGTGTGTGTACTTGCTTTTTCTGAATAGGAAATTCCAAAAGAAAGTTCTTATTCCGAAAAAAATCGGCATGAGATCTCTCATGCCGATTTCATCACATATGTATTCATCAAAAATGAATTAGAAGTCTGTTAATGTAGCAGCTCTCTTCTCTAAGAATGCTCCCATTCCTTCCTTTTTGTCATGTGTATCGTTTACAACACCGAAGAGGTTTGCTTCCATCTCAACTGCGTTCTTGATATCCATGTCATAACCATTGTTGATTGCAGCCTTTGCTACAGATACTGCATAGCTTCCCTTAGAGATGATCTTTGCAGCCATAGCCTTAGCAGTTGACATTAACTCTTCCTTAGCAACTACCTTGTTTACAAGGCCGATACGGTATGCTTCGTTAGCATCGATATTATCGCATGTGAAAATCATTTCTTTCGCACGTCCCATTCCTACCAGACGGGCAAGTCTCTGTGTTCCACCGAATCCAGGGATGATTCCAAGACCACACTCTGGCTGTCCGAAGATTGCGTTATCGCTTGCGATACGGATATCACATGCCATAGAGATCTCACATCCTCCACCAAGTGCGAATCCGTTAACAGCTGCGATTGTAACCTGACGCATGTTCATTAACTTGAAGAATGGCTCAGAAGCCTTGATTCCAAATGCGCGAGCCTCTGGAGCAGTAAAGTTAACCATCTCAGCGATATCAGCACCGGCTACGAATGACTTGAACTCGTTACCCTTCTTGTCCGGGCCACCTGTTAAGATGACAGCCTTGATATCGTCATTTGCTTCGATTTCGCTTAAGCATACGTTTAACTCGTCAAGAGTCTCACTGTTTAATGCGTTAAGTGCTGCTGGTCTGGAGATAGCAAGAACAGCAATTCCGTCAGCTACATCAAGTGTTAAATTCTTAAATTCGCTCATTGTAAAATTCCTCCTAAGATTGTGTTCGATTGTCTTGTGTCTTATGACACTCCGATGGTTCAATCGTAACACTTTGACAAAAATTTGTCAATCTCCTATGCCATCTTATGATGACTTTTATTGTTATGAAACAACTGTGAAATCGCATCGACCAGCTGCCGGTTGATCACAACGATATGCTCGATATCCTTTTCCACATTCGAACGTTTCTTAAGATATGCTTCATGTTGCTGTTTTATATAGGAAAACAGATCCTCTAACGAAGTAAAATCCCGGTCTTTGTCTCTTCCGATCTGTTTTGCTTTCTCCGTCTTTAGAAAAGCGCGCAGATCCTGCTTGAGTTTTTCCTCATATGTGCAGTGATCTTTGAGCGTTCCCGGGTAGGTCTTATTATGTGGAAACGTAAAATAATCTGCCACATAGTGGGTAATCTCACCGAGATTTTTATAGTACATACGCTTTCTCTTTGGTGTATGATTCTTTTTGCCTTCTACAAGATATGCAATATTTCTCCTGACCAGTGGAAATGTAGCGCTGATTTCATGTCGTTTGTATACGAATGACGGCTTGCAGTCCGGCAGAATACTTCCAATATAAAAGGAAAGTTTATGTTTTTTCAGCTCTTCATCTTTTGTATTTGCTACAATATAACGTGCTAATGAAATGTGTGATTTCTTTCTCATAATTCAGGTCCTCCTATTCCGGAATTCGATTATGTTCATTTAAGAAAGCAATGAAAGATTCCAACACAACCGGTTTGCTATACAGATGTCCCTGATAACACAGGCATCCAAGTTTTTCCAATACTACTTTCTGTTCTTCCGTTTCCACGAATTCTGCGATTACACTCATTCCCAGTTTATTGGTCAATTCCACTATAGAACGCACAATCGTCTGATTCGTCTCGTTGACCAACAAATCCCGTACAAGCGATCCATCTAATTTTACAATATCAAATGTATGGGAATTCAGATATAGCAACGATGTATGGCCCATACCAAAATCATCAATGAGCAGCTTATGTCCGGCAGCGCGCAGACGTTTCATTTTCTCTGTTACCGTATCTACTTGCAGAAGTACATCCTGCTCCGTAATTTCAATCCACAGTTCTTCTGGCCGGACATCGTATTTCTTCATTGCATTGTGGATACAGCTTTCGATGTCTCCAAGCAATGAATGTGCTGTAAAGTTAACCGAAATCTTAAATGTGGAGTGATACCGGCTTTTTACTTTCTGGATTGCCTGACATACCGTGTCCACAATATAGTCTTCCAGTTCCGGCAGGATTCCTCCATCCTCTGCCAGATAAATGATCAATGGTGGATAAATCATACCGTATACCGGATGATTCCATCGCAGATTTGCCTCCGCTCCCACGCACTTTCCGTTGGCATCGATCTGTGGCTGATAGAGCATATACAATTCTCTTTTTTGTATTGCGCTCTTCAGTTCCTGTAATAGCGTTCGGGAAATAATACCAACAGAGTTTCCCTGTAACAAAAACATTGGATGTTCAATATCATTTTCCTTTTCCTTGAGTTCTTCCACCAGAAGGGAAAGCTGGTGCTGTCCCCGAGCAGTCTCAAATTCTTCATTTAATTTCAAAAAAGGCAAATAAATACCAACTCCAATTACAATACAAATAATCTGAAGCACAACTCCCCGAATGCTGCCGGTCGCCACATATCCACTGAGGATTGGCGGCATCGTCCATACCACCTGATTCGAAGCAGCCGGTACAATGTCAAGCCATACCGCTATATAGGAAATCATGTACATAACAACCGGGGTCATCACAAACGGCAAAAACAATACCGGATTCAATATGATTGGAATACCAAATGTAAGTATCTCGTTCATATTAAACAATACCGGAATCGTCGCAACTCCCGCGAGTTTTCCATTCCGCTTTTTTCTCATGAACAGAATCAGAGCCAGCCAGATACAGATTGCAGTGCCACTTCCTCCCATGGAAACAAAGGTATCTGAAAAATTTTTTAAGAAAAAAGATGCTCCATCTGTAAATGCTACCGTCTGCGTCACCGGGTTGAGTACATTGCTTCCATGAAATCCAAGAAACCACAACAGCTGTACTGCAACAATATAAATCAGCCCCAAAAGAAATGAATTGTGTGCCGATGCAATCTCAAACAAATGCTGCATGAGGTAATCCATTACTTCATACAGTGCCTCCACATGAAACCATGCACACACAATACAATTCACAATACCTACTGTAAATATGATTAGTGCCATCGGCAAAAGTGCCTGTATTGCCGGAGCGCAGATGCCTCCAACACCCGCGGTATAACGCTGTAATGTAATATATTTATTTTTACGGAGAGCCGCATAGGCCATGCACACCAGATAGGTCACAAAGATCGCACAAAAGCAGCCTTCCGTTCCCAATCCGGTTATATTCAGCTTTCCATCCTGCCAATCGAGCTGGGAAACAAAAGCCCCCAGTGAAACTATGACATACATCATTGCATATTCAAAACTTTCGTTTTTTTCCATTGCAAAACAGTATGCCAAAGTGATAACCAGAACCAGTGAAAATATGGCCGAAAAGCCCCCTCCCACAACATTCAAAATCAAATACAGCCATTGCAGTGACTCCTGCAGCAGACTTTGGAATGCCGGAAGCGGCAGGTCTCTTATTGCCGAAGCAACTCCTGCTACAAGAACAAACGGAATCATCATTCCAAGTGCATGGCGAATCACCTTCGAAAAAAATGTATTTTCAAACTCAAATAATTTCTGTCTTAATAAATCTCTCACTGTATTACATATTTCCTTTAAACAACAAAATAAGTAACCGTTCAAAAAGGCAAATGCCTTTTCAAACAGTTACTTCATAACCAAATTACCGATTCACGTTTCGCCAAAACTCTGCTCTGCTCATATGCTCCCTCAAATAATTAGTGCTTCGGAATAATCTTTTCTGTTCCACCCATATATGGCTGAAGTGCCTTTGGAATATTTACAGAACCATCTTCGTTCAGATTATTCTCAAGGAACGCGATCAGCATACGTGGTGGTGCAACTACTGTATTATTTAAAGTATGCGCAAAATACTTCTTTCCATCCTTACCCTTTACACGGATTTTCAAACGTCTTGCCTGTGCATCGCCAAGATTTGAACAGCTTCCTACTTCAAAGTATTTCTTCTGACGAGGAGACCACGCCTCAACATCACAAGACTTCACTTTCAGATCTGCCAGATCACCAGAACAGCACTCTAAGGTACGTACCGGAATATCCAGGCTGCGGAACAAATCAACGGTATTCTGCCAAAGCTTGTCATACCATACCTTTGAGTCTTCCGGCTTGCATACAACGATCATTTCCTGCTTTTCGAACTGGTGAATACGATATACACCACGCTCCTCGATTCCGTGAGCACCTTTCTCTTTACGGAAACATGGAGAATAGCTTGTCAGTGTATATGGTAATTTTTCTTCGTCATTGATCGTATCAATGAACTTACCGATCATAGAATGCTCGGAAGTACCGATCAGGTAAAGATCTTCTCCCTCGATCTTGTACATCATGGCATCCATCTCATCGAAACTCATAACACCTGTTACAACATTCGAACGGATCATAAATGGTGGAACACAGTAAGTAAATCCACGATCGATCATAAAGTCTCTTGCATAAGAAATAACTGCGGAATGAATTCTTGCGATATCTCCCATCAGATAATAGAAACCATTTCCGGCAACTTTTCCGGCTGCGTCAAGGTCAATACCATCAAAACGCTCCATAATATCTGTATGATATGGAACCTCGAAATCAGGAACTACCGGGTCACCAAACTTCTCAATCTCTACATTGCAGCTGTCATCTTTTCCAATCGGAACCGATGGATCAATGATGTTTGGAATTGTCATCATAATCTGTGTAACCTTTTCAGACAGTTCCTTCTCCTGTGCCTCAAGTTCACTCAGGCGCACTGCATTAGCAGCAACCTGTGCCTTCACTTCCTCAGCTTCTTCCTTCTTTCCCTGTGCCATCAAAGCACCGATCTGTTTGGAAATTTTATTTTTATTTGCACGAAGCTCATCTGCCTCGGACTGTGCTGCACGAGCCTTTGCATCCAGCTCGATTACTTCATCAACGAGTGGAAGCTTGTGATCCTGGAATTTCTTCTTAATGTTTTCCTTTACGACTTCCGGATTCTCTCTTAAAAACTTTAAATCAATCATTTTTCCTCCTATGCATAAAGCAGATATGTCTGCTTTACATCACCCTTTTTTCTGAGAATAAAACCTCTCATCTAATTTTGCAATTATACAATCAATCATGCCCAAAAGCAAGAATTAATGCATTGGCTGTAAAGGATATTTGTCGGTCAATGTCTTAATGATTGCCTGTGCTTTCTCTACTACCGGCTCTCCCTCTTTGATCAGCATTGCAATTGCTTCTGCTACCTGATCGAAGTCGTCTTCTTTTAAGCCTCTGGATGTAGCGGCAGGTGTTCCAAGACGGATACCACTTGTTACGAATGGCTTCTGTGGATCGTTTGGAATTGTATTCTTGTTTGCTGTAATATGTGCGCTGTCAAGAAGCTTCTCTACAACTTTACCAGTAAGGTTATATGGTGTCAGGTCAACCAGCATCAGATGATTGTCTGTTCCATCGGAAACGATCTTGATATCGCGCTTCTGTAATCCCTTGCAAAGTGCCTGTGCATTCTTTACGATCTGTTCCTGATATGCCTTGAACTCCGGCTTTAATGCCTCCTCAAAACATACAGCCTTAGCTGCGATCACATGCATCAACGGACCACCCTGTGTTCCTGGGAAAATTGCCTTGTTGAAATTATATTTTTTGTTTACTTCCTCGCTGCAGAGAATCATTCCTCCACGCGGTCCGCGGAGTGTCTTGTGTGTTGTTGTCGTAACAACATCTGCATATGGGATTGGACTTGGATGTAATCCGGCCGCAACCAGTCCGGCAATATGTGCCATATCTACCATAAGTACAGCGTCTACTTCGTCAGCGATTTCACGGAATTTCTTGAAATCGATTGTACGGGCATAAGCGGATGCTCCGGCAATGATCATCTTTGGCTTGCAATCTAAAGCGATCTCTCTTACCTTATCATAATCGATAAATCCCTCATCATTTACACCGTAAGGTACTACATGAAAATAAGTTCCGGAGAAATTGACTGGTGAACCGTGTGTCAGATGTCCGCCGTGATCAAGGTTCATACCCATAATGGTATCACCCGGCTTTAAAATTGCGAACTGCACTGCCATATTTGCCTGTGCGCCGGAATGTGGCTGTACGTTAACATATTCACATCCAAACAGCTTCTTTGCACGTTCCCTTGCAAGCTCCTCTACCACATCTACGCACTCGCATCCACCGTAGTAACGTTTTCCAGGATATCCTTCTGCGTATTTGTTTGTAAGAATGCTTCCCATCGCTGACATAACAGCAGGGCTTACCCAGTTCTCAGATGCGATCAGCTCGATATGACTGTTCTGTCTGTCAAATTCCGCGGTAATCGCTGCTGCGATTTCAGGATCTACTGCCTGAATATCATCTAATGTATACATATTGTTTCTCCTTTACTCTTTATTCATTCACACTATGCGTCTGTTACCAACGATTATAACTGATTTTGTATGGTAATGCAATACAGAGGATTTCGTATAGAAAAATCATTTTACCGGAACTGTAAAATGCATAAAACAACAATCTGTATTACTAGAATTGCCGGCATACCAAAGACAAAATACCAGTGTTTCGTCTTATGCCGGAACAGATACATACCAGCCCAGGTCCCAATACTTCCACCGAGGATACTCACAAAAAAAAGCGTTTTTTCTGGGATTCTCCACAGTTTATGTTGTGCCTTATACTTATCAATTCCCATGACTGCAACTCCCAGAATATTCATGATCACCACATAAAGAATCGCATATTCCATATTATCAAATAATAAGCTCATATCTTTCCTTTCTCCTGAAAATAAAATGTGCGCTTCCATAACAAATAAGGGGCTGTGATTCTTTCTCACAGCCCCTGTCTTTTATCTTCTATTTATTTTTCTTTGCATTCTTTTTTGCAAGCTTATTCTTTCCGAAATGTAATTTCATTACATACCATAAAGAGGTTGCAATAAAGATAGAAGAATAAGTACCACTGACAAGACCAACCATAAGTGGTAATGCAAACTCACGGATGGAAGATACACCAAGAATAAACAGCAGCAATACCATTACAATAGTTGTAACGGATGTATTGATTGTTCTTGAAAGTGTCTGTGTCAAAGAGCGATTTGCAACTTCTGCAAGTGACTCTGGCGTCTGCTCACGAAGTCCATGCATGTTCTCACGGATACGGTCAAATACAACGATGGTATCGTTGATGGAATAACCGACGATGGTAAGCATACAAGCGATAAATGTGTTACCTACAGAAATACGGATCAATGCATATGCTGTCAATACAACAAGCACATCATGAATCAATGCAATAATTGCACTGCTTGCAAAACGGATATCCTTGAAACGGAACCAGATGTAGAACAACATGAAGATACATGCAACGATTACGGCCATAACCGCATTCTTACGCATTTCTCCACTGATTGTTGATCCAATACTCTGTGTCTCGATGGTAGATTCATCAACACCAAACTTATCAACGAGCATCTTATTTACAGATTCACGCTCATCCAATGTCAATGTCTTTGTCTTAATTGTTACAACATTGCTTCCGGATACTGTACTTGCCTGAATTGCATTGTCATTGATTACAGATGCAACTTCCGGAACGACATCTGCCTCTACCTGCTCTACGGTATAATCTTTTCCGAAATCTGCGGAAATGGATGTACCACCTACGAACTCAAGGCTGTAATTCAAAGCTTTGTTACCGGATGCAGAATAGCCAATCATTCCAACAAAACCTGCAACAATAATAACAATTGAAATTGCAAAGAATACAACACGATGCTTCATGAAGTCGATTGTTCTTCTGACTTTTGCACGACCGTATAACTTCTCGTTTCTGCAGCCTACTGCATAGAATGCAAGATTTAACAAACGTGATACAACAAGGGCTGTGAACATAGATACCACAAGGGAAATCATCAATGTGTAAGCAAATCCCTTAACGGTACCGGATCCAAGCCACATCAGTACCAAAGCTGCGATAAATGTTGTTACGTTACCATCAATAATTGCAGATAATGCTTTCTTGTAACCTTCTTTGATGGAAGTCAATACAGATCTTCCATTTGCAATCTCCTCACGGATACGTGAGATAATGATTACGTTGGCATCGACCGCCATACCAATACCGAGGATAACACCCGCGATACCAGGCAGTGTCAGTGTAATTTCAAACAGATAAATAAATGCAACAACGAGTGTTGTATAAATAGCAAGGCCGACAGATGCAACTGCACCGGACAGACCATAGCAGATGATCATGTAAAGCATGACAAGAATCAGACCGATAATGGCCGCCTTCACACTGGAAGAAAGAGCTTTTCCACCAAGCTGTGCACCTACAACATTTGACTCCATCTCTTCAAGTTTTAAGTTGATGGCACCAACACGGATAAATGTAGCAAGCTGCTGCGCTTCTTCATAATCAGACTGTCCTTCGATGACACAGTTTCCATCGGTGATTGCTCCACTTTTAACAGTTGGGACACTGATAAAGTGATCATCATAGTAAATACCAATGGTCTCACCGTTTTTGTATGCGTTCTCGGTTGCTGTAGCAAACTTTTCTGTTGCATCTTTCTTGAAAGAAAGTGCTACAACAGGACTTTTAGAACCTGTTGCCTGATCCTGGTTGTAAGTTGCTGTAGCAGATTTTACACCATTACCATCAAAAATAATGGATCCGTCTTCTTTTAAGGAATCAATATCTTTTCCTTCTGCGATCTTGTACTCGCCGGTAGACTGGTCGTATGTATAGTTGTCTGTACCGTCTGCACCTTTCTGTACAATAAAGTACAAGGATCCAGGACTTCCCAGATCTTCAAGGACAGCGTTTGCATCGTATACACCAGGAATTTCAACTGTGATACGATCATCACCAACTGCATATACTGCATACTCAGTACTGTAGCTTTCTGCACGCTCTTCGAGCTTAGCTACGGTATCCTCGATATCCGTCTTTGACGGATTCTTGTCAACGATCCGGTATGTAATGGAAACACCACCGGATAAGTCAAGACCAAGCTTAATGCCTTCAGACTTTGTCTTGTTGTCAGTCTTTGCCTGACTTGTGCTTGTCGCAGACATTATTGTAGTCGTATAGTATCCAAGACCGATCAGACAGGCCAGGATGACCGCAATAATTACGACGCCCTTACTTTTTTTCATCTTCATTTCCTTCCTATTCTTTTAATTTTCCGCTTCAGCAGCTTTTATCATGATCGCACACTCGATACGCTTCTTCTGAAGTTCACAGCCAAGATCATAAGCATCTGTGATACTTCCGTGGAAATTGTATGAGTTTGCGGCACATCCACCACTACAGTAAAACCGTGCAAAACAGTTGCGGCATTTTTCTTTTGCGTAGACATTACAGCATTTGAATTCATCCTGTATGTCAGTTCTCTTGATTCCATCCCATACATTGCCCATAAGGAAATCTTCATTTCCAACGAACTGATGGCACGGATACAAATCTCCCCAAGGAGTTACCGCAAGATACTCGGTTCCTGAGCCACATCCGGAAAGACGCTTGTACACACAAGGTCCTCCTTCTAAGTCTATCATAAAATGGAAGAAGTTAAATGCATTGCCTTCTCTGTTTCGTCTGACCATCTCAGCAGCAAGCTTGTCGTATTCTTCAAACAATACCGGAAGATCTTCTTCTGTCAAGGCATAATCATCGGTCGGCTGCGCAACAACCGGCTCCACCGAAATCTGCTTAAATCCAAGATCTGCAAGATGCAGTACATCCTTTGAGAAATCCGTATTGTAATGGGTAAATGTACCACGGACATAATAGCGCTCCTGATTCCGGCTGTCTGCCAGCTTCTGAAACTTAGGAACGATCAGATCATAGCTTCCGGCTCCTTTTCTAAACGGTCTCATATGATCGTGAACTTCCTTACGCCCGTCAATACTTAATACGACATTATCCATTTCTTTGTTGGCAAACTCCATGATGTCATCATTGAGCAAAACACCGTTCGTCGTGAGTGTAAAACGGAAATGCTTGTCATGAAGCTTCTCCTGCTCACGTCCGTAAGCAACCAGCTGCTTTACCACATCAAAGTTCAGCAACGGTTCTCCTCCAAAGAAATCCACCTCAAGGTTACGACGATTGCCTGAATTGGCAATCAGAAAATCAAGTGCCTGTTTTCCTGTCTCATAAGACATCAGTGCACGTCTGCCGTGATATTCGCCTTCTTCTGCAAAGCAATATTTACAGGCAAGGTTACAGTCATGTGCAATATGCAGGCAAAGCGCCTTGACTACCGTCGGACGCTTCTTGAAATCGATAATATGATTCTCGTATACATCCTCCGTGAACAGTTCTTCATTCTCCCGAAGCTGTTCCACCTCATCCATTGCTTCTTTTATCTCCGTCTCCGAATACTTGTCCGAAAGAGCCGCAAGAATTTCTTCTTTGGTATGCTCCTCGTACATTGCTATCACATCATAGGTGACATCGTCAACTACGTGAATGGCTCCGGAGTTCACATCCAAGACAATATCATAGCCATTGTTCTTAAACTGATGAACCACTATAATATTTCTCCTCTCTTAACACAAACAGACCGCGCGCAAGGCACGCGGTCGTTTATTTATATTTTCTTCACTCCCGTTTATGAGTATTCATTGGGTTCTCTAAAACGGAATAACCCTCGGCATATAAAATTGCTTACGCAATGCCTCGGGCTGGCAATCAAGCACGTAGTGCTTACTTGCAGTTCTCACAAGTCTGGTTTCCTACTGTGCAGGATGTCTTGCAAGCTGACTGGCAAGATGTCTGGCACTCGCCACATCCACCTTTTTTAATTGTGTTCTGTAACTTTCTTGTATTTAATGTCTTTACATGCTTCATAAGAATCTCTCCTTTTTCTCTACTTTAGGTGTAAACCCGTCTATCCATGTTATTATAGCACAGCATATTTAATATGCAAAGCTTTTTTCTTGCTTTTTGCCATGATTTCTCTATGTTTTTGCAGCTGTTTTTCCAAGACGGAGCGTTCCCGCGATACCACTTAAGGTGCACATCAGCGGAATCGTCAGCTGTAACTGCTCGATATCAAGTGTTTTTCTCCACAGAAAAGACAACAGAATGAGAAGTGCATAGTATGCCAGTCCAAGGAATGCACCCCAGAAAATTTTTCCCGGCAGACAGCTTCGCCGTATCATCCTCGCCCCAAGAAAACAAGGCAAAATGTACACTGCCATCAACCCTGCCCGTATTACCTGTGCCGACAAGCGCATCTCAAAAGACACATAAATCCACAAAAGAAATATCCCTGCTGCCAACGCAACCGTTAGCAGCCAGCAGCCAAAGAACCGTATCGCATATCCTTGGGCTCTTTTCTGGGAATGTCTTTTTTCTGTATTATTTTCTTTGATTTTTTCCATTCTCTCTTCCACACAAGACCTCCTACCGTATGTTCTACTGTAATCTTATGTGGAAAAGCCAATTATAATTCGCAGTTATTTACAGTTCTTGGGAATGGGATGACATCGCGGATATTTGCCATACCTGTCAGGTACATCACGCAACGCTCAAATCCAAGTCCAAATCCAGCATGTCTCGCGGAACCATACTTGCGCAGATCCAGATAGAACTTGTAATCTTCTTCCTTCAGCCCAAGTTCATTGATACGTGCAAGCAGCTTCTCGTAATCATCTTCACGCTGGCTTCCACCAATGATCTCGCCGATTCCCGGAACAAGACAATCCACTGCTGCAACGGTCTTTCCATCCTCATTCAGTTTCATGTAGAATGCCTTGATTTCCTTCGGATAATCTGTCACGAACACCGGACGTTTGTAGATTTTCTCTGTCAGATAGCGCTCATGCTCTGTCTGCAGATCACAGCCCCAGGATACTTTGTAATCGAATTTATCATTGTGCTTGGAAAGAATGTCGATTGCTTCCGTATAGGTCACACGGGCAAAATCATTGCTTACAACATTTTCCAGTCTCTCAAGAAGTCCCTTGTCGACAAAATTGTTGAAAAATGCCATCTCTTCCGGTGCATTCTCCAATACATAATTGATGACATACTTGAGCATGCTCTCTGCAAGCATCATGTCATCCTCAAGATCTGCAAAAGCAATCTCCGGCTCGATCATCCAAAACTCTGCGGCATGTCTTGTCGTGTTAGAATTTTCTGCACGGAATGTAGGTCCGAATGTATAGATGTTCTTAAATGCCATCGCATAAGTCTCACCATTTAACTGTCCGGATACGGTCAGGTTCGTTGGCTTATTAAAGAAATCCTTTGAATAATCTACGCTTCCATCCTCGTTCTTTGGAATATTGTTCAAATCCAAAGTCGTAACCTGGAACATTTCTCCCGCTCCCTCACAATCACTTCCGGTAATCAGTGGTGTGTGTACATAAACAAAATCACGCTCCTGGAAGAATTTGTGGATTGCATAAGCACACAGAGAACGTACACGGAATACTGCCTCGAATGTGTTGGTTCTCGGACGTAAATGTGAGATTGTGCGCAGATACTCAAATGTATGGCGCTTTTTCTGTAATGGATAGTCTGGTGTGGAAGTTCCTTCAATCGTAACTTCTGCTGCCTGAATCTCAAATGGCTGCTTTGCCTCCGGTGTCGGAACGAGTTCTCCCTTTACAATGATGGCTGCGCCGACATTGATTTTGCATACTTCCTCATAATTTGCAAGTCCGTCTGCATAGACAACCTGTATCGGCTCAAAGAAAGTTCCATCGTTGACAACGATAAAGCCAAAGTTCTTTGAATTGCGGTTGCTTCTTACCCATCCTCCGATGGTTACTTCTTTGTTGGCATACTCCTGCGTATTGCGGAAAATGTCCCTGATGTTTACTAACTCCATTTTGTTTCCTCCGTTAATCTAATCCCTTAATTTAAATGTAAATCCTTAGTTTTCTGTTGACTCTGTCTCCGGCTCAATAGTGACATTTGCCTGCTCTACCACATAAGAAATAGCCTTGTTGATGCGGTACTGCTGACGAAGCATTTTCTTTCCATCCTCCTGATTGCCGTTTCCATAGTAATCATATAATTCAGACTCTGTTGTCATCTGGCTGTTTCCAGAAGATGCCAGATAATCTACAAACTGCTTGAAATCGTCATCCGTAACCTGAATATCCTCAAGATCTGCGATGCGTCCAAAAATAAATTCTACCTTAATCTGCTTTTCGAGAGATGTCTTCCAGCTCTTCTTCAGATCATCCAGTGTGGTATTGTTTGTCTTCAGATAATCATCCATTGTCTGGGCATCTGTCAGGTTGTCTCTTTCAAACATTGCCTGATACTCGCCCATTCTTGCATCCATATAATCCTCCGGGATATCTACGGTGCTGTTCTTAATCATATAATTTTCTACTTCGTTGATAGTTGCCTGTGACTTCGAATTCTTTGCCTGATTTTCCATCACCTTGCGCACATATTCTTTTAAATCTTTCTTTGTAGAAATATTCTGTGCCGAAAAAGCATCTGCGACCATATCGTCTGTCAGTGTGTCCATCGTGATTGGTTCATAAATGCCTTTGATTTTGATTTTGAATGTGGTCTTCTTTCCGCCCAGTTTCTCATTATAATTGTCTGGGAATGTCACATCTGTACTGATTTCTGAACCAACTTTTGATCCAACCATTCCGTCACAGAAGCCATCAATATAGGAATTCTGATTGGTAACATCGTAGTTCTTATCAACATCAAGCATAACATCTGTAGCAGAGCCGCCATCAAAAGCTTCTCCATCCAGATATCCGGTATAGTCCACCTTGACATAATCGCCCTTCTGAACCGTATCGCGGTCTTTGATTTCGATTCCTGTAAGTCCATAATATGGAAGAAGTGACATGATATTGCTTTCCACGTCCTCATCTTTGACATCATAGTTACCGGAGATTGTAACATCGATTCCTTTGTAATCCGCAAGCTTGCTTACCTGCTTTTCCAGATCAATGTCCATCTGGGCACTGCTTGGACCATTGTAAGTTGCCTGCGCCTTCTCAGTTGACTGTTCTGTGTCCTGTGTTTTGGCCTTTCCACATCCGTTAAATGCCAGAATGGTTGTCATGCACAACATCAGTGCAATGATTCTTTTCTTCATAATAATATACGATCCTTTCCCACCCAATCGGGTCTATAACTTAACTAATTTAACATACCATAATTTGCCCAAAATTACAAACTTTATATATCTTCGTTGATTTTTGAAAAAATCTTTGCTACAATAATTAGCAGAAAAAATAGGAGGATTCCATCGTGTTAGGAAGAGTATTATTAATAATCGCCATCATTCTTCTCATAGTTATGGTTGTACTGTACTTTCTTGGCAAGAAAGCACAAAAGAAAAAAGAAGAACAGGATGCACAGGTTGCGGCTGCAGCACAGTCCGTATCCATGCTGATCATCGACAAAAAGCGAATGCGCCTAAAAGATGCCGGTCTGCCACAACAGGTTTTGGCACAGACCAACAAATTGATGCAGCGTTCCAAGCTTCCAATTGTAAAAGCAAAAGTCGGACCAAGAGTTATGACTTTTATCGCAGATGAAAAAGTTTTCGAAGAGATTCCTGTTAAGAAGGAAGTCAAGGCTACCGTAAGTGGTCTGTATATTACCGGTGTACGTGGTCTTCGTGGTCCATTAGAAAAGCCTCAGGGCAAGCAGAAAAAGAGTCTTCGTGCAAAGCTTCAGTCACAGTACGACAAAGCAAACAAGAAGCTTCAGGAAGAAAAACAGAAGAAATAAAACACAAAAGAACTGCCGTAATGTGGCAGTTCTTTTTCATATCTTTTAGAGTATGTGAAATTCTGTACTTCGCTGCGGATTTGCTTTCAGGCGAATATGGCAGTCTGCAACATGCTCATTGTTGATTTCCAGCTCATATTCCACTTCCACAACGATCTCGTCCTCTTCTTCCGCAATATCCACACGATACGCATCGATGCCAATGAGCAGACTTCCATACGGTGTGTGATAATACGTCACATTCTTCTTGTTCTTCTCAAAGACCATATGTACATTCACAATTCCTTTTTTGGTCAGCTCCATATAATCTTTGGAAACCTTTATGATATTCTTTGTAACCTTTGTCTGTCCTTCTTCGACATCTTCATAGAGGAAAAAGTGCTTCCCATTACGAAAATAATATTCTCCCGGAGATATCGTTTCCACGGTATCTTTTTGTTCATCCTCTGCAATCTGTAATCCTCGGATTGCAAGCAGTACTTCTTTTGTCATGATTGCTCCTTACTATAATTCTTTATGTATCATAACTGTTTTATCGGAAATATTCAAGAAATTTGAAGCGAATCTCCAATTTTCCCGAATCAAACACATCTGCATACTCTTCCGGTGTAAGTACTTCACGCAGTGCTTCGTCTGCTTCTTCATCCACAACTTCGTAGACCGCTCCCTGAAAGCACATATTCGGATAAAGCACACACCACCAGTTATGTCCACCACCTTTTCCAAGTGTCACTTCCAATGCCTCGTATTCTCCTGCCGGAAATGTATAGTCCCCATAGTTTTTTTCCGGGAACTGTACATGGGCAAGTTCTGCGGCTGCACCGTAAGTATATCCATTGTCTTCAAGGGTCTTTTCGGCAAGTGCTACAATATCGTTCATATTCTCCGAAACGATCTTTTTTGTTTCCTCCAGATTTTTGCTGTCTGCAAGTTTCGGTCCCATCATCTTTCCGATGGCATCTCTTACCTTTATTTTGACCGCCTGGTCTTCTTCGCTGTCGCTGTTTGCCAGAATATGAAAACGCAAAATCTTCCGGGCGATTTCCGGCTGAAGTGGATCCGCTTTCGCCTGCTGCATTTTTCCGTTTCCCGTCAGAACAAGAATCCCCAGTAGAAGTATTGCGCCAATTATTTTTTTCCCATTATGCTTTCTCATACGAACCTCCAAATATGTATTGCCTACTATAAGACTGTCCATATTTGAAAGTTCTAAACATTTTTTTGATTCATCTCCGATTGCTACATGCTTCGATGCTGTCTTTCATCCGTCTATGATTTTTCTTCCTGCCGGTTTTCCATGATTGATCACATAATTGCTCTCCCACACAATTGCCTGTTTTTGCACCGTCAGATACGGAAATTGTAACACCTGGCGCTGATTGAGCTGTTCGTCCAGCAGAATGCCAAGATTCAAAAGATGGATCTGTTTTTCCGACTCATGGTTCTGCAGATATGCTTCGATATAGGAGCCTAAATCTTCCGGCAAATTTTCCTCAATCTCGTACAAATCATCGGCAGTATCCGTAAAACAGACGTACGTGTTTCTTGGATACAATTCTTTTTCCCTCAAATAAGAAAGCATCTCCGTAAAATGTGCCTCATCCTCCACAAACCGCTGCCCGATCACAAGAACTTTCATATGATTGCAGTCTGCGACCTTGTTCAGCTGTCCTTCATACACATGCAGGGCTTCTGCAAAATTTGCTCCACTGCTCATCGCCGCACTGACCTTCGCCTCTGCCAGATCTGTATTCTCCTTCTGGCTCAGTTCCGGAAAACCATAAGAGAATAAAATCTGTGTATCCTCTTTATCCACCGCTGCCAGCATCGGAAAACACCGGTCTTCGAGTTCCGTGGCACCGCAGCCTGCAAGCTGCATGGTTCCTGCAAAGCAGAGCACAAACAAAATCCCATTTACCACCGTTCGCTTTCGTTTTGTTTTGCCCACAACAAGAATCACAAGCGGAAAAAGCACAAGAAACGGCACCCCAAGCCAACGCATATAGGCAATATACCATTCCGTCAGGTCTCCATAGCAAAACCATTCTGCCACAAGAAAAGTCAAGACCAGAACACCTCCAAGTGTCCCCCACTTTTTCCAGTCCATTCTCCCCTTTTTCTGTTCCGATGTCTTTTCTGTTTTTTCATTTTTCCCGCCGGGAAGCAATTGATACAGAATCTTTTCTGCATAAAACAAAAACACGCCCACCAATGCAAACAATGTAAAAAACCAGATTGCAATCATAAATGCATCCAACCGCTTGACAAAGCCACCCCGCAGATGAATATTGCTCATAAGAATGACTGCTGGATACTGCATGGTTCCAAGCGCCCGATCGCCAAAATTTCCAAGCAATATCATATACATGATCAGAAGAACAATTACCGCAAACCATAAAGCAGCATACACAGATGCAATCATCTTTTTCCGACTCTTTTTCTTCACATATGCCGGGAAAAAAAGCACCAGAAACAGTGGCGTAAGATAGCAGAACACTTCGAACCCGCCATCTGCCACGGAAGATACCGAATGTGTAAAAAACGGTCCCATATAGGAGAAATCCACATCATTTGCTGCAATCACAAACATAATCAACAATGGAACAAACAAAATCCAGAAAAGTACTTCATAAACGCGCGCACGACTCTCGATTCCCGAACGTATGGCATACGCCGTCACCAGCAGAATCAGCACAAGAATCAGCGTGTAGGATTCCTCCCCCACAAGGCTTTTTTTCATAACATCAGCAAACACATATGCCCCATATCCTGCCTCTATGATACAGTGAATCAGCAAAAGAGCAGCCATAACAACGTACACCCAGACAGGAAAGGACTTTTTCATATAAAATGTCAGCTCCCCGTCCATCTCCCGCATAACCTTCGCCAGATACCACAAATAAACCGACGACAATATTCCTCCGAGTGCAATGGCAAACAGACCATCACATCCATTCAGCTGTGCCAGCACTCCCGGAAGTACAAGGGTACTCATACCAATAAAATCAAAGACGAACAGCCGAAAGACCTGCCGCGTCGAAATCCTGTTATTATCCGAAAACATGAATTACTTTCCTCCCCTGTTCCGTTCCCGCAGGCGTACCCGCTGTTCCCTTTTCGCATAGATTGGTCTCATTGGCATTTTGCGGAGCGGTGCCCGCCAGATTGAATCGCGTTCATCCGCATACCCGGTAAGATCTGCTCCCACAAACGGCATCAGATATGGAATGCCGAAGCTTTTCAGTCGCGACAGATGAATAAGCACCGTAAGCATTCCAAGCAGAAATCCAAAAAAGCCAAGCCATGCGCATAATGCAATCATATAAAATTTCAAAATACGGAACGAAAACGCAAATTCCTCATTCGGTATTGAAAATGAACAAAGCGCAGTGAAAGCTACCACAATGACAACAATCGGACTAACGATATTGGCATCCACAGCCGCCTGACCGATAATCAGACCTCCCACAATGCCAATTGTATTTCCCATCGCTCCGGGCAATCGCACACCAGCCTCCCGCAACAATTCAAAAGATACCTCCATCAGCACCACCTCAAGTGCTGCCGGAAACGGCACTCCAATTCTTGCCTCCCAAAACGAAAGCAAAAGCGGTGTTGGAAGAATCTGCGTATGAAAATTCGTCACTGCAAGATACAGTCCCGGAAGTGTCATTGCGAAAAAAGCTGCCAGATACCGCAGGATTCTTGCGAACGTCGCAACTTCAAAACGGTTGTAATAATCATCACTGGTCTTCAGAAACGAATTAAAATCAGTCGGCAGAATCAGAGCCACCGGTGAATTATCACACAGAAGAATCACGCGTCCCTCAAGAATTGCATTTGTTGCACGATCCGGCCGCTGCGTTGTCTGAAACTGCGGAAAAGGCGAATACCATTTTTCCTCTGCCAGTTGTTCCAACACACCACTATCCAAAATTCCGTCAATTTCAAATTGCTGCAATCTTTTTTTTACTTCTGTAATTACATCCGGATAAGCCAGATCTTTCATGTACACCAGATCGATGGATGTGTGGGAGCGCACCCCCTCCTGTATCTCTTCCACTTTCACTTTGGTGGAACGGATACGTTTCCGGATCAACGCCGTATTCGTTTTAATGGAATCCGTAAACCCCTCTTTCGATCCCCGGATTACTTTTTCCGAATCTGGTTCCTGTACCCCCATTCCCGGATATCCCTTGTCCGCAATCTTTAACGCTTTTCCATACCCATCGATAAACAGGATTGCATCTCCTGTCAGCATGCCGGCTGCTGCATCTTCCAAATATTCATAAGGCATAACATCGGCGATTCCCAATGCATTTTCATCCAGTGTCTGATTAATTTTCTCCTGCGGCATATGCTCTAGTGCTGCAATCAGCTGCCCCAAAGCAGTATTTTCCACAAGGATATTGGATACCGCTACCTCGATATATGCCAGAAAACACTTGCGGCTTTTGTCACTGCCAAGCATCATCTCACGCATTTTAATATCAGCACAATCCGCAAACAGCGCTTTGTATGTGTCTATGTTTTTCTGAATCTGTGTGGAAATCCTTGTCATGGAAATCTCCCCTTTCGTTGAACATCAGCCCATGTAGCAAAAAAAGAGCAGGTGCATCTCGCATCTACTCTTACTTTGCCCCATTGGGGAAATTATATACATTGATTTATTCCTGTTCCTGAATCACTGTCTTAACAGCTTCCGCCTGATTTGCCACATGTACATGCATCGCTTCCACTGCATTCTTGACATCCCGCTTCTTAAGGCTTTCTAAGATTGCCTCATGCTCCGCAATCAGTGTCGGATAATTCTTCGGATCTTTGATATACTCAACACGATAACGATAGACCTGCTCACGCAGATTGTTCAAAAGCGTTACCAGCTTCGGATTGCCGGTTGCCTCATAGATTACATCATGAAAGCTTACATCTGCTTCTGCGATTTTCTTCACATTGTTGGTCTGTGTATTTTTTTCAAAAAGCTCCTTAACATCTTCCAACTGTTTCAATTGCTCATCTGTGATTTTCTGACAGGCAATACGGACCGCAAGCTCATCGAGCGCATCACGGATTTCCAATACATCTTCCATATCCTTGAGTGTCATCTTCGCCACTTCTGCGCCCTTACGTGGCGTGGTCACTGCGAGACCTTCCTGCTCCAGCATCCGGATTGCTTCCCGGATCGGTGTACGGCTTACCCCAAGTTTTGATGCCAGCTGTAACTCCATCAGTCGCTCACCCGGCTTGAGGTCTCCTTTTAAAATAGCTTCTCTCAGCGTATTGAACACAACGTCTCTCAGTGGCAGATACGCATTCATATTCAGCGTTAAATCATCTGTCATATTCTCATTCTCCATTCACTACTCGTTGCAAAAATAGTTATCTGCGATTGTTATAAATCGAGGTAAGATACACTTGTTTGGCAAATCCTGACGCCTTCATCTCCGCACGTGCCCTCCGGGCTGTCTCCTCATCAGCAAAAAGGCCAAATACGGTCGGTCCGCTACCGCTCATCATGGATGCTTTCGCACCTGATTTTAACATCTGCTCCTTAATTTGCGCAATAACCGGGTGATTCGGAATCGTCACTGTTTCTAATATATTTCCCATATCTGCACAGATTCCTTCGAAATCCTTGTTGCGAATATCTGCAATCAAAGCATCAATATCCGGGTGCGGTGTCTGTTCATCAAGTTTCAGATTCTGATATACGAATTTAGTAGAAACCGAAACCGCCGGTTTGGCGATCAGTACCGGACATTTGACCATCGGAGGCAGAGAAGAAAGTTTCTCTCCGATGCCTTCTGCCAACGCCGTCCCCCGCATAATGCAGTACGGAACATCCGCGCCGATCTGCACGCCGCGCTCCATGAGATCCCTGCGCTTTAATTTCAAACCAAACAACTGATTCATTCCATAAAGCATCGCTGCTGCATCGGTACTTCCGCCTGCCATACCGGCGGCAACCGGAATGCGCTTGGTCAGTTCTACAGATACGCCTGTATGAATATCAAATTCATCCATCAGCAATTTTCCAGCTTTATGCACCAGATTGTTTTCATTGACCGGAAGAAAACTCAGATTTGAATGAATCTGAATGCCCGGTATCTCACTTTTTTGAATCAGGAGCTGATCATACAGGTGAATCGTCTGCATCACCATGCGTACCTCGTGATATCCATCTTCCCGGCGTCTGACTACATCCAGTCCCAGATTAATCTTCGCTAATGCCTTTAAATTAATTTCATCCATGTGTATTTCCTCTGTATTTTGTATACAACAATTGTACCATAAGAACGTTTTGCGGTCAAATCCGCGTCTGTTATATGATAAAAATAATCATCTGAATTTTATTCTTTGCACTTTTTCCTGAAGAAATAAGTCATAAAATAAATCACGGAAGCAATAATGACAATGGTCGGTCCGGTCGCCACATTGGTGTAATACGACAGCACAAGTCCCACCACACCAGAAAATACGGAAAAAATCACAGAAAACAGATGATATTCCCGCATATTTACCGAGATATTCCGGCTCGAAGCGGCCGGCAGAATGAGTAATGCATTAATGATCAGAATTCCGACCCATTTGATGGAAAGTGTTACGATCAAAGCCACTAACACAGCAAAAATATTGTCCATCAGGCGCACCGGAATCTGTTTGCTTCCCGCCAGTGCGCGGTGAATGCAGATTGCATTCAGCCAGTTAAAACAAAACACCCAGAACACAATCGTCACTACAAAAATTGCCACAAGATAAAAGATCTCGCGTCTTGTGATACTTAATACATCTCCGACAAGAATACTCGAATATTTGCTGAAATTGCCGCCTTTTGACAGAATCGCAAGTCCAATTGCCACCGAGCAGGAAGAAAATACCGATATAATCGTATCTGTCGCAATCCCCGCACTTCCGATTTTGTTTAAAAGCAAAGCAAACACAATGGCAAACAATACCATAGACAGATTCGTATCCTGCATGCCGCAGACCACGCCCACAGCAATTCCGGTGAGTGCCGAATGTCCCAATGCATCCGAAAAATATGCCATCTTTTTATTCACGATCATTGTACCCATCAGACCAAACAAAGGAGTGATGATCAGAATCGCAATCAACGCATTTTTCATAAAGCCGTAATCCAGCCAGGCAAACCAATTACTCATCTGCATTCTCCTCCTTGATCCATTTTTCTTCATTTCCAATCGAAAATATCTGCTCAAACTCCGGACTGTCATACACTTCCCGGACGGTACCCTGCTTTAAAACCGTCTTGTCCAGAAGTACTACATGGTCCGCATACTTTGCCACATAATCCAGATCATGGGAAATCAGAATGATTGCCAGATCATAATGTTCCTTGAGATATGTCATCGTGCGGAAAAAAAGCTCCATACCATTCTGATCAATACCGGATACCGGCTCATCCAAAAGCAACAGATTCGGCTCATCTATAACTGCTAGCGACAAAAGCACGCGCTGCAGCTGTCCGCCGGAAAGATTGCACACCTGCTTGTCAATGAGGTCTTCTGCCTCGAACACACGCAGATTCTCTTTGATTTTTTCATAAAGCTTGCGGCTTTTTGGTAAGAATACCGGATAATGCGATTCGTAACTTGCCAGCAGATCATACACACTGACCGGCGTATCCTTCTCGATATTGACCGACTGCGGTACATATCCGATTTTCAGTTTCTGCATTTTTCCATCCTTGGTATCGCGGAACTCAATATCTCCGGTATGTGGAATATTACCTAATATCGCCCGAATCAGGGTTGATTTTCCGGCACCGTTTTTTCCAATAATCGCATTGAGCGATCCACAGTGAATGTGCAGATTCACATCATCCAGCACAATCTGTTCATTGAATTTTACGCCAAGGTGATTTACCTTGATACAATGAAACCCACACGGGGTAATAATCTTGCGCATGGCTGCGCTCCTTTCTAATTGTCCAGATACTGTTCGAGAATGTCCATATTCTTTGACATTCCTTCCAGATAACTGTCCTCATCATAATTGCCTTTGTTCAGAGGATCGAGATACAGCACCTTAACATCCGATTCGGCCTCGATCGTATCGCCGGTGCTTTTTCCATATAATTCCTCTGCCAGAATATATTTTACATGATCCTTTTTGACCGCTGCGAGTACATCCGCGATCTCTCCGGCGCTGACCTGCCGTTCTTCATCCAGATCCAGCACATAACTGACATGCAGTCCATAATCTTCTGCCACATAATCATAAGCTTCGTGAAAAAGGATTACATTCTGTCCGTTTGCTGCCTCTGCAATTTTTTTCTGACGTTCGTTTAAAGGCTCCAGCTTTTCTTTATAGATTTTTGCATTTGCCACGTAGAGATCTTTGTGGTCTGGATCTGCTTTTCCCAGTTCATCTGCAATCGTCTGTACCTGTGTTTTGTAAGCAGTGATGCTCATCCATGCATGTGCATTTTCCTCGTCCTCCTCGGCAAGAAGCTGTACATTTTCACATGCTTCAATGATCGTAAGGTCTGGATAGGCTGCCGCCACATCTTTCATAAACGATTCAATTCCACCACCGTTGATGATAAACACATCCGCAGTACTCAAAAGCTTCATGTCCTCCGGTGTCAGCTGAAAATCATGCAGACATCCGGTCTGTGGTTCACTGAGATTCTCAAGTCTCACGTCCCCGGCATCCCCGATAACATTCTCGGCTGCAATATACATCGGGTAAAAAGAAGTAACTACTGTAAGTTCTTTTGATGCATGCCCTTCCTGATTGCGCGCTGCCACAGTTCCGATAAGAACGGACACCAGCAGAATGCCGGCCAACATCAGACATACAAATAAATACTTGGTTTTTTTCATATTATTTCTTCTTCGCTTTCTTTTTATTTGCTTTCTTCTGTGTTTTCTTTGCAACCGGACGATCCGTTGCTTTCCAGCGTGGCTTGCGGGCAGGTGTATCTTTCTCCTGCGCCTGTTCTTTTTGTTTCTGTAGTTCCTTTTTCTTTTGTTTCTCAAGAATTTCTTTCGGGATTTCCACGAGGGAATCAATCAGCTCCCAGATTTCTTCGCGTCCCTGCTTTGTCTCTGCCGAAAACGGAATCACTATGGATTCCGGCTCCATCTGCAACACCTCGCGGATCATCTGTACGTGTCGGATGACCTGTCCGCGTTTTAACTTATCTGATTTGGTCGCAATGATGATCGGTGCATATCCCTGATGCTCCATCCACTCATACATCATCTGATCATTCTCCGATGGCTCGTGGCGGATATCGATCAACAGGAACACCGCTTTCAAACGTTTGGAAGTATGCAGATAATTCTCAATCATCTGCCCCCACTTCGCCTTAATTTCCACATTTGCGTTGGCATAACCATATCCCGGCAGATCCACCAGATACATTGCATCATTGACATTATAGAAATTAATCGTCTGGGTCTTTCCCGGCTGGGATGAAGTGCGGGCCAGCGCTTTTCGGTTCATCAGCGCATTGATCAGGGATGACTTTCCCACGTTTGACTTTCCGGCGAAAGCCACTTCGTCAAGCATATTGTCCGGAATTGTACTCGTAATTCCACACACGGTCTCCAGATTTACATTTTTTATTACCATACGGTACCTCTTTTCTACGATAAAAAAGTGTGCACTTACTTTTGCAGTGTAACAATAAAGGCTGTCTTATACAAAAGCAGCCTTTATTACCTGATCCATATGTTCCACCAGAAGTATTTCCATTCCTTCTGTAATTTCTTCTGAAATCTCGCTGAGATCTTTTTCGTTTTCTTTTGGAACGCATACAGTATGCATTCCTGCATTCTTTGCTGCCAGAAGTTTTTCCTTGAGGCCTCCGATTGGAAGGACCCGGCCCCGCAGCGTGATTTCTCCGGTCATTGCTATATCTGCACGCACCGGATGATTAGTAATAGCAGAAAGCATGGCAAGTGCCATCGTAATACCTGCCGATGGTCCATCTTTCGGTACCGCTCCCTCCGGAATATGGATATGGATGTCATTCTCCTGGAAAAATTCCGGCTTCACGTCATACTGTCCACTAATGGAACGAATATAACTGATGCCGGTCTGTGCAGACTCTTTCATGACATCTCCAAGCTTTCCGGTAAGTACCAGATTTCCTTTGCCCGGCATCACATTGACTTCAATTTCAAGAGTCACACCGCCAACGCTTGTCCATGCAAGTCCACGCACAATTCCAACTTCATCCTTTTTATTCTTCTTGTCCGGACGATACTTGGGTTTACCAAGATACTCTTCAAGATTGCCGGCAGAAACACGGACTTTGTCAGTCTCCTTCTCATACAGCTTTCTCGCACTCTTGCGGCAAATCTCTCCAATCCGACGCTCAAGTCCACGGACACCGGCCTCTCTCGTATAGAAAGAAATCATATCCTTCAATGCCTTGTCAGTGATTTTCAACTGCCCCTTTTCGATGCCATTCTTTGCGAACTGCTTTGCCATGAGGTGATCCTTTGCAATATGGAACTTCTCGTTCTCCGTATAACTGCTCACCTCAATAATCTCCATTCGATCCATCAATGGTCCCGGAATGTCCTGCAGGGAGTTTGCACTTGCAACAAAAAGCACTTCTGACAAATCAATTGGCAACTCCACGTAATGATCACGGAACTTGTGATTCTGTTCCGAATCAAGAACCTCAAGCATTGCTGATGCAGTATCGCCTTTGTAATCGCTGCTCATCTTGTCAATCTCATCCAAAAGCATGAGCGGATTGCGAACGCCTGCCGTCCGAAGTCCCGCAACGATTCGTCCAGGCATCGCTCCCACATAAGTTCTTCTGTGACCGCGAATCTCCGCCTCATCTCTGACACCACCTAAGGAAATGCGTACATATTCCTTATCCAGCGCCTTTGCGATAGAGTGGGCAATGCTTGTCTTACCGGTTCCTGGAGGTCCTACCAGACAAATGATCGGACTTTCACCTTTTCCTGTCAGATTGCGGACTGCAAGAAACTCCAGAATGCGTTCCTTTACTTTATCCAGACCGTAATGATCCTCATCCAGAATCTTCTTTGCCTGTTCTAAATCCTTGTTATCGACGGATTCTTTCTCCCACGGAAGTTCTAACAAAGTCTCAATATAGCCACGACTTACCGTACTCTCGGAAGAGTTCGCTGAAATTCCCTTAAAGCGCTGGATTTCTTTGTGAATACGTTCCTTTACTTCCTTAGAAGCCTGCAACTCTTTGAGTTTCTTTTCATACTCTTCCGCATCAGAATCCGTATTCGTCTCGCCAAGTTCCTCACGAATCAAAGCCAGCTGTTCACGAAGAACGTATTCTTTCTGATGCTTTTCCACACGCTCCTGCACTTTTTTCTGGAAATCTTTCTTGATGGCAAGAATTTCAATCTGCTGCAACAGCATGCCCAAAAGCACCTCATAACGCTGCGTCAGACTGATTGCCTCAAGAATCTTCTGTTTTTCATCGTAATGCACCGGAAGATTATTCCCCACATAGTCAAGAAGCTGCGAGAGATCACGCTCTTCCTCTGCCTGATGCACCACTTCCCTGCTGATTTTTCCATGAAACTTTGCATACTTGGCAAACGTCTCCTGTACACTCATGCACATCGCAGACGCTGCCTGCTCCGGCAGATCTTCATCGTTCTGTGACTCATAAGAAATAATACGTGCTTCAATATATTCTGTTTCTTCTGTAAATCCATATAATTCTGCGCGGTTACTTCCCTCTACGAGAACGCGCACAATATCATTCTGTAATTTGATTACCTGTCGGATATTCGCCACGACACCAACGGAAAACAGATCGGAAGGCTGTGGATTCTCCTCGTTCGCATTCTTCTGTGTCACAAGAAAAATCGTCTGATCTCCCATCATCGCTGTCTCAACAGCCTTAATTGACCGTTCCCGGCTGATATCAAAATGCGCAACCATCCCCGGCAGAATGGTCATTCCGCGCAGGGCAATCGCAGGCATTGTACATATTTTATCTTCCACTTGTATCTACTCCTGATTAAGACGCAAGTTCCTCATCTTTTTTTTCGTCTTTCTTCTCGATGGCAAGCACTTCGCCTCCATCCAAAGCAAGATTCTTCTCTACCAATGCTTTGTCAATTACACACTTACTGATGGACTCATCCGACGGAATCCGGTACATCAGATCGAGCATAACTGCCTCCATGATCGCACGAAGTCCTCTGGCTCCAGTCTTGCGCTCCAAAGCCTTATCTGCAATTGCTTCCACCGCATCATCCTTAAATTCCAGTCCCACACCGTCAAGTTCAAGTAGTTTGGTGTACTGTTTGATCAAAGAATTTTTTGGTTCCTGTAAAATACGGATCAAAGCGTTGCGATCCAGAGCATCCAAAGAAACGGTAATCGGCACACGTCCGATAAACTCCGGAATCAGACCGAACTTGACAAAATCCTGCGGAAGTGCGCGTTTGAACGCATCGCTGATATTCATCTCTGATTTTGCTTTTACCTCTGCATTGAAACCAATAGTAGAAGCATCCATACGGGACTCTACAATTTTCTCCAATCCATCGAAAGCACCACCACAAATGAAAAGGATGTTCGTAGTATCAATTGGAATCAACTCCTGCTGCGGATGCTTACGTCCACCCTGTGGTGGAACGGATGCAACGGTTCCTTCCAGGATTTTAAGAAGTGCCTGCTGTACACCTTCGCCGGACACATCTCTTGTAATCGATACATTCTCTGACTTCTTTGTGATCTTGTCAATCTCGTCGATGTAGATGATACCGTGCTGTGCACGCTCCACATCATAATCAGCAGCCTGAATCAGTTTCAGAAGAATGTTCTCCACATCCTCACCTACATAACCGGCCTCTGTTAAAGTTGTCGCATCTGCAATTGCAAACGGAACATTGATCACACGTGCCAGCGTCTGTGCCAGAAGTGTCTTACCAGAACCCGTCGGTCCCAGCATAAGAATATTACTCTTCTGAAGTTCCACACCCAGATCAGTTCCTGCAAGCACACGTTTGTAATGATTATATACTGCAACGGAGAGCACCTTCTTTGCCTGATCCTGTCCGATTACATAATCGTCCAGAAATGCCTTCATCTCCTCCGGCTTAATCAGATTGATATCCTCTTTTGCAGAAGAGTTCTTGCTCTCATCGAAATTTTCTTCGTCAATAATTTCAGCACAGATATCTACACACTCATCGCAGATATATGCGCCATTTGGTCCAGAGATCAGTCTTCCTACCTGATCCTGTGTTTTGCCGCAAAAAGAGCAGCGAATCTTTCCATCATTCTTTCCTGCCATAATTCACTCCTTATGCAAGGGATGCCTACCCCTTATTCAAGAATACCTCTGGCGGAATTTGGCCAGAGGCATCAGGTAACGCCTCTTAAATTATCGTAGAGGATGTTACATTATCTTTTTGTAATCACACCATCAATCAAACCATAATCAGCAGCTTCCTGTGCGGACATGTAATGATCACGCTCAGTGTCTGCTGCGATAACCTCGTAAGGTTTTCCTGTATTCTCAGCAAGAATCTCATTCAAACGTTTCTTGGTTTTTAAAATATTCTCTGCTGCGATCTCGATTTCAGTTGCCTGACCTTTTGCTCCACCGGATGGCTGATGGATCATGATCTCTGCGTTTGGAAGCGCATAACGCTTTCCCTTTGCTCCACCTGCAAGAAGGAATGCTCCCATACTTGCTGCCAGACCGATACAGATTGTAGATACATCACACTTGATATACTGCATGGTGTCATAGATTGCCATACCTGCAGTTACCATTCCTCCTGGAGAATTGATATATAACTGAATATCCTTTCCAGGATCCTCAGACTCTAAGAATAACAGCTGGGCAACTACAAGGCTTGCAGTTGTCTCATTTACTTCCTCTCCGAGAAAGATGATTCTGTCTTTTAATAAACGGGAGTAGATGTCATAATTTCTCTCGCCTCTGCTCGTTTGTTCAATGACATAAGGTACTAAACTCATAGAAAAACGCCTCCTTAATAAAAGTGTAAAAGACCGGTCTGGTTTTGCCCAGACCAGTCTATATCATTCATTTAAGCAACTGGAATTATGCTTCTGCCGCAGCTTCTGCTTCCTTTTCCTTCTTGCTCTTTGCCTTAGCTCTCTCCTTAACGTTTGCCATTACAAGATCTACTGCCTTTGTAATTGCAAGTTCTTTCTTCATGGAATCCTTCTCTGCGTCTCCCATGTACTCTTTGAGCTTATCAGCTTCCATACCGTAGTTTGCAGCCATCTTCTCGATCTCTGCGTTTACGTCTTCGTCTGTAACTTCAATGTTCTCTTCCTTAGCGATCTGCTCAAGAACAAGACTTCCCTGAATACGGGAGATAGCTTCTGGGCGAACCTGCTCCTTTAATCCATCGATGGTAAGTCCTGAGAACTGTAAGTACTGATCCATTGACAGACCACTCTGTGCGATTCTCTGAGCGAACTCTTCTACCATTGTCTCACACTGTGTATCGATCATTGCCTCTGGCAGATCCATCTTGGACTTGTCAATGATCTTCTGAACTGCTTCGTCTTCTTTTGTACGCTTAGCTTCGTTCTCTTTCTTCTCTTCAAGGTTCTTCTTTAAGCTTTCCTTGTATTCAGCTAAAGTATCGAACTCAGATACATCCTGTGCGAACTCATCATCTAACTCTGGAAGTTCCTTAGCCTTGATCTCGTTGATCTTAACCTTGAATGTAGCTGGCTTTCCAGCAAGGTCAGCTGCCTGATACTGCTCTGGGAATGTTACGTTAACTTCAACTTCATCTCCAGCATTCTTTCCAACTAACTGATCTTCGAATGTATCGATAAATGTGTGGGAACCAATCTCTAATGGATGATTCTCTCCCTTGCCGCCCTCGAATGCAACACCGTCAACGAATCCCTCGAAATCGATAACAGCTGTATCGCCTTCTGCAACTGGTCTGTCAGTTACAGTAACTGTTCTTGCATTGTTGTTGCGCTCCTGCTCTAATGCAGCGTCAACTTCTTCATCTGTTACGGTAGTATCAATCTTTGTAACTGTTACTCCCATATATTTTCCGAGTGTAACCTCTGGCTTAACAGCAACCTCAGCTGTAAAGATGAAAGGCTTTCCTTTCTCAATCTGTACAACGTCTACAGTCGGGCGGGATACGATGTCGATTCCACTCTCATCTACTGCAGATGGGTAATTCTGCTGCATCAGGGTGTTGGCTGCGTCTTCATAGAATACACCTTCACCATACATCTTCTCGATCATAGCTCTCGGAACTTTTCCTTTACGGAAACCAGGAACGCTGATCTGTTTCTTCTGTTTCTGGTAAGCTGACTCAATAGCCTTCTCCAGCTCTTCTGCCGGAACCTCGATGGTAAGCTTTGCCATATTCTTCTCTAAATTTTCAACCTGTACACTCATTTTAATTGTTTCCTCCTTATATATATCAATTCCATGTACACTCTTTATCCTTTGCATGCCATTTTACAAAAGGGCATACTGCGACCACTACAGTCATTTAAGCATTATAGCATAGAGAATGCTGATTTTACAAGCTTTTTTTTAATTTGTATCACGAAAAGGATGCACTTTATGTATTATTTTGGAAATAGCCGGGCGAAATGGCCGTAAAATCAGCCATATCCGACTGAAAATCACATACAGAGGATTACCTGTAGAAAAGCTTTTTCCGTTTCTTATGACAGCAATCATTTTGCCCCTCACCTGACTGAGTGCAAGCGGTCCCTCGATTTCCGTCTGATTATCCCCCACCATATACAGTCCGTCTTTTTTCCTGCGGTACACACGGTGTAATACGAGGATTCCCTCCTTTCTTCGATACAAAAGGACGTCTCCTCTCTTTACTTTTGTAATGTCCGTTTTCTCAATCTGTACCGCATCCCGCCCTGGAAAAAGCAGTGGATACATGCTGTATCCCTGTGGCTGAATCTGTATGGTTTTTCCCTCTTTCAAGAGTTTTTCTATATCCATTCGTTCCGTTTCTTTTTCCTTCAATCTCTTCTTTTCTTCCCCTGTCAGATTCTTTTTTCGTTTTCCCATCCATCATAGCATTTTGCCCGTAAAAATGCTATAATCAGATATAAATAATGCCTGAAAACCATTTCAGATACAGGCACTTTTGGAGGGACGAATGAAACAGACAGACGGATATCTTTTGGAAACCATTGCAGGTGTACCTTATCTGCTCCCATACGGACAAAATATTGCCGACTTAAAACGCGGAGTACAGCTCAACGATACCGGTGTGTTTTTATGGAATTCCTTAGCGCAGGAAATCGCACCGGAAACGTTATTACATAATTTCTGTAGTTACTTTGAAGGGTCTCCGGAGGATCTTCCTTTTTTCAAAGAGGATATGGAAACATTCCTTTCTGTGCTTAATGCACATGGTATGATCACAGGCTACGCAGCTCCTGTACAGCAGGAACCGCTCTGTAAGGTTTTGCGCATCGGAGAACTCTATGTCGCTCTTCATGGGAAAAAAACGCTTTTTTCAGATAAATTCGACGCCTTTACCACTGAGTTCCCTGACGACCGAAAACCGGATTTAACGATTCAGATTCATGATCACTTTCCGCTCTCCAAGAAGAATGGAACTCTGCTTTTACGCAATCAGGATCTTTATGTTATAGACGCTGGCGATTCCTACACACTCCTATTTCCTTCTATGGTGGATGTTTATGAAGGCCACCTTACCAAAGATGGCACGCAGGCAGATATTTACTGTTCCCCATTCTGCAATGAACAGCTGGTAGAAGATCTGTTTCATGCACTGCGGCTTTTTTATCTTTACCGGGCGCAGAAAAGCGGTATCTTCGCACTACATTCTGCTTCTATTTATTATAGGGAAAAAGCCTGGCTGTTTTCCGGCCCGTCCGGCACAGGAAAATCCACTCACACAAATTTGTGGCACAAGCTTTATGATACGCCGTTGATCAACGGTGATCTCAACCTTTTGTCGTTCAAAGATGGGACACCTGTGGTTTACGGTCTTCCGTGGTGCGGAACTTCCGAAATTTTTGACATCAAAACATATCCGCTCGGAGGTATCATTCTCCTGCAACAGGCACCGGAAAACCATATAGAATCTTTAGAGCTGCACGAAAAAGCTCTTCTTGTTTCGCAGCGGCTCATCTCGCCGTCCTGGACAAAGGAGCAGCTTCACACAAATCTGCATTTTACAGAAAATTTGTCTTCTGAAATCTATGTGGCACGTCTCTGCTGCAATATGGGAAACGCAGCTGCTGCCACTATGAAGGAAGCCATTGATGATTACTTGAAAGGTACTGCAACATGTTAGAAACTTTAAAACATATTCATGTCCGCATCAAAGAGGGCATGCTAAAAGATATGATCCATCAGACAAAATGGATTTATCAATACGCAAGGCACTATTGGCTGGCCATGATTTTTTATACAGCACTCGGCCTGTTCGGCACCGTTGTCGGTCTGGGAAGCAGCGTGGTTTCCAAAGACCTGGTCGATATCATCACTGGACACCAGACCGGAAAACTTGTCCAGACATTCTGTCTTATGGTCGGCCTGTCCATCGGCAATACGCTGGTCAGTCAGATTACAAGTTATGCTTCCAACTGGATCAGCCTGAAAGTCGATGCAGAAATCAAAGCTGACATTTTCTCCAAAATGCTGGTCACCGACTGGGAATCCATCACAAATTATCATACCGGTGATTTGCTGACACGCTGGAGTTCCGATGCCTCAACGATTTCAAGTGGTATCTTAAGCTGGATTCCAAATCTGATCATTAATATATTCAAATTCATCAGTGCGTTCGCGATTGTCATTTATCAGGACTGGACGTTTGCCATTTTTTCATTTATCGGCATCCCGGTATCTCTGCTCATGTCCCGTACACTGATGAACCGAATGGTAAACAACAATAAGCGAAGTGCTGCCATGAATGCGAAAATGTCCGGATTCAATCAGGAGGCCTTTTCCAACATCCAGACAATCAAAGCATTCGGTGCGATCACTACCTATATTGAAAAGTTAAAAAATCTCCAGAAAGACTATATTTCCATGCGTCTGGACTTTCAGAAAATGTCCATGGTAACTTCTTTTATCATGTCCATCGTTGGACTTTTGGTTTCTTACAGTTCTTACGGCTGGGGAATTTACCGTGTGTGGAGCGGCGCAATTACATATGGTACGATGACACTTTTTCTCTCCCTGTCAGGTACTTTGACGGGTGCATTAAATTCACTGATCAACATGGTTCCTTCTGCCATCAGTCTGACAACCTCCGCCGGACGTCTGATGGACATTTTGGAAATGCCACAGGAAGATTATTCCTTAGACGATGACTTTTCCCGTTTTGCGGAAAGGCATCATGGAGACGGTATCAGTCTGGAATTGCATGATATCAGTTATGCTTACCACAACAATACCGAAGTATTTGAACATGCAGATCTCAAGGCACATCCACATGAAATCATCGCTATGGTCGGTCCTTCCGGCGAAGGTAAGACAACAATGCTCCGCCTGATTCTGGCTCTTTTATGTCCACAGTCCGGCAAAGGCACACTCTCTTCCATATCAGCAGACGGTTCTTCGGAAAGCCTTCCTCTGACGGCTTCCGCGCGAAAACTTTTTTCCTATGTTCCACAGGGAAACACGATGTTCTCCGGCACGATTGCAGAAAATATGCGCGTCGTAAAACCGAATGCTACCGATGATGAAATTATTGAAGCATTAAAATCCGCCTGCGCATGGGACTTTGTCAATCGTCTGCCAGACGGCATCAACAGCGAAATCAAGGAGCGCGGTGGCGGTTTTTCCGAAGGACAGGCCCAGCGGCTTTCCATCGCACGTGCACTGCTGCGCAAATCGCCAATTCTGTTGCTGGATGAAGCCACTTCCGCATTGGATGTTGCTACTGAACGTGCAGTATTAAAAAATATTATGAAAGATGATTACCCAAGAACCTGTATTGTCACGACACACCGCCCGACGGTGCTGAATATGTGCCAAAGAGTTTATGCGATTCGGGATAAGAAATGCGTGGTGTTGGATGAAGATGAGATTGAGCAGATGGTTAAGGATTTTTAGAGCGAAAGAAAAAATAGGCAGGACGGAACCTGTAAAGCAGTCAATTTTAGGCAGGTTTTATTGACATGCCTAAAAACTACTGTATAATGCAGATATGGGCAGAATCCGGAAAATCGTCTCTGCCCATTTGTTAATTTTTACTTAATTGTTTCTGCCAGCTCAATCGTTTTGGCATCTACGCCACTTGCCAGAATCTGCTCCGGAGTTTCTCCATTTCTCAGACGCAAAACCACTGTTGCAAGAAGATTTTGCCCTTCCTTACGACCTTCCTTACGACCTTCTTTACGACCTTCTTTACGTCCCTCCTCACGTATGCCATCAACAAATGATTTTTCATTATATTCTGTAATACACACGTCTAACACCTCCGCTCTGTGCTTGAGTAAAAATCTTTTCAAAACATTGTGCTCGATACAATAAGTTACCGCCGTATCAACAGCATCTTCAAAACCCATGCTTACACTGTTTTTGCGGATCTCATTGATCAATATCATATACTCCTTCAAGGGCTGACACTTATCTAGCAAATCATCATTCTTACCGTCATTAAGATTAATCATATTTGCTGTCCACTCAAAGTCTCCGCTGGTATCTGGATTAATAAAAGAATCCGAAAGCCTTAATTGCATAAACGCTGGCTGCTCATCCATTCCATTATACAATACGGTATACTTAGGAGTTGGCAACTTTATAAGCGTCTTCCCATAAATATTAAGATGGTTCTCTGTAATATATTTGTCATACATCTTTCCAAAGTACAACAAGCCCCGGATCGGCATATTCGGATTAAATGTACTTTGCTGCTCCCATAAATACAAAAAACTATCAAGAAGAATCGAAACATCATTCTTCATTTTGATGTAGATAACATCCTCGATCGTATAGATTTGGATGTCGTCCGTGTTCGTATGGGAAGTATTACATAACGCATTATACAATGATAATATATTATCCTTATACTCTTCATTTCCAAACAGCAGACAAAACAACCGATCCTTGTACTTCTTATTGATCATACAGTTTTCCTCACTTTCCCCATATGTGTAAATGAAATTTTCTATTTATACTGGGAAAGTCAGATCCGCTTTGTAATCATATTATAGCATACGCCATGAATTTCGCAATATACATTCTCGCCACTGCCTTCCCTAATATTCAATTAAAACTCATGGTATTGCGAGTGCATGAAAACTACACTCTGAATGATTTGCACCGATGTAAACGCGACATCGAATATGAATTATTTGAGTTTGTGGATATAGAATAACGTAGATATAACTACCTGTCAACAATAAATTCTATTTCTTTTGATTCACAAAAAAGGTATAAACGATGGTGTAAGGAATGAAAGCCTTACACCATCTCTATACAATTATCAGTTTTTCACAAAATTATTTGGCTACCGTAAATGTTACTTTATATGTAATTGGCTTCGTTTCTGAAACAGGAGTTTCTGATTCATCTATGAAACATTTATAAGTATATACAAAACTAATTGTGTAAGTTCCAGTGGTCAGAGATTCCGGTACTAATATTTCTAAACAATAATACCACTCATCATCATCTGGATGTTCTTCTTCAATAGATGCTTCAAGGTCTGCAAGTAAATCAGATTGATCGCCAAGATTAAAGGATATATGGTCACTCAAATTAACATCATAATCGCAAGAACCGTAACAAGCCTTTTTTAAATCTTTTAATGGAATATGAATCTTGTCACCAGCCTTTACTTCACCAGCATTAATTGTTTTATCTCCATCACTTTCTACTATAACGACTGGATTTTTCAAATCAGATGCAGTTGTTTGACTTATTGTTTTATAATTTCCCCACTCATTAGCTAAACGGGCATAAACAATATATGTTGTATTTGGATTTAATGAATCAAACTCAATATTTCCAAGCTCATCTTCATCTCTATCTGTCTTCCACTCTTCAGCCACAGTTCCTTCTTCTGCACATGCATATTGAAAACCATCCTCTGCTTTTACAACAATGGAGTTTGAAAATGTATATAATACTTTCGGCTCCTTGACCTCAGGATTCTCTACAGCGTTACAGTGAAACTTAACTGTAATATTAACAGGATTACTAACCGCTCTATCAATAGAATCATCCTCGCTGTCACCATCTTCTTTATAATATACATATCGACATTCAACATTTACAGTATAATCACCGCTCTTTAACCCTTTCGGAATTGGAAATGAGAGAATTGGACAATGAGTTTCTTCATCCCATGGACGCAATGACCAACTGTTCAAGAAACTTTGCAATTCTTTGTTGGAACTTGTCAGTTCGCACTCTGGGACAGCATTATCATCATCATGGTTTCCATAGATAGCAACATGCACGAATAATGGCACCTTTATCTCCGTTCCGGCATCAACATTTTCCTTCTCGAAATTAGTCTGACCATTCGGTTCTGCCAGACAAATTACGCTTTTACCGTTTCCATCGAGCTCAAATTCAATAGATGTGCTTAACTTTGAATCGCCCCCATATCTTGCATATAACAAATACTTTGTATTCGCTTTCAAATCTGTAAACTGGCATTTTCCCATCTGATCAGGACTCACCCATTTTTCAATTTTTTCTACATTAATATTAGAGTCTTTTTCAACACATGCATATTCGTAGTAATCTTCACCCTTTACTACAATTGAGTCTTTTAATTTATATTCAATCGTTGGCTTAGTTACAACAAATTTTTCTCCTTTGCATACAAATCTCACATCATAAACTTGTCCATAACACATGTTGATGTTGTCTTTCTCATAATAAAGATTTATCTCCATTGAAGAAGTCACTATACTTTCGTTTCTTGAGCTTTCTTTCAAATAATTAACTTCATAATCGTCTGAAACCATAGCCTGTTTATATTCTTTTTCAAAGAATTCAATTAGTGCGTCTTCAAATAGAGTAGGGGATGAAAGCGCTGTCTCAGATGCTGGAACTTCAGCATTTTCAATAACTGCTGACATACCAGACATCTGTCCTTTCAATTTGTTAAGAGCATCTTCATCATACATATAATCTTTTACATATTTTTTACCATTTAAATGCATGGTAAAAGTATACGTTGTGTTGTTCTGCATATCAGATTCAAGCCAAATAAAATAGCCATTTTCATCCTTCTGAACCTTTTTAACGTTAACCGTGTTTTTATTTGAATCTTTGATTTCAATATTCTTCTTGTCAAACGAAGCAGGAACTTCATCAACATCATCTAAGTACACAGAAATCAAATCGGTATCTTCCACATAAATTTGGTAAATTTTACCCTCCTGCTCACTAGGTGTTGGAGTAGGCGTCACCGTTCCGGAACTTCCACCTGAGCTTCCACCGGAGCTTTGATCATCCTTCTTCTGATCGTCCTTCTTGGACTCATCCTTCGTTGTTTCCGTCTTTCCGGCATCAACGCTTGTCTCCTTGCCGGTTGAATCGGTTACGGTTACCTTGTCTTCTGTGTTGTTTGCAACATCCACCTTAACATTCTCAGCAGTTGTAACCTTAGAACCTTCTGCACCCTTGGACAGATCAACCTTTGCATCCGCATTAAGCGTTGTTTCCACAGCTGTCTCAGCCTTGATTGTTGTGTCCTTTGCATTGACCGTTACCTTGACCGCTTCTGTTGTAGAACCTGCTACCGCTACATCAGCCTTTGCATCGATCTGTACGTTTTCTACTTTACCGGATGCGTTGATATTCAGTTTTGTGTCTGCTGCTTTCTCACTGACTTTGACATCGGATACAGTGCCCTTTGCATTTAAGTCAACGGATGCTCCTTTTGCAGCGACATTGACAGAAGCTACGGTTGCAGTCTTGTTCACAGTAAGTGTAACGTCCGCTGTCTTTGCAACAGTTACGGATGCCACATCCCCTTTGGCTACGACTTTGATTTCTGCATCTTTCTTTGCGACCTTGATATCTGCACCCTTTGATTCCTTTGCCACAGTCAGCGATAATTTACTGTCTGTGATCTTGATATGATACTTTTATACTATCTTTATAATATTCTTTATACTTCTGTATGTCAATCGAAAGTATCACATATGTCAATGATAAGTATCAACATTTATGTTTCGCTTTCCTTCTGTCATTACTACTTTGTGTACAGGTTTCTTTTCTCTTC
>ENA-UOJO01000801-UOJO01000801.1-human-gut-metagenome-genome-assembly--contig:-P57-NODE-801-length-45743-cov-6.680857_pt1 | contig 45743 bp, 32 predicted proteins | sample MGYA00242351_ERZ723898 | MGnify/ENA metagenome assembly ERZ723898 | reverse complement strand
CCGACCGTACGCCGCATCCCGGCTATTATGAAGTGAAAAAAGTGTATCAGAATCTGGAATTCAGTCTTACGGATTCTTTGTCAATGATAATTGGGGTAAAGAACCTGTATGACTTTCTTTCGGCCTCTGATTTTGATTATGTATGTGAATGGTATGCAGAGGGACAGCTTGTATCCCGCGACAGCCTCACCCTTGAGAACGGATGCCTGAAGGCTCCCGCGATGCCCGAGGCGCAAGGGGAGAAGTGCCTGAATGTGTCGGCTGTTCTCCGGAAACCCACATTATGGGCGGAAAAAGGTTTTGCTGTTGCAAGGGAACAGTTCCTTTTCGGAGATTATGTCGTGCGTGGGCTTGAGAAACCAAAGGGCGGCAATTTGGATGTGCTTGACGGGAAAGACCGCATACGTGTCACCATGGGGAATGGGACTGAACTGATTTTTGATAAAAACAACGGTGCGCTGACCGGATGGTCGGACGGCGTTTCGGATAGAATGAGAGCTCCGTTTGAACCGTATTTCTGGAAGCCGGCAAATGATGTGCAGCAGTATAATGGATATGTTGAGCGCCTCGGTGTATGGAAAGATGCATCCGCATTACGCAGGGTGAAGGATTATGCCGTTGATGCGACGGACTCGATGGCGGTTGTCTCGTTTTCATTTGATCTGCCAACCGTAAAAGCCGATTATGACCTCCGCTATGTTGTTTCACCGGATGGACAAGTAAGGGTGACCGGACGTTATATTCCTCGTAGCAGTGATGTGCCGTTCATGCCTAAATTCGGATTCAGGATGGGGTTGCCTTCAGGGTATGAGCATATAGCCTGGTATGGCCGTGGCGAGTGCGAAAACTATCCAGACCGGAAGACCGGCTCGTTTATCGGCCGGTATGATACTACACTCGATAAATTCAGCCCGGACTATGTGATGGCTCAGGATAATTCCAACCGCAGCGATGTGCGGTGGTTTACGCTTGCCGACAAACAGGGGCGTGGCCTGTGCTTCAGTTCGGCCACTCCGTTCAACTTCAGGGCATGGCCTTATAACGAGGATGATGTGGACATGGCAAAGCATGGATATGAACTGCCTGAGCGCGACTGTATCACGGTAAATGTTGACCGCTATATACATGGTGTGGGAGGAAACGACGGATGGGGTGCCAGAACAGCTCCTGAATATTCTATTGATGCCTCCTTGAGTTATGAGTTTGAAATAATAATAACACCTACGGAATAAGAACCTGTCGACAGCTCGGAGCCGGAGCCGTGCATGATTTAAAATACTCTCAAAGCACAGTGAAATATGAAACAAATTGTATGGATAGCCCTATTGCTGCTTGCTGTACTGCAATGCCACGCACGGTACGAATTCAAAGCGCCGCTTTATGGTGCGGCCTACTACCATGAATATATGCCGTATAATCGCCTCGACAAGGATATAGCCATGATGAAAGAAGCCGGCCTCTCGGTTGTGCGCGTCGGCGAATCCTCATGGGGACTGTTTGAACCGCAGGAAGGTAAGTTTGAATTTGAATGGATGGATACCATAATGGATAAGTTTCATACGGCCGGCATAAAGGTGATTCTGGGAACCCCGACGTATTCTATTCCGGCATGGCTTGCCGACAAGCATCCTGAAGTCCTTTCGGAGAAAATAAACGGAGAGAAGTCGCATTACGGCATACGTCAGAATATGGATTTTACCAATCCTACGTATAAATTCTATTGTGAGCGTATAATACGTAAGATGATGGAACGTTACGCCGGGCATCCCGCCGTAATCGGTTATCAGGTGGATAACGAGCTTGAGGCAAGAGGTGTGAACAACCGGGATTATTTCATAGGATTCAGAAACTACGTCAAAGACAAGTTCCGGGGCGATCTCGATTCGCTTACTAAAGAATGGGGCATGAACTACTGGGGGATGAATATACATACCTGGGAGGAATTTTACGGGCGCGACGGCGTGACAAATCCGTCGTATAAGAACGAATGGGAACGTTACAACCGTAAGCAGATAGCCGATTTCCTTAATTGGCAATGCGATATCGTCAACGAATACAAGCGGCCCGATCAGTTTGTCACCCATTGCTTTATGCCGGCATTTCACAATGTCGACCAGGTGGAGTCGTTCCGGCAGATGGAGTATCCGGCCATAAATGTGTATCATGGCGTTCAGGACGGCCAGGACGGTCAGCTGATAGCTTATGCAGGCGATTTCATGAGGACTGTGGCCGATAACAATTATCTTATAACGGAGACAAACGCGCAGGGCACCGGCTGGGATGCCAAAGGTCAATACCCGCCCTACGACAATCAACTGCGGCAGAACGTCTATTCCCACTACGCTTCCGGCGCCAATATGGTCGAGTACTGGCACTGGTCAACGCTTCACTACGGACAAGAGACCTATTGGCGCGGAGTTCTGGGTCACGATCTTGAGCCTAACCGTGTGTACCGCGAGTTTCAGCGGACGGCAAAGGAGCTTGAGAGGATAGGCAGGGATATCGTGAATCTCAGAAAAAACAATAAGGTTGCCATTCTGTACAGCCATGATTCGCACCATGCGCTCACGTTCATGCCATATGCCCAGGGCGGAGGTTATCCTACCGATGTCAATTATCCCGTGCATTTAGCTCATAAGGCGCTGTATATGCAGAATATCGAGACAGATATAGTACCGTGCGACAGCAGGAGCATGCGTGATTTCAGCAAGTACTCCATGCTGGTTGTGCCTCCGCTTTATGTCGCGGATGACAGCCTGCTCGTGGCAATAGATGACTTTGTCCGAAAGGGCGGAACGGTAGTGATGATGTGTAAGAGCGCTTATTGCAATGAGCATTCGGCGGTACGTCCGGTTTGTGCTCCCGGTCCTCTCCGCAAGGCGTGCGGTTTCTATTACCAGGAGTATTCTACAATCGGCAGCATGAGGCTCGCAGACAATGCATTCGGGTTGGGCGACTCCAACAGCATCGGAACGTGGTACGAGTTCATCATACCTGAAACCGCCACGCCTCTGGCATATGCCGACCATCCGTTCTTCGGCCAATGGCCGGCTGTTACGGTAAATAATTACGGCAAAGGCAAACTGTATTACATCGGTACTTATCCGTCGCAGCAACTGATGGATGAAATTGTCAGAAAAGCCGCCGTGGAGAAGGGACTGATTGCTGCGGATACATATAAATTCCCTGTTATAATCAAGTCCGGCATCAATGGTATGGGAAAAAAGATAAATTATATCTTCAATTACAGCGGCAATCCTGTTGAGGTTGTCTATGACAAAGGACGGTCCGTCGAAATCCTTTCTGGTCGGGAAGTGTGCCCGGGTGACACTATTGCAATAGGAGCCTGGGATGAAGTGATTCTGCGTGAGAAATAAACGGACAGATAGAACTATAAATATAGATTAGTCCATGAAATTGTTTTTATTGTGCGGAGCCGCTGCGCTGACGGCCGTCGCCGCGCGGGCGGAGGTCGTTATGCCAGATATTTTCAGTGATAATATGGTGTTGCAGCAGCAGTCCGACGTACGTATATGGGGATGGTGCACTCCCGGGGCGTCGGTCGTTGTCAACCCGGGATGGAGTGAGGTCTCCTATTCAGCCACGGCCGGGAAAGATGGCCGCTGGGACGTAGCTGTCACCACACCGGAGGCTTCCTATACTCCGTGGACACTCACCGTCAGCGGCGATGCCTCCGAGATCAGACTTGAGAATGTGCTCGTAGGTGAGGTGTGGTTGTGTTCCGGACAGTCCAATATGGAAATGCCTTTGAATGGCTTTTGGTGTCAGCCCGTCGAAAATGCAGGCAAGGCCATAGCCTACGCCGGCCGATACTCCGGCGTGCGAGTCGCTACGGTGGAGCGAAAGGGCGATTATGAGCCTCAGACACGTGCGGCCGGCAAATGGCTTGAGAGTAAGCCTGAGAATGCCGGCGATTTTTCGGCCGTGGCCTATTTTTTCGCGCGTTCTCTCAACGATATTCTCGGCGTACCGGTAGGAGTGATAAACTGTTCGCTTGGAGGCAGCAAGGTCGAGGGCTGGATGCCGAAGTGGAAACTCGACGAATACCCTGACTGTGACGTCGAGAAAGAGAAAGCTACGCCCGATTCTGTACTGCACTTGTGGGAGCGTATCAATATTATGTACAATGCTATGCTGAATCCTATTAAGGGCTATACTGTGAAGGGCTTTTTGTGGAATCAGGGAGAAGCCAATGTTGGCGCTCATCTTCAGTATCCGCAGCGTCTCGCCGATATGGTGAAAATATGGCGCGACGAGTGGAATCAAGGCCAGCTGCCGTTCTATTATGTAGAGATTCCGGCATGGAGTTATGGAAATCCCGACGGCTCGATTGCAGCTCTGCTCCGCGAAGCCCAGCATAAGGCGGCCGATATGATTCCGAACAGCGGTTTTGTATCAACCACGGATCTTATCTATCCTTATGAGATTGATGATATCCATGGCTCTAAAAAGGAAGAGATTGGCGAGCGCCTCGCATTCATGGCTTCAGGCCGGACTTACGGTGTGAAGGGGATGCCCGACGGTTACCCGTGTTATAAATCGGTCGAGCTGTCCGGCAACAGGGCTGTGATACATCTTGACAATATTACAAATGGACTCACTCCTAACGGTGAGTTGGAAGGTTTTGAGGTGGCAGGTGCCGACAGGAAGTTTTACCCTGCCAAGGCACGGGAGCTGAGATATTGTAGGGCGATAGAGGTATCTTCCGACGATGTGGCCGACATCAAGGCCGTAAGATATTGTTTCCGGAATTTCTCTATTGGCCGTGTGCATAATCTTGTGGGACTGCCTCTCGTGCCTTTCCGCACCGACGACTGGGCTGAATGACAAGGAGACGGTTTATTGCCGTTAACATTGCTTTACTGTTTTTATAACAATTTTAGCTCTTTGATACTGTCTGTTGTGTGCCTAACTTCAACAAATTTTATGTGGCAACGGACATTTAATCTCTAATTTTGTCGAGTTGACTGAGAATATTAACCCAATCAAATAACTTAGCCTTAAATCTATGAACAATGATTAATCGGATTTTGCGAAAAACGATTGTTCGCATCAGCGAAACAGTTGTGATGCTATGCCTGTTGCTACCTGCCATGTCATTGCAGGCGATGGCTGCGTCAAAGATTTCTGTTTCCGGCACCGTTACGTCACAAATCGAGGACGAACCCCTTGCCGGAGCCAGCGTGAGAATTAAGGGTACGTCCTTGGGCGTGACTACCGATGTTGACGGAAAGTATGAGATTCTTGCCGAAAAAGGGCAGGTGCTGCAATTTTCTTATATCGGCTACAAGTCTAAGGAAGTAACGATAGACCGTAACGTCATCAATGTGGCTCTGGATGAGGACCGTACGCTGCTTGACGATGTGGTAGTAGTCGGATATGGCACGATGAAGCGCAGCGATATCACCGGTTCGGTGGTTTCGGTGGGCGCTGATGAAATCAAGAAGACTATTGTCACATCCGTCGACCAGGCTCTTCAAGGACGAGCTGCCGGTGTGCAGGTGACTCAGAACTCCGGCTCGCCTGGCGGTGGCATATCGGTCGCTATCCGTGGTGTCAACTCTCTTAATGGTAACGAACCTCTTTATGTTATTGACGGCGTGGCCGTGGATGGAAAGTCATCCGACGGCAAGACTTCTGCGCTGTCTACGGTCAACCCTTCCGACATCATGTCCATTGAGGTCCTCAAAGATGCATCCGCCACAGCCATCTATGGCTCGCGGGCATCCAACGGTGTGGTGCTCATCACCACCCGGCATGGACAGGCCGGCAAGACTCGTGTTACCTACGAGGGATACTATGCGCTGCAGCAGATTCCGAAGCGGTTGAAGACAATGAATCTCCGCCAGTACGCACAGCTTTATAATGAGCGCGTGGAGGTGCTTGGATGGGGCGAGCGTGAGGAGTTTGCGGACCCGTCTGTGCTTGGCGACGGTACAGACTGGCAGAAGGAAATCTTCGGTAATGCCGGCATGTGGAACCATCAGGTATCCGTCAGCGGCGGTACGGAATCTACGCAATTCCTTGTAAGCGGCAGCTATACCGACCAGAAAGGTATTGCTGTAGGCTCGGGATTCGAGCGTTTCACTGCCCGTATCAATGTGGACACCAAAATCACCAAATGGCTTCAGATTGGAGCACAGTCTTCGCTTTCACATACCAAGCGCAACAACACTATCGACGATAACGGTGTCATCCAGACGGCTCTGCGTCAGTTGCCCGAAGTGCCGGCCCGTAATCCCGACGGCTCATGGGGCTATCAGGAGAACAACCAGCTGGGCATTTACTATACCAATCCCTTGACTGACGCTCTCACGCGTACCAATTACAATAAAGGTCTTCAGGCTATGGTAAATGCCTATGCCAACGTGACTCTGCTTCCCGGACTCACAGCACGCGTAGAGTACGGCGGCACATTTGATTATGGCAACTGGTATTTCTTCCAGCCTGAGATGACCATAGGTCAGTTCACGCAGAACAGCAATAGTCAGCGTCAGTCCTCCAATAGCCGTTACACCAGCTTCAAGCAGTATATCACATACATGAGGGATTTCGGCAAGCATGGCCTCAACATCATGGCCGGCCATGAATCTCAGGAGTCGAAGTGGGAAAACCTTTCTGCTTCACGTCAGGGCTATCTGTTCAACAATGTGACATCCATCAACGTCGGTGACTTGAAAACAGCCTCCAATGGCAGCGGCAGCGGATGCTTTGCCATAGAGTCATATTATGGTCGTCTAAATTATAACTTTGACAACCGTTATCTCTTCACCGCTACTCTGCGTGCCGACGGTTCTTCTGCATTCGGCCCTGACAACCGGTGGGGCTGGTTCCCGTCAGTTGCTCTTGCATGGCGAATGAAGAACGAATCATTCCTGAAGAAAGTAGATTGGCTCTCCGATGCCAAGTTACGTCTTGGCTGGGGCCTTGTGGGCAATCAGAACGCAGGCAACTACGCTTACGGATCCACAATGACTACCTGGGCCACAGCGTGGGGCTCCGGTTTCGCGCCCGGCAATTTTGCCAACAGCAAGCTGAAATGGGAGGAAACGCACTCCTATAACATAGGTCTTGACCTCGCCATGTTCAACAATCGTGTGGAGTTCATCTTTGACGCTTATCTGAAGAATACCGACAATCTCCTTATGCAGGCTGCCCTTCCGGCTTACATAAGCGGAGTCATAGCCTCTCCTTGGGTGAATACCGGCGAGATGCGCAACAAAGGTTTTGAATTCACTCTCAACACGGTCAATATCTCCAACCGAGACCTTACATGGACCTCGGGCCTGACCTTCTCGCTCAACCGCAACAAGGTACTCAAGCTTTATACCGAAAGCACAGGCATTCAGGGTAAAATCGGCAACGATGTATTCACTTATACCACTGTCGGCAACCCTGTGGCCCAGTTCTACGGCTATAAGGTAATCGGCATGTTCGAGAAAGAGAGCGACTTCTACAAAAAAGATGCCAACGGCGATTTTATCCTTGACGCTTCCGGCAACCGCCAGTTCGTGGCTATCCCTGAAAACAAAGAAATAAAGTATGGTACGGGCGTGTGGTATGGCGACTACATTTATGAGGACCTTAACAATGATGGCGTCATCGACGAGAAAGACCGCACCTATATCGGTAATCCCGAGCCCAAATTCTCTTTCGGTTTCAACAATACCATAACCTGGAAGGGATTCGACTTCAACCTGTTCCTTACCGGCTCGGTAGGTAACGACGGCTACAACTATTTGCTTCAGGAACAGAGCGACCCTGCCAACCGTTGGTCGACACTCGCCTCTGTGTGTGATTTTACAAAGGTAGGACTTATCGATCCTGACGGAGAACGCACTCTTGACAACATGTATGTTACCAATCCCGGTGCATCCACATATCGTATCGATCAGGCGGCATCCAATCAGAATTCACGCACGAGCAACGTTTATGTCGAAGATGCCTCTTACCTGCGCATCAAGAACCTTTCGCTCGGATACACTCTGCCTGCGTCGTTCACCCGCAAATTCAGTGTTGAGTCGCTGCGTGTGTACTGCAATATACAGAATCTGTACACATTCACGAAGTACAAAGGATATGATCCGGAAATCGGTGCCTATAATCAGCAGGTGCTTCTGCGCGGCATAGACTACGCGCGTTATCCCTCGCAGCGTATGTTCACCTTTGGCCTGAATCTCAGCCTATAATCATTGTCTAACACCAGTTGAATCACATAACATGAAACTTTCAAAATATATCATCGGGCTGGCCGTACTGCTTGGCGCCACATCCTGTGGAGATGATTTTCTCAACAAAGTTCCTGACGGAGAATATGTTGAGGACAACTTCTACGCTTCCGATGCCGCGGTCGCCTCTTCTACGGCGCCGCTATACAATCGAGCTTGGTTTGACTACAACTCCCGCGCCATCTGGATGCTGGGCAGCATGAGGGCCAATGACGTCTACTCGCCGTACAATTCGCCGCAGTTCGCCTTGTTCACAGTGGATGCTCTGAATTCCGATCTCGCCAATGCATGGCAGGGACTCTTCTCAGTAGTGACTATGGCAAATGCCACACTGCACAATGTCAGCACCAAGTGTACGGACGATGTTTCGGAGGCTGCCAAAAAAACAGCCATCGCCGAGGCTCGACTCATGAGGGCTTGTGCCTATTATTATGCCGTGCATATCTGGGGACCCGTAATCCTGTTTGAGGATAACCAGGAAGTGGTGGACAACCCTGTGCGTCCGCGCAACTACGAGGAGGATGTATTTGAATTCATCATCCGTGACCTCCGGTATGCCGCCGACAACCTTCCTGAGTCGCCTGCCGCTACCGGCCGTGCTACTTGCTGGAGTGCAAAGGCCATGCTGGCCAAGACGTATCTCAGCCGTTCGGGCTGGGGCAAGACCGAACGCGATCAGGCTGACCTTGACAAGTGCAAGGAGATTTGCCTTGACATTATCGAGCATAGCGGAGCACAGTTGATGGACGACTACCATGACTTGTTCAAATACCGCCATAACAACAATATCGAGTCTTTGCTCCAGCTCCAGTGGTACGCTTCCGCCGATGGCCCCTGGTACGTTAAAAACACCCTTAACTCCGACTTATGCGGCGACTCAAAGATGATGTCGGGCGTTGCTTCGTGGAGCGCCCTTGGTCCCGGAGCCGAAATGCTCATGCAGTACCGGTATATCGGCAGCAATGGCAAATACAAATGGGAGACTATACGTCGTGATGCCACGTTCGTGACTCCGGGCGTACACTATGACTATATCTGCATTGCTGACGGCGGCTATACCTACGATGGTACCTCTTCTATCCTCAAGAAAGGTGTCCCTGGCGGCCCTGACGACGACAATGACGGCCTTGTGTCCGACATGAACTCTCCGCTTAACACGTATATCGTGCGTCTTGCCAATATATATCTTACCTATACAGAAGCATGTCTCGGCAACAAAGCCTCTATCTCCGGCAATGAAATACAGTATTTCAATGCTCTGCGCCGTCGTGCAGGTATCGATGAGGCGGATGTTGTCACTCTTGACGACCTTATACGCGAGAATCGAGTGGAGTTTTCTCTGGAATATCAGAACTGGTACTATCTGATAGACATCTACAAATGGAAGCCGGAAAAGATGTTGCAGTACTTCAACAGCCAGTACCGCGGTTACACCTGGGATAAAATAGAGATAGGCAAGAACCAGGAGATTTCTTTCGTATCCAGCGGCGATGGCTGGAAAACATATGTGGAGACTCCTATTGGACCATTGGTGGAGCCCGAGATAAAGGCCAACATCACCGAGAGAAGCATATTCCTGCCATATCCCGAAACGGATGTGATTCAGAATCCGCTGCTTAGAGCAGAGCCGCAACATTACAATTTTAACGACTAATACACCGTATCATGAACAGATTATATATAATGTTGGCTGTATTGCTTGCCAATATCGTAATGCTTTCGCTGCCATCCTGTACGGACGATGACAACGGAGGCGGTCAGCCGGTGATCGACTGCGTGCGTACTACCGATCCGGAACGTGCCGACTCGACATTCACCGATGCCACCGTGGGGCAGATGATACTTATCCAGGGTCGGAATCTGAACAATGCCGTTCATGTGTACATCAACGACCAGGATGTATACTTCAACAGTAACTATAATACTTCGACCCACCTTATCGTCACCATACCCTCCGACCTCGTTGTCGCAGGCGTCGATGATACTCTGCCCCTTGAAATCAGAGTGGAGACAACCCATGGCACCGCGACGTATTCATTCCATGTCATTGCCGGCCTTCCGTCTCTGGAACTGTACAAAGCCGACCTGCCGGTGAATGACGAGGGTATTCCAGAAATGGTGCCCGGACAGGAGGTGACTCTTGTGGGAGCTTTGCTGCATGAGGTGCAGCTCCTCTATGTCACAGACCTTGACACAGTACCACTCTTCGAAATCAACGAATACGCGCTTAATGCCGACCGCACCGAGCTCAAACTCAAGATGCCTCTTGACAAGGAGATTCCGGATTATGGTATCTTCATGCTTGAATGCTATGCCGGCAACGCTTACTGCGGATTCTCCAAATCGCCGATGGCGCCGGAGGTATATGACGTTATTCCGGACATGCCGATTCCGGGCCAGACAGTCGTCATCAGAGGTAAATACCTCACGAATCTGACTGCGTTGAACCTTGGAGGTGAGATTGCCGTCAATGTTGATGACGTAACAGAGAACGAAACCATGACAGAGCTCAGGTTCACAATGCCCGATCAGCTGCCCACAAAGGAGGGCTCCAACGGACTTATCTCGATAAGCACGCTTGGTGGTAAGGCTACGGCCCCGTTCTATCGCTATGAGCTGATTTTTGAGGATTTCGACGGCAACGGTACATCGATGATGTGGCAGTGGGGCACGAATAACGGCTGGGGCGTCAGTGAGCCTGCCGGTTTCACATTCCCCGGAATCTCCGGCAATGTCCTGAGTTTTGACGGTTCGAATACCGGTTGGTGGAACAATGAATATGTACACGGCAAGGCAATGCCAGAGAGCATTGATGCATCCACACCGCTGGATGATATTGAATTCCGCTATGAGGTGTATCTCGCTGAGGATGCCGAACTGACATCCAATATCGGCTTGTTCAATGTGACGGTATCTGTGCCCGTGGCAGATGCTGTCGAGGGTAAGTTGCTTCCCGGCCGGTGGATGTCGGTAATCATACCCATGACCCAGTTCGGCGCCGGATTCTCCACATGGGGCGAGCTGGCGGCCACCAATAATCTCGATGCCGACAACTTCGTGATATCCCATAACACAAGTGCGGCAGGCAGCATGCACACCGCTTATGATAACTTCCGTTTCTACGTAAAAACAGCCATAGACGAAAATGAATAAACTAATTTCCATAAACCGGCTTGTGCTTGCCATGGGCCTGTTGCTATCCGCTTTCGGCCTCATGTCTTGTTCCGATGATGACAATAAATTTGTACCGGACGGGGCGGTGGAACTGTCAGTTACTGACCATGGTGCAGATGTAGACGCCTTGAGTTTCAACAATTATGGCGGAAGCAAACTGCTGACTCTTGTGACAAATGCGTACTGGGAAATCAGTGTGTCGGATGGTGCCGACTGGCTTGTGCTCTCAAACCGGTCTGGTGATCCTACCATACTGAACGATCCCGACAAAGAGGATGAACCGCGATATATCAAGCTTACGGCAAAACCGTTGGGCAATGATGCTACCCGCACTTGCGTCGTGACATTCCGTGCGGCGGATAAGGTAAAGACCATAACAATAACTCAGCAGCAGCCTGATGCCGCCGACGATGCCGGATGGGAAAGTGCTCATGTTGCCAATCGTAATATGGGTGTGGGTGTGAATCTGTGGAATACACTGGATGCCACCGGCGATTGGTTTGACCCTGATGATATTGTGGCTTGCGAAACCTGTTGGGGGCAACCTCTTGCAAAGCAGGAGTGGTTCGACGCAGTGGCCGCATCCGGTTTCAAAGCCGTGCGTGTGCCTGTGACCTGGAAACTGCATATCGATGAAAATGGCAAGGTGAAGGAACCTTGGATGAATCGTGTGGAAGAGGTTGTCAACTATGCTCTCAATGCCGGTCTGTACTGCATAGTTAATGTGCACCATGACACTGGCAGCGGAGGATGGGTATGTGCCGATTTGGCCAATATCGAGTCGATTTCCGAAAAATTCGCCGGCCTGTGGACGCAGATCGCCGACCGCTTCAATAAGTACGACCATAAGCTCCTTTTCGAAGGCTATAACGAGGTGCTCGATCAGATTAATTCATGGGTAGAGCCTGTGGAGGGTGGATACGAGGCGATAAATATCCTTGCGCAGACCTTTGTGGATGCTGTACGTGCTACCGGAGGCAATAACCTTCACCGTAATCTTATTGTCAACACCTATGGAGGCGGAGGCAGTGCCACACGTCTTAAGAATATGGTGATGCCTGCCGATAAGATACCGGGCCATTTGATGCTTCAGGTTCACAATTATACTCCTGCGGGTTTCTCAAACCTTGATGGCTCGCTGAATGAAGATATTCCTGTGGAAGAACTGCCGTTGTGGACAAAGAGCTATGAAAAACTTCTGGGAGATGAGCTTGATGTGCTTATTGAGTATTCCAATACTTACGGAGTTCCCGTCGTAATCGGCGAGTGCGGGGCCTACGAGCGAATTTTGGAAGAGGAACGAGCTAAATACAGCGAGTTTATCACAACGTATTCCCGTACCCGTGCAAATATCAGCGTGTTCTTCTGGGGACAACTGATAGACAGAACCACCTGCGAGGAATTATATCCATTGTTTATTGATGGCTTCCTGAAAGGATTGAATTGATGACACAGCTGTCATACATATAAAAAGAAGTGCGAATCAGAGTCTCGCTCCGATTCGCACTTCTTTTTCGTTCTGTTTTCAGTATGGTTGCTATCTACCTCCGGCTGTGGACCTGTCGGCATTGGCATCAACGTCGACGAGCTTCTGTGCGCCTCGTTTCTGTCGGCCCCACTGAAGATTGTAAGCAATGGTGATGTAGGGCATGCGCAGGTCGAGATGCATGTGCTGCTCGTTGCGGTTCCACCTGCTTAGCGACTTGCTGCCGCGGTCGTATTTGCCGAACGGCATGATGATGCCGGCGCTGAACTGCCACGCTTTCATGTTGTAGCTGAGGTCGATGATGTTTAGATCCTCTCCCCAGGAGATCTTCTCGCCCCAGAGGTCCCGCTGTGCGCGGATGTATTGCCCTGAAAGCTCAAACCCCCAGTGTGAAAGCTGTATCTGGGCGTTGCCACTCCATCGGTTGCTGTGATGGGTATAGCCCGTGCCGCGCATCCTCTCCATGCGGAATTGCAGATAGCCGCTTGCCGTGAGCCAGTCCGGTATGATTTCAATCTGCGGAGCGAGGAAGAACGATAGATTCTGCAGCCCGCGGCTGTTCTCGTAAGTGGTGACGAGCTTCTTGTCCTCCCACAGCATAAGTGGCGTGATGGCATTCGGCGACGTGAATGCGCGTATGCCGAAGGAGCCGCTGACGCGGGGCAGGTTGAAACCATAGCGGAATGTAAGCATGTAGGAGTTCGCCGTTTTCAGATTCTGATTGCCGACGCGCCACTGGAATCCGTCGAGCTGTTGCGGCACGATGTTGGTCTCTGCCAGCGACGGTGCCGACTGCCACGACGTGAAGTTGAGACGCAGGTTGTGGTTCTGATTCAGGGAATAGGTCAGGGTAGCCTGAGGCCGGGGGCTCCAGGAGTGATTGCCCTGGTCGGTTTCTTTGAAGAGGAAGTCAGTGTATTGCACGCCCATTCCGGCCGTAGCCGTCCACTTGCCGAAACGGTGGAAATATTCGGCGAACAGGTAGACCTTGTCCTGCCGCTGATGAAATATGTCGCCGCCAAGATTCAGGTATTTCGAACGGTTGCGGTTGGCTGTATATGACGCGCCTGCCGTCAGCCTGCCGTTACCCCAGTTCTTGATATAATCCGCTTCTATGGCGTATGCCTGGTTGTGGTCTCTGATGTCGGTGTGTATGTCGGTCAGGTATCCTGTGGCGCCCGGAAGTTGCTCAAGATAGTCGGAAAATGTTTGTCCGGAGTAGAACGAGCTGCTGAAGTTGACGACGAGCATTTGTTTGCGTGGCAGGCTCTGTTGCCAGTACAGCGAGAGCGATGGGGTGGTGCCTTTGTCGCCGTGCGAGTCGGTAAGCAGAATGTCATCAGAGCCGTCGCTCAGCGAAAGCTGGCCTTTGTAACGGGTCTTGTCGGTGATACACTGATTCAGTATGAATTCAGCCATAAATACGGTGGTGTCGGGTTTTATATAGCTGTATGAGGTCCATGCGGCTGCCGTTGAACAGTCCATCCTCCCGCCGCGCGATGTCTCTTCGCGCGTAAGCGATACTCCGTCGGGGAAGGTGAACGTTTCGGTGTAGTCCCGATGGGTCTTTATTTTGTTGGTGAGCTTGAAATTGCCTCCGACTTCCCATTGCGACGGACCGGAATTGAATTTAGCGTCGGCCATATAGAATCCCCATGCCTGATTGAGTGCCGGCCGTGCCGATGTCATGAGCGAGCCGCCGGCCGACGGATTGCTGACGATGAAGTTGAGTACGTGGGTGGCGCCGCCATAGCGCAGCCCCGGATTGTCAATCCATTCCACACGCCGGATGGTCTCGGGAAGCAACGCCCGCACCTGGTCGATTCCTGCCTGACGTCCGTTGATGCGGAGCTGAACTGCTTGCCCGGCGGCCTGGATGGTGCCGAGGGCCTCGCTGACGGATAGGGCTGGAATCATAAGGTTGCCGAGTAGCTGAAGTCCGTTTTTGGAAGCCTTTACGGCACTTTGTGACGGATGGTAGACATCCATGTCGGCTTTACGTATTACTTTCGGAGCTTCAATCACAATCTCATGCAGTTCCTGTGCATGAATGGAGTCTGCTGCCCCTGTCTGTGCCGATGCGGCGAGCAACGGCAATAAAGCGGCAGCGATTGATATTGTCTTTTTCATATTGGCTGTAATCATTGTCATATTTCAGACGCAAAATTACAACCGTTTGTGACAGCCGTTCTCAACAAATGTTGAAAAAACAATACTGCCGGAGTCTTCGCAGAGTCCGGCAGTATGGGGTTTCCAATAGGTACAATTTCTAAGGTAAAAAAGATTGTTTTAGGTTCGTGATGCAAAGGTCGGCCTTTTTGAAATAAGAGCCAAATTTTTTTATATGTTATGCGACATGTTTTTTTGACATGTTTACACTTTTTGTAGTGCTTGTGGCGTATAATTCGCTGTATAATAGTGCTTGGGGAATTTTGGGCTGTGTTGCTTCATGTGAAAAAAAGTTCATTTTTGTTCACTTCCGGCCTCGAATTTTTCTAATTTAAGACTTGTCCCGTCGAAGCAGGCATAGGTGTCGTGGGTTATCCAGTCGCCCAAAATTATGAGCCGGCAACGGCTGCCCGGCACAGCTTCGTCCACGGCGACGTGATGGTGGCCCAGCACGATGTAATCCGTGTCGGGATGTTCTGCCGCGTAGGTTTTGGCCCATGCTTCGACGTTGGTTCGCATCGGTCCATCCCATGCGGCGCTTTGCCCCGGAGTGTAGCCCCGGCTGCCGGCGCTCCAGCGGTGGGCGAAAGGAATGGTCCAGCGGGGATGGATGGCAGAGTAAAGCCTTTGGCAGAGGCGGTTGCGGAAAAGAGAACGGATGAAGCGGAACGAGGCGCTGGTTCGCCCGAGGCCGTCGCCGTGGGCTATGAAAAAGTGCTTGCCGTCGATTTCGCGCGTGATGGCGCCGTCTACGACCTCGATGCCGATTTCGTCGCGCAGGTAGTCGAATAGCCAGATGTCATGGTTGCCTGTCAGCCACGTGATGCTCACGCCGGAGTCGGCCAGTGCTGCCAGTTCGCCGAAAAAGCGCACGTAGCCGCGGGGCACCACCGTGCGGTACTCAAACCAGTAGTCCAGCACATCGCCCACGAGGTAAAGCGCGGCGGCACGTCCGCGCAGCGAGCGTAGGAAAGCCGTCACGCGCCGTTCATGCGCCCTCTCGTCGGGCAGATAGCTCGCGCCGAGGTGCATGTCGCTGATGAAGTAGACGGGGCGGGAGGCGTCGGGCATTGTCATAGCAGGCCGAGTTCGAGCTTTGCTTCCTCGCTCATCATGTCCTGAGTCCACTCCGGCTCAAACACAACGTTGATTGTCACGGATGTGATGCCTTCGATACTTTCAAGCTTGATGCGCGCATCCTCCACAATGAAGTCGGCCATAGGGCAGCTGGGGGCTGTCATAGTCATGTCGACGGTAAGCGCGCCGTCGTCGGCTATGTCGATGCGGTAGACCAGCCCGAGGCTGTAGATGTCGACAGGTATTTCCGGATCGAAGACCGTGCGCAGCATCTTCACCACGCTCTCTTCGAGTTCAAGTTTTCTTTCTGGTGTCATAATATCGCAAAGGTACAAAAAAAGTACGGCATTTTTTGTACCTTTGCGGAAGATACATATAAATATAATTATTATGAAAGGAATCCGACGTTTACTTATTGTGATTGTTGTGGCTCTGTTTGCCGCAGTACCGGCTTCGGCCCAGTTCCGGTTCGGTGTCAAGCTTGGCATCCAGACCAATTCTCTGCATTTCGACAGCTCGACCTTCGACAGCGACAACCGTTCCGGCTTCACCGGAGGTATCATGACAGAATTCACGGTGCCGGTGATAGGCGTAGGCGCCGATGTGTCGCTGCTGTATGTCCACCGTAATCAGCGCATAATCGACACCGGCGACGGCGAGTCGGTGCACAAGGGACTTGATTACATCGAGGTGCCCGTAAACCTGAAATGGCGTATCAACATACCTGTTATCAACAAGATAGTGCGGCCGTTCATCACCACAGGCCCAAGCTTCGCTTTCCTGACATCCGGTCGCGCCATAACTGACGCCGTGAAGAACCGCAAGGTCGATACTGCGTGGAACGTAGGCGGCGGTGTCGAGCTTCTGAGCCACTTGCAGGTGGCTGCTTCGTACGGCTTCGGCATGTCGAAAGCTTTTGAATGGACAGGCGCCACGACCGACGGCCGCATCAACGGCCGCACACGCTGCTGGACCATCACGGCCGCATATCTTTTCTGATTAATAAAATTTAGGAAAAGAGCGTGGTCTGATTGCAGGAAATTTAGTATCTTTGCAGCACAGAAACCAAATTCAACCAATATAATTTAACTCACTAACACTCAATAGAGTCAAAATTATGAAAATCGAAAAAATCATTGGTCGTGAAGTGCTTGACAGCCGCGGCAATCCTACCGTAGAAGTAGACGTAATCCTCGAGAGTGGCGCTTTCGGCCGCGCTTCCGTTCCTTCCGGCGCATCCACCGGTGAGAACGAGGCACTCGAACTCCGCGACGGCGACAAGAGCCGCTACATGGGCAAGGGCGTTCTTAAGGCAGTTGCCAACGTCAACGGCCCCATCGCAAAGGCTCTCGTAGGCATGAGCGCTCTCGACCAGATCGCCATAGACGAAGCCATGCTGGCTCTCGACGGCACCGACACCAAGAGCAACCTCGGCGCCAACGCCATCCTGGGCGTTTCGCTGGCCGTTGCAAAGGCTGCCGCCAACTACCTTGACCTCCCCCTCTACAAATACATCGGCGGATGCAACACCTACGTGCTGCCCGTGCCCATGATGAACATCATCAACGGCGGCGCTCACTCCGACGCTCCCATCTGCTTCCAGGAGTTCATGATCCGTCCTATCGGCGCCACGAGCTTCCACGAAGGTATCCGCATGGGCACCGAGGTGTTCCACAACCTCAAGAAAGTGCTCAAGGACCGCGGCCTCAGCACCGCTGTAGGCGACGAAGGCGGTTTCGCCCCTGCCCTCAACGGCACCGAGGACGCCCTCGACTGCATCATCAAGGCTATCGAGAAGGCTGGCTACGTACCCGGTAAGGACGTTACCATCGGCCTCGACTGCGCTTCTTCCGAGTTCTATGAGGACGGCAAGTACCACTACAGCCACCTCAACAACGGCGCTCCCAAGGAAGCCAACGGCAAGACCTACACCCGCGAGGAGCAGGCTCAGTTCCTGAAGGGCCTCGTAGAGAAGTACCCCATCGACTCCATCGAGGACGGTATGGCCGAGAACGACTGGGAAGGCTGGAAGATTCTGACCGACCTGATCGGCGACCGCTGCCAGCTCGTGGGTGACGACCTCTTCGTAACCAATGTGAAGTACCTCCAGCGCGGTATCGACGAGGGTTGCGCCAACTCCATCCTCGTGAAGGTGAACCAGATCGGCTCCCTCACCGAGACCCTGCGCGCCGTCGAGCTCGCTCAGCGTCACGGCTACACCGCCGTTATCTCGCACCGTTCCGGTGAAACCGAGGATGCTACCATCGCCGACATCGCCGTTGCCACCAACGCCGGCCAGATCAAGACCGGTAGCGCAAGCCGTTCCGACCGTATGGCCAAGTACAACCAGCTGCTCCGCATCGAGGAACAGCTCGGCGCAGCTGCCCAGTACGGCTATGGCAAGAAGACCAAGCGTCCCGAATAATCGCTGTCGCGAACAATAATAATCGCCCCGCTGCCTCTTTTGAAGCAGCGGGGCGATTTGGTTTACGGTATATAGTTTAGTGCAGCTGCGAGGTTGCCTCGGCTATGCGGCGCATGGCTGTGGCGATGTCATCGTCGCTTGCGGCGTAGCTGAGTCGTATGTATCCCGGAGCGCAGAAGGCCGCGCCGTCTACTGTGGCAACGTGCGCCTTGTCGAGCAGATACATGACGTAATCTGCGCTCGACGTGATAGCCCTGTCGCCGTGTCGCAGGCCTATGAGCGCGCTGACGTCGGGAAACAGGTAGAAAGCGCCTTGCGGCTCCACGAACTTCCAGCCCGGAATGTCGGCTGCGAGGCTGCATATGAGGTCGCGGCGTCTGCGGAAGGCTTCTCGCATTTCGGTCACGCACTGCTGCGGGCCGGTGTAGGCGGCCTCGGCGGCTTTCTGTGCTATTGACGACGGACCGCTGGTGTACTGCCCCTGGAGCTTGCCTATGGCTTTGGCTATGGGCAGCGGGGCGGCGGCGAAGCCTATGCGCCAGCCGGTCATGGCGTAGGCCTTGGATACGCCGTTGCACACTACCGTGCGCTCTTTCATTCCGGGAACCGAAGCTATGCTTGCCGGCTTGTCGGCGAAGCTTATATGTTCGTAAATCTCGTCGGAAATGACTGTAACATGAGGGTGGTGGCGGAGCACATCGGCCAGAGCGTCGAGCTCGGCGCGTGTGTAGACCATGCCGGTGGGATTGGACGGCGAGTTGATGATGACGGCCCGTGTGCGCGGAGTGATAGCCTCGTCAAGCTGCGCGGCTGTGATTTTCAGCCCGTTGGCAGGGAGCGCCGGTACTGTCACCGGTGTACCTTCGGCCAGTTTCACCATCTCGATATGGCTTACCCATGCCGGGGTTGGTATGACGACTTCATCGCCGGGATTGACAAGGGCGAGCAGCGTGTTGGCCAGCTCCTGCTTGGCGCCGTTGCCGACCACTATCTGCTCGGGAGTGTATTCCAGACCGTTCTCCCGGCTGAGTTTGTCGCAGATGGCGTGTCGCAGGCTCATGTAGCCCGCCACGGGCGAGTAGTGGGAGAAATCCTGGTCGATGGCCGCTTTAGCGGCATCCTTGATGAACTGCGGGGTAGGGAAATCCGGTTCGCCGGCGGCCAATCCGATGATGTCGATGCCGCGGGCGCGCAGCTCGCTGGTTTTCTGCTGCATGGCGAATGTGGCCGATTCGGAGAGGAGTTCTATCCTGCGTGATATTTGGGTCATGTTGGTATCAATGATTATGGGCATAAAAGTACGAATAAATTCCATAACGACAAAGTCCGTTATTTTTTTATTGTAAAGCTAAACTTATTTGCGTATATTTGTGCATCACTTAAATCAATCCTTCACAAATATGCCTAAAGTAATAGGAGCAGTCACGATCGACGCCATGCGATGCAAGGGCTGCGGGCTGTGCGTGGTGGCGTGTCCTACCGACACTCTCGCCTTGCGCGCCGACGACGTGAACGACCGCGGCTATCATTATGCCTATGCCGCCCGTCCCGAGACATGTATAGGCTGCGCCAGCTGCGCGGCCGTGTGCCCCGACGCATGTATCGAGGTCTACCGTGTGGTGGAAAAATAGGCTCTAATCCCCGATAACGCACTCAAGATTATGGAAGAAGTAAGACTGATGAAGGGCAACGAGGCCATAGCCCATGCCGCCATTCTGTATGGCTGCGACGGCTATTTCGGTTACCCCATCACTCCCCAGAGCGAAGTGCTCGAGACCCTCGAGGCAGAAATGCCGTGGGAGACCACCGGCATGGTGGTGCTCCAGGCCGAGAGCGAAGTATCGTCTATAAATATGGTGTACGGAGGCGCCGCCGCCGGCAAGGCGGTGATGACCTCCTCGTCAAGTCCGGGCATCAGCCTGATGCAGGAAGGCATAAGCTATATCGCCGCAGCCGAGCTGCCCGCCCTTATAGTAAATGTGATGCGCGGCGGCCCCGGTCTCGGCACCATCCAGCCCTCGCAGGCCGATTATTTCCAGGCCACGAAGGGCGGCGGCCACGGCGACTACCACCTGATAGTGCTGGCTCCGGCCAGCGTGCAGGAGATGGCCGACTTTGTGGCGCTTGGCTTTGACCTCGCGTTCAAGTACCGCACGCCGGCCATGATTCTCGCCGACGGCATCGTGGGCCAGATGATGGAGAAGGTTGTCCTTCCTCCTCAACGTCCCCGCCGCACGCAGCAGCAGGTAGAGGAGCAGTGCCCCTGGGCCGCTACCGGTCGCCACGGCCGCCCTCACCGCAATGTTGTCACAAGCCTGGAGCTCGACCCTGCCCTGATGGAGAAGAACAACGAGCGCTTCCAGCGCACATATGCCGCCATAGAAGCCGCCGAAGTTCGCTACGAGGAGCACTACACCGAGGACGCCGAATGGCTCGTGGTGGCTTTCGGCTCGGTGGCCCGCATCTGCCTGAAAGCGATCGAGGAAGCACGTGCGCAGGGCGTGAAGATAGGTCTGCTGCGCCCGATCACGCTTTGGCCGTTCCCGACGGAGGCCGTTGCCCGCTGCGCTTCGCGCGTGAAAGGCATACTCACCGTCGAGCTGAATGCCGGACAGATGATTGAGGACGTGCGCCTCGCCTCGCATTGCAGCGTGCCCGTGGCACATTTCGGCCGCCTCGGCGGAATCGTGCCCAATCCGGGCGAAGTGATAGAAGCCCTTTACAAAAATTTCCCTGAATCAAGACCGCAATGAAACCCGAAGAAATAATCAATCCTGCCAACCGTGTGTACAGCCGTCCGAGGCTGCTCACCGAGGTCAATACCCATTATTGCCCGGGTTGCAGTCATGGAGTTGTACACCGCATCGTGGCCGAACTGCTCGACGAGATGCATCTCGAGGACAAGGCTGTGGGCGTCGCTCCCGTGGGCTGCGCAGTGTTCGCGTATAACTATATAGATGTGGATTGGGTGGAAGCCGCCCACGGACGTGCTCCTGCGGTGGCTACGGCGCTGAGCCGCCTCCAGCCCGAGAACCTCGTGTTCGCCTATCAGGGCGACGGCGACCTCGCCGCCATAGGCACCGCCGAAACCATCCATGCCGCCAACCGTGGCGAGAATATCACCATCATCTTCATTAATAACGCCATATACGGCATGACCGGCGGACAGATGGCGCCCACCACGCTGATAGGACAGAAGACAGCCACCACGCCTTACGGCCGCCGCGTCGACCTCAACGGCAATCCCCTCAACATCTCCGACCTCCTGGCGCAGCTCGAGGGCACGTGCTACGTGACGCGTCAGACCGTGCATACCCCCGCTGCCGTGCGCAAGGCCAAGGCTGCCATAAAGCACGCATTCGAGAACACGCTCGCCAAGAAGGGTACATCGGTGGTGGAGATAGTCAGCACCTGCAACAGCGGCTGGAAGATGACGCCCGCGCAGGCCAACGAATGGATGATGGAACACATGACCGAGCGCTACCCCCTCGGCGACCTCAAAAACCAGTAAGCCATATGAAAGAAGAAATCATTATAGCGGGATTCGGCGGTCAGGGCGTACTGTCGATGGGCAAGATACTGGCCTATGCGGGCCTCATGAATGACCTTGAGGTGACGTGGATGCCTGCCTATGGTCCCGAACAGCGTGGCGGCACGGCCAACGTTACCGTGATACTCAGCGACAGCGCCATCTCCTCTCCCGTACTCGACAGCTACGACACGGCTGTCATCCTCAACCAGCAGAGCCTCGACAAGTTCGAGAGCAAGGTGAAGCCTGGCGGTACTCTCCTGTACGATCCGTCGGGCATACACCACAAGCCCACGCGCACGGATATCACCGTAGTGGAGGTGGCCGCCATGGATGCCATGATGGAACTCAACAATGCCAAGACGTACAATATGATTTTGCTCGGCGCGCTGCTGGCATGCCGTCCGGTTGTCCCCCTCGACGCGGTGCTTCGCGGCCTGAAGAAGACGCTGCCTGAGCGCCACCATCACCTTATACCTGTCAACGAGACAGCTCTGCGCAAGGGCATGAGCCTTGTGTGAGCGTCAAAGATAAACATGCGCGGGGCAAAAGGTTTCAAAGCCTTTTGCCCCGCGTCGTTTCATGCAAACTTGCTGTGGAATTCGTCAAAACGAGCCAACGCGTCGGCTCCGAATTTTGCTATGGAGGCGCGTACCCGGTCTACCGCTTTGGGTGGAGCGCCCACCCGTGTCTTGCTGAAAAACTTGTCGGCGTAGCAGATAAGTTGCTCGAGCTCGGTTCTCGGCAGCAGGTCGTGGCCGGGGTCGGGCAGTCCGGCGCTGATGAATTCATGACGTGTAAGGCCGGTGCCGGTGTGGCGTTCGGCCACATCTGCGGCCCATTCCGGTGCGCCTTCGGTCCGCAGCATCTCGGCGCCTATGACGCCATGCATAAGATAGGGGGCCGTGCCGTGGCATTCTATGCCCGGGGCGTCGGTGCGCGTTATGCCGATATCGTGGAGCATGGCGGCTGTCTCTATCTGCGCCGGGTCGAGGTCCAGCCGGTGTGTGCGAGCTATTTCCGCCGCCATGTCGGCGACCTGCCTGCTGTGGCCTATAAGAATATCCCGCAGGGCTGTGCCTGCGGGATAATATTTGTCTATGATGTCTTGCCAGAGCGTCATATCACGGTGTTCCAGCCGTGTACATCCGGCTCCTCGCCGAGGCGTATGGCGTTGAGTTTGTTGTAGAGGCGTGTGGTGACGGGACCCGGCTTGCCGTCCTTTGCGATGACGTATTTGCGGCCGGTGTCGAGGTCGTGTATCTCACCGACGGGCGAACAAACGGCGGCGGTGCCGCAGGCGGCGGCTTCGCTGACTTGCTCGAGCTCGTCGACGGTGATGTGGCGGCATTCCACCTCTATGCCCATGTCGTGTGCCAGCTGCTGGAGGCTCATGTTTGTGATGGAGGGCAGGATAGACTCGGATGCAGGCGTGATGTACTTGCCGTCCTTTATGGCATAGAAGTTGGCAGGGCCGCATTCGTCAAGGTATTTCTTCTCCTTGGGGTCGAGGAAGAGCACGGCCGAATAGCCGAGCTCGTGGGCGTGCTCGCCGGCGCGGAGCGATGCCGCGTAGTTGCCGCCTGTCTTGAACCGTCCGGTGCCTTTGGGGGCTACACGGTCGTATTCGCGCATGATGCATATGTTTGTGTTGCGGAATCCGCCCTTGAAGTAAGGGCCTACCGGCGACACGAACACGATGAACTCATATTCGGTGGAGGAGGACACGCCCACACGCGGCGACATTCCTATCTCGAGTGGCCTGATGTAGAGCGACGCGCCGCTTCCGTAGGGTGGTACGAAGCGCTCGTTAAGCTCGACGGCCATGCAGCACATCTTGCAGAAAAGGTCCTCGGGCACGGGTGCCATCAGCAATCCCTCGGCCGAACTGCGCATACGCTTGGCATTCTCTTCCAGACGGAATATGCGTATTTTGCCGTCTTTGCCGCGGAAGGCTTTGATGCCCTCGAAAATCTCCTGTCCATAGTGCAGGGATGTTGCGGCCATGTGAATATTGATGCTGTCCGACTGGCTGACTTCTATTTCGCCCCATTTGCCGTCCTTGTATGTGCATCGCACGTTGTAGTCGGTAGGCACGTAGCCGAAAGGCAAATTGCCCCAGTCAAGTTCTTCTGTCATTTCTTATTCGTTTTGATGAAGTAAATGAGTTCTCTCAAATCTTACGCAAATATAACGTTTTTGAGTTAATCGGCTGCCCATATTGCACATTTATCGGAAAGCTGTGCAAAGGATTATTATGCCTTTGATTTTTCTGGTGCCATTCAGAAAACTTTTCGGTGTAATGTTTTGTTATATGAAAACAAATCGTTAACTTTGCAATACCACATATCATCCTGCGAAGATGGAAATCAAGCCACGATTTGAAGTAATGTATCTTGAGGAGGCATATAGTTTCCTCCAATCCCTGCCTGTCAAGGTTCGCGCCAAAATTCAGTACAATATTATGGTCGCACAGCACGAGAATGACCCGGAATTGTTTAAAAAACTGAACGATGAGATTTGGGAGTTTCGTACGCGCTTCAATGGAATGGCCTATCGCATGTTCGCCTTTTGGGACAAGGACATACGTGCGATGGTGGTGGCTACGCATGGACTCGTCAAGAAAACACAGAAGACACCGTCTAATGAGATCCGCAAAGCAGAAGCGATAATGAAATCCTATTATGAACAACGAAAATAAGCACTATATGGAAAAGATGAAGATTTATAATCAAGCGGAAATGCTTGACCGCACCCTCGGCCCTAAAGGAACTCCGGAGAGGGATGAATACGAAGCGAAAGTCGACGACTATATGGTTGGTCTTGCAATCCGAAGGGCTCGTGAATCCAGAAATCTCACCCAGGAGCAGCTCGGAGAGCGTATTGGCGTACAAAGGGCAAGGATTTGCAGCATCGAGCGCGGAGCAAACCTCCGGCTGTCAACTATCCGTAGAATATTCTCGGCTCTCGAAATGGAAGTGAAACTTGACATCGCCAATTTGCAGTCGATACCTCTCTGCTAATTGTCGAACCTGTTCAATATAAACAACAAAATCGCCCCCGTTTCCGGAGGCGATTTTGTTGTTTATGGGTGTATCTTTGTGGTTTACATCATGCCGCCCATGCCACCCATGCCGCCGGCGGGCATTGCGGGTGCGGGATTCTCTTCCTTGATGTCGGCGATGACGCATTCGGTGGTGAGGAACATGCCGGCGATGCTGGCTGCGTTCTCAAGAGCTACACGGGTCACCTTGGCGGGGTCGATGACGCCTGCTGCAAGCAGGTTCTCGTAGCTGTCGGTGCGTGCGTTGTAGCCGAAGTCGGCTTTGCCCTCGCGTACCTTCTGTACTACTACGGCACCTTCCACGCCGGCGTTGCGGGCAATCTGGCGCAGGGGCTCCTCGATGGCACGCTGCACGATGGCGATACCTGTCTGCTCGTCGTCGTTGTCGCCTTTGAGGTTCTCGAGGTCGGCGAGAGCGCGGATGTAGGCCACACCTCCGCCGGGCACGATGCCTTCGGCGATAGCGGCGCGTGTTGCGCTCAGAGCGTCGTCCACACGGTCCTTCTTCTCCTTCATCTCTACCTCGCTGGGTGCGCCGATGTGGAGCACGGCCACGCCGCCTGCGAGTTTGGCGAGGCGTTCCTGAAGCTTCTCGCGGTCATAGTCGCTGGTAGTGGTCTCGATCTGAGCCTTGATCTGAGCCACGCGGGCAGCGATGGCCTGCTGCGAGCCTGCGCCGTTGACGATGGTAGTGTTCTCCTTGTTGATAGTCACCTTGGCTGCGGTGCCGAGGTCCTGCATGGTGGCCGTAGCCAGCTGCATGCCTTTCTCCTCGCTGATGACGGTACCGCCGGTGAGGATGGCGATGTCTTCGAGCATTTCCTTACGACGGTCACCAAAGCCGGGAGCCTTGACGGCGCAGATCTTCAGGGAGCCGCGCAGACGGTTTACGACGAGCGTGGCGAGAGCTTCCTGGTCTACGTCTTCGGCGATGATGAGCAGCGGGCGTCCGCTTTGTGCGCTCTGTTCCAGGATGGGCAGGATGTCCTTGAGGTTGCTGACCTTCTTGTCGTAGATGAGAATGAGGGGGTTGTCCATCACGCACTCCATCTTTTCGGGGTCGGTGACGAAGTAGGGCGAGATGTAGCCGCGGTCGAACTGCATGCCCTCGACGATGTCGATTGTGGTTTCGGTACCCTTGGCTTCGTCGACGGTGATGACGCCTTCTTTCTTGACTTTCTTCATGGCCTCGGCGATGAGATGGCCGATTGTTTCGTCGTTGTTGGCCGATACGCGGGCTACATCCTCAATCTTCTTGAAGTCGTCGCCCACTTCCTCGCTCATGTTCTTGATGGATGCCACGACGGTGCTGACAGCCTTGTCGATGCCGCGCTTGAGGTCCATGGGGTTGGCTCCGGCAGTTACGTTCTTGAGGCCTACGGAGATGATGCTCTGAGCCAGGACGGTTGCGGTGGTTGTACCGTCACCTGCGTCGTCGCCGGTCTTGGAGGCTACTTCCTTGACGAGCTGAGCGCCCATGTTCTGGAAAGGATCCTCAAGCTCGACCTCCCGTGCTACGGTCACGCCGTCCTTGGTGATGTGGGGAGCGCCGAATTTCTTGTCGATGATGACGTTGCGTCCTTTGGGGCCGAGTGTTACCTTGACGGCGTTGGCCAGGGCGTCGACACCTTTCTTGAGCTCTTCGCGAGCCTTGATATTGAATTCAATCTGTTTAGCCATGATTGTAGTAGTTTTGGATTCTGATTATTTCTCGATAACTGCGAGCACTTCGTTCTGGCGCATCACGAGCACTTTCTCGCCGTTGACCTCAAGCTCGGTGCCGGCATACTTGCCGTAGAACACCTCGTCGCCTTCCTTGAGCATCATTTCCTCGTCCTTGGTGCCGTTGCCTACAGCCAGGATTGTGCCTTTGAGGGGTTTCTCCTTGGCGCTGTCGGGAATTATGATGCCGTTGATGGTGGTTTCCTCTGCTTCGGTCGGGCGGATGATGACGCGATCGGCCAGTGGTTTCAGTTTCATAGTAATAATATATGTGTTGTGTTAGTTTTGTGTTGTCTTTCGGTAGTCATTAATGCATATTCCGTGCCAAAACGGATTTTGCCGTCGGAGGCTGACAAAATGTCGCATTCGGGCTGTCACTCTCTATAACACTCAGCAGGGCTTAAAGTTGCATCTGACCGGGATTTTGCTTATCTTTGCACATGCCCGATCTGATTACATACGATTTGATGGACTTCGGTCCCATCCGTTCGATGCTTCGCACGCACGGTACTCCGCAGGCTTTCCGGCGCGGCGAGTATTTCGTCCGGGCCGGAAATGTGGCTTGTCGCGTGGGACTGGTGACGGCAGGCGGCTTCGCATTCTCGAAGGACGACTGCCACGGCGATGTGCAGATCTTCTCGCTGGCATTCAGCAACGATATTATCAGCTCTCTGATAATGTTGCCGGATCGCCGGTCGGGTTTCGATATAACGGCCTTGTGCCGGTCGGAAGTGTTGGTGATGGAGCAATCGAAGTTTCTCGACCTGTTGTATACCGAGCTCGGCGAGCAGGCCTGGCCGCGGCTCATATATGCGATAGCCTGCGGTCTGATGGAGCGCGGTTTTTCTTACCGTTGCGACTCGGTGGAATCGCGCTATGCCAATCTGCTTGTACGCGCTCCGCAGGTGGTGTCAAATATGTCATACAAGGCCATGGCGTCCTATCTCGGCATTTCGCGCGAGCACTTTGCGCGCCTGCGGAGAAAAATGGAGAAAAAGTGAGCAGTGTGATATTTGTCACACTTATTGCGGCGTTCGCGGTGTATCTTTGTGCAGACTCTGATACATATGAACAGAACTGTCACATTTCTGCTTGCGATCATCGCCACCACATGCGGCGCCTCTGCCAAGGCTCCGGAAGATAATGTTTTCATCACGTCGGCTTACGACGAATTTGTTTTCACTGACGGGCGCGACGGGCCGGAAGTGAAGCACACCAGGCGTGTGGAATACACCGCCACGCGCCACTCTGCCACGGTGTATCCGCATATCTTCTACAATGACAAGATACGCCTTGACAAGGCATCCGGCGGCAAGATGGAGTATCGTGACGCCAATTCGCCTACGGTGTTTCACGACGGCAGCAAGGTGTGTTCGTTCAGGATGGACCTGACAGGTGCCGGAAAGAAGGGCCGGGCGGAATTCCGGCGCACCTTCACAGATGCCGCCCACTTTACCGGTGTATTCCCTGAGGAATCCTATCCCGTGCGTGAGAAGACCTTGACATTCCGCTTGCCGCCCTCGATGAACAGGGTGCAGCTCGTCGACGAACATTTTCCCGCGACCGGTATTGCACGCACCGACACGGAGAACCCCGACGGCTCGCGCACCATAGTCTATACTGTCAGCAATCTCGCGGAGGCTCCTGACGACGAGTCCGCACCCTCGGCTTTGTCGTCGAGGCCTTATATAGCTGTGCGCGGCTATTTCGAGGACACAGACGCTTTCTTCGCCTACCATCGTAATATGTTTGACGTCGACACATCGCTCTCGGGTGTGGATGGGCTGCCGGCGTCCGATGCTTCTGCCGGGCGCCTGGCCACAATTCAGCAGCTTTACGACTTTGTGCGCGACAACATCCGCTATGTGGCTTACGAAGAGGGAGACGCGGCGTTCCGCCCCGACACTCCGGCCGAAACCATGCGCAAGCGCTACGGCGACTGCAAGAGCATGTCGCTGCTGCTCGCAACGCTTCTCAACCGTGCAGGCATACAGGCTTACTTCGCCGTCACCGGCACCCGCAAGATACCCTGGCGCATAGCCGAATATCCTTCGCTCGCCGCAGCCAACCATGCCATATGCGTGGTGCCCGAAGGTGATGGATATCTGTTTCTCGACCCTACGCAGCCGCAGATTTCCGCTTCGCATATTCCCGGATGGCTGCGTGGTAAAGACGCCATGGCGCTGACGGGCGACTGCTACCGCATGATAGATATTCCGGCAGAATCGCCATGCGCGTCTGAGGATATTATCACCTATGACTATGTGCTCTGCAACGACGGACTTGCGGGACGCATCGGGCGCCGTGCCACGGAGGATGTCGCTTCGGATATTGTAGCGGAATGCAACGGCATCGGCGGCAGACATCTCAGTTCCGTACTGGCTCTCGCTCTCGCGCCTGCACAAGGCGTGACGTTGGCAGCTGATAGTCTGGCATATGATAAATCCAAGCCGGGATGTGTGACGATGTCTGTGCCGGTCGTCAACGGGCAGGCTGTGACGGAGTACGATGGAAAGGTGTACATCGGGCTCAACGCTCAGTGCAGCCCGTACGATGCACGTTTAGACCTCTCGAACCGGCGCGAAGACCTGCATCAGCCTCTTGTGGCTGTCATAAGGCGTGTGTCCCGTGTGCAGATTCCTTCGGACAGTAAGGTGACCTTGCCCGACGATTATAGCGCCGATTACCCGTGGGGCACTTTGTCATGCCGCTTCGAGGAAGCTCCCGGCATGGTGTCGATGACTAAGACCATGGAGCTGAAAGGATGCGATGTGCCGCTTCCCGAACTGAAGGCTCGCAATGAGGCCATAGCCCGCTGGAATGAAGCCTGCAACCAACAAATCGAGATACAACTATGAAAAAACTGTTTGTGATGCTGCTCGCCGTCACTATGACGGCTATAGCTGCCTCGGCCGACGAAGCCTCCCGCTATCGTGCGTTCGCCGACACACTCCGCGCCGAGGTGTTATCTACAGAGCTCCCTGCTTTCCGGGTGAAAGAGATTCCGCAGAAATACAGCAAGGAATCGGCCGTGATAAAGGCCATTTATCAGAGTGTGGAAGCCCGCAAACGCACCGGCGTCGGGGTTGGAGTCGGAATCCTCGGGTTGCCGAGTGTCACGCGCCGTGCCCGTGTGGAATTCGGCCGGCTGACGCGTATGCTGCTGCATATAAACGACAAGGCGGCATTGGACAAGTATTCGGAATTTGATTTTGACCTGAACAGCAAAAAGAGCTTCTATCGCGGCTACGAAAAGAAGCGTTTCGTCATGGGCGTGCGTCTGATAAAGCCCGACGGCAGCATCGTTGACGTAGATACATCCGACTTTGTGGAGGTGAATGAGGGGAAGGACGGCAAGCAGAAGAGCCGCAAGCTGGCGATACCCGGTCTGGAGATAGGAGACGACATAGACATTTTCTTCTACGCGGAAACGAAATTGCAGAACGCGCATCCCGATCCTATCACATTCAGCCTGAAGGATGAGGAACCGATACTGAACTATCAGATACATTGCGTGATAGACGACAACCTTACGACGCAATACCGTTGCATGAACGGAGCGCCGGACTTTAAAGTGAGCCGCGATGAGGATAAAAATTATGTTCTCGACCTTGAGCTTAACGACATCACTTCCCACGAGCCCAGGCTGTGGTACAGCTCCGGCCGGCAGTCGCCTTACATCCGGATGTACGTGTTCAATCGCCGCAACAAGGAGGCTTTCACTCCGCTGAGCGCCCGAAAGGACGGCCTGCAGGGCAATCCGGATGTAAACACCATTATTGAAGACCGCTGGACTGAGGATGACTGGTGGGCGAAGAAGGTTCCCAATTACGCATACTCCGGCAACTCCGGCGGCTTCAAGGGCTCGCGGAAATTCTACGGAGCGCTTAAGCAGAAGGTGAAGGACGGTACGCTGAGCCAAAGGCAGGCTGCCGACTATCTGTATAATTATCTTGCATACGGCGGCTTCGGCAAACGGAATCTCATGCGTGACGGATATTTTGCGCGTCTGTTCTGTTTCTTTCTGGATTATTTAGGAATCAGCACCGAGGTCGGCATCGTAGCGGATTCCGGCACGGAACCCCTCGACAAGATGCTGAATCTTGACGAGTGTACTTATATCGTGCGTCTTGCCGATGACACCACGCGGTATTATATTTCTCCGCAGCTTGACATTCCCATACTTGCGCCCGGCGAGATAGGGCGGCAGTTCCAGGGCCGTCCGGCAGCTATGTGGCGTCCCAAGAAGGAGCGCCGGCAGGCTCCGGCTCCGATGTTCACGCTTCCTATGGGCGATCTTGCCGCCAACCGGAATGTGGCAACACTTGATGTCGCGCTCGACGGCTCGGTGCTCGATGTCAGGCGCACCGAGCGCTTCAGCGGCGCCACTAAGCCATATGCCTGGCGCGTGGTGGCGCTGGCCGATGTTGACGAGGGCTACAGTGCGTGGCTCAACCGCTATGGCTTCAGTCCGGTGCTTGACGAAAACAAGAAAGAGCTGGCCGACCGTCTGGCGCACAACGAGGACGAGCGCAAGACGCAGATCGACGATTTCAAGGAGGAGGCAAAAAACTATCATGACGCCGCGCCGTCGGAATTCGTGTCCGCACGCGTGCTTGACCTTGGCATTGACCCGGAGCAGCCCATACTGAGCTACGAGCTGGAGTACAAACTCGACAACTGCGTGAAGCGCGCCGGTCGCAATATTGTGGTCGATCTGGGGCGTCTGCTCAACAGTCAGACAACCATCTTGCCGTCGGACCGCGAGCGCGACGTCGACGCCTGGATGGGATTGCCTCGTGAGTATGTCACGGAGATAAATCTCGATATTCCTGACGGATACCGCGTTGATGCACGCAGCCTCAAGGCTCTCGGGTGCTCGGTGGAGAACGCCTGCGGGCAATTCGTCGCTACCGCCCGCGAGGCCGACGGCAAACTGATTGCCGAGGTGCGCATTCAGTATCGCAAGCCGTTCGTGTCGGTGGCGGAATGGCCCGGGATGCTCAAGGTTGTCGAGGCTGCCGTCCGCTGGAACAGCAGTACTGTTGTTCTTGAGAAGCGATAGACTATAAGCTGCGTATTATCAACTCGTTGGCATCGTCGACGGTCGATGCGTCAAGACTCGCGAGATATATCCTCGTGGTAGTTTCGGAATCGTGGCCCATACCTTCGCTGATGATGCTAAGCGGAATTCCTTTCGCTTTTGCCGCAGAGGCCCAGCTGTGTCTGGCGCAATACATGGTAAGCGGAATAGTGGCGCCTGCTATGGCTCCCACTTTTTTAAGGTGGTAGTTTATGGTGTAGGCGGCATTGCGGTAGGCCACGCGCTCGTTGATGCCCGTGCGTGTTATGATGGGCAGCAGATAGGGCGATGCGTTTGCCGGGTATTTGTCGAGAATCTCCTGCATGTCGGCGGTCCACAGTATCGATAGCTTCTGCCCGGTCTTGCGCCGGCGGTAGGTTATGTGTCCCGCCCGCATGTCTGATTTGCGCAGGAAAGCCATGTCGACGAAGCTCATGCCTCTGAGAAAAAAGCTCATCATGAACATGTCGCGGGCATAGTCGGAATGTGGTTCTGCAGAGAGATCGAGAGATTTGATTTTGCTTATGGTCGACAGCGGGACAGCCCGTTTTACGGTCTTTTCCACGCCGGTGTAGACATGGCGGAAGGGCTTGCGGTTGTCAATGATTTCTTCTTCCACTGCCCGGTTGTAGACGGCGCGCAGTATGCGCATGTAGAAGGACGTGGTGTTGGGGGTGTTGCCACGGCGTTTCAGGTAAGCCTCGTACGCTTCCACGGTCTCTGTTGTCAGCGCGTCAAGCATGATGTCGTTCCCGTCGCGGAAACGGCGGAAGCTGTTGAGTGTTGACCGGTAGGTTTCTGCCGTGCGCAATCTGTTTCTGCTTTTCAGTGAGACAATGGATGCCTGAAGGTAGCTGAACAGGGTATAATCTCTCCGATACCGTTCGAATTCGTTGGCAACGTCATCGACTGTGTACGGGCTTGCGTCGCCTTCGAGGCGTCCGATTATTCTTTTGAGGCGCTCCGTGTCATGACGGATGTCTTTTTCTATCGAGAGCAGTACGGTGCGGCGGTCGGAATACGGGGAACATGCGATGGCTGATCTGTCGCTGTTCCATTCGCGCGGGAAAACATTATATCCGGTAGGTATGATACGGATTTTTCTTTCATGGACGATACGGTAGTAGATTGAGCCTGCTGTTCCGGATGCGGCAGACGGTTTTAGTTTCACATAGATTGATGTCATGTAACTGAAAGTTGAAGCATATGTGGTGAATATATGGAGATTGTGCGGCGGTGGCCGTAGGTGGAGGGATTGCTTTCTGACAATACAAAAAGACACCGCGTCATCTCCGACGCAGTGTCTTTTTGTGACTCGCACAGGATTCAAACCTGTAACCTTCTGATCCGTAGTCAGATGCTCTATTCAGTTGAGCTAGCGAGCCATGCGCTCTATCGCATTTGCGACTGCAAAGTTACGCAAAAGTTTTAAATCTCCAAAATTTGCGGCAACTTTTTTCACACTTTTTTGTTGCATGTATATTCTCGGTTTTTATTACTTTTGCAAAGGAAATTACACTTTACCCCGCAACTGAATGAAATACGGACACTTCGATGACGCAGAGCGCGAGTATGTCATAACCGACCCGCGCACTCCCTGGCCCTGGATAAACTATCTCGGCAATAAAGATTTTTTCTCGCTCATAAGCAATACCGCCGGTGGATACAGCTTCTACCGTGATGCAAAATTCAGAAGAATCACGCGCTACCGCTACAACGGCGTGCCTATGGATGCCGGCGGCCGATACTTCTATATAAAGGACGGCGATACGGTCTGGAATCCCGGATGGAAGCCCACAAAGACGGCCCTCGACGCCTACGAGTGCCGCCACGGCATGAACTACACCATTATCACCGGCGAGAAGAACGGCCTGGAGGCCCGCGCTCTGTTCTTCGTACCCCTTGGTGAACACGCCGAGGTGACGAAGCTTACGCTTACCAACAAGACTGACGCGCCCAAGACGTTCAAGCTGTTCTCATTCATGGAGTGGTGCCTCTGGAACGCCGCCACCGATATGGAGAACTTCCAGCGCAATTTCTCCACCGGCGAGGTGGAGGTGGACGGCTCGGCCATTTATCACAAGACGGAATACAAGGAGCGCCGCAACCACTATGCGTTCTATTGGGTTAATGCTCCGGTGCAGGGCTTCGACACCGACCGCGAGACGTTCCTCGGACTGTACAACGGCTTCGACGAGCCGCAGGTCGTGCTCGACGGCAAGCCCCGCAACTCGGTGGCCCACGGCTGGTCGCCCATCGCCTCGCACTATCTGGAGATAACCTTGCAGCCCGGCGAGAGCCGCGACCTCGTCTTCGTCCTCGGCTACGTGGAGAACCCTCAGGACGAGAAGTGGGAGAGCAAGGGAGTCATCAACAAGAAACGCGCCAAAGGGATAATGGAGCGTTACGACACACCCGAGAAAGTGGACCGTGCCTTTGACGCCCTGCGCGGCTACTGGGATGACCTTCTCGACCGCTTCTCCGTCAGCTCCGGCGACGAGCGTCTCGACCGCATGGTCAACATCTGGAACCAGTACCAGTGCATGATTACGTTCTGCTTCTCGCGCTCCGCCAGCTTCTTCGAGAGTGGCATAGGCCGCGGCATGGGCTTCCGCGACAGCAATCAGGACCTGGTGGGATTCGTCCACCAGATTCCCGCCCGCGCCCGCGAGCGCATCATCGACATCGCCTCCACGCAGTTCCCCGACGGCGGCTGCTACCACCAGTACCAGCCTCTGACGAAGCGCGGCAACAACGACATAGGCGGCGGCTTCAACGACGACCCTATGTGGCTCATATTCGGCACGCTCGCCTACATTAAGGAGACCGGCGATTTCTCGATTCTCGACGAGCCGGTGCCGTTCGACAATCAGCCCGGCTCGGAGGTCAGCCTTATGGAGCATCTGCGCGTGAGCTTCGACCATGTCATAAAGAATCTCGGCCCTCACGGGCTGCCCCTCATAGGCCGCGCCGACTGGAACGACTGCCTTAACCTCAACTGCTTCTCCAACGACCCCAACGAGAGTTTCCAGACCACGGAGAACAAGACGGAGGGCAGCAAGGCTGAATCGCTGATGATTGCCGGCCAGTTCGTTATTTACGGCCGCGACTACGCCGCCCTGTGCCGTCGTCTTGGCATGACAGAGGAGGCGGAGCGTGCCGAGCGCCATGTCACCGACATGGTGGAGGCTGTGAAGAAACACGGCTGGGATGGCGACTGGTTCCTGCGCGCTTACGATTTCTACGGTCGTCCCGTGGGCTCGCACACCAACAAGGAAGGCCAGATATTCATCGAGAGCCAGGGCTGGTGCACGATGGCCGGCATCGGTCTTGCCGACGGCCTCGTGGAGAAGGCGCTCGACAGCGTGAAGGAGCGTCTGGACTGCGAGCACGGCATCGTGCTCAACAATCCGGCATTCACCGAGTACGTGATGGAGTATGGCGAAATATCCACCTATCCCGCAGGCTACAAGGAGAATGCAGGTATATTCGCCCACAACAACCCCTGGGTGATTATCGGCGAGACCGTACTCGGCCGCGGCGACCGCGCCTGGGAGTACTACCGCAAGATATGTCCCGCTTATCTCGAGGACCGCAGCGAGCTCCACAAGGTTGAGCCGTACGTCTACTGCCAGATGACGGCCGGCAAGGACGCCGCCCGTCCCGGCGAGGCCAAGAACTCGTGGCTCACCGGCACTGCCGCCTGGAACTGGTACGCCATCACGCAGTTCATCTTCGGCATACGTCCCGATTTCGACGGCCTGCTGATTGACCCCTGCGTTCCGGCCGACTGGACCGGCTTCGAGGTACGCCGCAAGTTCCGCGACGCCGATTACACCATTCGCATTGAGAATCCCGACCACGTCAGCAAGGGCGTGCGCGGCATCACCCTCAACGGCAAGCGCATCGAGGGCAATCTTGTGCCCGCGCAGCCGGCCGGCACCCGCAACGGGGTGGTCGTGACCCTGGGCTGATAAGACAGCAATAAACTACGCGTCCCTGCCGGCTGTGATGCCTTGCAGGGACGCGTTCTGTTAATCTGTCAGTAATGTCAGGCGCCGAGATATGCCTTGAGCAGACGGCTTTTCTGCCCTTTGAGGCGGCGGATGGCCTTCTCTTTTATCTGGCGCACACGTTCGCGCGTCAGGTCGAATTTGGCTCCGATTTCCTCAAGTGTCATCTCCTGGCAGCCTATGCCGAAGAACATTTTCAGGATTTCGCGCTCGCGCTCGTGGAGCTGCTTGAGAGCGCGGTCCACTTCGTTGCTGAGCGATTCGCGGTTGAGGCCGGCGTCGGCCATGGGCGAATCGTCGTTTGTCAGCACGTCAAGCAGGCTGTTGTCTTCACCCTCTACGAAGGGGGCGTCCACAGAGATGTGGCGTCCGCTCACCTTCAGCGTGTCGGCAATCTTGTCTACCGGGACATCGAGGGTTTCGGCGAGCTCCTCGGGTGAGGGGCGCCGTTCGTTTTCCTGCTCGAATTTCGAGAGTGCCTTGCTGATCTTGTTGAGGGAGCCCACCTGGTTGAGTGGCAGCCTGACTATGCGGCTTTGCTCGGCGAGGGCCTGAAGAATGCTCTGGCGAATCCACCATACAGCATAGGAGATGAATTTGAAACCGCGGGTCTCGTCGAATTTGCGTGCGGCCTTGATGAGGCCGAGGTTGCCTTCGTTTATCAGGTCGGGAAGCGACAGACCCTGGTTCTGGTACTGCTTCGCCACCGATACCACGAAGCGCAGATTTGCGCGTGTGAGTTTTTCGAGAGCCGCCTGGTCGCCGTTGCGGATGCGCTGGGCGAGTTCAACTTCCTCCTCTACCGATATAAGCTCCTCGCGGCCTATCTCTTGCAGATATTTGTCGAGCGAGGCGCTTTCGCGGTTGGTGATGGATTTCGTGATTTTGAGCTGTCTCATGTTTCTATTCTGTCAGTTGCGGTCTTATGCAAAAACGTGCAAAGTTAATAAAAATTTTCTTAAAATGCAAGGCTAAAATGTCGGAAACCGGCCCATGCATAGCCTAAGAATATGATTTATAACGCTGTTGCCCGCGATAATATTATTATAATTGCAAATTTTAGAGTTTTTTAGAGAGTGCGAAAATGACTTCTCACGCCTGCTGCTGGGCGTCGAGGCCTTCCCGCACGAGCCGCGCTTTCGCGGGGCCTATGATGGCCGCAATCTCCTCCTCGCTCGCTTCCCGCACGCGTTTTGCGCTCTTGAAGTGGCGCAGCAGGGCGGTGCTTGTCGCTTCGCCTATACCCTTAATTGCGGCCAGCTCGCTGCTGATCTGGCTGTGGCTGCGGCGGTTGCGGTGGTGGGTGATGCCGAAGCGGTGTGCCTCGTCGCGCAGCGCCTGCACTATGCGCAGCGACTCGCTGTTCTTGTCGATGTACAGCGGCACGCTGTCTCCCGGAAAATATATCTCCTCCAGGCGTTTGGCTATGCCCACTACCGCGATTGTGCCCCTGAGGCCTATGTCCTCCAGCGCCTCCACGGCCGAGCTTAGCTGTCCCTTGCCGCCGTCCACCACTATGAGCTGAGGCAGAGGCTCGCCCTCGGCCATCATGCGCGAGTAGCGGCGGGTGATGACCTCGCGCATCGACGCGAAGTCGTCCGGGCCGGTCACGGTGCGTATGTTGAAGTGGCGGTAGTCGCGCTTGCTCGGCTTGGCGTTGCGGAATACCACGCACGACGCCACCGGGTCGGACCCCTGTATGTTGGAGTTGTCGAAGCATTCTATGTGGCGCGGCAGCTCCGTGAGGCGGAAGTCGGCTTTCATCCGTTCCAGGGTGCGTTCCAGGCGTTCCTCGGGGTTGCGTTTCTCCATGTGCTTGAGGTCGTCGATGCGGTTCTGCCGTGCGTTGCGCACGCTCACTTCAAGCAGCTTGGCCTTGTCGCCGCGCCGCGGGATGCTGAAGGTGACGTCGGGCATCTCCACTTCCGGCGCGAACGGCACGACGACCTCGTCGTACGTGGCGCCGAACGTGCGCTTTATCTCGTCCATCGCGTAGGCCAGCAGCTGCGCCGCGCTCTCGTCGAGGCTGCGGCGGTAGCGCAGCGTTACGCTGCGCACCACGGCGCCGCGGCGCACGTGCATGTAGTTGATGTATACATCGCGGTCGGCCGAGCCGTCGTCGTCCACACCGAAGACGTCGATGTCGGCGATGGTCTGGCTGACGATGACGCTCTTGGAGCGATAGTTCTGCAGGAGCTGGTATTTCATCTTCAGCTCCTGGGCTTCCTCGAAGCGCAGCTCGCCGGCCAGGCGGTTCATCTCCGCCATGAGGTATTCGGCGAGCTCTGCGGTGTTGCCGCGCAGTATCTGCTTGATGTTGCGGATGTATTCGGCGTACGTCTCCGGCGAGATGGCGCCCGTGCAGCAGCCCTTGCACCGCTTGATGTGGTATTGCAGGCAGAGGTGACCCTTTCCGCGGGCGAGGTATTCCTCGGTGATGGGCAGGCGGCATGTGCGCACCGGATACAGCTCGCGGATCAGCTCTATCACGGTGTGCGCCACCCCGGTGTTGGCATATGGCCCGAAATACTTGGAGCCGTCGCGTATGAGCTGGCGCGTCAGGAACACGCGCGGATACAGTTCATTGGTTACGACAATCCAGGGATACGACTTGTCGTCTTTGAGCAGCACGTTGTAGCGCGGTTTGTACTCCTTTATCATGGAGTTCTCCAGGTCCAGGGCGTCCTGCTCAGTCGGCACCACTATGTAGCTCATGTCGGCTATGGCGCGGACAAGCAGATTGGTGCGGTTGCAGTCGTGTGTGCGGTTGAAGTAGCTCGACACGCGCCGCTTCAGATTCTTCGCCTTGCCCACGTATATCACCGTTCCCTGCGCGTCGTAGTAGGTGTAGACGCCGGGCGTGTCGGGCAGGATGGAGATTTTCTCCATCAGCTCCGGCGATTTTTTGTGTAGCGGCATGGGTAAGAATTTGGTTGAAACAGAGAGAACAGAAAGCCGGACAGTGTCGGCCCTGTTCCCTCTGTTTTTTAATGATTTTTAGGACTTTCAGCGTATCACGCTATCGGCCCGAAGATGTCGTTGATTTTCAGCCATTCGTTCTCGGGACCGCACAGCAGGCGCGCGCCGGCGTAGGCCATTCCGAGGGTGTAGATGGTGGTGGCTGCATAGTCGCCGCTGGGCGTCTGCGTCATCACCAGCGCCACGTTGGGGCGTGTGGCGTTGCCCAGCATCAGCGGCAGCAGCAGCGAGATGGCCTTTGCCTTGGGATAGTAGATGGGTATCGCGCGACGGTAGTTCCAGCGCAGCAGGCCCTTGGCGTCGTCTATGGCGCTCTCTATCTGAGTGCGGATGCGGGTGAGCACCAGCGGGTCCGACTTGATGGCTTCGGCCAGTTCCTCGTAGTATTCGCGGGTGCGCGGACGCTCGTAGTTGAAGTTCTGCGGGCCGAAGTAGCGCAGGAAGTCGATGGGCAGGCGGTTGCAGTGGTCGATGTAGTGGTCGAGGTTGGGCACTGCTATGTCGCGGCGCACGTCGAAGGTCAGCTCCGCGGTGCTGTTGTAGTAGTGCGCGGGCTCGGGCAGTCGCGCTCCGAATTTGCCCGTCATGTCGAACTGGCCCATGGCCCTGCTGCCTACGAAGGCCATGAACGTCCAGGGGCGGGCGTCGGTCTGGCGCTCGTTCTGCTTGAACAGGGCGTAGATGGGCTCGTTGTAGGCGTCGCACAGGCCCGTGTTGAAGGTGGCGAACTCGCCCTCCACCATGATTTTGGGCTCGTAGCGCGGGTCGTCTACGCCTACGCTGTCTTCGTATTGCAGACGCTCGAACGTTATGGTGAGGAAGTTCTTCAGCAGAGGATTGGTGCCGGGGTCGTGGCGGCCGTAGTACCAGCGTTCGTGGCGTGCGGTCTGTGCCAGGTGGCGCAGAGCTATGTCCAGGCCGCTGCGGCCGGCGGGCGCGGGGAAGAAGGCGAAGTCCAGGAGCTTGTCCAGGGCTGTGCGCGGTCTGTCGGGGTCGAGGCGGCGCACACGGGCCGGAGCCTCGTCGTGTGTCTCGGTGCCGTATTGCGGTTCCCTGCGCGGCATCGACACGGGCAGGTCGTGCAGCCGGTCGTTGTCGGGCAGGCGCATGAATTTCTTGTTGGGGTGCTCTTCGTCGCCGCGGTCTTCTATCTCAAGGGTGGGGCCGTACAGGGCGCGCAGCAGCTCCATGAGTTTGAAGAATCCCATGGCGTGGAAGTCGAAGCCGCGGGCTTTCAGTGCCGGCGTGATTTTCACGAGCTCATACCAGCCGTCGGGCGCGGGCAGCGTCGACGTGATGATGAACTCGAAGCGGCGGCGCAGGTCTATGATGTCCAGATCCTGCTTCTCCACGTTGTAGCGTTCCGGCCGCATGGCCCGCGGGGGCTGGGGTTCGCCGTAGGGGTGCAGCGACGGCAGGCAGATGTAGTGGTGCGGCGAGTGGGCTTCGTCGTAAGTGGCGTTGGCTACGTCGTCCGGGAAGATGTCGTTCAGCAGTTGCTTGACACCTCGGCCGCCGTACTCCCGTGTGTCGAAACCTTCGGCGCGCAGGGCTTCGCCGAGTGTAGCCAATGCGTAATAGCTGCCCGTGGCGGGTGCCAGTCGGCGCTCAAGGATTTCGGTGACGGCTTTGCGTGCCTGCTCCGTCTCCTCGTCGGTGAGTGGACGCAACTCTACGGCAAATAGCGTGCGCACGGCTTCAAAAATGCGGTCGCCCAGCTGGAACTGAGGCTCGAAGCGGGTCTGAGGATTGATTTCGCGGAACGCGTCGCGGAGTTGCTCGGCATTCACGGCTTCGCGTCCTTCGGCATTCAGCCGGTTGTTGACGTCTTCGAGAATCGGGTCAAATTCTTTAAAATTCGCTTTCAGTGCGGGAGCTGCGGAATAGCTCTCCTTCAGAATTTCTACAATGCTTTTCATTTAAATAATAAAAGCTTTAATTGTTTTTTTTTGTTTTGGTATGAATTTTTCAGCGCAAATTTACAATAAACTATTAACAATATATAGCTAAAAAATGATAAATTTTTGATGGCTGACTTTTAGGACTGACTCTAATTCCGATTTCTTGAGTCATGGCGTTTGTCCAATGCGGTTTCAAATAACCCTACAAAACCATTTGGCAGAGCACTAAATGATTGCCCGCGCCGCATGGTAGGTTGCACCGTCCCCTCTTACCTATCCCCTATACACTGATAAGCAAGTCCTCGAAGAGGACGTGTCTGTGGTTAACCCCATGATAAGCAGCGCTTTGTGCTGCGTTCATGGGGCGGAGAGACCCCTAAACACGGCAAGCTCGGAGAGCTTGCGTCCGTGCGGCCGCTGAGGCCTTTTCATTCCTAACAAAACGAAAGGGATATTAAAATAACAGTATGATAAACAAACAGCTTCTAAAAATATGTTTTGACTGCGAAAAGGAACTGGTCGATGAAGATGCGCTTGAATGCGGCGATATTGTTTTGCTCGTAGAACATCAGCATCGCTTTCTTATAATCGATGGAATCTACCGTTCGGAACGAAATCGGACAATAGCCGTTTGCGATGAGGATGCCGTTGCTGACTATCCTTGCCGTGCGCTTGTTCCCATCGGTAAATGCCTGAATATAACTGAGCAGGACAAGCGCGAGAAGTGCTTTCTCGAAGATATTGCTTTTGCTGTTGATGAGTCTGACTGAATCCTCGAGGGCCTCGCGTATTTGGAATTCATTGTCGAGAGGTGTATAATTTGTTCCTGTGATACCAACACGACGATGACGGATATTCCTTTCAACGCCCAACTCCTTTGTGAGCAGTGCATGAATTTCCTCTATGCGTCCTACGGTCAATTCTTTCAGATAGTCGGGAACATCAAGAATGAAGTCGAGAGCGTCCTTATGGTTGAGGAGCATTACGGCTTCTTCTTTCGTCTTACCGCTTGCGGTCTGTTTATCTTTCAGCAGTCTCTCGGTTTCCAGCAATGAGTATGTATTGCCCTCAATCTGTGAGGATTTCCATGACAGGTCAATTCCAAGGCGTTCCATTTCTTTGCGGTATTCCGTAGCGGACATTTCGGAAAGGTGCTGACGAAATAGTTCCTGCGCTTCCGCAAGCACGTCCAGCTCCTCATTGGTAAACAGGTCCACCTTTGGAAGTATCTCATTGATAAGCTTGAAATTGAACGATTCCTGGACTTTACGCTCGTCTATGTCTTTGTCGAAGTATGTATCGAGATCGAGCTCCATTGTCACATGAGCTTGAGGAGTCAGTCTATACCTTGTGGCAGGTCCACGGCCCGAAATTTCAATGTATCCTTTGGAAACGTTATTGGCTATTAGTCGTTTTAGTGATGCCGGACTTGGTGCGTTTGTCAGTGCCGAACTGATTTCAGCTCGTGAAGCCTCCGGATTGTAGTGGAGGAATTGTAATATTTCAATTTCTTGAGTCATGGCTGTTTGTCTATCGGCTCAAAAATACTAATTATTTTTGAATTATCGGCTCAATTTGAGCCGATATAAGTCGATTTTTATGGCTTTTTGAGCCGATGCAGCCGTGCGGGCTGCTCACTGAGGCAAGAAGCAGCGATAAAAAATGATAAAATTTTCGCCGCGCAGCCATTCCTTTATTCGCTTTTTACCTATATTTGTAGAAAATATTTCCGCGATGGACACGACAAACGACAAGAAACTTTTCCTGCTGGACGCTTATGCGCTGATATACAGAGCCTACTATGCGATGATACGCTCGCCGAGATTTACGTCGGGCGGTCTGAATACATCGGCCATTTTCGGCTTCTGCAACACTCTCGACGAGATACTCCGCAAGGAGGAGCCGGACTACATCGCCGTATGTTTCGACCCCAAAGGGCAGACTTTCCGCCACGAGGCATATCCCGAATACAAGGCTCAGCGCGAGAAGCAGCCCGAGGACATCACCGCGTCCATTCCCTACATCAAGCAGATACTCGAAGCCTACCGCATCCCCGTGATAGAAATTGACGGCTTCGAGGCCGACGACGTGATTGGCACCATCAGCCGGCGCGCCCAGGCCGAGGGCTACATGACGTACATGATGACGCCCGACAAGGACTACGGCCAGCTCGTCACTGACCGCGTCGTTCAGTACCGCCCCTCGCTCGGCGGCAAGGGCTTTGAGCTCCGGGGCACGAAAGAGGTTTGCGAACGCTACGGCATAGACAGCCCCGCAAGGGTAGTGGACCTTCTCGCTCTCGAAGGCGACGCCAGCGACAATGTGCCCGGATGCCCCGGCGTGGGAGAGAAGACGGCCGTGAAGCTTGTCGGTCAGTTCGGCTCCGTGGAGGAGATTATTGCCCATGCCCCGGAAATCAAGGGCGCTCTCGGCCGTAAGATAGCCGACAATGCGGAAAAAATTCTTTTCTCGAAATTTCTTGTCACCATCAATACCGAGGTGCCGCTGGGCGATTTCAGCATCGAGTCGCTGCGCCGTCAGCCGGTCGACACCGAGGCTTTGCGCCGCGTCTACAGGCAGCTGGAATTCCGCACGTTCTTGAACCGTCTCGGCGACGACGCCGCGCAGCCCGTGCCGGCTCCTCAGCCGGCCGTTCCTGCCGACGGCGCGCAGCTCTCGCTCTTCGACGAACCTGCCGAGGCCGTGCCGGAGGCGCCCGCGGAGGCTACGCTGGACAGTATTGATGCCACGCTCATAGAGAGCGTGGACGATGCTCGCGCTTTTGTAGCCGATGCCGCCGCAGCCGACAGTGCCGTGGCATTCAACGCCATAGGCGACGGAGCCATGACGGCGCGTCTGCTCGGCATTGCCGTGGCCCGTGCCGACGGCCGTTCGGCCTATATCGCCATTCCCGACTTCCCCGACGACCGCGCAGCCATGATGGCCGCCGTGGCTCCGCTGTTTGCAGGTAGCCATACCGTGTCGGCCCACGATGTCAAGCAGGCCATGATTCTGCTCCGCCGCGAGGGTGTGGAGTGGACTGCCCCCTGGTTCAGCACCTCGGTAGGACGCTATCTGCTCAATCCCGAGATGAGCAACGACCTTGCCGATACGGTCTTCCGCTATCTGCATTTTCGCTTGTCCGATTACTCGCTCACGTCGCCGGAGCGACGCCGTCTGCGCTTCGAGCAGCCGGAGGAGGCCTGTGCTCCTTTGTGCGAGCGTGCCGTGGCCGTGCGTATGCTCACCCCTGAACTGACGCGTCTGATAGAGGCCGACGGTCTCACGCAGTTGCTGCGCGAGGTGGAGTTGCCATTCATCCCGGTTCTGGCCGGCATGGAGTGGGAAGGCGTGCGCATCGACCCGCGTGCGCTGTCTGAGATTTCCGTGCGCCTGCACGAACGCCTCAAATCGTTGGAGGCGAAGGCCTACGAGCTTGCCGGTGCCACATTCAACATAGGCTCTCCGTCACAGGTGGGCGAGGTGCTTTTCGGACGTCTGCAACTCGACCCGAAGGCAAAACGCACCAAGCGCGGAGCGTGGAGCACTACCGAGGAGGAGCTTAATAAATATACCAAGGTTCACCCCATCGTGGGCGTTATCCTGGAAGTGCGCGGACTGCGCAAACTGCTCGCCACCTATGTCGATGCGCTCCCCAAGCTCGTCGACCCCCGCACGGGCAAGATTCACACCACCTTCAATCAGACTGTTACGGCCACCGGCCGCATATCCTCCACCAACCCCAATCTCCAGAACATCCCCATACGCACCGACGAGGGACGCGAGATACGCCGCGCCTTCGTGGCCGACCCCGGCGACCTGTTGCTCTCGGCCGACTATTCGCAGATAGAACTGCGCCTTATGGCCGACCTAAGCGGCGACGCCGGGATGGTCGAGGCTTTCCGCGAGGGCAAGGACATCCACCGGGCCACGGCGGCGAAAGTGTTCGGGGTACCCATCGACGAGGTGACCGACGCCCAGCGCCGCGCGGCCAAAACGGCCAACTTCGGCATCATCTACGGCATATCCGCCTTCGGCCTCAGCGAGCGCCTCGGCATTCCGCGTGCCGACGCCAAAGCGCTTATCGAAGGCTACATGCGCACATACCCCGGCGTGCAGGCCTACATGCAGCAGGCCATAGCCCATGCCCGCGAGCAGGGCTACGTCGCCACCCTCCGCGGACGCAAACGCTATCTCCCCGAGATCAATTCGCGCAATGCCACGGTGCGCGGCTATGCCGAGCGCAACGCCATCAACGCACCCCTCCAAGGCTCCGCTGCCGATATTATTAAGGTAGCCATGATAGCCATCGATGCCGAAATCCGCCGTCGCGGTCTCCGGTCGCGCATGATACTTCAGGTTCACGACGAACTGATTTTCAACGTAAAACCCGGCGAGCTCGCCGAACTACAGGCCCTCGTAGAAGAAAAAATGCGCGCCGCCCACCACCGCCACGTACAGCTCGAAGTCTCCTCCGGCGTCGCCGCCAACTGGCTCGACGCCCACTGACCCTCCCCCCTCTCACCTATCCCCTATCAACTATAAACTTTAAAGAAGAGAGCGCGGGACGCGCGATCCTATGATTAACCACGTGTGAAGCGCAGCGGAACGCGTGGTAGAGAGTCTCCCATAGCAGAGAACCACGGAGTGGTGGGCTTGTATCTGATTAAAATTCAATCTGTTATTCCTGTCATCTCTGTTATTTTTGTATCCATAACACCCTCCTCCTCTTTTTCTCCAAGCTAAAATTTTTTTCGGCAAAAATGCAAATTTTTTCTCCCTATCCCACAGTGAGTTATCCTCGATTTTAACATTCTTTAGCTATGAAATGAACCGGGGGGTGGTTCATTTCATAGTTCCAAGGGGTATTTC
>ENA-UOJO01000799-UOJO01000799.1-human-gut-metagenome-genome-assembly--contig:-P57-NODE-799-length-45752-cov-10.001247_pt1 | contig 45752 bp, 38 predicted proteins | sample MGYA00242351_ERZ723898 | MGnify/ENA metagenome assembly ERZ723898 | reverse complement strand
CGGAACTGGGCGGAGAAGAGATCGATGTGTCTGCATATGATGAAATTTTTGTGGGATTCCCAATCTGGTGGTATGTTGCCCCGACCATTATCAATACATTTCTGGAGAAACACGATTTTTCCGGTAAAAAGATTATTTTGTTTGCAACATCCGGTGGAAGCGGATTTGGTAATACAGTAAGCGAACTTCAGCCTTCTGCACCGAATGCACAGATTGTGGAAGGAAAACTGTTGAATCGAATGAGTAAGCAGGAAATCAGCGACTGGGTGAAAACTCTGTAAAGATTGTATAGAAACAGCATAATAGTTAACAATGATAGGAAGAGGAGCGTAAGAAATTATGGCAAAGATTACACAGATGGCAGGAAGAAATGCTCTCGGTGAATTTGCACCGGAGTTTGCACATTTTAATGACGATGTTCTTTTTGGAGAGAACTGGAATAATCAGGATATTGATGTAAAAACAAGAAGTATTATCACTGTCGTAGCTCTGATGGCACAGGGCATCACAGATTCTTCTTTGAAGTTTCACTTACAGAACGCAAAGGATCATGGCGTGACACAGAAGGAGATTGCTGCGATCATCACACATGTGGCATTTTATGCAGGCTGGCCAAATGGATGGGCCGTCTTTAACCTCGCAAAAGAAGTGTGGACTGTAAATGAGGGAGACCTTCCATATGAAGATGAGGCAATGCGTGCACACGCAAAAGAGATGGTATTCCCGATCGGTACGCCGAATGATGGATTTGCACAGTATTTTTCTGGAAAAAGCTTCCTTGCACCGGTTTCAACCAGTCAGGTTGGCATTTTCAATGTGACTTTTGAACCGGGCTGCCGCAACAACTGGCACATTCACCACGCAAAAAATGGCGGTGGACAGATTCTTGTCTGTGTGGCAGGACGCGGTTACTACCAAGAAGAAGGCAAAGAGGCAATCGAGATGAAGCCTGGCGACTGCATCAACATTCCGGCAGAAGTAAAGCACTGGCATGGCGCCGCAGCTGACAGCTGGTTCAGTCATCTTGCCGTTGAGGTACCGGGCGAGGAAACCTCCAATGAGTGGTGTGAGCCGGTATCGGATGAAGAATATGAAAAATTGAAATAGGGCTACCGCAATCCCACTGGCTTTAGAGACATTAATGAAATGCATGAATAATTGCAAATTGTTAACAAAGACGTTATAATAAAGCGACAAAATATTTTTTGATTCATGCAGAAATCTGTTGATGAATGGAGGCAAACATCCGTATGGGAAAAATATATATAGCTTTATTATTTTTTATGCTGATAACGATGCTGATCTGTATAAAATATGCTCGAAAAGTAAGAAGTGATGTAGCAGCTTCTATTGTGAAATGTCTTTTTTTTGCAATTATTACGATTCTCAGCAATGGATTGTTTGCGGTTTCACGAAACATGACATTTTCTTATTTTATGCAGTCGCTTTATCTGTTTTCTTTTGACATGGTACTTATATACGTATTGCAGTATTCCCAGCAGTACACACAGGTATTTAGTGAAGTTTCACCATTTCGGATAGGATGTTTCGTGATTGCATATCTGGATGGAATCCAGCTGGTTTTAAATACGTTTTTTCATAATGTTTTTACTCTGAAAACAGTACGTTATATTGGAATTCAGATGAATCATATAGATATGAAAACTGCTTTTTATTATCTTCATTTTGTATTTGCTTTCTGTCTGGTGTTATGCATTATTGCGTCGTTTATAATAAAAATCATGCGGATTCCATGTTTTTACCGTAAGAAGTATCTTCCAATCCTTGCGGTAATGTGTGTGATCGTAGTAATTAATTTTGGATGTAGTGTATCGGAATTTCCGATTGATATGTCACTTCCGTTTTTGGTATGTGCTGCGATACTGATCTGTTATCTGACATTGTACCGTTCTCCGAGTGAGCTCATAGACAAAACACTGTCCATTGTTGTAACGGATATGAATAATGCAGTGATTTGTTTTGACATTAATAATGAATGTGTGTATGCCAATGAGCGGGCGTTGAACATATTTCGTACTGTTTCAGGCTCGGAATCTACGCTGTCAGAGTATGTGTATGGATGGATAAAAGAACATGATATCGCTGACAGGAATTCCTTTGAATGGAGTGAACAGAAAAATATTGATAATGAGACCTATTATTTTGATATTGAATACAGAAAATTATTTGATAAAAAGAACGAATACATAGGATTTTTCTTAAATCTTATTGATAACACGGAGAAGCATTCTGCATTTGAAAAGGAACGATATCTTGCAACACACGACAGCCTTACAGGGGTATATAATAAAAATTATTTTGCGGTAAAAGTGGCTGAAATATTAAAAGAGAATCCAGATGAAGAACGGTTGCTTCTTAGTTCGAACATCAAAGATTTTAAATTGATCAATAATCTTTTTGGATTGGAAAAAGGAAACGAAGTTTTGAAGATGGAAGCAGATCTGTTGAAAAAACAATGCGGGAAAGACATTGTCTATGGCAGAACCGGAGGGGACAAATTTGCGTTATGCATTCCAAAAGCAAGATTTAGCGAGCAGAAGCTTATGGATGCTATGCAGGCAATGGGGCGTGCATTTAACAACGATCTGTATCATCTTTACATCTACGTTGGTGTTTATGAAATTACAGACAGAACGGAAGAAGTTTCCGTCATGTGTGACAAAGCCAATCTTGCGATAAAGACACTCAATGAAAATTATGCCAAATCGATTGCCTATTACAGCGATACGATACTGAATAATACCATTAAAGAAAAGCAGCTTGTTGGAGACTTTGATAATGCGCTTGCGGAAAAGCAGTTCTGTATGTATCTACAGCCACAGACAACTTCCGAAGGCAAAGTGCTGGGGGCGGAGGCACTTGTCCGGTGGCAACATCCAAAACGTGGGCTGATCTTTCCGGGTGACTTTATCGAAGTCTTTGAAAAAACAGGGTTAATCTACAGGCTTGACAAGTTTATATGGGAACTTGCGGTACAGAAACTTGCCGAGTGGCAGAAAAATGGTCGGGAGGATCTGTATATATCTGTTAATATTTCTACAAAAGATTTTTACTATATGGATGTATACAAGACAATTACAAATCTTGTAGAAGAATATGAAATTATTCCTTCTACATTGAAACTGGAGATTACGGAAACAGCAATTATGACTGGAACAGCCGATGAATTTGAAAGAATTGAAAAGTTTAGAGAATACGGTTTTCAGGTTGAAATTGATGATTTTGGAAGTGGTTATTCTTCGTTCAATACATTAAAAGATATGGATGTTGATGTATTGAAAATAGATATGGGATTTTTAAGGACAACCAGACCGGAACGTGTCGAAAAAAGCATGTCTATTATTAATACAATCATAGCACTTACCCGGACGCTTGGTCTTTCGGTTGTCACAGAGGGAGTTGAAACAAAGGAGCAGGTAGACAAACTGGCACAGATGGGATGCGGAGTCTATCAGGGATATTATTTCTCCAAACCGATTCCAGTAAGTCAGTTTGAGGAAACTTATATGTAAAAATGTACTTTGAATGGGACCGGAACCGCGGAGAGACTTATGCAGCAGAAAATCCGCAAAAGGCTGATTTATATAAATGGAGATATGAGAGGTAGAAATGCGTAATTTTATTATTAAACAATTTTATAAACAGCGGAATAATTTTGAAAAATCATGTGCAGAGCGGGAGCAAAAATATTCATTACCGGATGGGGTAAAATGCAAAGAAAATATTGCATATGCAGCAGAGGGAAAAGGACATCGTCTGGATGTATACCGCCCGGAATCTATGGAGGAAAAGGTTCTTCCTATTGTCATCAATGTGCATGGAGGCGGTCTGCTTCTTGGAAACAAAGAGTTTAACAGGTGCTTTTGTGCATTGCTCTGCAAAAAAAGTTTCCTCGTATATAGTATAGAATATCAGCTGGTACCGGACTGTAAGATTTTTGATCAGTTCCGGGATGTATTTACTGCGATGGATTTTGTAAAAGAACATGCAGCAGAAGACGGGGGCGATTTATCCCACGTATACATGGTGGGCGACAGTGGTGGAGCCTGTCTGATTACTTATACGAATGCAATACAGAATAACCAAAAAATTGCCAAAGCAGCAGGTGTCCGTCCGTCAGATCTGAAAGTGAATGCGCTCGGATTGATCAGTGGCATGTTTTATACTGCAAAATTTGACAAGATTGGCATGTTTCTTCCGAAGTATCTGTACGGGAAAAATTATAAGAAGACTCCATTTGGCAAATATGTGAATCCGGAAAATCCGGAACTGATCGAGGCACTTGCCCCGGCATGGCTTGTAACAAGTCACGATGATTATTTAAGAAGCTATACGATCCATTTCGAAAAAGCATTGGAGCGTGCGGGGAAAGAACATGAGCTGGTTGATTTTCCGAAAAATAAAAAACTTACACATGCATTCAGTGTGTTTGAACCATTTCTTCCAGAAAGCAGAGCAGTGATTGATATGCTTGTAAAATATTTAAGACAGTTTTGAGTTTGTGTTTACATCGAATTGTGATATGGAAATGTGGAATGTAAAAATGCCCGTTTTTTTAACGAAATCTGTCAGGTATTGTTAAGAATACCTGGTGGATTTTTTTTTTGCACATTTTATAATAATGTTAAAAATAAGAGAAAAGGTGGGAAATATATGAGAAGGCTATACATTGATAATATCCGGTGGATGACGGTAGTTCTGGTTGTGTTGTATCATGTGATCTATATGTTTAACGGAATTGAAACGTTTGGCGTGATCGGTCCTTTTTCCGGGGTGCAGTATCAGGATACATATCAGTATCTGGTCTATCCGTGGTTCATGCTTTTGAGTGGGGCATTGGGTGGCAAAGCTACTGTGCCATTTGTAATTTTGCTTGCATTGGTTGTCTGGGGAGCTGCACAGATTTTGAACACTCCGATGATTGTGGTATATCGTTTTGGAATTTATGGATTGGGATTTTTCTTTGGATATTTTATCTTTTCGCATGATGAGATGATAGAGAGACTGGAAAAATGCTGGCTTTTATTGTTGGTATGTGCTTTGGCGCTTGCGATTGCGTTTACAGTAATCTATTGGGGAAAGCCATATGCGGAACATTCCGTTTTGGACACACCTTTGTGTAATGTATTTGCATGGATTACGGTGCTCGCAGTGTTGGCTGTTATGAAAAAATGGGGAGATTTTTCTAATGCGTTTACGGAGTGGATGGGTAAAAAATCATGGGGATTGTATTTGTTTCATTATTTGTTTATTGCAATGGCATCATATTATCTGACCATGTATGCAAAAAATCTTTCGGTTCCTATGGTATACTTATGTGTAGCAGTTGCCGGTTTTGCTGGATCATATCTGGCACATGCAATCATCAGCCATATTCCGGTGCTGCGGTGGCTGATCTGTGGAATGGGAGGAAAGAAGAAGGATGTTTGCAGATAATTTAACCGAACTTCGAAAATTACATCATATGTCGCAGGATGAATTGGCGGAGCAGATCAATGTATCCCGGCAGACGTTATCCAAATATGAGACCGGAGAGTCGTTGCCGGATATTGAAAAATGCAAAAAGCTTGCGGATGTGTTTGGTGTTACAGTGGATGATCTGATCAGCTATGATAAAGAAGAATCACTTGGGCTGGGAGTGCCACCGAAGGGAAAGCATGTATTTGGCATGGTAAAAGTTGGTGATAAGGGGCAGATTGTGATCCCTGCCAAGGCGAGAAAAATCTTTGACATCAAACCGGGAGATAATCTGCTTGTACTCGGTGATGAAGGACAGGGAATTGCAATTATGAAGGAACAGGGATTGCTTGATATGTTAAAAGCAATTCGAAATTGACGTGGCAGGAGACAAATGATACACTTGTGTAGAATGAATGTTTAGAAAACGAAAAGGAGAAAAATTATGGACAACACAAACAATAAGACCGAAGTGTTCTGCGCAAGTTGTGGAGCAAAGATGCCGGTAGGAACAAAATTCTGTGTGGCATGTGGCAAGCCGGTTGGCGCACCAGCGGCACCAAATCCGAATATGGCACAGCAGCAGGCAGTATACGCACCGCAGGCAGCTCCGATGCCGAAGACAAAGTTCGGTATTACCGTTGGATTATTTGCGGCAGCAATCTATTTTGCAGCAATATTTGGAGGATATGTTCCGGTACTTCTGCTGGGAGGATATGCTTTGATCGCAGAGAAAGATGGGTGGCTTAAGCGTGTAGCAATTAAGGCAGTTGCTATTTTAATACTGTTTTCATTTGTAGTTACAGTAATTGGGTTGATTCCGGATGTTCTTTCATGGATTGCTTCCATGGTATATCTGTTTGACGGAATGTTCAGTTATGATAAGGTAAGTCAGGTGATTGATTTGATTACAAATCTGATTGACATTTTCAGAACCTGCTTATTCTTAGTATTAGGAGTAAATGCATTAAAGATGAAAGATGTATCTATTGGATTTATTGATAATCTGATTAACAGAAATCTGTAAAATATCAGTTCCCATACTCGGATGTGAGTATGGGAACTTTTTCTTTACATCAATTGTAGAATCAATTGTAGAATCGATTATAAGATCGACATAAACCACTCTACGGTTTTCGGATCATAGGTGGTGTCTGGTAAACACCGTATCCGAGTTTTGGCATTTTGTCTGCATTAGCATAGATCGTCTGGAAGTTCTGAGGGGTGTCAAAATAGTAGGCACCAATGCTGCAACTCACCTTATGGGAATCCGACAGCAGACCGGAAATTTCTTTTTCAAATATATCAAATTTCCGAATCAGCTCCTGTTTTCTTATAGGATGATCAATCATAAACTGGTACTGCAGATGCAAAAGATCATGGTTGATTTCGGAAGTCAGCGTGACACCATGAGCAGTCAGCATGTAAGACATGCGATTGGCAAAATAATAAAAAGCAGGCTTGCGGCAGGAGACGAACTCATGAATGGAGAAAATATCTGATCGGATGCCATTACATAGTAGGCGGTAGCTTTGTACATGCTTGCCACACCAAATAAAAAACCAAGAAATGCTCCTTTGTTACTTGCTATTGTTAGAGGTATTATGTCATGCTAAAATGAAATCGTCAAGGGAGACAGAAAGGAATTGGTATGCGAAACAGTATGGAAAATAGTATGGAAAATAGTATAGAAAATAGTATAGATTATGATGCTGTTGTGTTTGATATGGACGGTGTGATTTTTGATTCCGAGCGGGCAGTCATGCAGTGCTGGAAAGAGCTTGCAAAAAAATATAATATTCCGGATATTGAACAGGCGGTGCTTTCCTGTACGGGAACAACGATGAAACGGACAAGGGAGATTATGCTGGAAACCTACGGAGCCGATTTTCCGTATGATTCTTATGCGAAAGAGTCCTCTGCCATCTACCACAGCAGATATGATGGCGGCAGACTTCCAATGAAACCGGGCGTTGTGGAGCTGCTTACCTTTTTAAAAGAAGAAGGGAAAAAAATTGCACTGGCCTCTTCTACACGGAGACAGACGGTGACAAACCAGCTTAAGGATGCCGGAATTTTGGATTTTTTTGATCAGGTGATCTGCGGAGATATGGTGGAGCGCAGCAAACCGGCACCGGATATTTTCTTAAAAGCCTGCGAAGAACTCGGGGTGAAGCCGGAGCGTGCGTATGCCATCGAGGACTCCTACAACGGAATCCGCGCGGCTCATGCGGGAAAACTGCACCCAATCATGGTGCCGGATCTGCTGCCGGAAACGGCGGAGATGCGGGAGAAAGCGGAAGTGGTGTTATCAAGTCTTTTAGAAGTGATTTCGTATTTAAAAGGAGACCGCCATGGAATATGAACACATTGTCCATTCGTTTGAACCGGTATACGACAAAAATTCTGAAATCCTTATATTAGGAACTCTGCCGTCCGTCAAATCAAGAGAAAACAATTTTTATTACGGGCACAAACAGAACCGTTTCTGGAAAGTGCTTGCAACACTTTTAAAGGAGCCGGTCCCGGATACAATTGAGGAGAAAAAAGCCATGCTGCTTGCCCACCGAATTGCCCTGTGGGATGTGATCCAAAGCTGTGACATCAAAGGCTCAAGCGACAGCAGTATTAAGAATGTACAGCCAACGGACATTGGCATGATTCTGAAAAAAACGAACGTGACACAGATTTACGCAAACGGAAACAAGGCAGGGCAGCTTTATAAAAGATACCAGTTTCCGGTCACGGGGATCGAAGCGACGGTGCTTCCATCCACAAGCCCCGCCAATGCCGCATGGTCGTTGGAGCGGCTGTGTGAGGCGTGGCGGGTGATTTTGGAACAACGATAACAGAGCCTTTTATAAAAGATTTCAAAAAGCCATCTTTGTAAAGAAAGATGGCTTTTTTTAGTACAAATCAACGACAAAATGACGAAAAGACAAAGATGAAATATAAAAAAATTGAACAAATAACGGAAAAATATGAAAATTTTTAATGTGAATCAAAAAATATTCTATAGTTTATGAGATAAAAATCCCGTATACTAGCATTACAAACAAAACAAGAAGGGGGAAATTCTTATGAAAAAGAAAATTGTTGCAATTATGATGATGGCGGTACTTGCACTTTCAACCGCAGCATGCGGAGCCGATGGGGGAAACAACGGCGGTGGCACACAGGCAGGCAATACAGGGGGAGGCACTTCTACCTCAACTGTCGCAAACAAGGATAAACCTTTGGTATGGTTTAACCGTCAGCCGTCAAACAGTTCTACAGGAGAACTCGATATGACAGCACTCAATTTTAACAAAGATACTTATTATGTAGGGTTTGATGCAAATCAGGGTGCAGAACTTCAGGGTACCATGGTAAAAGATTACATCGAGAAAAATATTGACAAGATTGACCGTAACGGAGATGGCGTGATCGGCTATGTTTTAGCAATCGGTGATATCGGTCACAATGATTCCATTGCCCGTACAAGAGGTGTCAGAAAAGCACTTGGAACAGCAGTGGATAAAAACGGCGAGGCAGACAGTGCACCGGCAGGAACCAATACCGATGGAAAAGCATCACAGGTTCAGGACGGAAGCATTGAAGTAGGTGGAAAAACCTATGTGATCCGTGAACTTGCTTCCCAGGAAATGAAAAACTCAGCAGGTGCTACATGGGATGCAGCAACAGCCGGCAATGCGATTGGTACATGGTCATCTTCTTTCGGGGATTCCATTGATGTCATTGTATCCAACAATGATGGAATGGGAATGTCAATGTTTAATGCATGGTCAAAGGATAACGGTGTACCGACATTCGGATATGATGCAAACAGCGATGCAGTTGCAGCAATTGCAGAAGGCTACGGTGGAACGATCAGCCAGCATGCAGACGTACAGGCATACCTGACACTGCGTGTTCTTAGAAATGCACTGGATGGTGTAGATGTTGACACGGGTATCGGAACTGCAGACGATGCAGGAAATGTATTAAGCAGTGACGTTTATGTATACAAAGAAGACGAGAGATCTTACTATTCCCTGAACGTGGCAGTAACCTCTGATAACTACAAAGATTTTACAGATTCTACCGTTGTATGGGAACCGGTATCCAAGCAGTTAGATGCATCTGCCCATCCGACAAAGAAGGTATGGCTGAATATTTACAATGCTTCTGATAACTTCTTAAGTTCTACCTATCAGCCGCTGTTACAGAAGTATGATGACCTTTTAAATCTGGATGTTGAGTATATTGGCGGTGATGGACAGACAGAGTCTAATATCACAAACCGTCTGGGCAATCCGGGACAGTACGATGCTTTTGCCGTCAACATGGTGAAAACAGATAATGCAGCTTCTTACACAGCTCTTTTAAATCAGTAAAACAACTTAACTTCGGGGGGGGAGAAATGCGGTTCTCTCCCCGAAAACAAAAGGATAGGAGCGGATAGTATGGGGGATCAGAGCAAAGATATTATCTTATCGATACGTGGCATGAGTAAATCATTTGGCCGCAACAGAGTACTTGATCATATCAACCTTGATGTGAGAAAAGGAACAGTTATGGGACTTATGGGAGAAAATGGTGCCGGTAAGTCAACAATGATGAAATGTCTTTTTGGAACTTATCAGAAAGACGAAGGAACTATATACCTTGACGGAAAAGAAGTGAATTTTTCCGGCCCGAAGGATGCACTCGAAAATGGGATTGCAATGGTGCATCAGGAGTTAAACCAGTGCCTGGAGAGAAATGTTGTGGATAATCTCTTTCTTGGCAGATACCCGGTAAATTCCCTTGGGATGATCGATGAGGGAAGAATGAAAAATGAAGCCTCGGAATTATTCCGGAAACTGGGAATGACGGTGAATCTGGATCAGCCGATGAGAAATATGTCCGTTTCCCAGCGGCAGATGTGTGAAATTGCAAAGGCAATCTCATATAATTCGAAAGTAATCGTATTGGATGAGCCAACATCATCACTTACCGTACAGGAAGTTGATAAACTTTTTGATATGATGCGGATGCTTCGTGACCAGGGCATCTCTCTTATTTATATTTCCCATAAAATGGATGAAATATTTGAGATCTGTGATGATATTTCCGTACTCAGGGATGGAAATCTGGTCATGACAAAAAGTGCAAAAGAAACAAATATGAATGAACTGATTACCGCAATGGTAGGTCGTGTGCTGGAAAACCGTTTTCCACCGGTGGATAATCAGCCGAAAGATGTTATTTTATCGATCCAGCATTTGTCCACAAAATATGAGCCGTATTTACAGGATGTTACATTTGATGTCCGTGAGGGGGAGATTTTTGGCTTATATGGCCTTGTGGGAGCCGGACGGACAGAATTGCTGGAAACCATATTCGGTATCCGCACAAGAGCCGCAGGGCGTGTTTATCTGAACCATAAGCTTATGAATTTCAGTTGTGCAAAAGAGGCAATGGATTATGGATTCGCGCTTATTACGGAGGAACGGAAGGCTAATGGATTATTCATGAAAGGGAATCTTACATTTAATACAACCATTGCAAATCTTGATGCATATAAAAAAGGCGCGGCACTTTCAGAACCGAAAATGACAAAGGCTACCGCAAATGAAATTAAAGTCATGCATACCAAATGTCTGGGACCAAACGATATGATTTCAAGTCTTTCTGGAGGAAACCAGCAGAAGGTTATTTTTGGAAAGTGGCTCGAGCGTGGACCGAAGGTGTTTATGATGGATGAACCGACAAGAGGAATTGATGTCGGCGCAAAATATGAAATTTATGATCTGATCATACAGATGGCAAAACAGGGAAAGACCATTATCGTGGTTTCTTCTGAGATGCCGGAAATCCTTGGTATTACAAACCGGATCGGTGTCATGTCGAACGGACGGCTTGCGGGCATTGTCAATACAAAGGAAACGAATCAGGAAGAATTACTTCGCCTCAGCGCGAAATATTTATAGGCAGGGGGGACAGATATGGCAAATAGCAAGATTCTTACAGCGGAGCAGGAAAAAACACTGCGTCAGCCGATTGAGGAATATGTCGGAAAAATACAAAAAGAGATAGATGAACTCAGAAAAGATGGTACGGCAAAAGTCATTATGTACCAGAGCATGATCGAAAACGTAAAAAGAGATAAAACACTTTCCAAAGGGGAAAAAAATTCTGAGATTGCATCCTGCCAGAAGGAGCTTGAACAGGCAAAAGCGGTAGAGGCACAGAACAAAGACCAGATCGCAAAACTGATCGGGAAAGCAGAAAATTATCTCAAAAATAATTTTGACAAATATTATAATGCGGTTAAAGCAAGCTGTATAGCGGAAAAGGAACGGGCACTGCAGGAGCATCAGAAGAGACTTGAAAAGATTGAAAAGGAACACAAAGAAACTCTGGCAAAGACTTCCGCCCAGGCCGAGGTCAAAGAAGAAAATTATGTATATAAGAACCGTGTTTCCAATGAAAAGATCGAACTGGAAAAAGAGTATCAGAGGATCAAAGACCGGAAGCATGATGCGTACAGTTACAAGTATCATCTGATTGATCTGCTCCGGTTGTCCAAATTTACATTTGCAGAAAACCAGGCACAGAAATGGGAAAATTATAAGTATACATTTAACCGGAGAACATTCCTTTTACAGAATGGACTCTACATCGCGATCATCCTTATTTTTGTTGCGTTATGTATCATAGCTCAAATAAAAAAAGGAACACCGCTTCTTACGTATAATAATATTTTAAATATTCTCCAGCAGGCATCGCCTAGAATGTTTTTAGCACTCGGAGTTGCAGGACTCATCCTTCTTACCGGAACGGATCTTTCCGTTGGACGAATGGTTGGTATGGGAATGACAACCGCGACCATTATCATGCATCAGGGTATAAATACGGGCGGTGTGTTCGGACACATCTTTGATTTTACGAAAGTACCGACACCGGCAAGAGTCGTTCTTGCACTGGTAGCATGTATTGTATTATGTACGTTCTTTACAAGTATAGCGGGATTTTTCACAGCGAAATTCAAGATGCATCCGTTTATATCGACCATGGCAAACATGCTTGTCATTTTTGGTCTGGTAACTTATGCGACAAAAGGTGTTTCCTTCGGAGCAATCGAGCCGACCATTCCGAATATGGTAATTCCAAAAGTCAATGGATTCCCGACCATCATTCTCTGGGCAGTTGCAGCAATTGTCATTGTATGGTTTATCTGGAACAAAACAACCTTTGGTAAAAATCTTTATGCAGTCGGAGGGAATCCGGAGGCAGCAGCAGTTTCAGGTATCTCTGTATTTGCAGTAACACTTGGTGCATTTATTATGGCAGGTATCCTTTACGGATTCGGTTCCTGGCTTGAATGTACCCGAATGGTTGGATCTGGTTCCGCCGCTTATGGACAGGGCTGGGATATGGATGCCATTGCAGCCTGCGTTGTCGGTGGTGTATCATTTACCGGTGGTATTGGTAAGATTTCCGGTGTTGTTACCGGTGTATGTATCTTTACCGCATTAACTTACTCCCTTACAATACTGGGTATTGATACAAACCTCCAGTTCGTATTCTCAGGTATTATCATCCTTGTTGCAGTAACACTGGATTGTCTGAAATACGTTCAGAAAAAATAAAACATATACTCTCCTCTACAATGAAAAAGCAGGGATGCCGGTGATGCATGAAACATGCAGGGCATCTCTGTTTTATGTTGGAAAGGTTTTACTTTATCTGGACAAATTGCTATAATAAATAAAATAACATGGGGGAAGAGGTATGTATACATTATTGCTGGTGGATGATGAAGAAGAAGTCATTGAAGCCATCGTTAAAAAAGTTAAATGGGAGGAACTCGGCTTTCAGGTTACCGGGCATGCAAACAACGGATTTAAAGCAATGGACATGCTTGAAGAAATGCAGCCGGATGTTGTTATGACGGACATCCGGATGCCGTATATGGACGGGCTGGAGTTGTGTGCGCATATAAAAGCAAAGTATCCGGCAACAAAAATTCTGCTTTTTACCGGATTTGATGATTTTGAATATGCAAAAGAAGCTGTGCATCTTGAAATCGAGGAATATATTTTAAAGCCGCTCAATGCTGTTGAAATAACAGAAGTGTTTAAGCGTCTGAAAGAGAAACTGGACTATGAGATCAGTGAAAAAAGAAATACGGATCTTTTGAAAAAATATTATGCGGATTCCCTTCCGATGCTGCAGGCGAATTTGTATACAACGCTTATTGAAGGACGTATTCCGGAAGAGGAGATGCCGCATTATTTTAAGGATTACCAGATTGCTTTTACAGGCCCGTGGTATTGCTGCCTGATCATACACACATCGGCAAGCCAGGTTCCGGAGGGCATGGATATACGGCTGCTTTCGGTATCGGTAGACCGGCAGGCAGGGGAGAACCTCGGGGAAAAATGGAACGCGAAGCGTTTTCGCTATCTTGGGGATACCATTATGATTATGCAGTTAAAAAGTGAGGAAGAAATTTCAGAATTGACGGATGCCTGTGACCGTTTCTGTAAATATATCCATCATATTATGGGGGCAAAAGTAACCATAGGGATCGGTCAGGTATGTGGGCACATTGCAAAGATTGCAGCATCGTATCAAAGCGCCAGGGAAGCGGTTTCCTATCGTGTTTTATATGGAAGCAACCGGGCGATAAATTTAAAAGAGATTGTTCCACAGAGAAAAATCCAAAGGGATGCCGGAGAGAAAACAGAACTGTCCAATGTCTTCAAAAAGATCTGCCTTGGAGAAAATGAAGATATTGCAAATGCCATAGAAGTTTACATGCAGCATAATTTCCTTGACCTGAAATCATTGGAAAAATATCATGTGGCAGTTATGGAACTCATTGGCGAACTGTATCATTTTATGGTCAACAATGAAATGGATACCACAAAAATACCGGGAGGTATCAGTTCTTTGTATAATGAACTGTGTAATTTAGAACCGCAGGTTTTACAGAAGTGGCTATTAAAATTCTGCTGCATGCTGCATGATGACATGGCAGATGCCCGGTATCATTCCAAGAAATCCCTGATCGGGAGGGCAAAAGAATATGTGCACGACAATTATCAGCAGGAAGATTTAGGGCTTGACGATATCTGTAAAGAACTGGGCGTGTCAAATTCTTATTTTTCAAGCATGTTCAAAAAAGAAACTGGGAATTCTTTTGTCGGATACCTGACGGAATACCGTATGGATAAGGCGGCACGCATGCTTGTGGAAACCGCGGGAAAAAGTTATATGATTGCAAAGAGTGTGGGATATTCCGATCCAAATTACTTCAGTTATGTGTTTAAAAGACAGTTTGGGGTATCCCCTTCAAAATACAGGACAACATATGAAAAAAATGAAAAATAAACCGGGAGATATCCAGTCAACCATCATGGTTGCATTTTCTGTAATATCAACCTTAATTATGGTCTGTATGGGCATGATGGTATATTGGAGATTTTCGGGGATCACACAGCAGAATATTGTGGATAATAACCGAAAGATTATGGATCAGACGGTGGATTCCATAGAAAATTATCTTGTGAATATGAGGCAGGTATCGGATGCCGCATATTATGATGTTATAAAGGAAAACGATATCCGGGAACAGAACGAATCCATCCACAAAGGGTTAAATCTTTTATATGAGGCAAATAAAGAGAACTTAAGGAGCATTGCTATATATAATGGATACGGAAGCCTTATGGCAGCAGAGCCGGTTGTTGCCCAGAAAGAAGAACCGGATGTGACCAGACAGGGATGGTTTATGCAGGCAAAAACACGTATGGAGAATATCCATTTTTCCACACCCCATGTACAGAATTTATTTGATGACGGTACCTGTCGGTATTACTGGGTGATTTCTTCCAGCCGTGTCGTGGAACTTACGAATGGGACAGATACACAGTTGGGAGTGCTGCTTGTGGATATGGACTATTCCGGGATTTCGCGTATGATGGAACGGATCAATACGTCAGGAAAAGGACAGTATTTTTATCTGTGTGATGGTGAGGGAAATATTATTTATCATCCGCATCAGGTAAGAATTGACAATGGCATGGATACAGAAAGCAGCGTAAAGGCAGCTTCGGCCAAAGAAAAAATTTACGATGAATATTTGGGAAAAAACCACAGAAAAGTTATGGTGGGTGCAATCAGTTATACAGGATGGCGCCTGGTCTGTGTTATGCCGTATGAAATATTCACAAATAAGATGGCCGATGTAAAGCAGTTTGTCTTGCTTATTTTACTGCTTATGGCAATGATGCTTGTATTTGTAAACCGCATCATTTCCGTGAGGATATCGCGGCCGATTATGAAACTGGATCACTCGGTGCGTGAATATCAGGAAGGAAAAGAAGAAAAGATTGCAATCGGAGGCTCATCAGAGATCCGGCATCTGGGACAATCCATTCAGGAATCCTACCGGCAGAATTCCGAACTGATGAAAAAAGTCATATGGGAACAGAATGAAAGAAGAAAAAGCGAATTTGATGTGCTGCAAAGCCAGATCAACCCGCATTTTTTATACAATACATTAGACTCCATCACCTGGATGATAGAGAGCGGTAAAAATGAGGAAGCTGCCTTTATGATCACGCAGCTGGCAAAGCTTTTCCGGATCAGCCTTTCAAAAGGACATACAGTTATCCGCATAAGGGATGAACTGCAGCACGCGCAAAGTTATGTTAATATACAAAAAGTGCGGTATAAAAACAAGTTTGAAGTTGTATTTGATATCCGTCCGGATATTCTGGATGATTGTATCGTGAAACTTGTGCTGCAGCCGATCCTTGAAAATGCGATCAATTACGGCGTAAGGGAGATGGATGACTGCGGAAAAATCCTCATTCGCGGATGGAAAGAACAAGAAAATATCTTTATGCAGGTATCGGATAACGGAATGGGGATTCCGGAAGAGGAGATTGACCTGTTATTAAAGGATACAAACCGTGTACATAAAAAAGGCTCCGGAGTCGGGCTTGTAAATGTAAATAACCGGCTCCGGTTATTGTTTGGAGAACCATACGGACTTCAGATAGAAAGTGAACTGGATGAGGGAACGACAGTGACAGTTATCATCCCTGAGATTGTTTACAGTGAGGAAAACTGCAGGAAATTTGAGGAACACCATATGCCGGAGGATTCTTAAAATGAAACATGGGAAAAAATCATTTATGATAATAGAGGCAGTACTGGGAATTCTCGTGATTCTGTTTCTCGGCTTTATCATCTATAAGCAAAACGGCCATAAACCGGAAACAATCGCGGTGATCATACCGGATGTGGATGAGAGCGAGTGGTCAGCGTTTAAATACGGACTGAAAATGGCAGCACGGGAATATGATGCAAATGTTGTGATCATCAGTAAGGACAATATGGAAACTGCCAATGAGGAGATCGGGATTATGAATCAGGAAATTATAAAAGGAGCAGATGCGGTGATCGTAAAACCGATTGCAAATCAGAATGGGCAGCAAAAGCTAAAACAGCTGGAAAAAAGTGTTCCCGTAATGGTCGTGGGAGATACATTTCCCGGAGAACCGTCCGGATTACATACAATAGAACCGGATCATTACCATATGGGTGCGGATCTTGCCCAAAAGCTTCTGGAAAATTACCGTGGAAATCTGATCGGGAAGAAGATTGGGATCTATTCGCAGTATGACACTTCAGAAGCAGTGATAAAAAGGAAGAAGGGGATTTGTGATACATTAAAGGGGAGTGGCGCAGAAATTTTATGGTCTGTATCAAAAGAAAATGATTCGAAAGAGAAAATCAATTTACAGACGCAAAGAAGGGTGGATATCGTGATGGCTTTGGATAATGCAAGCTTTGTGGAAGCCGGGGAGGCGGCAATGGATAATGACCTGTATGGGGCGGTACTCTATGGAATTGGAAATTCAACGGAGGCAGTTTATTATCTGGATGCAGGATGGGCACAATGTCTGGTTGCTCCGGATGAGTTTGACGCAGGCTATGAAAGTGTTGCAGAACTTATTAAAAAACGACGTAATTTTTTCTATAAAATGAAAGACCGGCAGATTACATATACCGTTCTCACACGGGAGAATCTTTTTTCGGAGGAAAACCGGAATCTGCTGTTTACAATCAGCCGGTAAAATCAGAGGTTATCATGGATAAAAGAAAAATAAAAAACGCTATGGCATTAATTGGTCTGATGGGAATTCTTTTGTATGGTGCATGTGGAAGCGAAAAAAAGGAAACACCAAAACAGATTTATATCGGTGTCGCATGTTATGACCAGAGAGATACTTTTCTGGGGGAACTTCTGGAAACTTTTAAAAGGGAATGCCGGACACTTGAAAAAAAGGGATATGATATCAGTCTGACCATCATGGATGCAGCAAATTCGCAGAGAACGCAGGATGATCAGGTGCAGGAAATGATCGATAATGGCTGTGATATTTTGTGCGTCAATCTGGCAGACCGGACGGACCCGTCGCAGATTATTACAGCCGCACAGGAGCACGATATCCCCATTATATTTTTTAATCGGGAACCTGTGGAAGAAGATCTGATGCAGTGGGATCAGTTATATTATGTCGGAGCAAAAGCAAAACAGTCCGGACAGATGCAGGGACAGCTTGCAGCGGATTATATCAAAGAACATCCGGATGTGGACCGTAATCATGATGGAAAGATCCAGTATGTGATTCTTGAGGGGGAAATGGGGCATCAGGATGCCATTATAAGAACCGAAAGTGTTGTGGAGAGTCTGAAAGAACAGGGAATTGAACTGGAAAAGCTGAGCTATCAGATTGCAAACTGGAACCGTGCACAGGCACAGAACCGTATGATGCAGCTGATCGGACAATATAATAACCGGATGGAAGTTGTTCTTGCCAATAATGATGCAATGGCACTCGGTGCTATGGATGCTTATGAAAAGCTCGGGTATACGGAAACAAACCGGCCGGTATTTTTTGGAATAGATGGGACAAAAGAAGGGCTTGAAGCGGTAAAAGACGGAACGCTTGCAGCAACCGTATATAATGATAAAGAAGGGCAGGCAGCAGCAATGGCAAATCTTGCATTTTCGATTGCTACAGAGGATGAAAATAATCCAAATCCGTTTAAAAATTATAAATATATATATCTCCCATATCAGAAAGTTACAAAAGAAAATGTGCAGACATTTCTGGAGAAAGAAGAATAAGGTACGCGATCAGAAAAAAGGAGAAACAGACATGAATAACTGGGAAAGAATGAAAGCCGGCAGACTCTACAATGCCGACAGCAAAGATCTGGAAAAATACCATTCGTTTGGGATGGAAACCTGTGATAAATTCAACCGCACACCGCTGTGGATGAAGAAAAGAAAGCAGCGTCTGCTGGAAAAAATGATTCCATCCGCAAAGGATGGCGGGGCAGCGATTTTTGCACCGTTTTACTGTGAATACGGTGTCAATATTCACTTTGGAAAAGGCTGTTTTGTCAACTATAAATGCACGTTTCTGGACTGTGCACCGATTACGTTGGAAGACGGTGTGTGGGTAGGCGCAAACGTGACGATTGCGACACCGTGCCATCCGTTCCTCTCTGATGAGCGCTTGCCGCAGCAGTATCCGGACGGTTTCCATGACCTTGAGTATGCAAAACCGATCCACATCGGAAGCGGAAGCTGGATCTGTTCGAGTGCGACAATCTGTGGCGGAGTGACCATCGGGAAAAACTGTATCGTTGCGGCAGGAGCGGTCGTAAACCGTGATGTGCCGGATGACTGTATCGTGGCAGGCGTTCCTGCAAAGGTACTGCGGAAACTGGATGAGCAGGACCGGATACATGTGTGGGATACCTATATGAAAAACGAAGTGCCGTTGTCGGAGCGGGAAAGACTGTGTGGTAAGTTTATTTAATGATGTGTTTCAGAAGCCATTTTCGCAGGAGAGAATGGCTTCTTTTTAATTGCCAAGCTTCTGGCTGATCGCATGAAATAAATGTTTATTCAAAAGATTCAATTGGAATTGCAGCGGGGGGTGGAGTATAATAAGAGAAAATAAGGGAACTGATGACTAAAAGATAAGGAGGAGCGGGGGATGAAGAGAATCAGAGAGCATCTGGGACTGGCTTTTTTGATTATAATTGCCATTTTTGCAGTTGTGATTGGCGGATATTTTACATTGCGAAAAGGAATTTATATCGGGGATGATTTTTATTACAAAGTCAGTGCAGATAAGTTTGTGCGCAACACATCCAACTATGTGGAACGCACAAAAGATGACACTTTTTTACTTGTGGCAGATGGAAAAAAGCAGAGCGTTTCCTATATCATGAAAGGGGATCAGGTCACATTTTCGTTTGCGGATGATACGATCAGCGGCACCTGGACGGGGGATCAGTTGTTCGCGGCAGATGGAAGCCCTGTGGGCTGGGATGAAATGCAGATTATAGCAGGGAATGAAAAGCCTGTCATCAGTGATGAAACATACAGCAATGCATTGGGACACATCCTTTACGGCAATCTGGAGTCGATTTCATTTTGGGGATTTACGGTACTGGGAGTCCTTATTTATGTACTTGGAATCGTACAGATTTATTATCCGGATAAGGTATATTTTTTTATGCGCAGATGGCAGTTTCAGAATCCGAAATTATCGGATACGGGAAGAACTGTGGTTGTGATTGGAGGCGTGATTCTCTGTATGGTTGGAATCGGGGTTATGTCTGGTTTGATTTTTTATTTCTTTAAATGAAAAATGAGGGGGATGAGTAGATGGAAAAACAACCAATACAAAATGAAAGAGAACTGGAATTTGCAGTATTTTGTATTGAAAATGTTGCTGACAGATTAGGAGTGAATCCGGTCAATATTTATGATGCATTTACGAAAAAAAGTGATATTTTAAACAATTATATTGTTCCGGAATACGAAGTGCTTCATACGCAGGGAAAGAGTTATATCGTAGATGATATTCTTGAGGTGATGAGATGGAAAGGAATTGAGATATGAAAGTATATCATGGATCGTGGGTGGAGGTTTCAAAACCGGATTTGAAACACTCCAGACCAGATGTGGATTTCGGGAGAGGATTCTATACCACATCAATTAAAAATCAGGCTGTTAAATGGTGTGGACGATTTAAGAGACGGGGAAAATCAGGGATTATATCCTGTTATGAGTTTGACGAAGCTGCAAGTTATAAATTAAATATCAGAAATTTTGAGACATATTCGGAGGAGTGGTTAGACTTTATTTTAGCATGCAGAAGAGAAATGGATACTTCGGACTATGATATCGTTATGGGAGGAGTGGCAAATGATAAGGTATTCAATACTGTGGAGTTGTACTTTGAGCATTTGATCGACAAAAAGGAAGCGATTAATCGTCTGAGATATGAAAAACCCAATATACAGATTTGCTTTCGAACGGAAGAGGCTTTAAGATTACTGCACTACGAAGGGAGCGTCAAAGTATGAATGCAAGTCCGATTTTACTTCAGAAAAAATATGTGCGTATTATAGAACTTTTTGCAAATAGAAAAGGAATCTCTCTGGATAAGTCATTAGATTTTTTTTATCATTCACAGGTATATCAGTTGATGAGAGAAGGTGTTTCCGATATGCACTGTATGAGTGATGGTTATCTGGCAGATGAACTGGAAATGGAATACGGGGAAGAAAATCATAATGTCTAAAGCATACTATCACCTTCCGGGCTTGTTTGAATTTTATGAACTGTATCGTGTATTTCTTCCAATTTACCGGGAGCATCGTGAATACTTTTATGACTGGTGTGAAATTGGTTCCATTTACGGAGCACCGGCAGATTGTATCTGGGGCGGAGGCCGTGCCGGATTCGGGGAGGATGATTCCAAGGAAGTTCTGGCGCTGATGCAGGAATATGGAATATCCGCGCGGCTGACATTCAGTAACTCTCTTTTGAAAGAGGAGCATCTTTCTGACCGGAAATGCAATTCGCTCTGCGCGTTATTTGAAGAAAGTAAAGGAACGCAAAACGGCGTCATTGTCCATTCGGACCTGCTGCTGGAATATTTGAAAAAGACCTATCCACATCTTTATTTTGTCTCTTCCACCACAAAAGTTCTGACAGATTTTGAAAAGCTAATGCGTGAAATCCGACGAGAGGATTTCCGTTATGTCGTGCCTGATTTTCGCTTAAATAAAGCCTTTGATCGATGGGAGACATTGTCTCAGACAGAGAAAGATAAGGTGGAGTTTTTGTGTAACGAATGCTGTTGGTTTGGGTGTACGGATCGGAAAGTCTGCTATGAAACCGTCAGTCGTAAAAACCTTGGAGAAAACAAGGAACATCATTGCGCTGCTCCAGATTCTGATCAGGGCTATCGTTTTTCAAAAGCAATGAAAAATCCGGGATTTATCGGTATTGATGCAATCCAAAATGTATATCTGCCAATGGGCTTTTCCAATTTCAAAATCGAAGGGCGTGGGCTTGGCAGTGCGTTGATTCTGGAATTTCTGCTTTATTACATGACAAAACCACAGTACCAGCTGCATGTCCGGGAAGAAATTTATCTGGACAATATGCTGGATTTGTTTTAAGAAACCGTTAAGGTTTTTTAAGAAAAGAAAAATTTTTTTCGTGTGCGGAGTGTGATATTGTGAAAACAGTAAAGAACATAGAAAGGGAAAAACAATGTTAGAAGTATCTCACGTAACAAAACGTTACCGTAAAGTCTGCGCAAACGATGACATCAATCTGACTATCCCGGACGGGGAGATTGGTGTACTGCTTGGACCAAACGGTGCGGGAAAAAGCACGATTATCAAATGTATCATGGGATTTCTCAAATATGAGGGACAGATTCGCGTAAATGGTTTGAACAATAAATCCGTTGAGGCAAAGAAAATTATGGGATATGTACCGGAAATCCCGTCGCTTTATCCGAATCTGACTGTGGATGAGCACCTCGAATTTATTGCGCGTGCCTATAAATTAAAGGATTATAAGGAAGAGAAAGAAGCACTGCTGCAGAGGTTTGATCTGGCAGATAAAAAGAAAAAGTTTGGTGATGAACTTTCAAAAGGAATGCAGCAGAAGCTTTCAATCTGTTGTGGACTGCTTCCGCGTCCAAAGCTGATATTGTTTGATGAGCCGATGATTGGTCTTGATCCGCATGCAATCAAAGAATTAAAGCTGCTGTTCCAGGAACTGCGTGAACGCGGCTGTATGGTACTGGTCAGTACACATATGATCGACAGTATCGAAGAACTCTGGGATACCACTTATATTATGAAGCAGGGAAAGATTGCCTCGATTGTCGAGCGTCAGAATTTACAGGGCAGCGATAAGAGTCTGGAAGATATTTTCTTTGAGATCACAGAAGGTGCGGATGCGGAGAGTGAGGTGTAAGGTATGAAATTATGGGGTTATTATGCACTGCATACCTTTGTAAACACCATAAAAAAGATGTTTCGCAGTACCTTTTTGGTGATCTTTCTGGCAATTATCGGATTTGGTGTGATCTTTGGTCTGGTCGGTGGAATCGCAGGTTCTGTGATGGATCATCAGCAGGCGGAAGAACAAGCCTCGGAGATGCAGGAATCGGAAGATGTGGAGGAAGAAGATACGGAAGAGACCGATCAACCGATGAGCCCGCAGGATATTGCCCTTGTAAAGACACATGTTGAAAGTGTAGTGATATTGCTGTTTCTTGTTATCCTGTTGTGGGGCATGTACACAGGATCCAAAAACGGAACCGAAATTTTTCAGATGGCAGATGTGAACCTTTTGTTTACTGCGCCACTCAAACCGCAGTCGGTGCTCATGTTTCGTTTGAGCTTTCAGATGATTGCGACGGTATTTGCTTCTGTGTATCTGGTTTTCCAAATCCCGAATCTAGTGCTTAATATGGGGCTTGGTGTTTCTGCAATTGTTGCAATCTTTGTGGGATGGATCCTGCTTCTTGTGTTCCAGAGACTGATGGTCGTGCTTACTTACACGGTCTGCTCCACGCATGAGAAACTGAAAAAGTATGTGATTCCATTTATTTTGGTGGTTGTTCTTGCGGTAGCTGGTGTGCTTGCAGCAGTATATTTTTCAACAGGAGATATTCTTGAGACGGAAAATATGACGTTATCTGCGCACTGGAGCCGTATGATTCCGGTGCTGGGCTGGTACAAAGGCATGATTATGTGTGCGGTCAACGGAGAAGTGGTGCCGTTTCTGATCTATCTGGTACTGATGTTGGCGAGCGTGGTTGTATTTATCGTTGCAATCTGGCAGATTCCGGCAGACTTTTATGAGGATGCACTTTCGGAGGCAAGTAAGCGTGCGCAGATGTTGGATGCGGCAAAAGAAGGACGTGTCGTAAATACAAAGAAACGTTCCGGACGTATCCAGAGAGAAGGCGTGTTCGGAGGTTCCGGGGCTTCGGTCTTTTTTACCAAGGAAGTATACAGCAGACGCAGGATGGCGAAATTTGGTCTGGTGACCAATACGATGCTGTTCTATTTTGCAGTTATTGTCTGTGTGGCTGCATTTACGATAAAAGTGGTAGAGAGTCATAGCTTTTTTTCTGTCGGATGTGTATTGCTTCTGGTGATGTTTTTCCGCAATATGGGGAATCCAATCGCACAGGAAACGGCGCGCAACTGGCTGTTTTTAGTGCCGGAAAATCCGTATAAAAAAGTATGGTTCAGCGTTCTTGCCGGAGTATATGGGACGGCTGTCGATCTGATTCCGGGAATGCTTGCAGCGACAGTGATTATGGGGGAACAGCCTGGCATCATGATCTTGTGGTACCTGACATTTCTTATTGTAGATTTCCTGTATTCACAGGTGGGACTTTTGATGGAAGCACTGATTCCAGTCACTTCGATGGATGTGGTAAAAAGCATGATTCAGATGATCCTGCGGTGTCTGATTCTGGTGGTCCTTTCGGTTCTTGTGATGATTGGTTATTTTACATGGGGAATTGCAGGCGCTTTGATTTTGACCTGCATTGCATCCGCAGGAATCGGAGGAGCAATCTTCTGGGTTTATCCGTGGATGCTCCACCGTGGAAAATAGGTGCTGAAATGATTACTATTAAAAAATAAAATGGAGCAATAACATATAGCAGATGGTTCCTCCCGCAATCGAGAGGAGCATCTGCCTTTTCCATATATGGAGAACTCCGGTCACAAGAATGGAGATAAACTCTGGGAGTCCGTGTGTGCCCGACAGGACATGGACATTGCGCAGGTAGTAGACCACCAGCATACCAAAGACAGTGGATGGCAGGAATCTTCCGAGATACTATACAAAGGCAGGCGTTTTTCGTTTTTCATTAAAGATGGCAAACGGCAGGAAACGGGGTGCCTGTTCTTGACTTTTTTATTTTTTTGTATATAATTAGTTCAAAAATGAACAATTCAAAAAAGAAGAATTGCGCAATGCATAAAAGGAGCTGAATCTATGAGGATGGGATTTGAATTTGCCCGGAAAATATCGCTGGCATACAATAAGACATGCAAAGAATTGTGCCATGAATTGAATCTGCCACAGGCCGCGTTGGATATTCTGATGTTTCTGGCGAACAATCCGCAGTACAGGACAGCAAGAGATATTGTTGAAGTGCGGAAAATTAAAGCAAATCTAGTATCGGTGCATGTTGACCGGCTGGTAAAAGAAGGGTATCTGGAGAGAAGGTCGGTAGAAGGTGACCGGAGAAAAACAGAGCTGATTTGTACACAAAAAGCGCAACCGGTCATCGAAAAAGGACAGAAGCTGCAGGCGGATTTTAAGGCACAGATGTTTTTTGGAATGGATGCGGATGTGCAACGGCAGCTGGAAGAAATCACGGAAAAGATCGAACAGAATCTGGATGAAATACTAAAAGAGGAGGCACAGTAAAATGAAACTATTACTTACAATTATTGTAACATTTTTTGCAGGAATGGGAGCTGGACTTGGAACAGGCTTTGCAGGCATGAGTGCGGCAGCAGTAATCAGTCCGATGCTCATTACATTTCTTGGAATGGAGCCGTACATGGCAGTTGGAATTGCACTGTCTTCCGATGTGCTTGCCAGTGCGGTGTCCGCATATACCTATGGGAAAAATAAGAATCTTGATGTGAGAAACGGTCTGATCATGATGGTGAGTGTTCTTGTGTTTACTGTAGTCGGAAGCTACGTCTCAAGTCTTGTGCCATCTACCACGATGGGAAATTTCTCTGTCTTTATGACATTTCTGCTCGGTATTAAATTTATTGTCCGTCCGGTCATGACCACGAAGGAAGCCATGCAGGGAGTATCTGCAAAAAAGCGTGCTATACAGTCGGTGGTAAGTGGTGTCTGTATTGGATTTATCTGCGGATTTGTCGGCGCAGGTGGTGGCATGATGATGCTTCTTATCCTGACATCGGTACTTGGTTATGAACTGAAGACAGCAGTCGGAACCAGCGTTTTTATTATGACGTTTACAGCATTTACCGGTGCAGCATCACATTTCGCAATTGGCGGAAAACCGGATTGGCTGGTATTAGGTCTGTGTGTGCCTTTTACACTTCTCTGGGCGCGGATTGCGGCAGTATTTGCAAATAAAGCAACACCAAAGACGCTGAACCGTGCAACGGGTGTGATCCTTGTTATTCTTGGCATTGTTGTGTTTTTATTTTCACTTTTGAAATAGAAATTGTGGGGAAAGATAAAAGAAAACGATAGCATAAAGAAGGCTTCGAAATCAAAGAATGCCTGATTATCCCATCCACTTCCATATTTTTCCCATATAGCAGAATTGTCATCGGTTGCAGAGATCGCAGAACTGTGCGGCTATCATAATACGGAACATTTTATCCGGCAATTCAAAAAAAGTATGCATACTACGCCAGGAAAGTATAGAAAAAATTTTCAATTATAGTGAAATATTAATGTGCAGGCCTTTTCCGTTTACCTGGGAAACAATGTCATCGCGGATGGCATTGTTGAATTTGCCACAAATGGAATAGGCTTTTTTGGAATATTCCTGATCCGGTGAGAAGATTTTGCGTACTTTGGAATTGTTGGCAGTCTTGAGAAGATCTTCGTTGACTGTCAGTTTTCCGGAACGCTCGACTGTGATACCAATATCGGACAGTTCGCTGGCATACTTATTTGTCAGGGCTTTTAACTGCTTTACATAGCGCTTGGTGTCATGGCTGCTTGTTGTCTTGGAAGAATCGATGGCATTGTTGTATGTGGTCACGAATGCTTCGATGGAAGAACGGGTAGTATCACTGACATCTTCATCTTTTTCATCAGTCTCGGAGCCGTAATCATTGTTTAGAAGACGCTTGGATGCGCGTGTCAACGCACGACTGTCCTCAAAAGAAAGTTCAATTTTGGTATAGTCATTACGCCCACTCGACTTGATGACGTTTCGATTATTTGCATAAAAATTGCGCATAAAGTAATTGGATGACAGGCTGAGACCTGATGATATCTTTGCCATAATTTTCCTCCTATAAGCCAAACTTTATATAATTTATATCGGCATTTTCCTTTACTTCTTTATAGAAAAGAAGTAATATTTAGATAAGAAATTTTGAATACAGTAAGTAGCGATGATGATATAGGAGGAAATATGAAACAAACAACATTTGGAAAGACAGCAGAGGGGACAGAAGCGTCTTTGTATACCATCTGCAATTCGAAAGGAATGCGTGCGCTGGTCACAAATTTTGGTGCAACACTGGTATCTGTATTTGTGAAAAATAAAAATGGGGAAGATACAGATGTTGTTCTTGGATATGACGATGTGGCAGATTATCAGAAGAACACCTGCTATTTTGGTGCAATTGTAGGCCGCAGTTGTAATCGTATCGCAAATGCAAAATTTACGATTAATGGTGTGGAGTATCAGTTGGAAGCAAATGATAATGAGAACAGTCTTCACAGTGGTTCCAATGGAACTTCGGAGCGTTTCTGGGAAGTAATCTCCTGCACAGATCAGGCAGTTACGTTACAGATTGAAGATGCGGATCTTCAACAGGGTTATCCGGGCAATGCAGTTATTCAGGTTACTTATGAAGTGACCGAAGACAATGGCCTGGCAATCACTTATCATGCAAAAGCGGATAAAGATACCGTGTTTAATTTTACCAATCATGCATATATTAATTTAAATGGGCATGCGTCCGGTTCGGTGCTGGATCAGACAGTACAGATTAAGGCATCTCATTTCACACCGGTAAAGGATGGAAAAGCAATTCCGACTGGAGAACTGGCGGATGTGGAAGGTACGCCGTTTGATTTCCGTGTGGCAAAGCCAATCGGGCAGGATATCCATGCAGATAATGAACAGTTGAAATTTGGCGGCGGATACGATCACAATTTTGCATTGGATCGCACAGGGGACGAAGTAGAAAAAGTTGCTACCGCTTATGCACCGGAGTCCGGCATCCAGCTGGAGGTTTATACTGACTGTCCGGGTATCCAGCTTTACAGTGCGAACTTTATTCAGGGACAAAAAGGAAAAGGCGGCGTTGTATACAAGGATCGGGAAGCATTTTGTTTAGAGACACAGTATTTTCCAAATTCTATCAATGAACCGAATTTCAAGTCTCCGATTACCAAGGCCGGAAAGGACTATGCATCCAAAACAATCTATAAGTTTTCACTTGCATAAAAACACAAAAGAAAAAACAAGAGGCTAATCAGGTTACAGTGATTAGCCTTTTGCTTGTCATAAATTACTACATCACATAAGGAGAAATCTATGAAAATCGTATTTTTGGATGCAAAAACAATTGGAGATGACATTGATCTTTCAGGATACGAAGCTTTGGGAGAAGTGGTAAAGTACGGCTTTTCAACAGCGGAAGAAGCTGCGGAGAGGACAAAGGATGCGGATGTTCTCATTATTAATAAAGTGGAAATCAATGAAAAATCGATTGGAGCGGCAGAGCATCTTAAGCTAGTCTGTGTGACTGCAACAGGAACAAACAATCTGGACAAAGAATATCTTGCAAAACGTGGCATCGCATGGCGAAATGTGGCGGGATATTCCACAGAATCGGTTGCGCAGCATACATTTGCATTATTATTCTATTTATTGGAGAAACTACGTTATTATGATGACTATGTTAAGACCGAGAAATATGTGGGAGATGTGACATTCACGCATTTTGCCAAAAGATTTCATCAGTTAAGTGGAATGACATATGGCATTATCGGATTTGGCAATATTGGAAGAAGAGTAGCAGACATAGCAAAATTGTTTGGTTGTCATGTAATCTATTATTCGACATCCGGGAAAAATTCACAGGCGGGATACGAGAGAGTTGGGTTTGATGAATTGTTGACGCAGTCGGATATTGTATCTATTCATGCGCCGCTGGATGAGAATACCAGAGGGCTGATGAATAAAGAGGCTTTTGCAAAGATGAAATCATCAGCGATTCTTCTGAATCTTGGAAGAGGTCCGATCATAAATGAAGCGGATCTGGCAGATGCGCTGGAGCAAGGACAGATTGCAGCAGCAGGTCTTGATGTGCTTTCCGTGGAACCGATGCAGGAGAACAATCCGCTGCGCCAGATCAAGGACAGTGAGAAGCTTCTTATTACGCCACACATTGCATGGGCGAGTGTGGAGGCACGTACGCGACTGATGGAAATTATTCTGGGACAGATTAAGGATTTTTTCAACGAGGGACAATAGACAAAAAGACCGAAATGTATATTAAGGGTATACAGGATTTTGGAATTGCATATTTTCTTTCGACAAAAAATCCAATATACTTCCAATTGAGTAGAAAGAGAGAAAAAGGAGGAGCATAAGGATGGCAAGTTTAAAAGACGTGGCAGAAAGACAGGCATTTTCACTTGCGATTGATGCGGCATTGAAAAGTCTTAATAAAGATAGAGAGAAGGCTTTACTGAACATTGTGAATCTGGTTCAGAAATTCATGGGAGATAACTTCAGACAGGAGTCTTATGAAGGCGCGAAGAAGATGATTATGAATCCGGATCACAAGTGGATGCGTTATGTGAACCGTCTTCTTGACGAGACAGATCCGCATGTTGCAAAGATGACAGCATTAAACCTTGGCTATCAGGCTGCTTTTGCTGGAACAAAGAAAATTCGTAAGATGCGTGAGGTTGAGCAGTGTAATATTCCATGGCTGATTCTCATGGACCCTACCAGTGCATGTAATCTGCATTGTACCGGATGCTGGGCAGCAGAATACGGACATAAATTAAACCTTTCATACGATGAATTGGATAGCATTATTACACAGGGTAAAGAACTTGGTGTATATTTTTATATGATGACCGGTGGAGAACCACTGGTGCGAAAAGCAGATATTATCAAATTATGTGAAAAGCATAACGATTGTGCGTTCCATTGCTATACAAACGGAACACTTGTAGATCAGGCTTTTTGTGATGAAATGAAACGTGTTGGCAATTTATCCCTTTCCATTTCCCTGGAAGGATTTGAGGATGCCAATGATTTCCGTCGTGGTGAAGGTGTATACGATAAGGTCATTCATGCGATGGATCTTCTTCATGAGAACGGATTGATCTTCGGAAACAGTGTATGTTATACAAGTAAGAATATGGATGCCGTTACAAGTGATGAGTTCTTTGATCTTCTGATCGAGCATGGTAGCCGTTTCGCATGGTATTTCCATCTCATGCCGGTTGGAATGAATGCATCACCGGAATTGATGCCTACCAAAAAACAGAGAGAATATATTTATCACAGAATCCGTGAGGTTCGTGCGATGGAAGGTGGCAAAGAAATTTTCGTTATGGACTTCCAAAACGATGGTGAGTTCGTTGGCGGATGCATTGCCGGTGGACGTAACTATTGTCATATTAACCCGAAGGGCGATGTGGAGCCTTGTGTATTTATTCATTACTCAGGTGCGAACATCCGTGAAAAATCTTTGTTGGAGTGCTTAAAGCAGCCACTGTTTATGGCATACAGAGACAATCAGCCATTTAATGACAATATGCTTCGCCCATGTCCAATGCTTGAAAATCCGGAGATTCTTCAGAGAATGGTACATGAGACCGGCGCACACTCTACGGATGTAGAAGAGGCAGAGCCGGTAGAACATCTCTGTGGAAAGTGTCTCGAGTATGCAAAAGAGTGGGAAGGTACTGCCAATAAACTCTGGGCAGAACATCCATATCAGCAGAAAGGATACACAAACTTCAAAAAGAAGTAACACAGAAAAAGTTCACACAAAATTAAGATTTTCACCCAGAATTCCCGGTTTACATGCCGGGAATTTTGTTGTATGGTAATGGCATGAAGATAGAATTTAAAGTAAAATTGGAATATGAAAAAAAGAATAATATTCGTGCAGCGATAGCCATTATACTGGCTATCGTTATGTATGTTACCATCGGATATCACATTGGCGTACTTGTCGCCTATGGACTTCTCTACTATCTGATCAAAAGTCTCAAAATTGACCTTGACCAGTGCTGTCCATGGCTATGGACGGCAATTTTATTTGTGGGAGGAGCGATATTTACCACTTTCTCGATACAATATATGCTTCTGGATTCTGAATTGTTTCAGAGGATGTCAGACTTGAAGTGGGTACTGAATGTGCTGTGCTGTCTGGTTGTGTACTTCGTTGTACAGCTTTTTACCAATAATGCAGGACTTTCTTGTATTATTTCGCATGTATCGCTGTTGTCCTTTGCATTTATCAATTACTTTGTATATCTGTTTCGTGGAAATGAATTTGCATTTTCTGATATCCGTTCTATTGGCACGGGATTGAGTGTCGCCGGAAATTACAAGCTGCAGCTCAATGACCGGGGCGTGTATGTGATTTTTGGAGCGGCATTGTTTATCGCATTTGTGCGCAAATGTCACGTGAAGTTTGAACATAGAATGCAGATGAGCATTATTGATGCAATGCTGGTAGCATTGTGCGTAATTATTGTGGCAATGAATGCTTATGATGTAAATACGGAGACATGGGAACAGAAGGGAACTTATCGCAACGGATATATTCTCAATTATGTTTTGGGAATCCGTGACAGTTTTATTGCACAGCCGGATGGATACTCCGAGGAAGCAATTCAGAATCTGGAAAAAGAATATGAAAATAAGGATAAGGACTATTCGAAAACGGATGCAAAGGATCCAACGATTATTGTTATTATGAATGAGTCGTTTTCGGATCTGAGTGTGTTGGGAAATCTTCAGACGAATATTCCGCTTACTCCGTTTATCGATTCCCTGAAGGAAAATACGACGAAGGGATATGCATTATCTTCTGTTTTTGGTGCAAAGACTCCAAACTCAGAGTGGGAGTATCTGACGGGAAATTCGATGGCGTTTCTTCCAGCGGGGTCGGTTGTCTATCAGCAGTATATCAGTGATACGCCAACATCCGTTGTATCGAATTTGAAAGGAGTGGGCTATACCTGTGTTGCCATGCATCCGTATTATGCAACAGGCTGGAGCCGTAATCAGGTTTATCCGAAGATCGGCTATGATGAGATGCATTTCATCGATGACTTTGACCAGACAAAGATTTTGCGGGAATATATCACAGATCAGGAACTTTATGATAAAATAATAGAGCGGTATGAAAGCCGCGGAGCAAATGAAAAATTATATTTGATGGGAATTACCATGCAGAATCATGGCGGCTATGGAGAGCCTTATGATAACTTTGATGAAGAGTGTTATAAAATAGGACGATCCTATACCGATGCCAATCAGTATCTGTCGCTGGTTCATGAAAGTGATAAGGCAGTTCAGAATCTTATCGAATATTTTTCAAAAGTGGATGATCCGGTAGAAATCGTGTTCTTTGGGGATCATCAGCCGAGCCTGAACAGTAATTTTTATCCGCTTCTTAATGGAAAAGGAATGTCAGGTCTTACGGAAGATGAACTAGAAGCATTGTATACCGTGCCATTTTTTATCTGGACCAATTATGATACACCGGAAGAAACAGTGGATATTACGAGCCTGAATTATCTGTCAACTATGACACTGGAACGTGCTGGAATCGAGTTGCCGGCATATAACAAATTTCTGGCTGACATGATGGAGACAGTACCGGCAATTAATTCCAGAGGATATTATTCGAAAGAAAAGGGATGCTATCAGCATATTGATGATGCGACTGGCGAGGAAGCTGAGTGGATCAAACGTTATCATATGTTACAGTATAATTCTATGTTTGATAAAAGGGGAAGAAGCAATGTGTTTTTCCCATATAACATAGGAAATTGATGTTCATAGTTAAAGGGGAGAATAATTGAGATTAAAAGATTTGCTGAAATTTGATGAAATTGTCATTCAGTGTCATGACAATCCGGATGCGGATGCTATCGCAAGTGGATATGCAGTGCTGTTGTATTTACAGGAACATGGTAAAAAGCCTTCTTTGGTATATGGAGGAAGAAATTTCATTCGAAAAACCAATCTTGTTATGATGGTAGAAGATCTGGAAATACCGATTACACATGTAACGGCAATCGGAAATCCGGAGCTTTTGCTTATGGTGGATTGTCAGTATGATGGTGGAAACGTAGAAAAATTTGAAGCACAGAACATAGCAGTGCTCGATCATCATAGAATCAGCACGAATCTGCCGGAACTTTCTGAGGTGAAAAGCAATCTTGGTGCATGTTCTACGCTAATCTGGCAGATGCTGAAAAACGAGAACTTTGATGTGACGGCGAATAAGAGACTTTGTACAGCATTAAGCTATGGACTTTATACAGATACCAGTGGATTTACCGAAATTGTGCATCCATTGGACAAAGACTTGCGTGATGAGGCAAATATAGATGAGATTCTTATGGCAAAATATCGCAATGCCAACATGTCTCTGGAAGACCTGGAAGTGGCAGGAGCGGCTTTGCTCAATAGTGATTACATGGATGAGTACCGGGCCTCAATCGTGAAAGCTGGCAAGTGTGATCCGAACATTTTAGGTGTTATCAGTGATATGGTACTTGAAGTGGATGCTGTGGATATCTGTATTGTGTTTAATTTTCAGGGTGATGGCGTAAAGTTCTCGGTGCGAAGCTGCATCAAAGAAGTGAATGCCAGTGAACTTGCTGCAGAATTGAGTAAAGATATTGGAAGCGGAGGTGGACACTGGGGAAAAGCCGGCGGTTTTCTTCCCATGCCATTGCTTACCAAAGAGTACACCAGATTTTGTCAGGAACGCAATTTTGAGCCACGCATGGAATTTGATGACGAAGGCAAATGGGAACATCCTTCTTTGTCAGGTGTCAAAGCAGTATTAACTTATCGGTTTGAACAGTATATGAACAATACGGACATCATATATGCAAAGGAATATCCACTCGATGCAAAGAATGCAGATGTATATCACCGACGAAGTATTCCGTGGGGCTATGTACGTGTATCGGAATTATATAAGGAAGGAACGCCAATCACAGTCCGAACGCTCTGGGGAGATCTGGATACCGTTGTGGAAAAGGGAGTTGTACTGACACTAGGACCAAAAGGGAGCGTATATTTTCGTACAGAAAAGGCGTTTGAGGAACAGTATTATATATATCCGGACTGGAAATTCCAGTTGACGGATGTGGAGTATTCTCCGACGTTCCGAAACAAGGATGATGGGAAAACGATAGAACCGTTTGATCATATTCATGTGTGTATTCCAAAAGGAAAACGAGATATTTATGCCCAAAAGCTTGATCATAAAGTAAAGATTTTTCAGGAGAAAAACGGAGAACGTGTTTATACACTGGCCAGAGAGGGAGATTATCTGGTCAATAGCACAGAGCAACAGAATCAGATATATGTAATGAGAAGAAAAATATTTGAAGAGACATATCGGAAAGCGGATGAGATTATGAAACAAAAAGCAGTAATTTTTGATTTGGATGGAACTTTATTGAACACGTTAGAGGATTTGAAAGATGCGACGAATGCGGCACTGGAATCGAAAGGAATGCCGGTTTGCACATTGGAACAGGTACGACAGTACGTTGGAAATGGTGTAAGAAAACTTATGATCCGTGCAGTGCCGGATGGAGAAAATAATCCGTTGTTTGAGGAGACTTTTGCAGCGTTTAAGGAATATTATGGAGCGCATTGTCTGGATCATACAGCACCATATCCGGATATTATGCAGACAATGAAAGCGTTGAAAGAGAATGATGTGAAGATTGCAATTGTATCGAACAAGCTGGATTCTGCCGTGAAAGAGTTAAATGAACGCTTTTTTGCAGAGTATACAACCTCTGCTATAGGTGAGATGGAAGGTGTTGCACGTAAACCGGCACCGGATATGGTAAACAAAGCACTGAAAGAGTTAGGTGTTACAAAAGAGGAAGCCGTATATGTTGGTGATTCCGATGTGGATATTGCCACAGCAAAGAATTCAGGACTTCCTTGTATTTCGGTTACCTGGGGATTCCGTGATGTTGCTTTTTTGAAGGAACATGGTGCGAAAACATTGATAGAAAGCCCGCTTGAACTATTGTATCTTGTGTAAGGTTCGTGGTAAAATAAATAATTAATGATTAACGCCTCAAAGGAAGGAGAAACACATAAAATGGAAGGAAGAATTTCAGGCCATACAGGGTTGCTCGCACTCATCGGATCGCCGGTAGGACATTCCGGATCACCTGCAATGTACAATTACAGTTTTGAGAAACTTGGTTTGGATTATGCATATGTAGCTTTTGATATCAAAGAGGAACAGGTAAAGGATGCCTTAGAGGCTATGAAGCTGTTTCACATGAGAGGATGCAATGTAACGATGCCGGATAAGACAGAGGCAGCAAAGTATGTTGACAAACTTTCTCCAGCAGCACAGATCATTGGAGCGGTTAATACGATTGTAAATGATGATGGAAAGCTTACCGGATATATTACGGATGGAGAAGGCTTTGTTCACAATCTCAAGGATCATGGAATCGACATCAAAGGCAAGAAGATTACAGTAGCCGGAGGTGGCGGAGCTGCGACTGCCATTCAGGTACAGTGCGCATTAGACGGTGCCAGAGAGATTACAATTTTTAATATTAAGGATGCATTCTTTGGGAGGACACTTGCAACTGCTGAGAAAATCCGCAAAGCAGTTCCGGGTATTGTTGTAAATGTATATGATATTGCTGATACACAGAAGATGACAGAAGAAATCCAGTCCAGTGATATTTTTGCAAATGCGACAATTGTTGGAATGAAACCGATGGATGATCAGAGTGTGGTAAAAGATCTGTCTGCATTCCGTCCGGGACTTGTGGTATGTGATGCGGTATATAATCCGGAAGAGACACGTCTTTTAAAGGAGGCAAAGGAAGCCGGATGCACCTGTATTGGAGGCAAAGGAATGCTGCTGTGGCAGGGAGTTGCTGCATTTAAGTTATATACCGGTATGGATATGCCGGTTGATGAAGTAAAGGAGAAGTTCTTTTCATGAGTAAAACAATTGACCGTAACATTTTCTTAATTGGCTTTATGGGAGCAGGAAAAAGCACCATTGCCCGCAGTCTGCAGAAAAGTCTGAAATTTCCGCTGGTTGAGATGGACGAGCGTATTGTCCGTGAACAGGGAATGTCCATTAATGAGATTTTTGAAAAATATGGGGAAGACCATTTTCGGGACATAGAATCAGAACTGATTCTTACGATTGGTAAGGAAGGTACATCGATTGTTTCATGTGGCGGAGGTGTGGTTGTTCGTCCGCAGAATGTCGAGAATATGAAGAAAAGCGGAAAGATTGTTTTTTTGAAAGCAACTTCGGAAACTATCTATGAGCGTGTAAAAAACAGCACAGATCGTCCAATTTTAAATGGTCACATGAATGTGGAATATATCGCACAGCTCATGGAGAAACGTCGCACTTTGTATGAGGGCGCTGCGGATATTACCATTGAAACCGATGGAAAAACAAAAGAAGAAATCTGTCGTGAAATTATTGGCAGATTGGAGGAATAAATATGAAATTTAGTTTTGACAACAAACTTTTCGGAGCTTTAGGAAAGGTTGTTGATTGTGTGATTTTGAGTGTTTTATGGCTGGTCTGTTGTTTGCCAGTTATTACGATCGGGGCATCATCCACGGCATTGTATTATACAGTACATAAGTCGATTCGGGGAAATCGAGGATACACGACGAAGAATTTTTTCAGTGCCTTTAAAGATAATTTTAAACCGGCAACTTTGTCCTGGATGGTAGCACTTGCTGTTCAGATTGTTTTATCTTTGGATGCCTATATTACGTGGCAGGTATTACAGACTGGAAACAATATGGGAGCTTTTTTCTATTTCTTCCTCATTCTGATTGCTTTTTCGATTGGGTGGGTAGTTTATACTTTTGCATATATTGCACGATTTGAGAATACTGTCAAGATTACTTTGAAAAATGCAGTTCTTATGGAACTGCGACATTTACCATGGTCATTACTTATCATTATTTTGTTTTTGCTTGCAATTTTTTTGACATGGCTGATACCGATTCTGGTATTTCTGATGCCGGCATGTATTGTTTTGATGTTTGATTTGATTTTAGAGCGCATTTTTCGTATGTATATGTCACCGGAGGATTTAGCCAATGAAAAAGAAAATGATATGCTCGACAAGATGGATTAATTGATGAATATGGAAGGTGAGCTTATGAAAAATATAATGCATACTGCATGGAAGCGATGTGTTTGTTTTTTGATGATTGTGTTGGTGTGTATAACGATGCTACCGGCACATGTCAGTGCAGAAAAAAATGCTACGATTACAGTCCTTTCCAATATTGGTGAGGACGCAATGAAGCCGTATTTGGATGCGTTTAAAAAGAAATATCCGGCTATTAATGTGAAATATTATTCATATAGCGATTATGAAAATGAATTGCAGAACCGTATAGAAAAAGAAAACTATGGTGATGTTTTGTTTGTTCCTAGTTTTCTGTCTTCAGATAAATATGATACATACCTTGAAAAACTTGGCAGCTATCAGGAGTTATCAGAAAAATACAATTATCTGGAAGAAAGCAAACATATTGATGATACTGTATATGGCATTCCTTCTTCTGCGTATATGGCTGGAATTCTGTACAACAAGGATGTTTTTAATAAAGCGGGAATTACGGAGACACCAAAGTCCATTGACGCCTTTTTAGCAGATTTACAAACAATCAAAGAGCGCACCGATGCGATTCCTTTTTATACGAACTATTCATCGCAGTGGACACTTCAGTTCTGGGAAGCATTCCCATATCTGGAGATGACAGGAGATCCTGACTATAAGAACAACAAATTTATATATGAGAGAAATCCATTTAGCAAAGGAAGTACCCATTATCAGGTGTACCAGCTTTTGTATGATATTGTAAAAGATGGATTGTGTGAAGATGATCCAAAGTCAGATGACTGGGAAAAATCCAAATCTATGCTCAATCGTGGAGAGATTGGCTGTATGGCAATCGGTTCATGGGCAGTATCCCAGTTTAAACAAGCGGGACCGGATGGAGATGCGGTGGCTTTTATGCCATTTCCAAATGAAATTGATGGTAAGCAGTATATGACGATTTCCACTGATTACTGTTATGCAATTAATAAAAACAGCAAGGAAAAAGATGCAGCAAGAAAATATATTGATTTCATGTTGGATGAATCCGGACATGCCCTGGATCAGGAAAATCTTTCACTGGTAAAGACAGATCCGTATCCGGATGCGTATGGAGATATGAAGAATATCATCCTTTCGAGCAACACGGCAGCCACCAATGTGAATTACAGCCGTTGGGAGAGCTTATCTAAGAACCTGAATATGGAGGATAATAAAGAAACTGCCAGGGTAATTGCAGCGGCAGCCGGATATTCGGATGAAACGCTGGATGATATTGTAAAAGACTGGAATGAACGATGGGAGTCCGGGCGACCGAAGGACATGGAAGCTGAGATGCAGGAGGCTTCTTCGAATTGGTTGAACAGCAGTGTTATTACGGAGAATTACGAGGTTACACTTTCACAGACAGAGCAGAGATATCTTTCAGATATCGGAACAATCAAAGTTGGATATCTTACAGAGTTTGCGCCATATCAATACAAGAATGCACAGGGCGAATTTACCGGGTTGTCTCAGCAGATTTGTGATATTATCAGCAGTACATTAAATGTTGATATGAAGTATATCGCATATGGCAACCGTAAGGATTTGATAGCAGCTCTGGAAAATGGCGAGATAGACATGGCGGCTGGCCTGGATTCGGAGAGTGAACAAGACAGTTTGCGTTTCTCAAAGAGTTATCAGGATTATATGCAGGTCCTTATAAAAAATGAGACGACAAATGTCGAAAAACTGGAAGATAAAAAGCAGGCTGTCATTATCGGCCAGGAAGATAAGGATCAGGATAGCAAAAACCAGCTGAAAAAGCATTCGATCAGGGCTGCAATCAAGGCTGTGGATGTAGGCGATGCTGATTATGTGATCGGTAATTATTACAGTGCAGATTACTACATTAGAGAACTTGCAAGTGAGCATGTATCGGTTGTTCCCATGACTGAAAAAGGCGCGATATCGTTTGCTTTCTCTGCCAGTCAGGATACACGTCTGATCTCGATTTGCAACAAGTGTCTGTATAGCATTCCGGAGAGCCGGATTCAGGTCCTTTTAATGGATGATTTGGATCCTCCAGCGAAACCGGTAACACTTATGACACTTATACGTGCGAACCCGTGGCAAAGTGCATTGATTATTCTCGTAGTATTAGCGCTTATTGCATTAGCTATCTTCATTGTACTTCGTCAACGTTGGATCAGTGCAAGAAAACATGCGGTTGATGTAAAACGTTATGAGATTCTTGCGGCATTGATGAATGAATATGTATTTGAGTATGACAGCACAAAGAAACAGATTCATCTTGATTCAAAATTCAAAGATAAATTTGGCATTGAAGGTGATGTAGCTGTTGAAGACTATGACAAAAGTAATCCGTGCCTGAATGCAATTTTGCTTGAAATTGATAAGGTAAACAATGTCGATGATGCCCAGGGATATAATTCACATCCATTTAAGCTTCGGATGAATGATGGAACGATGGAGTGGTATCGTATAGTCTTTTATGCATTGAAAGATGAATATGATGTGGAGAGTCATATTATTGGTAAGCTGGTGAGCGCAAAGCAGGAGATGGTGGAACAGGAGCAGTTTATCAATCGTGCACAGAGAGATCCGTTGACTGGTTTATATAACCGTGACGGTTTTATGGAAAAGTATGCAACCATGGAAGTAAAAAAATCGCTTACCTATGCAATTCTTGATATTGATAATTTCAAACAGATCAATGATAAGATTGGCCACGTAGGTGGCGATGCAGCATTAAAGATTCTTGCGGATACCTTATCTGCTGTTTTTGAAAAACAGGCGATTGTGGGAAGATACGGTGGCGACGAATTTATGGTCTGTGTCTATGACATGGATCAATATGAAGTTGCAGCATTGTTTGATAAGCTGGTGAAGACTATGGACCGTGATATGGACTATCAGGGAAAAATCAAGCATCTGTCGATTAGCCTTGGAGCCACTTATGCAGGACAGAAGATGCCACTTGATGTGCTTTTGAAGAGTGCGGATAAAGTGCTGTATCTGGTAAAAGAACAGGGAAAGAATAACTGGAACATGGATATTTTAGAATAAGTGCTTGCTTTTTTAGACGTATGTGGTATGATGAAGAGGTCAAATAAATGACACGGATTCTATCACATACGTTTTCCTCGTTATAGGGGGAATCATATGAAGACAAATCACAAATTACGTTTGACAGCAGCAGTGCTGATTCTATGCATGGTGTCCATGCTGTTTATTCCAGGAAACACAGAAAGTATATATGCCAAAGGAATTGACTTTCTCATTTTAGGTGTATATGAAAAAAGTCTTGATGTAGGAGATGAGTTCTACATTTCAGCAGTGGCATCCAATGGAAATAAAATTACATTCCGATCCAGTAACTCAAAAGTTGCTTCTGTCAGTCCATATGGACGGATTATTGCAAAAAAGCCAGGGGAAGCAAAGATTACGGTCAAAGCAGGAAAAGCACAGGCGCGTTGCCGGATCATAGTGAAGAAGACACGTATTGATGTGAATGAAAAGAATATTTCTATGGACAATGGCAGTACATTCCAGCTGAAGGCGGCAGCCTCCACGGGGCATGGACTGACTTACAAATCCAGCAAAAAGAGTGTAGCAGCAGTTGATGAGAAAGGTCTTATTACCGCAAAAAAGCCTGGAGAAGCGAACATTACGATTTCAGTAGATGGCGTTTCTGAAATCTGTAAAATCAAGGTGAGGGAGACGAAAGTAAGACTTGACCGGACAAAAGCAACACTTTATCGAAAAGGAGAGATTACACTCTCTGTCTCAACAAATTCCAAAACAGAACCAAAGTGGAAATCAAATAAAAGCAGCGTTGCAACTGTGGATAACAAAGGTAATGTGACCGCAGTAAAACATGGTACTGCAACGATTACTGTGACTATAGATGGGGTCAAAGCAACTTGCGAGATCTTGGTGAAACAGCCAGGGGTAAGTTTTCCACAGTCAGAACTGACTCTCAAGCAGGGAGAAAAAATCTGCGTAAAAGCGAAAGTATCTTCTGGAAATGAGGCGGTGTATTCGAGTTCTAACACTACAGTTGCAACCGTGGATGAACAGGGTAATATATATGCTTGTGGTAAAGGAAAGGCATACATTTATGCGACAGAAGATGGAATCAAAGCCAAGATGACAATTCGCGTAAAGTAAATTCAAAGATATAAATTTAAAGATAATTACGATGTAAATATGAGGAAAATGCTGTGATAGACTGCGAAAAAAGGGAGAGCCCCTTCAGTTTAGCTGAAGGAAAGCTCTCCTTTTTTCAGACAGGATTCAACATATTTTTGGATCTGATAATCATCTTCCGGCATCTGGCATCCAATAATATACATTCCGTCATTGTTTGAACAGCGGATAATTCGACCGTTCAACTCGGAATGTGATGGTAAAGCAAAATTGTGAATCGCAACAGTAATTTCCTTTCCATGACAATCGGCAAAAACAGGTGATGTCATAATTAATGCAAAACCATTGGCACTGAGGTTATCCAGTTTACCATTGAATGATTCTCCGGAATCTTTTAATGTGACGGTACAACTGTTGGAAATATCAATGCGCGGATATTTTCTTCTGTTAATAATTTTCGAACGTGTGCACAACAGAATCGAATAGTTTCTATTGGATGCACTAAGCTGTGCTTTTTCCCATAAGTAAATAACGTTGCCGACAGTAATCTGAAGACTACAATCAACAGGACCAGATATCGCTGGAGCGTTATCAAGGGTTACAAGCACATTGTCCTGCGTATGGGAAATCAATTCTCCTGTGTAGACAGCATCTTGGGTTGTGCGAACGAGAACCTTCATACCTGGGGCTACATCCGCGATTCCCATGAAACCACCAATACCAAGTTCACTCATCAGAGCCTGAATGACATCTTCGATATTATCAATGTTGGAAGAACTTTCTGTGTATTTACTGAGAATGCGTTTACTGATATCACTGGAGTGATCAATACAGCCGGTAATCACTTCCACAGTATTTGAAACCTGTTCCATGTTGTCAACCAATTGCAGATTGGAAGTTTCAACCTCTTTCATAGCAGAATCGATAACCTGAATGTGTTCTCCAAGCTGGGAGGAGTCTTCCGTAATCTTTTGTACATTCTCACCGGTCTGTGTTACTTTTTCCAAGGTTACCTGAATCAGTTCCAGTGTTTTTTCGATGGAATCTGTCATTTTTGCCGAAATTTCATCAAGGCGCGTAAGTGCATCCTGAATCTGCGCAGAAGAAGTTTTAGTTTCGGTACTTAAGGTTCGAATCTGTTCAGCAACGACTGCAAAGCCTTTTCCTGCATCGCCGGCGCGGGCTGCTTCAATGGATGCATTGAGTGCAAGAAGATTCGTTTGACTTGAAATATTATCAATTTTTCCGGTTTCTTCCAGTACCATACTAAATTCAGACTTGAAGTCATGAAGAATATGTTCTACTTCAGAGGACAGTTCCGACATGGTTCCGGTTGTTTTTACCAGACTGTCAAGATCTTCGGAACTTGTCTTGGCGTGTTCCTCTGATTCAACAGTAAGATGAACCATTTCATCAATCATCGCAGCTACATTTTCTACCTGTGTACGAATGTCGGATGTCATATCCATAGAAGAAGAGGTACGATCCTGCAAATGGTGATTATTGTCGGAAAGTTCGTTCATACCAAGCATTACGACATCGGAACCATGCTTGTTTTCAGAAGCGAGTTCGCGGACAACAGTGATGCCATCCATGATCGTGTTACTGGCAGTTTTGACTTTTTCAACAGTAGTAACGACACGATGCAGGTCAGATTTAATACTGTCGGTCAATGCACCGTCGGATTCGTTCAGATGGCGAATGGACATTACATAGCAGATATAGCATAGCAGCAGACAGGAAACCTGAAGCTGATAATTTTTCATGTCCGAGGCACTGTTACAACCGAGAATGACACCACGGTATATAGCACTGAAGATTACGCTTAGTGTATTGGCAATGCCACAACCTATCATAAATTTCTGGTTCTTATATAAAACAAGAAGGCTCATAACAGGAAGAATATAGGTAAATGCAATGGGAGAGGCTGTTGTGCAGAGAACAAAAGTATAAAAAATACCATAGCCGACAATAAGAACATGCTTATAGATGTCAGTAGCATATCCCTTCACTCGAAGCAGAATTTCGCCAATGATTACCGGCAACCAGCACAAAATTAAAAAGATGATATAGTTTTGTGTTGGATACAGTCCATTTCCTGTATCTGTACCATAATTGGCAGATAAGAGAATAGAGAAAATCAGCCAGATAATCCGGGCTTTCCGGTTGGCTTTCTCTTTAAAAACAGATGCGTCATAATTCATATATGTTATTCCTCCGAAGATACCTCGAATCCTTGTAAAAATAGGAAAAATTTACTAATTTATAGTTTAGTTTATTTCGTATAATATTACAAGTTTAATTTTGAAAATAATAAAAATCATATAAGCGGAAATTTGGTTTTGAAGTATAAAACCACCAATTTTACAAATAATAGGGGTAAAATCTGAACTTATAATGGAGGAACGTTGAGATATGAAAGCAACAGGTATTGTTCGAAGAATAGATGATCTCGGGCGTATTGTAGTGCCAAAGGAGATTCGGCGTACTTTGCGTATCCGTGAAGGTGACCCTTTGGAAATTTTTACAAGCCGTGAGGGGGAAATTATGTTAAAAAAATATTCGCCAATCGGAGAATTGGGAGAAGTAGCAGGAAGCTATGCAGAGGCACTGGCTCAAGCGGCAGATGCGCTTGTGTGCATTACGGATCGTGATTATATTGTCGCTGCAGCAGGGGGAGGGAAAAAAGAGCTGGAAGGAGAGCATTTGAGCCCGGAGGTTGAGGCTCTCATGGAAAAGAGAGGTACCTTTGTTGTAAAAGATGTGCATGAAGAACTACCATTGGTCACAAAGGACTGGACAAGTGACCATAAGGGGGCGGTGTTGTCTACGATTATTTGCAATGGAGACTGTCAGGGAGCAGTTATTGTTGTATCTAAAAGTGATAATCCACAGAAGCTTGAAACATTTCAGATGCTGACACAGTCTGCAGCAAGTTTTATGGGAAAACATATGGAACAATAAGAATATGGGAAACGTATGAGACTATAGATAAATATTCATACGTTTCCTATGCTTATGTTTTTGCTTTTGGTAACAACTTTTTTTGAAAAAAGACAAAAAATATTTTCGTGTGACCGCTGTGTGACCAATTGTCGCTATAGTATTGGTATGAAAAAGTACAAAATTAATTTTTAGAGGGTAGCATAAAGGAGGTTGTTTATGAATGCAAGAGGTTTTTTTAAGCAAATCGTAGCGGTGACGCTTGCAGGATTGATGGTATTCGGATCCGCAATGGTTACGATGGCAGATGCAGACAGCAATAATACACAGAATGTTGCAACGGACAGTGAGCAGACAAACGCACAGGGGTATAAGCCGGGACAAGTTTATACAGGGGATCAGAATGAATTTGATGCCAAGGGAGAGGCTCTTCCGGGATATCATTGGGATTACAAGAAACTTACAGACTATGTAGATGGATATTATGATACAAAGCAAAACCCAATTTGTGCTAAGACAGAGCATGAGCATACCGCATATACCGGAACATGTTACACAATGAATACATGCGACGATACAGAACACGTACATACAGAATCCTGCTATGCATATAAAAATTGTGATATTAAAGAACATAAGCACACATGGGGTGCATGCTATACAAAGGTATTAGGAGTTTGGTGCAAGAAAGAAGAGCACACGCATTCGCAGGGAAAAGGCGGATGCCAGGAAAAATATTTGATATGTAGCTTGGAAGAACATACCCATTCCACCGAGGAGAACGGTTGCACGGGACCGGTACGTACATGTGGCAAAGAGGCGCATACACACGGGGACAGATGTTATCCATATGTGCAGCCAATTCTTGCAACCTATGAGTTTCAAATGAAGGCAGATGAAAATACTACAAATGGAAATGAAAAAATTTCCATTACTGTTCACGTGGCTTGTGAGAATGGTAAGGATGCCAAGGATGTACAGGTTACCATTAAAGCATATGACCGCAACGCATTGGCAAAGATACAGGTTCTTGAAAGTACAGGAACTACCAATTTGTCTGGAAATGTAGAATTTAAGATTTCTGCAACATATGACAAAATTATAGAGGTTCTGGTTAATGGTTCAAATGTTGAAGGATACGGAAAAGAAATCGGATCATTAATAAATAAACATGTAAATCTTTCTTATACCGTTGAACATAAGTATGAGGAGCTCCCTGGTACAGCAATAGGATCTACTATGGATAAGAATGGTAAGATTATCGTTGGTCATGCGAACAATCTTGCATGTAAATATTGTGGAGATAAAAAGGATGGAGAAAAGAAAACGATAGAGAATGTAAGCTGTTATTTATGTGAGGATCCGGATTACTCGATTCCAGAATCTGGTAAGCATGCTTCAAACAGCAAGTTTACAAAGATCTGTGATTCCACTTTGACAATTACAGAAAATGTCATTACTTCTTTTGATAAGCAATCTGTAATAGATAAGGCAATCGCTGGATTGAAAGATCCGGAGAACACAACAGTTGAATTTAGAAGATTCCAGTATGAGGCTGGTGATGCTGCAAAAGGACGCAACGGGTGGCATGCTGATTTTCAGATTGTGAAGAAGACCCCAGATCCGACCCCAGATCCGACACCAACACCGGATCCGACACCGACCCCAGATCCGACAC
>ENA-UOJO01000792-UOJO01000792.1-human-gut-metagenome-genome-assembly--contig:-P57-NODE-792-length-45945-cov-45.671606_pt1 | contig 45945 bp, 54 predicted proteins | sample MGYA00242351_ERZ723898 | MGnify/ENA metagenome assembly ERZ723898 | reverse complement strand
ACCATTACATACAATATCACATACAATTTTATTCAGAAAAAGACTTGGCAATGCGGCTGACAGAAGCAATATCACGAGCGTAAATATCTTCAACTTCATCTGATTCATGCCCCGTAATCTGCCGCAGTTCTTCCCCTTTTATGCCATGCTCCTTGAACCAAGTAATGGCGGTTCCGCGAAGAGAGTGAAAACTGGCTTTCCCATCTTTCGTATCATGTATCCCCAGCTTATCAAGCAATCTGGAAAACTTAACAGAGAATGCACGATTATTCAGATATCCACAGCTCTTTACAATAGAAACCGATGGAGGAAATTTATTTATTCCCAATCCATTCAGAAACGCCTCAAGCTCCGGCATAATCGGACAGCACACCCATTTATGAAACCGCCGGGTTTTCCCGGGCGAAACGACAATTACCTTGCGATCCCAATCCAGCATGGCAGGAGTAATCCCGGCACAAGTTTCAAGACGTTGTGCGGTCCAGCGCGACAACATTGCCATGACCTTGACATCGAGAGAAGCAGCAGCGATCAGTTTGTCAAATTCAGCCAGCGTCAGATTCCTATGGCTATCTACATGAGTTACACGTTTATTGACAATCGGGCGGAAAGGAGATTCGGAAAGTTTAGCTTCAACCAAGCAACACCGAAAAATGGTATTCAAGATAGATTTCTGATTGTTGTAAGTCTTGCCATTGCCAGTTGAATAGTATTTCTGCAAATATGCCTGAGCAATATCCGGTGTCACCTGATCCGCATATTTCACTCCGATCCGATCTGCAAACCTCTTCCAAACCTCTAAGTGAGTTTTCCCTAATACCCGTTTTGACAAAGCACATTCCAGCATATCGGCAATTTTCATGCCGCCGCGCTGATGTTCTCCGGTGGCGGTTTTAGGCAGCTCCGGCGGCGGTTTCAGCTCAGGAAAATCCCGCATGATCACCGCGCGCCCTTTCTTGGCCTGCAACTGGAGAATGTAATCGTCATGCAGCCGCCGGGCAAGCGTGGCGTCGGTCGTTTTCAATGAACGGGTTTTCAGCTTGCCGTCAACGTCGCGATAATACACGTAGTAGGTGTTGTGGATCTTTCGTAGGGCCATTTTATTCTCAGGTTACAAAAGGTAATAATATCGCTTTAAAAGTATTTAGCTCGTTTCTCTACCGCTTCAATTTCAAGCTGCTCTATTGCAGGTTGATATCCCTGTGCTGCGGCTTCTCTAAGCAATCTCATTCGGAAGTTAATATTATGAATTCCAAGACGTTCTGCTGTTGCGTATTTTTCTTCAGGAGTTCCATTTTGAGAGATATTATCTGCAATTGCTATGATGCGCCGATCAAGTCTTTCAATTACCAAGCCTAAAAAACATCCTTTAAGAATCATATAACCAATCAGGCAGACAAAAATGCGAGTTCCAGTTTCTCCCACATGAGAAATAATGAATAATGGGATAAAACCAATTGTTGCAGCATTGCAAATAGGATCAATAAGATAGAACGCCAATTTGATTAATGTCAAAAAAAACGGCATACGGATACCCAATAACTGATATTCATTATGCCGCTCTTCAAAACAATGCGGAAGCCAGAAGTCATGTTTATATAGTTTACCATAATAGATCAATGCAGAACTCCAGAAAACAGCCAAAGCCCAATAAGAAGAGAGATTTAAACCTGCATCATAGACTTCATCGTATTCCATTTTTCCTCCTATTTGCTCAAATACTTTTCTCGATTCTTCATCACAAAATCGTGCAATTCTCTGAACCATTCCTCGCGGCACTCTGCCGGAATACTGAAAATACTCTCCATGGTTTCCTCCAGCAAGCAGCTTCCGTGTTTGGGGCACGAAGAACAAGGAAGGCAATCTTCTCCCATCTGTACATGAGGTTCAACCATAGGCCGAATGCGTTTCCATGTCTCATCTTCAAACGAGGCGGTCTTACGACGCAATACGCGCGACACCTGGGCGCGCGACAACCCTAATGCAGCCCCCATCACCCTTTGCGATCCACAGGCACGATAGAAACGCTGTAAGGCCGCGAAAACAGTATCGTCAATAATCTTCATATCTGCCCTTTAGTTTCCTCTGGAGGTTACAAAAACATGAAAGTTTCGTCTGGACGAAACTCTTATAACCGATTTCCCGCCTAATCCAAACAGTCATCAAAAAATTACTTGGTTTTCAAGCCACCACAAAATTGGCAATTTTGGCTGGCATTTTCTTTAAAATAGATGCAACTCCGGTTATGAATAATGCCGTTCGAGCTAATGCTGATATCTCTGCCATCCACTTGAATCTTTCCACTTTTCAAACCGATCATATAGCCAACTCCAAACATCAGCAGTAAGGCCACGCCATGACCGATCCAATACCAAATCTTTTTTTGATTTCTGTTTCTGCTGCGCTTTGGCCCGCCTGTACCTCTCAATTGTTCCTGGTGAACATGAACAGTACCAGTACGATCAAAGCCGATTGTGAACATTCCAAGACCCTTTTAGTTGGTCCTCTTCTTTTCCTACTCCTCAAGCTGATTTTTCTTCAATCTCTTGCAAATCTGTAAAATGACTTTGGGATCAATTTCATCATCCATAGCCATAATTTCATCAATAACCGACTCCCTTGCGTGACGCTCAATCTCTTCTGCACTTTTCCCCGTATATTGAATCACCTTACCAGTCTGATTAAAAAACATGCTGCCATTTCCGAATCTATTGCTCCCCCCGGAGATGTTACTGCAATGTGATTCAGGCAAATATACTTTCAAATAAGGATAAATATCTTTCCATGTACGTTCTGTCATTGTCGGAATAGCACCACTCAAATATCGCGATAAGTTTTGTTGAGCAATACCGGTTTTTCGTTCAAAATCCTTTTGACTTCCGGCGGCCTCGATTGCTTGACGCAAAGCATTTTTTATTGGCTCATCTATTTTTGGCATAGTCCCATATCCTTATAGATTTTGTTTCTACATTTAGAATACACCGAGTACAAACAAAATCTACAAAAAAGTTTTAAAATACATTTGAAATATTCTTTTGTGCAGTTATATTGAATACTGTCAGAGCAATCAAGAAAGGATTTCAATATGGCAAGACTGGTTTCGGCCAAGGTGGATGTAAGCACGGATGAAATTGCCAAAAGGATTATTAAAGCCCATCCTTCAAAGCATTACAGCAAGATTCAGCTTTATGCAATGGCAATGGAGTGCTTGGAGAAAAAAATTTTAAAGGAGTCTACAAAAAAAGAATAACAAGAGTAGGCAGTAATGAATCTGTTCAGGGAAAAAGACGGTGCCTTGCGGCTTGAGGCGAGTACGGCGAATGAACTTGAAGCGCTGAACCTGCTGTTTCTGGCGGTACGGCGTATGGCTGCGGAAGCCGATTTTTGCGGATGTGCCGCGCAGTCGGCTTCCGAATTGGATAAGGTCAATGATTCAACTTTGCTCGAATGTGATCAAGCTCCCGCTCGATCTGCTGAAGCGAACACGCCATATTGTACAGCCCGCAAGCAAAATTGTATTGTTCTTTCGCTCGTTGATCACCTCCCATTGCCGCAAGGCGATAGGTGTCTATCAGTTCGCGAAAATTCCGAATTGCACCGTCAGAAAATTGAGTGTCCATGATCCGCTCCTTTGTGAGTATTGAGTATTGGGTATTACAAGATATCGCAAAGAGCGGATTTTTACAAGAAATAGAGGAATCAAAGCATCATGACACAGGAACGCATCATGGAGATTCTCCGCGCAGGCGGAAATGTCGATTATGAGTGCGGGCGTGAAGCCGCCAAGCGGCACATTGCCGAGGGTAATCCGGGTGTTTACGACACCTTTCCCGGTCTGGTCGCGGTCTTTGGTTCTGATTGGGTCAACGGCTATATCGAATGCCTGGATGCGTGGCGAACGTTAACCGGGCCTGAAAGGAGAATTATGAGAATTCAATTCATCCGTGAGAACCTGAAGAACCGGAACGACCGGTTCCAGTGGTTCGACTTCCTGAGCGGTGCGGCGATCGGCGCTTGCGCCGGAATGGGTCTGCTGATGCTGGCGGGCCTCCTGTAACGATTTACGCCCCGGCCGGGGGCGGCAATTCCCGGCGGTTCTTTGAAAACTGTATAGGTCTGAATCCGGAACAATCCCCGGATCGCGAAAACGTCCGCCCCGGCAGACAGGAGCGGCAAAGAAAACATTCAAAGGAGATTCAATGGATTTCATTGGCGAGGTCGAGATTACGACGCTTGCCGACCACTTGTTGCGGATTGAGGCGGAGGTGCGGTACGAGGATACCGGCATTTTCAAGCGCCGGATCGAGCTGACCGACTACCGTTTCATCCGCGCGGAAGTGATCCGCAACGGACGCCGCCGCCCGGTCAAATTGACCGGCGAACTGGCCGAGCTGGTGGTCGCCAGCATCGACGAACAAATAAAACGCCCGCCGGGCAGTGGCATGCTGACACCGGCGAGCCAAACAACTAGGAGTTTATAACATAGCATGAGAGGGAGAAAATTCAAATGATCGCGAGAGCTGATTTTCTGAAACGCCGGAAAACCGGCATCGGCGGTTCCGACGTGGCCGCCGTTCTGGGGCTGTCCAAATGGAAAACCCCGTACCAGCTGTGGCTGGACAAAACCTCCGACACGGTGGAGGAGGAGGAATCCGAAATCCTCCACTTCGGGCAGGTGCTCGAACAGGTGGTGGCCGATGAATACGCCCGGCGCAACCACGTGAAGGTTCAGCGGCGCAACCGTTCCTACCGGCATCCGGAACATCCGGAGCTGATCGGCAACATCGACCGCTACATCGTCGGAGGCGGCATTCTCGAATGCAAGACCGCCGACAAGTTCACCGCCCATCTGTGGGGCGAGAACAATTCCGACGAAATCCCGGACTACTATCTGGTACAGGTTCAGCACTACATGCACGTGACCGGCTATCACGAAGCCGCGCTGGCGGTGCTGATCGGCGGCAACGAGTTTCGTCAGTACGAGGTCAGCTACGATAAGGAGCTGGCCGAGTTCGCCGCCGCAAAGTGCGTGGAGTTCTGGCAGACATTCGTGGTGCCGCGCGTTGCGCCTCCGGCGCTCCTCGGCGACGACTTGGCGGAATACTACCGCGACCGGAGCGGCGCGACCGTGACGGCGCCGCCCTGCATCGCCAAATTCGTTTCCGAACTGAAGGAGACGAAGCAGCGGATCAAGTCGGAAGAAGCCCGTGCCGAGGAACTGGCGGGCGCAATCAAGGTTTTCATGGGCGAAAGCTCCGCCGACACGCTGCTCGACGCGGCGGGGACGAAGCTGGCGACCTGGAAACAGGCGAAAGATTCCGTCCGACGCTCGACCGACTGGGAATCGCTGGCAACCGAATGCGGGATCGATTCCTGGCTGATCCGGCAATACACCACCGAAACCATCAAACCCGGCAGCCGTCCACTGCTGGTCAAATAAATCATCAAAGAGAGGGAATGAATTATGACAAACGAACTGGTGAAAGACGAAACCGCGATGCTCCCGGGAAATGCTCCGGCCGGAGCCGGTGCGCTGATTTTCGATGACGTGAAGTTCGACCGGATGCAGGCGGTTGCGACGATGATGGCGAGCGGCAAGTGCGCGATTCCGAAACACCTTCAGAACAACGTCGGCGACTGCTTCGCGGTGATCATGCAGGCGGCACAATGGGGGATGAACCCGTTCGCCGTTGCTCAGAAAACCCACATCGTGAACGGGGCGCTCGGTTATGAGGCTCAGCTGATCAATGCAGTGATCAATTCGATGCACGTCGTCAGCGACCGCTTCCGCTACGAATACGTCGGCGATTGGGAAAGCTACCGGCAGAGCGGTTTCGACAGGAAGTGCGAGGCCGGATGCGGCGTGAACGTCGGCGCGACGCTCCGGGGCGAATCGGAAGTGCGCTGGCTGCCGATGCCGCTGTGCATGGAACAGGTCAAGACCCGCAACTCTCCGCTGTGGGCCACCAATCCGCAACAGCAGATCGCGTATCTCGCGGTGAAATACTGGGCGCGGCTGTATGCGCCGGATGCGATCCTCGGCGTTTATTCCGACGACGAGCTGATGCAGACCGAACCGATCAATGTGACCCCGGCCAAGCCGGATGTTTCCGCCCCGGCGAAGAAAACCGCCAACCAGCGGCTGAAAGAGAAGCTCGGCACTGGAGCGGTTGACGCGGAAGTAACCGAAGTTGCGGAAAACGCGGAAACCCCGGCGCTGTCGGCATTGATCGCGGCCGAGATCGAAAAGACGAAAGCGCCGATTGAGCTGAAGGACGTGGAAAACTTCCTGAAAGCCAAAAAGGTGCTGACCGGCACTGTCAGAATGGACGACTTGGAGAAGTATCCGTCGCAGTGGCGCGACTACGTTCAGAACAACGTTCCCGGTCTGGTCAAGGCGGTAGCGGAGTGGGCGACCGCCGAACCGGCCGACAAATAATTTCACCCTCTCAACAAACCCGCGCCGGGCGGGCAATCCCGGCAGCTTTTGCAATGAACAACTTCAATATCATGGGCCGGGTGGTGGAGGTAATACCGCGACTCAACAACAAATGCCCGTGGCTGGTTGTGATCGAAACCGAAGTGGGCCGCAACAAAACTATGCGTGTTCCGGTAAGGGTATTCCGAAATGAACAGCCGCCGGTCGGATGGATCGCGGTGATTTCCGGTACACTCGGCATCTGGGATGGTTCGGGAACTCCCTACCCGCAACTTGAAGTCAAGTCGCGCGAATTTCTGCCGCCTCCGGCTCCGGCTCAGCCGCCACAGTACCGGCTGCCGCCGCGCTATTCCGAAGCCGATCAGCCGCCGCGCCGGAACAATCCGCCGCCACCAATGCCGCCGGTAAACTATCCGCCGGAAGATGACGACATACCGTTTTGAGGAGGAAACATGGAAAACAAAATAAGGATAAGCGAAGTTCTGCATCAGAAACTGATCTGTGCCGCGAACGCGGTCAATGCGGAAAACAATCCGGTCAACGTTTCCGAGTTCGTCCGCCGCACCGCCCGCGCTTACGTGGCGAGAAAACCCGTAGCACCTTTTGAGATTCACGAAAGGTGCTACAAGGCCGGCGACATAGTGCTGACGATCAAAGGGCTGCCGTTTAAAATTGAAGCTGATGATGCGTTCCGGCTCTATCTGGCGCGGCGTTGCGAGATGGCGTTGCGCGAAGAACGCCGGATTCACCGGAGCTACGCAAGGGAGGCGGGGATTTCGTCCCGGCCCCCGGCAACATTGGAAGAGGCTATGCAGATGGCCTGTTACGTGGAGGAATGATTATGGCGAGAAATACTTGGCCGATAAAAGGCAAGAAATATTGGTATGTGGATTTGGTATTAGGCGCCTTCATAGTCGGAAGCGCCGATTATGACGGGACCCGTTTTGATGATGAACGCTTGAATATCGGCAACTGTTACCGCACGAAACTCGAAGCGGAACAGGCCATAGACCGAGTGCTGGCGGCCCTGAAACCTGTTCCGGCCCATGAAACCTTTCCGAAGCTGACGGTCGCGATATTTGACCGTCCCGACTGCCCGGACTGGTGCGATGCCGCCGTGGTATCCAGTTGCGGGATTGCATACTGGATTGAAGGGGATTTTGAAACCGCGCATCAGGAAATTCCGGGACGGTTTGACGCAAGCGACTGGCGCAACAGCCTGATCAAACGTCCGGAGAAGCAGCTCCCCGACTGGTGTAAAGTCGGGGCATGGGTGTATGATCAGAATGGAGATTATTTCTGTAAGATCATCGAAATTTTCGGAGACAGGAAGAGCTTTACGGCTACTCGACCAGGTAAAAATTATACCATCGGCAGCGGTGACCTCAACTACGGCTTCGATAAATGGAAACCGGCCCGCCTCCGTCCGTGGACCTTCGAGGAAGCTCCGATCGATTTGAAAGTTCACCGGATCGGCAACCGGGAGCGCATTGATGTCTTAGAACTTTCCCTGAACTTCTGCCGGGAGGAACCACTTCTGGTCTTTTCTTACGCAGAAAAAAAGTATTTTTCCTTTTCAGATATTCTGACGATTTGGGAATTGCTCGACGGTTCTCCGTGCGGCGTTCTGGAAGTTGTGGAGGAGTAATGAAGATTCACCTTTACACGAAAGACCGGGTGGCTTGCGGGGAACTCCCGGACCATTCACCGATGATCCGCGATCCGGCGGCGGTCGATTGCGAACGCTGTCGCCGGACGGCGATTTTCAGGAAAATCGAAGCGATCCCGAAACCCAAACGCGGACCGCGACGATACAAGCAAGAGGAGTTGTTTTGACCATGCCCAAGCTGCCTTACATGAAATTTTATGTGAACGACTGGCACTCAGACTGCCAGCTTGCGATGTGTTCACTGGCAGCCCGCGGCTGTTGGCTCGAACTTCTTTGCGGGATGCACAATCTCGATCAATCGGGTGTGATCACAGGTACGGCAGATCAAATCGCACGTATCTGTCGTTGCTCGTGTGTTGAGTTTGTCCAGGCCGTGAACGAGCTGCGCGCCAACCACGTCGGAGAGATCACCGAACGCAACGGCGTTTATACGATCGTGAACCGACGCATGAAGCGGGAACACGAGGCTTCCGTCAAGGCGAAAACGCGGCAAAAACGCTTTCAGGAGAAAGCGAAAACGCAAAATAAACGCAAAATAAACGGCGAAAAAACGCCGGATATTCAGATTCATATTCAGAATAACTCTCTCACTACGTTCGAGAGTGATAACGCGCCCGCGCCGGAATTGACGGAATCGGAAAATCAATTGTTTTCCAACTGGCTCGAAGTCTGGCGCGAAATCCACGGCGACGGCAAACCGATGCCGGTGCTTGCGCGTCAGGCACAATTGGAGCGGCTGCTCCGGCTTCCGGCGGAGATACGCGTTGACGCGCTCCGGGCGGCGATTGCCGGGACGTGGAAGAACATTCAGGACATCCGGGAAAGTGCACCCGGGTCCGGCAAACGAGAGGAAGAACCAAATGCAAAACGCTATGTTCCGCGACACTGAGGTCAGCACGGAAGTGACCTGCCGCTGCCCGCAATGCGGCGCGGAGGAGAAGGTCCCGGTTTCGTTTCCGCGCTGGATGCTGGATATTTTCCGGGACAAAACGCCCGGCCTGTGTGCGGCATGTTCGGAGAAGATCCGGCAGCGCAATCAACAGGAGGCGGACCGCCGGGAAGCGATGCGACGGATCGAGAGCGCCGGAGTTCCGCCGGAGTTCCGGCAGTGGGATGCCGCGAAAGGCAACGGTACGCTGGCGCGGTTCATCCGCGATCACCGCGACCGGAATCTGCTGATCATCGGTGAAAACGGCAAGTGTAAAACCCGCGCCGCCGCGTATAACCTGCTGCTGGAAGCGAAAGCGGGAAAGCGGTGCCGGTTCTGTGATTATCCGGAACTGGCGCTCGAATACGCCGCCGCGATGCAGAAATCGGCACAGGAAGGGCTGGATTTCGTGCGAGACCTGTTGCGCCAGAGCGACATCCTGTTAATCGACGATATCGCCAAGCGGAAGCTCAACGAAACCGGCGGCGAGCTGCTGTACCGGCTGGTCAATGCGGTGTACGAAGGAGCGGGGACCCGGCTGTGGATCACATCGAACAAGGCCCTTGCCCCGCTTCTCCAGCGGTTCGAGAATGGCGACACCGGCGATGCGGTAATCAGCCGCTTCGACCGCTTAATTGACGATGGACGAATGAGCATTTACAGGGTTTAAAAATGAGCGAAAATATCAAATTGGACAAATTCGAGATCGCGATTTTGCGCGAAATGTTCGCCAGAGCGAGGATCGAATCGAATAAATGCGGCGGCTTTGAACTGAAAAATCTGCGCTCAATCAGCTACCGCGAGAAGCAGGTCTTGGAAAAGGTAATCGAACAACTGAACTGAAAGGATCATAGCCATGAATATCGATAACAACGGATTGATTTTCCGCATCTCCCGCAACCGCCTGACCCGGCTGACCGGCGGAATCGCCCCGATGCTGCGCGGAAACTCGTTTATTCCAGAGCTCAACTGCATCAAAATGACGCTGGATGGCAAGATGCTCACCATGGAAGCGTCCGACATCCACAATCACGCGGTCATTAAAGTCGAAGTGGACGAAGTCGGACTGCAAGGAACTGGCGGCGCTGCTTTTCTGCTGCCCGGTCATTACGCCGGGGTGCTGGACAAAATCGGCGGCGAGGATGTGCGTTTCGAGTATGAGGACAACTCCAACCGGATCGAAGTGCTGACGGACGGCCTTGAAAGCGCATTCGCGCCGCTGGAAATCAAATCATTCCCACAGCAGATGGATCAGGAAGGAGAAACGGCTTGTTTCACGATTCAGGATGCGCCCGCATTTATCGACGCGCTTTCCCGGCTGACGCCGATTCCGGACACCAGTGAAGGGCGCAAGTTTCTGCACGGCATCAGGATTCACGCAAAGAACCGGACAATGGAACTGGCGGCGCTTCATGGTGGTACGGTACTGGCAGTGGCGGAATTGCCGTCCGATGCGATGGAAGAGGCGTTCGATGGCGCGATCATGCCGGTTCCGGCGGCGCTTCACGTCGTTCGGATGTTCAAGAACGCCAAAACACTTGATGTTGCCATTGGGAAACGCTTCACTGTGTTCGCCTCGGACGGAGTGAGCATCTGTTCCAGAGCGATCGACGGAGAGTATCCGAACTACCGGCGGATCATTCCGGAGGGGGCAACCGGACGGATTAAAATATTCGGCCGGGAATGGCTTCGCGCCATTGCGTCGGCGGAGGGCGTTACCGGGCGTGAGGACGGCAAGGAAATGAAGATCCGCTTCTCTGCATCCGGCGCTCAAATCAGCATGTCGGGCAAAGATTCGCGGGAAGCGAAGCTGGATGTCGGCTATGAACTTATCAACGGCGAAATTGTGGATTTCGAGTTTATGGCCCGAAGCTCCCTGTTTCGTCTGGTCGCATCTGTTTTCGACGATGAAGTCGAATTGGCTGTGAACGGATTGCGTACTCCGATCGTACTGAGCAAGGGGAATATGATCGCGTTGATCATGCCGCTCACTCCCCAAAAGAAGGCGGCAAAATGAGCAGAGAGAGAAACCCGCTTTGTTCACGATGCGGAGTACGTCCCCGAATCCCGAAGCAGGCCTACTGCCGCGAGTGCCGCGCAACGCTTTCCCTCGAATGGTACCACAAGAAGCATCCAGAGGCGAAATGGTGCGATCCGGCAGCCGCTGCGGAGAAGCGAAAGCAGCGGGCACAAGAGGAGGCGCGTGCCGCCGCCCGCCGCCGTCGTTTCAGGGAACTGGAAGCATGGTGCCGCGCGGAGGGAATCCACGAGCTGGCGAGGAGGGGGAAATGAGGTACGCCAGCGTCTGCTCCGGCGTCGAGGCGGCTTCCCTTGCATGGATGCCGCTCGGTTGGGAACCGGTCTGGTTCAGTGAGATTGAACCGTTTCCCTGTGAAGTCCTGAAACAGCGTTTCCCCGGAGTGCAGAACTTGGGGGACATGACGAAAATCGATGGAGAAAAATATGCTGGAACAGTTGACCTTCTGGTTGGAGGAACTCCCTGTCAGGGATTCAGCGTCGCGGGAAAGCAGGGCGGTCTCGGCGATCCCCGAAGCGCCCTCTGCCTCGCCTATTGCAGACTTCTTGGAACTATGCGTCCAAGATGGTTCGTCTGGGAAAATGTGCCGGGCGTCTTTAGCACGAACGGAGGAGAGGACTTCAAAGCGTTCCTCTGCGCAATTGATGAGATCGGGTATAGTGTCGCGTGGCGAGTGCTGGACGCTCAATACGTGCGAGTGGACGGATACCCTCGTGCCGTTCCGCAAAGAAGAAGGCGTGTGTTCGTTGTCGGATATCTTGGAGAGTGGCAATATCCCGCAGAAGTATTATTTGAGCCGGGATGCCTGCACAGGGATACTCCGCCGCGCCGCGAAGCGGGGACGGGCATTGCCAGAAGCGTTACGGCAAGCACTGGAGGCGCAAGCGGGAAAGAGCAGCAGCATACCTTCGTCGGAGCCGGCGGCAAGCCGCTGAACGCGATTTGCATGGCGCACGGCCAATCCAATGCGGAAATATCCGAAGCGGTTTCTCCGGCGCTGACATGCGATCACGAGGCGCCGATCGCGTTCCGCTGGGCAGCTTCTCCATCGCAAGGCTTGTCGGTCGGCGTTGATTACTGCCACACGCTGATGGCGAACCGGAACGGAGAACCGGCGGTATGCTACGAGAACCACGCTCAGGACAGCCGGATCAAGGAAATCGATTGCTCCCCGGTTCTCTCCGCAAAAGCAGGAACCGGAGGTGGCAATCTGCCGCTGGTTGCGTCGTTTATGGGCGGACAGGGAAGCCGGGCCGGAGGAATAGCGTTCAGCGAATCGGCGGCGCCGGCATTGAAAGCAGCGATGAGCGGAAGCAATCAGGTCCCGGATGTTCTTCAATCCGCAATTGTCCGCCGCCTGACGCCGCGCGAATGCGAGCGGCTGATGGGGTTTCCGGATGATTGGACCCGGATTCCGTGGCGTGGCAAACAGGCAGAGGAGTGTCCCGACTCCCACCGCTACAAGGCTTGCGGAAATTCCATGTGCGTGAACGTCATGCGATGGATAGGAATGAGAATCGAAAACGTCGAAAGGAAGATGAGATGAGCGAAGAATTGAAGTGTTGGAATGGAAAGTATCCGCTTTTTATCGAGTGGGACAAATCGGAGCAGATGGAGTTTGTCGAAGATGAGGAAGCGTTGGTGGCGTTTTGTGTTTCGCGCCGGCTTAACCCGCGCGAACTTCAGTATTATAATACTGAGCCCATGTACGCATGGGAGGGGGTTCACATTGATACGGAGGAGCTGGAGAATGATGACGGTGAACTGGATAAAGAGGTTCTGGAACTTATTGAAGAGTTCGAGCAGAAACTCCGGAAAATCAAGCGTCCTGTCATATATTGGGCATCCTATAGTCCGTTTAAGATTTCAGAAGCTCAGTTGGAATCGTGGTGTGCGAAAGTGAAAGGGACTTTAGCATGAGCGAATTAAAACAATGTCCCAAATGCGGCCCAAATGGCGCTCCGCTGCGTCGCATTGGTGAAATGGATGAATATAGGGTCGAGTGCATCGAATGTTATACGGTCAAAACGCCTTGGTTTAAGACACCCGGAGAGGCAGAAGCCTATTGGAATGCATTCGCGGAAGGCATGAAGCTACAGGCCGCCCGGATCGCGGAGCTGGAAAAAGAAAAAAGCGAATTGCTTGCGAAATGCGAAAAATATGAATGTGAGATCGGACTGGCCAAACAACAGATAGCGGCGCTGGAATCGAAAAGCAATATGTACATCGATTTATCGGTAGCAATGGCTTCTACTGCGCGTAAAGTTGACGGCTTAGAGAAAGAGCGCGACCGGCTCCGGGAGGCGCTGGAATCGAAAAGCAATATGTACATCGATTTATCGGTAGCAATGGCTTCTACTGCGCGTAAAGTTGACGGCTTAGAGAAAGAGCGCGACCGGCTCCGGAAAGCACTGCGGGGACTGATGCAGGCCGTGGACGGTTGCTTGACCCCCAGCGAGGCGCTGCTGTGGAAAAAGTGCGAAGAAGCATTGAAAGGAGCGGGAGATGTCGAAAAAAATTCTTGACGCCTGTTGCGGAAGCAGGATGTTCTGGTTCGACAAAAAGGATCCACGCGCTGTTTTCATGGATATCCGGCGTTGGATAGGGAAAGCCTGCGACGGCAGAAATATCAATGTGGATCCCGACGTGATCGGTGATTTTCGAAACATCCCATTTGAGGACGGATCGTTCCGGATGGTAGTGTTCGACCCGCCACATTTGGTACGTGCAGGGGAAAATTCGTGGCTGGCGCAAAAATATGGCAAGCTCGACAAGGAAACATGGCGCGATGACCTGAAACAAGGCTTCAACGAATGTTTCCGGGTACTGGCGCCGAACGGTTTCCTGATCTTCAAATGGAATGAAGATCAAATCAAGGTAACGGAGGTTTCCAAGTTGTTCCCTGTTCAGCCGTTATTCGGTCAGAGGGGCGGGAAAACTCATTGGCTGGTGTTCATGAAAGGAGCGGGAGAATGAAATGTCCGAAGTGTAGGTCTGAGCGTATTTCTCTGGAGCGCCGGATCGATGGTGATGCCGTTTGCATGGACTGTCACCATCACGGGAAGTCGGAGGAGTTCCTCCGGGAAACCAATTTCGACCGGATCACTACCAGCCCGGAAACGCTGGCGGAAGCAATGGTATTTGAAACCATAAAAGGAACATGGCGATACAGGATCGGCGAGAAAATATCGGTGCAGGCTTTTCGCAGCAGATGGGAAGCAGAACGAGGCGCGGTCGAATATCTCAGGCAGGAGGCGGAATGATTAAAGATGGCTTCCATCCCTGCCGGGAATGTGGAATGCCGATGGCGGAAGAGTGGTCGAACGTTGACGGCGATTATCTGCGTTGTACCTGGTGCGGGTTTGAGCGCGAATGGCTCGGCGGCAGGAAGGTTCTCCGGCATGGCAATCCGGAGAAAATCGCCGCCATCCGTTCTACTCAACAACGCAAGAAAGATCGCGGAGCAATCGCCGAAGCCTACCGGCAGGGATATCGCGCGGGGATGCTTGCTGCCATTAGAGGGGAAGTTGTAAAAGTAAGACAGAAAGGAACAAAACAATGTTTGTGATTACACTTAGTGATATCATCGGTCTTTCGATCGTCGCCCTTGTCATGGCCGTCATGATCGTGATTGTTATATACACGATCATCGCGGAGAAAATCAAAGATCGGAAAGAGGAACGGAGGGAAAAAGTAAGCGAATCGAAGTTTTCGCTGGGGCCGTGGAAAGCTGAAAAGCCTGACGGCTCTAATGGATGGTACTGTGTTAAAGGATTCCTTGAAGAAGCCTGTACTTGCTACGGTGAAAAGGCAGAGGCCAACGCCGCTCTGATTGCCGCCGCGCCGGAGATGTATGAGGCTCTTGCCGATATCGCTGAAAATTGCGGGAATCGCGGTTGCTCGGAAACGTGCGCTGAAGCAGGGTGTAAAATCTGCAAAATCTTAAAGAAAGCGAGGGGAAAATGCTGATTTTATTGCATGACAGTCGCGGAAATGAGTTGATCGTCAACACGGATATCATCGCGATGGTGAAAGAACAGTGGGCGAACTATTCATATACTGGACTTTATACCCTTTTTACGACAACAGGCGGGGAAATCACGATAAAAGAGTCGCCACGGGAAGTGAAATTCCTGCAAGACCAGGCGGCTAAGAAAGCGAGGGGTGAGGCATGATTGACGAATGGAAAAAGGGTGCGAAATATTGGGATCACGCATGGAACCCCGTAATTGGCTGCCGGAAGGTATCCGAAGGGTGCGCGAACTGCTATGCAGCGCGGACGATGGAGCGCTTCGGACAAAGTTTTGAGCCGCATTTGTCGAAGCGGCAGACACCGCAGAAGTCCGGCGTCGTGTTCGTCGGGAACATGACCGATCTGTTCGGGGAGTGGAACCATCCTGATACTGTCTATGACTGGATCGGAGGTTTGTCGTTCGGTGCGACAAATTTGATCCTCACCAAGCGTCCGGAAATAATGTGCCAATGGGATCATATCCAGTATGATGAATCCATGTGGCTCGGCGTTACCGGAGAAACCCAGGAACGATTGGAACAGCGTCTTGATTCGTTATTAAGAGTGGCCCATCCGCAAAGATGGTTGTCGCTGGAACCGCTGCTCGACGAAATTTGCCTGAATTCGGCAATAGCCAATGTTACCGGTGAACTGGGATTCTTTGACCCATTCCTCAAGTGGTTTCAATGGGTCGTGGTCGGTGCGGAGTCCGGCCCGAACCGCCGCCCGTGCAAACTCGAATGGATCGAAAACATCGTCGATCAGTGCCGGTGGGCCGGAGTTCCGGTTTTCGTGAAGCAGCTCGAAATCGCCGGGAAGCTCGTCAAGGACATCAACAAATTTCCGCCGGAACTCCAAATTCGGCAAGTCCCGTGGATATAAAGAAAGGGTGTGTAATGAGTGCTTATTGGGAAGCTGTTATTCCTGAGATTCTTTCTGATCTTGATATCAGTCTCAGCGAGGAAAAACAAAAAGAACTTATTGAAGCCATAGATGGATGTGATGAAAGTAAAGGCACGTATTGCGGGTATGATGTGGCGCACCGCTCATCTCATTCTGAAATTGAGAGACTGAAAAAGGAACTGGAAGAAGAACGTTCTAAAGTAGTCTGTCCGCAATGCAAAGGACAGGGAAGTATTACCGATTATTGGTTGGATCGCAGTTCCAGTTCAACATGCTGGAAATGCAAAGGGGAAGGGAAAGTGAAGCCATGAAAGAGATTGGAATGCTGTTTTCCGGCGACATGGTCCGGGCGATTCTGGACGAACGCAAAACACAGACGCGGAGACTTGCCCGTGACTGCCGTATTGACAGCAACGGCAATGCCTGGCAGGGTAAATGGAACTTCGGACAAGATGTGTGGGGGAAGCCGCATATTGATCGGTGGAGAAAACCATGTGATGTCGGCGACCGCATTTACGTGCGGGAAACATGGTCGTACTATTATGTCGACTCTGATACGAAAAAACAGTTCTATTACTACAAAGCTGACTATCCGGACTTTGAACAAGGGTTTACGCCTGATGGATGGGATTCTCGACCTCCCGTTGCTGGTGGTGATCGTTGGTATCCGTCGATCCACATGCCGAAAGCAACTGCCCGGATTTGGCTGGAAGTGACCGATGTGAGAATTGAACGGCTGCAAGATATCAGCGAGAAAGACGCCATTGCCGAAGGAATCGACATGGAAAGCGAATTCGCAAGTTTGTGTATCGATCTCGAAACAGCTCCCTATTCGAATGATCTGGTGCGTAATTCAGCGGCAATAACGGTCTTTAAAAAGCTGTGGGAATCTACATGTGGATCGTGGGATGCTAATCCGTGGGTGTGGGCGATCAGTTTCAAGCGAATCGAGGTGAGAGGGAACGGCAATGAATAAGGAAATGTTCTTGTTTTTGCTCGGCATCCGGGCGGAACTTCTGAAAGAGGCTGATGCCTGGATTGCGTTCGGCATCGGTATCAACTCCAAACGAACCGCCGCGTTGTGGAAAATCTGTGACCAGATTGTGAAACAGTGCGAAAAAGAACTGGAGCTGCCGGTGTTTCAGTTCAACCTGACTACTCTCTCGTGGGCGTTGGAAGCTCTCGACGAAGGCAAGGCGTTCGAGTGGACAGAAAATGGCGTCAAACACTCCGGCAAAAACTTCGATGACCTGTGGAATCTGATTCAGGAGGAAAAGAATGAGATGCGGTGCCGGGAATGTGTTCATTACAGTGACGATTTCGGCGGATGCGTGAAAATGCACTCGTTCAAGCCGGGATGCAAATTCAAAAGGAGAAAAGAAGAATGAACCGCGATAGATTCAAGTTCCGGGTATGGGATAGCAAAACGGCACGTTATCTTGACTGCCACAATTCACCGATGATTGGTATGGACCGGGATTCGCTGGAGGTTGTCGGCAACATTCACGAGGATGAGAAGCGATGAGATTTTCCAGTAAATACGGTCTGCATGACCGGATCACCATCGCCGGGGACATCCGGGCTTTGATAACGGCGGTACAGTTCTCCGGCGGGGAGCCGCTTTACCGGCTGAGCTGGTTTGCCGCAGGGTCCAACCAGACTTTGTGGCTGGGAGAAACGGAGCTTGAACATTTTTCAAAGGGGCAGTCACATGCAATTGACCTCCCACGCAATCCGCCGGATTGAAGAACGCGGTCTGGCGCCGGAACGGGTATGGCTGACGGTCCGCTACGGCAAGCGGCTGCTGTATCCGGGCCGGAAGTCCGTAAAATACAGAATGCGCTTTGACGACGAACTTTATTTTGTGGTTCAAAGCCTGGTCGATCAGAATATCATCACAGTTGCCAAACGCAAAATCAAGGAGAAAAGACGATGATTCGCAACTACAGGAAGCGGGAAAAACATTCCCCAAGCCGCCGTATTCATTTTGAAACGGAAGAGGGCCGCCCGTTATGCGCCGGATTCCACGGTCATGCGCCATTGCTGACCGAACGCCGTGAACGCGTCACGTGCGGGCGCTGCCGGGAATTACTGAAAGCGGACAGAAACGTCTGATCAAAGAAAATGCTCCGGCCGCGAACCGGAGCATTCAGGAAAAACAGGAGTTCCACACGCATTTTTGCAGACCTCTGGACAAAAATATCGCCATGAAAATTCAAGTCAAGGAGGTTTCATGCAGAAAATCACATTTTTTTCAAAATGCGCCCGCTGCCATGCCGTCTACGTCCCGGCGGAACAGGTATACTGTTCCCGCTGCGAACGGCTCCGGGTCAGTCAGCTTCAACCGCGCCAGCCGGTCAGTTTTCTGGGAGCGCCGCGCACCGTGCGGTTCCGGCTCAAGGCGGCTTCGCTGCCGTGGGAGTACAATCTCAACGAACTGGTGAAAGCCCGTCTTGTCGCCGCCGATCATACCGTTTACATCGGCCTGCGCAACAACGCCTACACCTATGAGATCCACCATGACGGAAACATCGTCGCCCAATTTTCCCGTCTGCCGGATATGGACGCCGCCCGAAGCCGTTCCGTCCGCCATCTGGCGCGGCTGCTGGATCTGCCGCTGCCGGAACTGGCCGCCCGGCTGAAAGCCGGGAAACTGTCGCCGAAGAAAGGACGCTGACCATGGCCGCCAAAGAGAAAACATCCGCCGCGACCGGCAAATATGATCCCGACAGTGTCCGGCGCTGGGCGTTGCGCCGCCTGATGGCCGCCGTCGATTCCGCGCTGGACCTCTCCCGCTGCAACGATCCAGATTATCTGGCTACCCTCGCGCCGACGCAGACCGACAAGATCAAACGGATCGTATACGGCAACCACGGCAACATCGTATCCGTCGAACCGGTGGCGCTGGTGGATATGCTGAAAGTCGCCGCCGACATCGCCGGGATCAAAGCGGCGACGGCACCGAAAGACGATGACAAAAAACGCAAGGGAATGAAGCTGCTGATCGAGGAAAAAAAGCAGCCCGCGCCCGCCGTGCGCAAAAGTGTTGATCCCTTGAGCAAGGTTTTAGGAGTAAAATGACCATGGACATCCACAAAATTTACGTTCCGTCGCCGACCGGTGCGAAGTTTCACGCCGACAAACGCGCCATTGTGAAAGGTCTGATGGGGCCGATCGGTTCCGGGAAATCGGTGGCCTGCATCTTTGAACTGCTGTTCCGGATGCGTGAGCAGGCTCCGAACCGGGAGGGAGTGCGCCGGTCGCGCTGGGTGATCATCCGCAACACCTACCCGGAACTCAAGGAAACGACGATCAAGACGTTTTCCGAATGGGTTCCTTCCGAATGCTGCCCGATTCGTTCCGAAGCGCCGTACAGCGGCACGGCATGGGGGCCGATGGATGACGGCACCACCTATGAGGCGGAATTTCTGTTTCTGGCGCTGGACCGCCCTGACGACGTGAAGAAGCTGCTTTCGCTGGAGTGTACCGGCGCATGGATCAACGAAGCGCGCGAAGTGCCGTTGACCATCGTGAACGGCATTCTCGGCCGGACGGGCCGTTTCCCGCCGAAAGCCGATGCGCCCACCACCTGGGCGGGGCTGATCATGGATACGAACCCGCCGGACACCGACCACTGGTATTACAGGATGGCGGAGGTGAACAAGCCGGAGGGGTACAGCTTCTACCGCCAGCCGGGCGGCATCCTCGAAGTCGCCGAAGGGGTCTACGCGCCGAACCCGGAGGCCGAAAACATCGAGAATCTGCCGCTCGGCTACGACTACTACCTGCGCCAGGCGAAGCCGGGCGTCGATCCGAACTACATCCGCGTGATGCTGATGGCGCAATACGGAACGTTGTCGGCGGACCGCCCGGTCTACACGACGTTCAAGGAAAATATCCACGTGGCCGCAAGGCCGCTGGAAATTCACCGGAATCTGCCGCTGCTGCTGGGATTCGACTTCGGGCTGACCCCGGCCTGCGTATTCTGCCAGCAGCTCGGCGGACAGCTCCGGGTGCTGCGGGAGCGGTTCAGCGATGATTCCGGCCTGAAACAATTCCTGCTGTCGGACGTGATTCCGATGCTGCGTTCCCCAGAGTTTGCGGGCCTGCCGGTGGAGGCGGTCGGGGACCCGGCTGGAATCCAGCGGGCGCAGGCCGACGACACGCTGAGCTGCTTCGGCATTCTGGCCATGCACGGCATTCCGGCCAGACCGGCGCCGACGAATGACTTCCAGCCGCGGCGGCAGGCGGTGCTTGACCTGCTGGGGCAGTTGGGGCCGGGCGGCGTTCCGAATCTGATGCTTGATCCGAGCTGCGAACGATTGCGCAAGGGTTTTATTTCCGGCTACCGGTTCAACCGCAAGCCGGGATCGGACGGCACCCTGTTCAAAGATACGCCGGAAAAAAATCAGTACAGCCACATCCATGACGCGCTGCAATACGCCGCGCTGAAAACCGTCATGCCCGCATTGCGCGAACAGCGGGACCGGATGAACGGCTTTACCGCCCCGCCGCCTCCAGGCGGCAACGGCTGGAACGGGTATTTGTGACATATTTCATGTTCCGGTCTTGATATTTTGCCGGAACATTGTACATTATCCTGTACAGAAAGGAGGCATTTATGAATGCATTGAATTATACGACAGCCCGCAAAGAGTTGGCGCAGACAATGGAAACGGTTTGCCGGGACAATGCACCGGTGATTATCACCAAGAACAGGGATTGCGCGGTGGTGATGATTTCGCTGGCTGACTACTCCTCTTTGATGGAAACGGACTACCTGTTGCGAAATCCGGCCAATGCCGAACGGCTGCGCAAATCAATCGAGGCTTCCCGGCGCGGTGAAGGCAGGCGTATGAGCATGGAGGAATTTGAAGAGGCCGGTCGATGAAAAATCTGCTGTTCACGCCGGAGGCATGGGAGGATTGGGAATACTGGCTGGACGAATCGCCGGAAAACGTCAAAAAAATCCGGGAGTTGATTCGTGATTGCCAACGACATCCGTTTACGGGACTCGGCAAGCCGGAACCGCTGAAACATGCGCTTTCCGGGCACTGGTCGCGCCGAATTACGCTGGCCGACCGGATGGTTTACCGGGTGGAGCAGGACTTACTGGTGATCGTAATGCTCCGTTACCACTACAAATAAAGCGCTTTATTCCATATAAGCGGGGCCGCTTCCCCATTTCGGCGGAAGCGGCCTCCGCCGGATCAGTACCCCGCCCCGTTATAGCCGCGCGCCCGTTCCTTTTCCCGCCGGGACGGGGTGAAAGAGCGGGAAATCGCGGCTTTCAGCGACTTGCCGGTAATTTGGGGCAAATCGCGGCGTCCGCTGGCTTTTACGGCCTGATTGTAGGCGATGATTTCCTCGATGAGTTTCTCCGCTTCATTCTGCGGGCGTCCATTGAGAATCCAGAGCCGGTATCTGGCGTAGATATCGCTGCGCCGGTCGGCGAAACGGGCCGCGCCTTTCTTGTCCTGCCAGATGATTTCCCGTTTTTCGGAGATATCGGCGGGATTGAAGCCGAGACCGCGAATCACCGCTCCGGCAGACGACAGCTTCAACTGTTCCCGTCCGAAGAATACCGGGGCATTCCGGGTATTGGTGATTCCCTCCGTCGCTTCCCGGTATGCCTTGACCGGCGAAGCGAGCGCGGCGGGCAGGATTTTTTCCATTCCCTTGAGCAGATTGCCTTTGGCGAGTTCCGCACTTCCCTGATCAACGTCCTTGATTGCCGACCGGGGGGCGCCAAGCAATTCCTGCCAATCTTTTGGCAGCTCAATGTCAATCCCGGTGGAACCGGAAATATTGATCCCGCCCAGCCCCGCCAGCCCGTATCTTCCGAAACGCGATGCTTCATGTCCGAAGGTGCGTTCCAGCCAGCGGTAGAATGCTTCCAGCGGATCTTCTCCGCCGCCTCCGGCCAGACCGAGCATCCCGGCGGCTTTCAGAATCAGCCACGCCGGGCTGGAACTCATGCCGCCGACGATTGCCGGGGAGAGCATCAGCCAGGCGAAAGCCTTGTAGTTCCGGCTTCCGATCAGGTGCATTGCCAACTGGATATAATTGTGGGTAAAGGTCTTGAACATATAGAACGACCGGGCGGCCTGAGCGAGCGAACCGCTGCCGCGCGCCCAGGCGGGCAGATTCTCCCTGCCGTAAACGCCGTGGGCCTTGTCGCTGATATCCTTGGCCTGACGCAGCAGTTCGCGTTTTTTCGGCGCGGTCAGTTCGGCAGTCTGGTATTGCGCGGCAAGGCCGCGATACGTGGCGGCGATGGTCACCGCCCGGTTGAAGCGTTCGGTTGCGCTGAATGCGATCATGCTCCACTTGGAAAGCGCCCGCATCCCGTTTCCGGCAAAAGTATTGCCGACCCGCAGCGCCTCTTCGTTGACCTGCGATTCGTCCCAGCCGTTTTTCTGGATTTCATTGAAAAGCCACTGGTCGTTCGCGGTAAGCTGACCGGTTTTGCCGGTGACGAATCTCAGATATTTCGTGCTTGTGGTTGCCAGCAGACTTGCCGTCTGATGCAGCGGGATATGGCCGAGGCCGTTCATCGCCGCCGGAACATTGGTTGCCATCGCCGTCAGGTTGATCGCCGCCGAGGACGGGCGCGACAGATACTTGATCGCGGTGATTCCCCGGATTCTGCCGATGATGCGCTCCGAAGCCTCGGAATTGCGCAACGTTTCGTTCATGAAACTGAGCGCTTCCTTGTAGGCGCGCGGCTGTTTGGAAGAATCGATCCGGCGCTCATTCACCTCCGCGTCATAATCGCGGCGGATGCGGGCCAGCTCCTTGAAATACTCCGGCGTTCCGGGAACGATATCCTTCGGCATATTTTTGCGCTTGTAATCGCGCCACTCCAGATCGGTTCCGGTGAATGCCTTCATCATAGACTTGGCGGCCTGCGACTTGGCGGTCCCGGCGGCGACAGCCCTGCCGGACAGCACGGTCCGCTTCAAGGCGTCCTCTTCGTAACCGAGATAGACCTCTTCGCCTCTGGCGTCGCTCCGCCCGATTTTCGGGGAGCGCGAGCCGCGCTCATGGATGATGATTGCGATCTGCTTGGCCAGTTCCTGCGCCAGAAACTGCCCTTTATAAAGTTCGATCCCGGATTGAGTGGCCACGGCGGCGGCCAGCGTCTTTTCAAATCCGGCGGGAGGATTGGTGAAATGCCAGCCGTCCCCGTTGCGTTCGCCGCCCAGTTCCTTCATCATCCGGGCGGACTGATCGGCTTTTTCTCCGGCGACGACCAGAATCGCATCCCCGTCTTTGCTGCGCCTTTCCGCCTTCAATCCGAGATCGGCAAGGGTAAGTTCCTTGTCTTTCCCGCTTCCCATACGCTGGAGCGCATTGTTGATCACGTCATTCAACGCCATCGGCGAAATGCCGGAGAACGCTTCTTCGCTCGGAGTTTCGGAGCGTTTGAATTCCGTGGTGTATCCCTGCTTTTCCAGCTCGGCGGTGCGTTTCGACCGTCCAAGTCTGGTGTCGAAAATTTCGCAGCGCGGATTTTCCCCGTCCTTATAGGCGAACAGGATATATTCCCCGTGCCGGATGCGCGGCATATAGTAGCCGCGTCGGTCGCCCATTTCCCGCAGCAGCTCGAAGATATCGACGCCGTTGAAGTCATTTACTTTCAATCCGAGTTCTCCGGCTTCGCGGGCCATCTGCTCGACGCCGTCGCGCATCACCTTATAGACGCGGTCGTTGATGCGCCGGACGGCGAGCAATGCTTCGACGGTATCGGGATTCCATCCCCGCCGGAGCAGGCCGTCTGCTTCGAGCTTATGCGCCCCATCCCACGCCACATCCTCATTGTCGAACTTGAGGCCGGTGCTTTTCCCGGCGGGATCGAGAATCTCAAATCCATTTTCCCGCCTGACGGCGCGGTATCCTTCGGCGTTGACGTCCTGCCGGTGCAGGTAATCGCTCAGTTTCCGGTATTCCGGCTTGTTCTTTTTCGCCAGAGTTTCCACGGTCACAAGATCGCTCCTGCCGTCGCCGTTGTCCTGTCGGAAAATATAGTTGGTGTAACGGACTTTATTGTCGGCGTACAACCGTCCCGCTTCAAAAATCCGGTTCAGGGCCGGAACCTGCTCCGCATAATACAACATCGTGCGCAGCGCCGTATCGTAAAACCGCAGGTCCGGTTTGCCGTTGACGTCCGGCCTTTTCATATTTTTGATCGAATTGACGGCAAGTTCCGCCGTATCCTTGATGTATTGCAGGGCGGTACGCTGGCCCTGTTCGCCGCTGGGCGTTACGGAAAGTTTGATTTCCTCATCCGCCCTGCCGCGTTGCGCTTTGGGATTGTCCCGGTATTTTTCTCCGATAATCTCGTCATGCGGCTTGAATTTTTCAAAAAAGTCTTTAAATTGTAAGGTGAGGGCTATCCCCTTTACGGGGAGATGCTCACCCCCCTTGCCGTTTTCGGCAAGGGCATGGGATTGCGGCCCCGCCGAATAATTCGGCCGCCCTTTCTCGCCCTCTCCGTTCTCACGGAGAGGCTTTTTTTCTGCCGTTTCCGGGAATACCTCAATATCATGCGCTTCTACAGAGTAGAGTGTGTTCTTCCCGTTTTTATAGGCTTTGGCAGTAATTTTCACGCCATATTGCTGATCTTCATACCGCATCCCGACATAGAACCGGTAAAGACCATCAAGCGTATCGGCATCATTTTCATAACGCCCCTGCTGTATTACGCCCAGCGCGGCGTTACGGAACAGCGGTTTCAAATTCGCCATCGCCGCCGCATGGACATACGGAGGCACGGAAGAAGCCTGCACCGCTTTCCCACTGCGGGATTTGCGGGCTGTTTCCGTCGTGATAATTCCGACCATTCCAGTATCTATATTGGAGGTAATCCGCCGTATCGGATCTTGAGCAATTCCTTTCAGCATTGCTTCCGCCTCGCTGGTTTTCAGATGCCGGTCCGTGGAAACCGTCACGTTCCGGACCGGCTTGTCGTCCGGCGCAAGATAGTTTTTCTTCTCGGCGACGAGCTTTTCCACTTCCGTCTTGGTCAGCTTCTCCTTGCGGACCGTGCCCGGCGGCACCGGGAGCGAAAGCCGGATATCCTCCGTTTCCGCTTCGTCGGCAAATTCCACCCCCCGTTCCAGCTCCGAAGAAAAGCCGGAGAGATAATTCGACAATATCGGCCGCTCCAAAATGAGTTTTTCCGCCTGCTGACCCGGCCCCAGTTCCCGCATGATTTCATCATTTTCCGCAGTGAACTCATCCAGTTTCTCCTGCTGGGCAAAACTGCTGCGGCTGATGGTCCGGTATTCCTCGATCATCTTGCGGTTGCGCTCGATGGAGGATTCCACCCGCTCCTTTTCCGCCTCTTTGTTGGCAAGTACGCTGCGGAGGCTGGAAATCAACCCGCTTCCCTTCCGGCAGGTGCCGCCGTGGGAAACTCTGGATTTTTCCAGTCCTTCGATCGAATAGGCGACACGCGGCCCCTCTTCGTTGAAAATGGATTCATCGAACCAGAAATGCAGCGGAATCCCGTTCAGCCTGGCGGAAACGTCCGCCCCCTTGTTTGCGGCGATCCGTTCCAGCAGGGAATCCAGCTCCGGCAGAACCTCCTTGCGTTCTCCGGTAATTTTCCTGTCGCCGTATTCGAGCGTCAAGTTGGTAAAATCGGTATTCCCATACTCTTTGACGACCTGATCGATGACGGCGATATCCTTCTGGCTGTACTCCACGGCGCGTTCCAGCGCGGGAATCTGCTGTTTGGCATTGAATACGTCGCGGTGATGCTGTTCCTGCATGGATTTGAGCTTCCGCAATTCCGCATCCAGTTCAACCTTGCGGATCGCTTTGGGGTTGCCGCTGATCGTGGCCGCGAATGTGGCGTAATCGCTGCTTTCGGCGTCCTCGTCGGTCAATACGCCGGTTTCGGCCGCGCCGGTCATCGCCTGCTTGATGAACTTGTCTTTGCGGGCGAGCGTCTGATAGGCGGCGGCGTCCAGCGTCCGGTCGATGGCGTAGTTGAAAATCTCCGGTTCCGGGATTTCGTTCCCCTGCCGGATAATCCTGCCGTTGCGTTGCTCCATGTCGGAGGGGCGAATCGGGGCGTCGAGGTGGTGGGCGCAGGCCAGGCGGCGCTGCATGTTCACGCCGACTCCGAGTTTCGCAGTGGAACCGATCACGACGCGCACATCCCCGGCGTTCACGGAGTCGAAAAGCTCCGACCGCTGCCGGTCGGTGGTGTAATCCGTGATCACCGCGATCTCATGTTCGGGAATGCCGAGCGCCGTCAGTTTCTTTTTGATCTCCTGATAGACGTTGAATTTCCCGTCCGACGACTGGTACATGTCGCAGAAAACGACCTGCGCTCCCTTTTGCGCCTCATATTCGCGGTACTTTTCCGCAACCATTTTCACCGCGCGGTTGAGCTTGGAACGCGGATCGTCCGGCATGGAGGAATCGATCAGGCGCAAATCGATGCTGGCCTTCTTGGCCTGAGTGTAAATCACCAGCGGGATATGGCTGTTTTCCCGCTTTTCATTGCCGCTCAGCCCTTCGTACCAGGAGTAGGTGTCGACCAGATAATTCATCAGTTTGCCGAGCATTTCGCTGCGCGGCACCACGACGTTCTGCGGCTTCCCTCCCTTGATCGGCGGACGTTTCACCCCTTTGAGCTGTTCCGGCAGCACCACGTCGGCAACAGCGCCGAAGAATTTGCCGAGTTCTTCGATATTGTTGTATTTGCTGAACCGTTCCACCTGCCGCAACCGGCCCGCCGAATCGATCTCCACGGCCTGAACCGTTTCGGTGAACAGTGCGGCGAATGCGTCGAAGGATTCCACATTGAAATCCCGCAGCGTTTGCGGCGACACATACCGCACCATCGTCCAGAGTTCGGTCAAAGTGTTGGTGACCGGCGTCCCGGTTGCGAGGAAAATATTCCGCCCGCCGGTTTTCTGCCGGACCGCTTCAATCTTCATCGACAATGAAAACGCCTTTTCGCTGCTGCCTTTGTCCAGCCCTTTCACGTTCGGCATTTTCGTGACGAAGAAGTTCTTCTTGTACTCGTGCGCTTCGTCGATGAACAGTGCATCAATGCCCAGTTCATCGAAGTAAAGGACGTTGTCTTTGCGGCGGTCGTTCAGCTTTTCCATCCGCGCTTCCAGCCGTTTCTTGGCCTGTTCGAGCTGCTTGACCGTCACTTTGTCGCCGCTGCCGGTTTCGCGAATCGCCTCTTCGAGCGCGTCGATCTCCTCTCGGAAGCGGCTTCTGACCAGTTCCGGCTTGTCCGGAATCATATCGAAAGAGGAATGGGCCATCACAACGATGTCCCAATCCCCGGTTGCCACCCGGCTCATGAAGTTTTTGCGCTTGCTTCCTTCGAGGTCCCGCTTGTCGGCGATCAGCACTTTGGCGTTGGGATAAAGCGCCATCACGCTCTCGCCGAACTGCTGAAGCGTGGCGTTCTGAACGACGATCAGACTCTTATGCGCCAGCTTCAGGCGCTTCAATTCCTGCGCCAGAGTAATCATCTCGTAGGTTTTCCCGGCTCCGACGCAGTGAGCGATCAGAGCGTTGCCGTCCTCCATGCCGCGCGCCACCACCTTGCGCTGATGGTCCATGAGCTTGAACTCTTTGCCGTTCACGATCCGGGCGGCTCCCGGATAATGCGGCAGGTCCGGCAGATCGTAATGACGGGGGACAAAGATGTTCACCTTCTCGTGAAACGCATCTTCGGCCAGTTTGGCGACCTCCGGAGTGGTCATCACGAAGTTGTGGTACAGCTCTTCGAGCTTGGCCCGGTATTGCCGCGCGACGACGCTGGCGTCATGATCCACGACCGGTTTATTTTCGGCGTTTTTCTTATAGATCGTGACATTGGAAAGGTTCAAGGCGCCTTCCAGAATGTCGATGGCGTCGGCATTGCCGACCTGAAACGCGGTGATGCTGTGCCGCTGCGGAGCCTCCACGCTCCACTTGTCGGCGAGCTTGTTGTACCGTATCTTAACCGGAATTTTAAATTCAGCCGAAGCCCATCGTTCGATCACCTCCGGCGGCATCCACGTACTTTGCAGCGTGAATCCGATCCGGTCGATGTTCTTCCGCCGGGGACGGACTTTTTCCAAAGCGGTCACGTTGCGCCGCAAATCCGGGTTAAGTTCCGCTTCCCGTTCCGCGACTTTCAGCTTCTCCACCACATTGCCGGAGAGGTAGCGGCCCGCCGTTTCGACATTGCCGTTTTCCGGATTCTCATAGAAGCGTTCGGAGGAAAGCAGCTCCTTTTTCGTCTGTTCCACATCCTTGCCGATCAATTTGGCGATAAACGGCAGATCGATTTTCCCGCGATAATTCAGGCTCACCGTCGCGGCATCCGAAGCGGAAGCCGCGCTCTGCGGTTCTTCCGCCTTGAACATGGTACGCTTGGAGAAGATATCGCTCTTGTGGTAAACGACTTTGTTTCTGAGGCCGTTTTCTCCGACTTCGGTGGTCCGGTATTCCAGACCGGAGATACGCAGGTAGTTCGGGTCCTGCCGCAGGATCGTGTTGGAACGCGAATTGCTGATATGTCCGTACTTCCTGACATGCTCATCGTAGGCGCGCTCCAATTCGTGCTGCCGTTCGCGAATCTCGGCATCGGGGCGGTCCTCCGTCATGGCCTGGACGGTCCGGTTAAAGGCTCCGGTCAGATTGATGAAACTGCGGATTTTCCCCTTGTCACGTTCGGAAATCATCTTGTCGCCGTTCATCTTCCTGACCGGCTTTCCATCCTGCATCACATAGACGATGTTGTTCCGGATGAAATGTTCGCCTTCGCGAAGTTCTTCCGCAGCATTTTCGACGGCCTCCGACTCAAGGTTCGATTCAATGGCACCGGCGATATTTTCCGGCAGCCGGGCGACCGCCTGTTCCAATTCGGCGGCCGTGTCCTGCCCCGTTCGGGCCGTCAGGGTCGGCATATTTTCCCGGTACATGCTGCCGGTATTGGACAAGGTGCCGAGCAGCATTTCCGGGTTCCGGGCGTAATATTCATTGATTTCGATATCGCCGGAGTTATCGCCGGTCGGAACGCTGACCGTATCCCGGAACGATTCTCCGGCAAAGTCGCCGTTCCCCTTTTTGCGGAGGATCACGATATCGGTCACCACCTGCGTTCCGGCATTTTTCAGAAACGCATTGTCCGGCAGCCGGATTGCTCCGACCAGGTCGGCACGTTCGGCCATCCACTCCCGCGCCTTTCGGGAAACGGCATTGTCCAGTGTGCTGTTGCTCGTCACTGCGACGATCAGGCCTCCGGGTTTTACCGCGTCGACGGCGCGGGCGAAGAAATAGTTGTGCAAGCTCAGACGCGGATAGCGGGAATCATACGGGCCGTTCTGTCCGAACGGAAAGTTTCCGATCACCATATCCAGCGAATTGTTGGCGATTCTGGTCTTTTCCAGACCGCCTACCGTCACATTCGCGGCGGGATAGAGTTTTTGCAGAATGCGGCCGGATACGGAATCCAGTTCCACCGCGCGGAATTTCGTCTGATCCGCCAGCGAATCCGGGATCAGTCCGAGGAAATGCCCCACGCCGGCGCCGAACTCCCCGACTTTCCCGCCGTGGAATCCGAGGCGCTCCGCCAATTTCCACATGGAGGAAATGACCGAACGCTCCGTATAGTGCGCATTGATGGTGCTTGCTCTGGCCGCCGCCAGCTCTTCCGGCGTGAGCAACTCCGAAATCTGCTGATGGAAACGGTCTCCCGGCTTGAATACGTTGGGCAGGCCGCCCCAGCCGACATACTGCACGAGAATCTTCTTCTCTTCCGGGGTGGCCGCGCGGTCGTCACGCTCCAGCTCTTTCAGGAGTTTGATCGCGGCGATATTCGCTTTGGTCTTGCTGACGTCGCCGCCCGGAATCAGCACGTCATCCGGGGCGATGCGATGGTTGGTCAGTTGAGGAAGTCGTCCAGTTCGTACTCCGGAAAGTTCTCCCTCCACAGCTCCCGAAGGCGTTTCATTTCCGGCAGCGTGTACGTCGCTTCCTCCCCGTCCCCGGTCGGCGCGATCAGAGTTTCCTGAATGATCTCCTCGGCCCCGCCCGGCGGCAGGTTCTCGTATTCCGCTTTCAGATCCAGCGCCCGGTTCTCCGTGTCGATCATGTGATCCACCAGCTTCTTCGTTTCCAGCAGTTGGATCAGATACTCCTTGTGGTAATCCTTCAGAAACTGGGCGCGGGCGATTCCGTACTGCCCTTCCAGCGCCATTTCGATTTTTTCCGTCTGCGTCATTTTCCTGCTCCTGTCGGTTGTTTCCGTCCGTGTTTACTTTAGCGTTTTCCGGCGGATTTTCAACAGGCGCGTCCACTTTTTCCGCAGAAATCTCCGCGTCTGCCTCGGCAACCGTCTGCTGCGGCAGCTCATTTTCTGCCAGCTCGTGCCACATGCGTTCTGCAATATCCAAAAGCGGCGTCTGCTCTAGGCGGCCGCCGCGCGCCAGCTCTTCGCTCAAACCGTCCTCAACGGCCTGCCGCAATTCCCGGTACTGTTTTTTTCTTGTGGCGTTCTTTTCCTGCGTGACAAGAGTGAACGTCTGCGGAACGCCGTTGATTCTTACCCGGATTTTACCGTTTTTCAGATAGTTGTTTTCAAGCACTTCATACCGGTGTTCAGGCGTGGAAAAACGATCTCCGGCGCGCAGTCCGAGCTTCATAACCGTATCGGGATTCTGAATATCCGGTTCAAGGCCGCTCGCCAGATCGGTGCCGGGGTCGAAAGTAAATCCCCGGTTTTTCTCTGCGGCTCTTCCTGCCAGTTCATTGATCCTTTCGATCCGCAGTTGATGCTGCGCTGCTTTCTGGAAAAGATTGCGCGGCCTTGCTTTTTCACCGGAACCGGCCATATCGGGAGCAGCGGCATTGTCCGCGCCCATCCTGCTGCGATTTATCTGTTCGCGCTCTTCGCGCAGATGAAGTTCTTCCGCCGGATAATGCACCTTGTATGTATCAAGCGGCAGCGTAATGATCTGTTCGCCGTACATGTCGCTTTGCGTTTTCAGCTTGACGTTCCGGCGTCCGATGGAAACGACTTCACCGGTGTAAAGCGCCGGATATTCCGCGCTTTGCCCGAATGCGGCGAAATCTCCGACTTTCAGCTTGGAAACATCGGACAGCGCGGTCGTGGTTCCCGTACTCTTCCGTGCTTCCGTACTAGTCCGTGTTTGTCCGTGTCCTGCTGCCGCAGGCTCCGGCTCCGCTGCCGTTTTCCGCGCTTCCCGTTCCTTCAAAGCCTCCTGCGCGAGTTTCACGCCATTGGCCGCATCTTTCCTGACGCGCTCCAACGGCATCCGCATATAGATATTCCCGGCGTCTGGCGTTTGCTTTTCCGGTTGGGGACCGTTTTCAGCGGCAACCGTTTCCAGCATTGGATACGGCACGGCCGCATCCGGTTTCTTTTGCTGATCCGCAACCCACTTCTTACGCGTTCTTACCAGTTCATTATACTGCGGACTCTCCAATTCCCGCCGGTTCTGTTCGCGGGCTTCCTGTTGTTGAAGCGCCTCGGCACGATATTGCGGCTTCACTTTGGAGACGTTGATTCCGGCCTGGTCAAACCGTTCCAATTCCGCCTGCGTAAAAAGCGCCCGCCCGGTTTTTCCCTCACCGGCGATAGCTTGCGTCTTTTGCTGACTTTGGGCGACGAACTCCCGCGCCGCATCAATGGCCCGTTCGAGATTGCTTCCGAAAATCCGGTCGGCTTCGCTGCGGTTCTCACCTCTGAAACTGCCGATGAAACGCCGATAAATATCCTCCAGCATGGCGAGCATTTTCTTTGCCAGCGGCAAATCCCGGGCGGAGAGTTTCTTCCAGAAAGTCGGCTTCGCCATCTCTTCGCCGATGAAATCCGCGTCAAATTCTTCCCGCATGGCGGCGCTGGTGAGATTCGCTTTGGCCTTGCGCTGCGGATTTTCCCGGTTGAATTCCAGACGTTCCCGGCGGTAACGCTCCAGGCGTTCATGGTATGCGTCCCGGTCCTCGACCAGTTCCTCCAGTTGACCGCGCAGTCTGCGATAGGCCTCCGGGAATTGCGTTTTCAGCTCGTGAACGATTTCATGGTTGCAGGTCAGCAAAGCCTGTTCCGGCAACGAACGGGAGTTCACATCGATAAACACCCGATTCCTGTAAACCGCGCCGTCGAAACCGGTCGGAGAATTGCCGGTCACCAGTACCGGCCTGGTCTTGAAAAGCCGTCCTAGGCGTTCGATCAACGCCATTCCGGCCCGTTTCTCCGGGTCTGGCGTGACCTGTTTCCGGGGATCGACAACCGCGAGCCGTACTCCGCCGATGGCCCTGCCGAGAGCATCGGCGGCTTTCTGATCCTGCCGGAACCGCAGATTGGCATTGATCGCTTCGATGGTGAGCGGCTGACCGGATTCTTCAGCCCCCGTCTGCACGGACGTTTCACGGACATTCACGGTCGGCACGGAGACGCTACGGCCTTCCCCTTCCGTATCCTGTCCGCGCTCGTCTGTGCCTTCCGTGCCCGTCCGTGCCTGTCCGTTTTCCACGGCAAGTTCTCCCGCCGGGGCGACGGCCTGCGGAATGCGTTCATAAACGTTTTCCGCTTCCGGTTGGCGACGCTCGTATGAGATCATGCCGGAATCCATCATGGACCGGGCGGCTTCCCGCTGGATGATTTCATTGCGCAACGTGCTTTCCGGCATGTTTTCCCAACCGGGAATCGCAAACTCATCAGCTTTGGCTTCCAGCTCCGCCGCCGTGGCCTGATTCCATGCGTTCCCGACCTGTTCCGGGATATTGCCAGCCTCCGCTCCGAGATCAACGTTGACCGAACCATCCGGCATTACGGCGGTTTCCGGGTGAATGGTGCGCGTATAGGTATTTTCATTCTCCGGCGCTTGACCGGAAGCCGGTTCACTCGCCATTTCCGGCATGATCGTCCCGGCCTCCCGGCTGGCGGTGATATCCTGCAACGCCGCCGAACCCGGAATGTTTTCAGAAACGGAGATATTCTCGCCCGTCGCGGGGGCTTCGGCATCGCCGCCGAATCCCGCCATGTTTCTGCGCAGCGCGCGGCGGGCGGCCCCGCTTCCCATACCGGCCGCCGAAATCAGCAGCATCGGCCCGAAAGATTCCGTAAAGGCACCCGCAATGCGCCTGGCATCTTCGGCAATGTCGATTTGCCCGGCAAGGTCGGTTCCCTTGAGCGCATCGTTGAGCGCATACGCGATATTCCGGGTTGCGACCAGGGTTAATTCCTGATTCAACTCCTGCAAAGATTCAAACGTGGCTCCGCCAACCGTTTTCGCGCCGCCAAACGCCAACCGGCCCCCCAGCTTCCCCGCTTCCCCGGCTCCCCAGCGGTAAGCCTGCTTTGCCAAAGTGTCCACGGCATCCCCGGAAGCGTATTTCATGGCGGAGTTGGCGAAACGGTTCAGCAATCCGGATTTGGCGGTTTCTCCGATAATCCGTTTCGTAACCGAGGATTTCAATTTTTGAATTGCGGGACCGATTCCGGGGAGTTTGGCGATCTGCAAATTCTCGATCGCCCCGTAAACCGCACCGCCCAAAATACTGGCGGGGATGGCGACCTCACGCGACACCCCGGCCTGTTCCATTTCGTCATATACATCGCCCGCCCCCTGAGTGGACCAATAGGCAAGACCGCTTCCGGGAGCGAGCATATTCGCCAGGATGCCGGTCGTCATTTCCGGCAACATGCCGACAGCGCCGTGAATGCTGTTGCTGAACCAATTGTCCCCCTTTACCGGATCTTCGGCCTCCCGTTCATCCAGATAACGGTGATAAATCCGGGAGTAATCGCTCAACGGCACACCGCCCACTTCGGCGTCGATACCGAGAATGCGCGGCACTTCCAGCAGCGGCACACCGGCTCTTTCGACGCCGCGCCGGAATGATTCGTCGATATTTTCAAAAAATCCCCTCGGCTCCCCGGAACTTTTTTCATACAGGTTCTGCTCGATGGGTGCATTGAGCTTTTTCGACAATTCTCCATTCGGATCAAACGCCTTGAGCATATCGGCTTTCCTGACCCACACGCCATCTTCGCCGGTATAATTCCCATTGGAATCATACTCCGGATTTTCTGCGAGCTGCTGCTTCATATAATCGGTGGCAAGGCCGACCTGCGCCATCTGCTGATGCTTCAAGTCAAGGTCCTGCGGGGCTTCATACCGTTCGGCGCGATTCCGGTTCAGCCAGTTTTCAAGATAGATTCCATCGGGATTGTAAGTGTGATCTGCCATTGTCCGTTACCTGAATATGTTACCGGTTTCGTTTGATTCTGGCCCATTCGCTTCGCTGCTGAGCCTCCCGCTGCAATTCCAGAAATTCCGGTTTAAATTTCAGCCCCATGCCCTGCATGACCTCGAATGCCGCATCTTCCAGCGGGATATTATTTCTGGAAGCCCGCTCATACGCAGCCCGTGCCACCATATCAAGAAGTTCGGTATTTTCGGAGCCGTCAACATTGTATGTAGTCGGCAAATTAAAAGCCTGACTGACCTTGTAAGCGGCGGCTCTGGCGCTTCCCTGATTACCGGCGTATGTGCGGTCATTCTTCCACATATCGATTCTGGCGGCATCTATTTTCCCCTGCCGGTCCATCATATACTTCCGTTCCGCCTTATCCTGTTCCTGCCGCTGCTTCGCGGCGGCCTGTTCCTCGCCCGCCCGGCGCAACCGCACAGCCTCGCGCTGATACGGATTGATCGCATTCTCAGGGTAATAAGGCTGTGCGGTCCCATCCGTCACCGCGAGCGCCCGCTGATATTCGCCCCGGTTCAGGCCGAGCGCCCATCGGTCGGCATCCTCGCGCGCATCCAGTTTGACCCCTCGCTCATAATTGAAATCCATGTTTCGTTTATTCAGGGCATACGAGCGGTCGGCGTCCTGCCTGGCCCAGTTGAATTTGTCCCGGTTGAACCGGTATTGCCGGTCGTTGTCCATGCGGCTGTAGTTCCACCGTTCTTCGCCCATTTGCCGGGCATACGCATCCTGTTCGCGCCGGTACGCGTCATTTGCAAGCTGCCGCTCCATATTGCGTTCATACTGATACTGCTGCAATGCACGATCCCGGTCACGGGCCTCCAATTGCGCCGCCGCACCGCCGATTAAAAAATGCGCCATGTTTCACCTCCGGTTTTCAATATCCCAACTGCCTGTAATCCATCTGCCGCCATCCGGCGCGTCCGTAGTTGCTGGTCGGCGTTTTGAATACCTTTGCGGTTCCGCCGTTCTGCTGCCACTGGCTGCCGCTGGGCTTCCAGCCGCTGTTGTTCGTCAGAAAGCTGTTGCGATTTTCGACGGCGCTGTATCCGCTGTTGTCCGTACCGGTCCGGGTATATCCGTATCCTCCGCTGTTGCCGCCATTCCTCCGATAGTCGGCCAGTTCCATCGAATCCGCCAGCGAAGCCCGGCTGCCGACATAAGCGTCATACGCGCTTGCGGCGGCGGAAGCGGCGCCGAGCGCCATCTGTCCATATTGCGCGCCCAGCCCGCCGATCTGCAAACCGCGCATGTAATTCTGTTCGCGGGCGCTGAGCCGCGCTTGATTGCGCGCTCCGGCTTCGGCGGCGGCGCGGGCAAGGTCATACTGCTGGTTCATCCCCTGAAACCGCCCGGAGTTCGGGTTGATCCCCATGCGCTCCATATTGCGCAGATTCGTATCGTAGGCTTTCTGATACGAAAGGGTGGTGTCGGTTACGGCCTGATCGACCATATCGTTTTCACTGACGGTGCCGTACTTTTCGAGATTGTCGAATGCGATACCGTTCAACCGGTTCATATTGCCGGAGAACGTGCCGGAAAGCCCGCTGAGCCGCCCGGCATACCCCGCCTGTCCGTTGACGGCGGAATTTACTCTGGAATAGTCTGCGAAATATGCCATGTTCCTGCCTCCTTTTTGGGAATAAGATATGTCCGAATCACCGCTTTGTGTCGCCGGTTGTCCATTTTATTTTCACCGCTTCCCACGCGGCACGCTGCAACGCTTCGAGTTCTTCCCGGCAGGATTTCAGCCGTTCGATCTTCTGCCAGCATTCCCGGCACTTCACTGCCAGTTCGTGATGTCCTTCGTCGAAATGCCAGGCGGCGATGATCAGTTGACCGATGGTTACACTGGCATTGATGTCGCGGTAATTCAGCTCATGGTGCAGAGCGTTGGCCGCGGCGACGGCCCGATGTGCCGCGACCGCATCCGGAGCGAACGGCATCGGATCATCGGCGCTTTTGGCGGCATAGACGGCCTTGCTCTCTTGATTGTCCAATACCATTTGCCACGCCCTGATGCAGAGGGCGGCCAACGAATCGCGGTACGGTTCCGCGCGTTCGATCCGCTCCGCGCATTCAATACAGGCCGCTTCCATCTCCGGGAAATCATCCCGGTAATGCCAGCTCGCCAGAATCAGTTGCCCGACCAGGCTGGATTCATCCCGCAGCGCCAGCGCGGCGGCGATATGCTTATGGGCGCAGAAAATACAGGTTTCATACGGTTTTACCCGATGTGTGCGCGAACAGGAACAACTCATTTGAGATCCTCCGAAAGCTGGTTGTAGAATTTGCGGTAGTTGGCCGATATCAGAAACGGAGCAGCGGCGGCGGTTGCCGCTCCGGCGCTGCACCCGGCAGCGGAAGCGGGGGGCGTTCCCGGATAATCCTCATCGAAATACACAGAAACGGATATATGCAGTTTCGCCTCCACTTTGATGGTCGATTTGTATGTGCTGCCGTTTCCCATATCGGAAGAGGTGGTTTCCGTTTCGTTGTAATTCATATCCCAGCTTCCGTGCGGCCACGGGTGGTCTTTGTCGTAATCCGGCAAATCCCAGTAACTGGTGTAATCGTATTCGTCGCCGTTCTGGTTGAACGGGTTCTTACCATCGGGCCATCCGTTGTACATGTTGAGGTCATGCAACCCCGGCAGATAACCGGCTGAAGCCGGAAGCCACTTCCCGCAATCGGCGGTGGTTCCGAAACTGGCGTCAACCCAGTTGGGGGCTTCCATCCAGGAATCGTCGCTTGTCGACCCGCCGGAGGAGTGTTCTTTTTTCGTAACCTCCACCGGGAATCCGGCGGAACCGTCCTCCAGATACTGCGGAAATCCTACGGTAATAACCCCGCCGTGAGGGGAACAGTCGCCGATGTCCGGATGGATATATTTCTGAATGGTCGCTGCGCTATGTCCCTTATAGGTTGTCGTCACGGTGTATTTATTGCCGTCATAGTCAGACGAACTTGTAATGGTCGCCTCGTAACTCATGCTGACCCGATATCCGGCTGGAACGCACATCAGCCCTCTTCCCTCGCAACGGCATTCGCAGGTCGCGCAAATCAGCATCGCCCACTGGTGCATGCTCCAGTCGCGCCCCCAATTGTAAGCTTCATCGCTTGTTTCAAAGATTTCGGAGAGTTGAACGACCTTGATCGACTGACGCTTATGTTCACTGGAAAGGCGGTTGTTGTAAAGATAGTCAGAGCCGTACACCTCTTCCGCCGGATAGCTGGAACAATCCTTCAGCCATTTGCGCACCACTCCCGTCCCGGTCGGAGCCTCCTTGTAATCACCGTAGAATGGATTTTCCAGCCATACGGAATCATTCCATTCCGACACCCGGACAACATAGTCCTGCCGATTCCAGTTCAGGATGCCATACGGAATATTCTCGCTGGAACCGTCCTCAAGAACTCCGCAGGCGAGAACCCTGGCATATTTGCAGGGACAGGGACACGCTTCGATCCCGCGCAGCCCCCAATAGGTGTAGTAGGCCGGATAGCGGGTATCATACTCCATGCCGGGGGGAATCGCAACTCCCGTCATTGCTTTCAGGGCTTGTTCGTAGGAGCCGTAGAGCGTAGGATTGTCATCATTGGAGTCGATGGCGTGATAGACATGGCCATACGCCTCATCCTCAAAGGTTGCGCCGAGCCTGTTGCCGTGCTGCTCGCCCTCCGGGTAAATCACCACTACGCCGTTTTCATCCTGTGCGGCCTGTACGATGGAAATTTTATACCGGAATACGTCAACCGGATTGCAGGAACATTCCGGCGGCCCTTCCCAGGAGAGATCGCAGCGCACCACGATCAGGTAGTTTTTGCAGGGGCAATTATCACATAGAACCACGCGGGTAGCGCCGTTCTCACCCTTGTTGACGATGATCTTCTTGCCGCCGTCTTTTTTCCATGCTTTTTTTTCTTCGGCCATGTTTCCGCCTCAGCATTCATCGGTTTCGAGCCAGTGTACGGAGCCGCCGGAGCCGCCCAGTACGCCGACTTTCTCTTCGTCGGCGGGAGCATTGGCAAACAGCGTTGCGCTGGTCCCGTTATTGCGTACTCCGATCAGGGCGGACAATGAAGAATCGATGTAGATATTCAAACTGCCGCGATTTTTGTTTCCGGAGCCGCCGACGTTGTTCTCGTTTTCAATGGTCGTATTGTTTATGACCTGTTTGAGCTGCGTCTGGAAGTTTTGAGAATTGAGAATCGCCGATACCATTTTCTGAATGAAAGCATCGGATTCATAATAGGCCAGCTTGTTTTCCATCTCCGTAAACCGCTGCCTGATCCGGTCCAGAAACAGCCGGAGGCTCGGGTCTGAAACGCTTCCGGTATCCGGCAGACCGGCGTTTTTGCGCATCTGGGATTTGTTTTCCGGGTACATGACGCCTCCTTACAGCTCCGCCATTGATTCGGCGATTTCAAACGCTTCCAGATCGCAATCGGTTTCCAGCTCGAACGACCAACGCCGTTCCCGGCGCAGGAGCGGCAGCCGAACCGCCTTGCCCGGCTTGATTTTCAATTCTTTCACCATCACGTTTTCGGCGAACAGCCGCAGGATGACGCTGTGCTCCGCTTCGCCGTAACTGCGGATGCGGACCGTGGAAAACGCGACCGGGCGCGGGAAAACATAGGTTTTACTGTGCCACCGGGCAGTCAGTTCCTCCGGTCCGGTTTCTTCCGGCGCGGCTTGCTTCTCTTCTTCCGGCTCCTGCTCGAATATCTGCTCAACCAGTACACTGCCGTAAGGAGAATTTAAAAATTCCTTCTGCGGCCAACTGCCGTCGTCGGCCCGATACTCCAACAGCTCGAACCCGGCCTGATTCAATGTGGTCAAGGTATTTTCGACAAAATCGAAGAGCAGCGTTTCCTTTTCAAAGACGGCGAAATATTTTCCGTCGTACTCACCGGCGGCCAGACAATTTTCAAAGCCGAGTGCCTTGTACTGTTCGGTCGTAAAGTAGGCGTTGGAAAATATGCGCGGCCCCTCATTGGAGATCACCACCAGTCCGGTCGTCCCGGCGTAGACGATGGAGCCGGAAACATACGCGATGGAAGTGCGCGAGATGCACGGCATGTCAAACCGCAGCGTCAGCGGCGTCATCTGTTCCGGAGCGTCTCCGACGAATGCGTAAAGCTGCCCTTTGGTCATCACATAGAGGTAATTGCTGCGCACCGCTATCCCGACCACGTCGAATTGTACGGACTGGTTGTATTTGCTCGGCCACACATGCGGCAGGTACGGTTCGGAAAACCAGATGTTTTTCCCCTCGAATCCGGCCATGAATCCGCCGGTCAGAGCGGCGATGCCGTCCAGTTTCGGCGGGTTGCCGTATTCCGGCATCGGTTCGGAAAGTTCGGAATCCGGCATATCGTCCTGAAAAACGACGGAACTTGCTCCGGCGGTGATTTCCCGCTCTCCCAGGTAAAAATAATCGCTGCCGTCAGTGCCTCCGGCGGACCGGTAGAGCCGTATTTTCTTCATCCGGTAGGATGCAGCGACCGAAGCGTCAAAGCTGACGGTGATATTCAGCCGTTCATCCGGTTTGCGCTCCATGAGTTCCGACAGTTCGGAGGGCGGCCCTTCGGCTCCGGAATCGTCCACGAACCGGGCGACGTAATAGAAATTGCGGGTAATGTCGATGTAATTCACTTCGACGAACATGCGCAAATCCTTGGCCGGATAGACGACTGCGGTGCCGGAGTAGCGTCCGCCGGTCGTCACATCCCCTCCTTCGCCCTCGTCGTTTCCGTTGAGAATGCTGTCGAACCATGTTTCGATTCCGGGGCTGGTCGCCTGTTTTTCGACGGCGATGTCGCGGTGATAGAAGCGGGCGGTCCCCACCTCTTCGCCGCGGTGGTTGGTCACGGACCGGGAATTGATCTGCGTACTGTATTCAATGCCGTTGAATACCAGCATCCCCCCGTTATCCATTACGTAGGAGCAGGAGTTGACTTCATAGAACGGACCGGCGCCGTTCAGTCCCCATTCGGTGATGTTTTTATTGCGGAATGAATAATCGCGGCTCCATCCGTTTCCCGTATCTTTCCAGCCGGTCAGCGGCGGGAGGATGCGTTCGGCATACAAAAGCCGTCTCCCTTCGTCGTCCCCCGCCGCCAGCTTGGAGCCATATTGAAAATACATCGTGCCTTCGCCGTCGCCGAGGATATCGGAAAAGACCTTGCTTTCCCGCTGCGTCAATACAGGCGCTTCCGGGTGCGGCATATCGGCGGAACGTTCGGAAATCTTGTCTGAAATCTCTCCGCTGCCGTCCGGGAAAAAGCCGTGCACAACCAGGTTGCGTTCCGCATCGATCGAATAGATGCGGTTGTACTGGTCGTCGTTGATCTGTCCGGGGACGTAATCGCGGTCCGGCTTGCTGAAATGGAATTTCCGTTCTGGATGAATCTTGCCGGATTTGATGGAGAGATTTTCCGCAACCACGGCAAATTCATTGTTCAACAGTTCCGGCGAATATCGCGGCGCCAGCCCGGAGAATTTTTCAATGGAGATTTTCATGCGGTATGAATTCCTTTTCGTTTTGAAATAACATACTCCGGCCTCGGATGGTTGCGGTGTCGGCTGTCCAATTTGTTTTTGCCGGGAGACAGTGATAATCACCGGCCCGGCCCGGTTTGTGTCGGCACAGCTTCCGGATTGGGCTTTTCTTCGCGAATCCGGAAGCTGTTCGCGTCACCGTCACGCACGTTTCGTATTGCTTCGCGGAGAATAAAAGCTATTCGGCTGCGGCTTCCTCTTGAAGGCCGTGAACCTTCGCTGCGCTTCGGCTCTCGTCCTCTTTGAGGCCGTGAGCCTCCGTTTCACTCCGGCTCTCGTCCGTGCCCGTCCGTGCCTTCATCACTTTTGCAAACGCCTCAAAACGGGCGGCGGTGGCCTCCGGGGTTTCGTTGGGCGCACCGATGTAACTGATACTTTCGGTGCTGGCATCGATTCCGAACAGCTCTCCGAAAAAGCTGTTCCGGCGGCTTCGCACGAATACGACCTGCGTCTGCGTCCCGTCCTGAACCGCTGGGGCGGTCGCCAGCGTGTTCACCGCTCCGCCCGCGATCAGGTTGGGCAAGATCGTACCGCTGCTGGTGCTGCCGGTGGTTTCGAGCTTGAAAGCGTCCACTCCCGAACCAATGGCGACGGCCTTGTTTTCGAGGGCGGCGCAGCCGGTCAGGATGAATGCGGCGACGGCCAGTAATGCGACAATGATTCTCATTTCAGTCCTCCACAATAATTTCATTTTTCAGTAGCTCAATGGTATTCTGATAGGCTTTCACCAGCACGTCAGGCGGCAGGGAATCGGGAAAAACCGATCCACTGCGAGCCATGCCCGCCATCGTGACGTCTGCCACCCGTTCCAGCACGTCGAACAGGTTGACGTCGTCGGGCACGCGGTCGGTCAGATGGTGGCGTTCTTCCGAAACGTGGCGGCGATGCCACGGAAGTTCTTTGAAATTTCCGCCGTGCTGCTGGACCTGCTGGAAATCTTTGTGAAACTGATCAATTCCATCAATCTTGGTCCAGTCATGCTTATCCGCCACGCGCAACAGACACTCCGCAAAATACCGCATAGCCTGCCGAACGTCGCCGATGTGCTGCTCTGAACTGTACAGCAATTCTTCCTTTGTAACTTCATGTTCCGCACTGCGCGTATCTGCACTTTTACTCCGTCGAATTTTGAGCATCTCAGTCCTCCAAAATAATCCAATCTTCCATAAGCATGTCGCTTTGGGAGGCCAGCCAGCCGGTCAGAATTGCTTTCCGCCCGGTACCGTCATGTGTGTACATGCAGATCGTACCAAGTCCTAAGATCGTGCCGCCGTTTTCGACGACCAGCTTTTTCAGGGCCTCATCCTTGCACCACTCCGCTTTGATTTCGACCGCCGGTTTCAACCAGAGGAACATTCCTTTGCCGTTCCAGCCTTTGCGGGTTACCTTCTTGCCAGCTTTCAGGGCTTCGATTGCGTCTCCGAACTTCAACATCTTCTCGTTCTCCTTTTGGTTATTTGATGAAAACGGCGAGGATCGCGGCCACGGCTACCAGCGTGGTAATGATCCATTGCCAATCCAGTTTCTTTTGTTGCTTTTCCGCTTCCCGCTTTCTGGCTTCCGCTTCCAGCCGCGCGGCGGCTTCGGCGTGATGGTCATTCACGCTTTTAGCCAAAATCCTGAAATCACTCAACAGACCCGGTTTTCCGTTCCCGAACAGCGCCTGTTCGATCTTGTGGATCGTGTCGTTGTTGTCAGCAAGCGTGGTTTCGATCTTCGTGATTCGTTCGATCATCTGTGACATTTATCTCTCCCAATTGAACGCCGCAGCGCCGCCGAGCCGCAACAGTACCCACATTCTTATTACCGCCCATGCGATGCCGATCCGGCGGCAGTGGCGCGCCATCTTGAGGCCGTTCCGCAGAAACTCCCAGTCCGCCCGCCAGCGCGCGAGGATTCCGCCGCCGAGCGCGTACCGGCGGTCGTGGATGTCAGCGACGACCACCAGCTCCGGGTAGCGTTCGCCGAGCAAATCCCGCAGCCTGTCCGGCATCCACGCCGCGCCGATGCCGTTACAGTCCCTTTTGACCGCCGCCATGTCGTCCAGCAGCTCCGCACCGCCCAAGCCAGCCGCGCGGGCGAGAAGTCGTTTTTCTCTGATTTCATCGTCGGTGTACATGATTACTCCATACTGACCGTGGAAATGTCCCCTGTGCCGCTGGTATTCGTCCATGTGCCGGACCACGGGGTAGGATTGCTGTTGTAGTAATGATTGCCTTTGTAGATGTCACCATCTCCACCTACAATCTCCTTCAATACAACGTCCAGTTGCCAGCGCCCTTCTGTGTACTGCAAATCGAAATCATAAGTGTATGCACCGTATTTTGTACTTCCGCTCCATGTTACTTCCGTCTGCAATGGTACGTTTCCGGTCGTACTGTTTATCGTTGCTTCTAATACCGATGCTTCCAGTATGCCTCCAGTAACCTGAACCTGAAGAGGTCCTTTGTATACGGTTCTGGACCAGCTGAAGGTTCCATACCGGTAGGTTACTTGCACGCCATCCACCGAAACATACAAAAAGAAAGATCCCGTTCCCTGCTCCAGATAACTGCCCATTGGTCTGGAAGTCAGTTCTATCGTTTTGGTTTCATTGGGTTCCAATGTCAAGTCCTGAGAGGACGGGTTCAGGTTCAGTACATAAAACGTATCATCTCCCTGTGCGCGGTACGTCCCATCGGAAGTTACAGTGCATGTACCTGCCACTGTTCCGGTGTTCTTGATCTCTGCTGTCACTTTGATGACGCCGTTGCCGGTATCTACTGCACTCATGGAATGGATGACCGGCTCAATGCCTTCTCCAAGCCCTCCATTGCCCATAACAGACTTCCTGTACAACTCAAACACCTTAGATGCCATCACGACACCTCGATCAACGGATATCTACGTGTAGTGCTGCCATCCCAGAACCATCCGACCTGGTATGTCCTGAATGCTGCTGACGACTGCAAAATGACGGTGCTTCCTACAGTGACCTGGATACCAGACGTAGTGGTGCTGAACTGCAACAGCAGGGTAGACCGGTCTTTGGTCAGGATAGGTGCCGTGATCGTGCAGTTCTCAGTTAGTGCAACTTTCTGGAGTTCGCCATTGGCACGATCAAGTGTAATCGCACTGGCTGTGGTCAGCTCATGCCAAACAGCGTTGTCCTTGCTTTCTGTGGTATCCTCGCCCTCGGCATAAATCAGCATATCCCCGACTATGATCCCGTACTCAGCAGGGACTGTTGAAATAGGCAGCAGGGTCGGCACCGTAGTTTCTTCTGTGAGGCCTAATGCCGTATTGGAGGAGCCGTACCCCCATAAAGTGCCGTCTTCTTTCTCCAGTATGACAGCGGTACCTCCGTCATGCACGGCAGTCCAGGGACCCGGGTCTACTTGTTTGAACGTTGTGCTATCGGGGCCATCCTGAACCCACAAAGAGCCATCTGTCTTGATGATATGTCTATTGGCAGCAGCCTTCACCCCGCTCATCAGGAAAGTAGGAGACGCAATGGTACCTGTGTTCTGTTTACCCCAGTAGTACAGATCCCCGCCCGTGGTAACACCAAAGATCAAAAACGTACTGATACTGGCGGTCTGTGCACTGATATCAGAAAACGTAAGGTCACTGGAGAAAGCTGTCGGTGTCGCTATGGGTGTTGTACTACCGTTCCCGAGCTGCCCGTTGTTGCCGTTACCCCAAACCTCCAGCGATCCCGGGTACTCCAATCCAAACTTGTTGTTTAAGACTATGAATACGTTCTTATACGCGCCACTCAGGGTCTTCGCCAAAGTGGTAACATTGCCTTCCGTAACATCGCTGTATCCAAGATACATACTCGCGTCTCCGGCAGCATGTACAGACCCTCCACCCATTCCACACAATAAAGTCTGAAAAGTGGATGCAGCGATATCCAGTGTCTTCGGTGCACTGGAAATAGGTGTAAGCGTCAGCACCTTGACTCCGGCACGGCCAAGTCCCAAAGTACCTGCCTCGTTGCGTCCGGCCCCATACAGCGTACCGTCTGTCTTAATGGCAAAAAAATTGCCGCCTCCCATGTAAACCTTAGCCCAGTCGGTATCTGTGCCTAACTGGGTCCACTCGGTACGGTTTGTTGTGTCCCCTAAACCCAGTTCCCCATCACTATTGGTACCAACAACCCAGAGCGTACCGTCATCCAGAATAGCGGCGCTGGAGCTGCCGTCCGTACTCGTTCTTCCTATCAAACCCATTGCATGTACCTCAATATTTCACAGTTTTCTCAGGGGCGTCCGGGTCGGTTTCCCATACTCCATTGCGGAGTCTCAGGGGCTGCACCACAGCCAGTCGGGTATTGGGATCACGGGAAAGGATGCGCACCCTTGTCGCTTTGAGTTCTGATTTGTTGAACTTGCCCCATTCTCCGACTGTCTGCGGCTTGGAGTAAGGCGCATCAGGTACCGCAATGCTCGTGCCGGTCCACTGAGTGATCTCATCATCAGGGATGTACTGCAAGCGGACCTCGTCGACCAGTCCGTTGAACGTGCGTTCCGTGCTTCCTGCAGCATACGTTCCGGCGAAACCGCCGATTGCAAGCGTTGAACAGAAGTTCGCCCGCTGCTGTGCTGAAATCTCGTTCAGGAACGCACCGTTCAAATAGAAGCGTAGACCTCCCGAATATTTCACGATTGCCAGCCAATGCCACGTACCAGACGCCGGAGGCGTATCCAGATAAAACAATGGAGCATCTGATTCTCCGTAACGCCCGGTGGAATCAAACCCGAAGCCATGCGTCTTCTGGTCATCCATAGAAAGCCATGTCGGATAACTTACGCCATGATTATTTTCATCAGGATTGAACCAGCCGGATACAACCCAGTTGTTTGCGTTCAGTTCATCCAGATTCGTCGCAACGGTCATACTGCCAGTGACGTATTTGGCACATTTGCCCCATTTACCACCCTCGACGACGGTAATTGTTCCCGTTTTTTTCGTAATCGTGACCGGGGCGGCATTCCCGGCGGCTTCGTCCTTGATTTCGTCCGCATCAAAATGCAGTAGGATTTTGGTGTTCGCGTCGTTTCCGCCGCCAGTAGTAGCCGTTGCGTCAAAGCAGGGAATATCACCGTTGGCGGGATTCTCGGGCAGCAACCGGGATTCGTC
>ENA-UOJO01000790-UOJO01000790.1-human-gut-metagenome-genome-assembly--contig:-P57-NODE-790-length-46011-cov-7.936679_pt1 | contig 46011 bp, 49 predicted proteins | sample MGYA00242351_ERZ723898 | MGnify/ENA metagenome assembly ERZ723898 | reverse complement strand
GATCAGCAGTATCTTTAATAAAGCAAAAGAATGATGCGCCCACGGCGGGCGCATTAATGCTAACGGAAAGGATGATTATATATATGACTGAAAAACAATTTATGAGCGGGAGCGAAATCCGCCAATACCTGCACATCTCCACGCGGAAAATGAAATATCTGATGGACAACAACTATATCCCGCACGAAAACACGGGACATACGACCCATAAATATCGGGTGCGGACAGAGGATGCGGTGCGGTTCAAGACCCGCATGGATACCGAGCCGGGCTTTTTATCGGAGTTGAGCGGCATGTTCTCCAATCGCACCGAATGGCATCCGCTCCCGATGTTTGAAGCCACCCCGGAAAACTGCGAGGCCTTTCGGCGGTGGCTGAGTTCACAGTGGGCAGAGCTGCCGGATGCTCTGCCCACGCAGACGGCGGCAGAACTTGTCGGACACAGTCCGCAGCGCATTCACGAATGGATACGGGAAGAAGTTCTGGTTGGCATTAAACTCGGCTCTATACAGTACTGCGCCAAGGCGGAATTTATCGGCTTTATGGCGTCACCGCAAAGGCTGGCGCACCCGCGCACGGAAAAATATAAGGAACTCATTCGGGAATTCAAATACATACAGCGCCGTGAGCGTGAAAATGAACAGCGGCGGCAGAAAAGAAAAATGATGAAAGAGAGTACATAATATATGCCTCACCGGAAACGGTGGGGCAGCATTTTTTTGTTTCTGACGGGTCGAACTATGAGAACAGCAAAATAAGATTCCCTTATTTTGCACCGTGTTTTAAGGGAAACGCAATGGAAATAAGGGAATTCCTTTATTGGGGTCGGTTTTCACAGTGTCAAAACCGCAGCCCCGAACCTCATTTGAAAGGTCGGGGCTACGGTGCTCATTTATAACGATTTTTTAATCGTCATCGTCTTCATTATCCCATGACGAAATAATGTGAAGTTCTCCGCTGTCCATATCCATGGCCATGTTATCGCCCATGCGCATCAGCATATTACCGTCGGAGTCGATTGCCATATTGTCGGAAACGGTATACGCAAAATCACCGTCGTCATAGTCGAAGAAATGCTTACTCATAGATTTGCCTCCTTAAAATGTTTAATCGTCATAATCGGGGTAGTCGGGAGCCCAATCAGGCCATAGTTGTGCTTTGTTTCTGCGGCGAGAATTGTGAACTTGCTGATGTGTCTTATGATTGGGGTTCATTTGGTTTGAATGATTATCCTTGTTCGCTTTGTATGCCTTGTTGTTCGGATTATTCTGATTTGACCAATCATCCAGTTGCTTTTGGGTATGCGTTTTCCCAGACACTTTTTTCATTGCTTTCTCCTTTCTGAACCGAAAAAATCCACGCACTTGCATCGTGCGTGGACTACGATTTCAGATTATACAATCGCTTTACACGCAACAAAACAAGACCGACGCAAACACATCGGTTCGAATTGTGGTGTAAAGCAGTGAAACAGCAGGGGGACAACAAAAGTCAACACACAGCCGCTTTCTTGATTTCATAATGAGAATTTGAAAGAAATCAATAGTTTCAATGATTTACTCATGTCATTAAAAGGCCAAATTCCTCCCAATCTAATTCGTACTCTCATGATACGAATAATCAATGTTGGGGAACACAATACCTCTTAACAAGTATATTATATCACATATTAAGAGTTTTTGCAATAGGATTTCACACAATCAGATTCTTCAAACGGAGCACTTCTGTATAATGTCAAAACAAAAAGAAGCAAAGCACATTTTTCTTTCTGCCGATTTGAACCCTAACCTGTAAGGACCACACATGACTTTTGGTGCGGTTGTCCGCAACCGGGTGTTTTAAAAATCGGCAAATTTCTGTCTGGAGAAAATTATTCTAACGCCGCAAAAAATATGCAAGACTTAAAAAGCCTTATTTCATGCGGTATTGGGAGATTTTTTATTCTAATATTCACGGGCAGAAAAGAGCATAAAATCAGCTCGAAAATGCATCTGAAAAGCAAAAAATCAAGGTCGGAGAATTTTTGACGAATAGAAAGAACCCTTGAAAACACTGGGTTTTCAAGGGTTCCATTGGCGGAGAGGATGGGATTCGAACCCATGTGCGATTGCTCGCAAACTGATTTCGAGTCTTTTAGTCAGCGTGTCAACTTCCGGTCGTTTCGTGTCAGTTTCAGGTCGTCTCGTCTGCGCCGAAAGCCGCATAAAATAAGGCTTTTTCGCCCTTAAATCCTTGTTACAACTGCATTTTTTCAAAGTGGGTTCAAATCGGCATTTTTGCCGATTTTGGAGAGAAATCAGGGAAGACAGGAGAGAAATAGGGAGAGAAGGCAATACAAAATTACATACACCGCAGAATAGGACTTCAAACCGACGAAATCTATTTTTGAGGTGTATCAGATGATGAATCTACCGATTGACTGGGACAGCGTGCCCGATGTGATGAACAAGGATCAATTTTATCGCCTTTGCCATATCAGCAAATCCACGGCGTTGCATTTGCTCAAAAGCGGCAAGGTGCCCTGCGAGTGGTCGGGCAAGAAAACCCGGTGCTATAAAATCAAAAAAGAGGATGTGCGGGCCTACCTTGAGGAACGAGCCATCTATCCCGAACTCTATTCCGCACCGAGGGGATGGTACGGCGGTCACTATGTGGCGAAGCTCTCCAAAGAACTGCCCGAGGATGTACTCCGGCAAATGCACGACTATTACGCCAAACTGCTCAATAAATACAAAGATGTCGTGACCGTTCAGGATGTTGTCACCCTGACCGGCTACGCCAAAACCACCGTCAATAATTGGTGCAACCGTGGGCAACTTAAATCGTTCCGCAAAGGACAACTCTTTTACATACCGAAAATCTTCCTCATCGACTTTTTCTGTTCGCTGACCTTCCGTTCCATCACCCGCAAAAGCCTGTGGCATATCCAAACGCTGAACGATTTTAGCCGGAAGATGAAGCAGAAGAAGTAAAAGTAACCGCCTCTGCATTTTCGCAGAGGCGGTTACTTGTCAATTAGTCATCATCTTCATCATCCGACCAACCGGATATGATATGTAATTCACCGGAATCCATATCCATTGCCATATTATCTCCCATACGCATCAGCAAATCTCCGTCAGAGTCAATTGCCATATTGTCTGAGATTGTATGTGCAAAATCTCCGCCATCATAGTCAAAAAAGTGTTTTCCCATAAATAAAACTCCTTACTCAATTTTAATGATTTCGTGATCTCTTGTTCCGTATATCCGTTTAACTTGATACAGGGATTCGCCAATCCAAAATGTGATTCTGTCCGCAGCTTCTTCATTTGTTGCAATGTTAGTGCAGAGTAAATTGCTTTTTGCGTTTGTTCCTCCGCAAGCTGACGGCAATATATGATGAATGTTCCACCCACAATATATTTCTTGCCCATAATAGTTTACAGAGAAGTTATTGTTACCATAGCCGTCTTTACACATTAAATTCCCGTGAAAATCCTCTGCATACTGTTTGCTGCCGTAGCACTCTTCCCAAAATCGCAGAGCGTTGTATTTATTGATTTTCATTACTTTCACCTCCAATCCGGACAAAAAGTAAAACCATACACATTATGCGTGTATGGTCTCAATCTATCCGAATTGGAACTTTACACGCACAACAACCAAGACGGTCACCTAAATGACTGTCTAGGAAGTATGGTGTAAAGCTTTGATACAGCAACTGGGCCCACCTCAAAGGAGAGGAGAATCTCCCAGAGCCTATCTTGTGGGTTCTCAACGGCGTAACGAGAATTTTAATCGACGTTGATAGCATCTCGGAATTACATATTTTAAGCTTGTAGAAGTTTTGAGTCCTTTGTCCTTTTTGGATTTCTCGTCGCTCCGTCATACAAATTACTTCAAATTTAACATAACCTACATCATAAATTATATCTTGGAAATAAAATAATGTCAATTAGAAAATCTGCGATTTAAAAATTCGCATACTCGCACCTGTCTTTCGATTTTGCTAAACTGTAATCGAAAGGCAGGTGCATTTTTATGTCACGGTTTATAGAAGAATTTTACTACGGAAATATTGATCCGCAGGCACGCAGTACAAAAGAGAATAAAGCGGTGCAAAAGCAAATGGAAGTCCTGATGAATAACGAGGATTTACTGATCAACGCCCTGAGCGACAAGCCAAAGAAATGGTTTCTCGACTATGTGAACGCTTGGAGTGTTGTCAACGGCGAATCAAATCTCGACAGTTTCATTATGGGCTTCCGCCTCGGAGCAAACTTCGCCTATGAAGCTTTTGTCTCAACCGAAACACCGTTTCAAGATTTGCTAAAAGAGTAATTCTATTCCGAAAAAACGCCTCATTTTCAATGTTCGTCGTAAAAAGTGTCATGAACAGCAGAATGTTCGTTGTATTTTTTGTAATGGAGCATTTTTTGCAATCAATTTATGCTCAAAGGAGGTTCGCTATATGAAATCAATATTTGAACAAATCGGCGGCACATACACAATGCAAGGTGATTACCGCCTGCCTAATCTTACTGTACCCGCCGAAGATGAACGCCCTATCGGCGTATGGGGACAGCGCCGGCTTCGATATTTGAAGCAATACCGCAAAGTCATATATTACAATCTGCTCACTTCCGGTAAACTCCATTCCCACCTCGCAGACATAGAGGAAGAAGCACAATCCCTCTTTTCTCGGCTGGTAAAAGAATACTCCGAAAAGGAAGGGGTAACCGAACAACTCAAATCCGCCGATCAAATAGCATGGGTGCGGCAAATGAACAATATCCGTAGCAGAGCAATTGAAGTGATAAGCAAAGAATTAACTCACACATAAAGAATCAGGCACGGGGCAACCTCCCGTGCCTACTTCTTTAGCACTTACATATTTTTTAAGGCATTTCTAACAGTTTATATAACGATTTTATAGACATTGACCACATATTGTCTCTTGATTATAACTCTTAATGCATGGATCGTTATAGAAAGAAGCACTCAAACTTTTTAAATAGTAAAATGATGTAATATATTATACTATAAGACTTCCTTTTTTGTAGTATACTATATCTCGAATAGTACTTGCAACAATCATTGGATAGAATTGTGCCACATCATCTGATATTTCCCAAATCCTACCTCCTTCGTTAGAATCAGCTCCATGGTCGGCAGCATTTCTAATTTGAATTATATATTGAATCATTCCTCTATGTTTTTTTGAAATAACACTACTTAGTGCATCTGTTTTTGCACTAATTCCTGCCTTGCCTTCTAAAGATATACAATTTTCATCAGCAATTTGTTGCAAGAAAGATTCGAATGCGTTACCAGAATACAAAATTATAGTGTTTTTGTCGCTATCCACATTTTGAATCTTACTATAAGCTTCTGATAATGGTTCAAAAACTTTCTTAGTATCTATATAGGAACAAGTCTCATCACCTAATTGTTTAGCTAAAGCGTTATCATCATTAGCTTTAAACTTTAGTGCCAACTCCAATATTTCAATATATGATATTTCATCTTGATTAAAGCAGTATGTGTTTGCTCCATCGTTTATTAGCGCCCGAGAATATGTACCAATATTGATTATTGTATTTCTAATATCTTTGTATGAGCTACTCATTGAATATAAAGTTTTTATTTGCTTTGATGCTAAATCCATAGAACCGGTAAAGCCGTGTCTTTTCTTAAACATAGTATATGGCTCGTACTGTTCTAAAACCAGCCTCATTATTGCTGCTTTATGGACATCATTCCTTGAAGATACAATTAAGCGTGCTAAAAACGAATCGCTTTCATAAGTGCCGTTTGAATTTAAAGATATTAGATTTAATTCCTTAGCCATTAGTAGAGCGTTTTCTGCTTGCATCATAGAAATATCTGCAAATTCGCATATATAATCCTTGGAGCAATTTTTTGGTTTAGCAAGTATCGCGTCTACTACTCCAACAATATCCTCAGCGGTTGAAAAAACAATATTGTAGGGCATAAACAGCACCACCTTACTGTTTCAAACCGTCTAATAACATTAGAAGTTTTTCCGACAGGGAATCAAGTTCATCAACTGAAGTGTTAATGTTAATGTTGATTACTATCTGTTTGTCGCAGTTGCGTATTTTAACTTGTTTTTCCGCAATAGGTTGTAACGGAATACTGTTATTGCAAGATTCAGTGTTGGGCGTTATTACAGGAGAAATTTCCTCATCTTCATAGGCGACTATTTTTCCATCAGTTTCTTGAACTAGTCCAGCTACTTTGTAAATCTCTATGATAGTACTTGCTCCAGCTCTAGTATTATTATTGTTGTTACTTCCAGACGAATAAATAATATGGTTTATAAAGCTAGTCTTTTCCATACCATTACGAATCTTGATTGCTGAAAGCATTCTACTTAAAAACTCATCTGCTTCTATAATATTTCTCCACAAACGTATGATTTCATCGACCATCTTAAGGGTGTATGCTCTTCCTAAATCGATTCCATCTTGAGTAGGAGATTTTTTATTTCCTTCAGAAATTAGAGATAATTGCACAAGGAATCCGTTGTTTCTACTTACAATCGTTTTATCCATACCGGCAGTCTGTGCCACTGTATCCAAAGTCATAGGAATGCCATTTTTCCCTGTCGCATAAGCCTTTATTATTTTGACAAACTCTTCGTATGAAGAACCAGGTAATTTATATGTTTCTGACATTATAAGTTCTCCTTTTTCTTATATTATACGCTTATTATAGCACATCCCACACAATATGTCAATATTCTCTATCAATCTATCAATAATTTCTCTTTAAACATTCCTTTACTACAAATTGATCACTTCCGACAAACTCTTATTATGTCTTTCTGATACGAAAGAACAGGCACAAGATCTCTTTTCTCGGCTGGTAAAAGAATACGCCGAAAAGGAAGGTGTCACGGAACAGCTCAAAGCCGCCGATCAGATGAAGTGGGTACAGCGAATGAATAACATCCGAGAGCGTGTAATTGAAACTGTCTATTCCTACGTGGTATACATATGAGAAAGCGAAAATACTACCTTCGCCTGAACGGTGCAGAACACCGCCTCATCCTTCAATGCTTGCTTGAATATTGCAACAAGCTAATATCTCAAGGCAAGTACACAGACGGAGTCGATGAACTCATAATCAAATACACAAAATGATAACAGGCACAGGAGTCAACCTCTCGTGCCCGTTTAATATACAGCTTAATCAATGGTTGCTTTAATTCTATTTGTAAGTTTTTCGGGGATTTCATCTTCCGTAGCCCACATAATTGTATTTTTTTGAGCTATATCAAAATGCAAATATGTATCCTTTTTGCAAAGCTGGATAACAGACTTGCCAAGTCCCATTGCGTAGCCTTCTTCGAAATAAGCGCCATTGTTTTGATGTGTTAAATCGACCACGACAAATTTGCTATCACGAATATGTTTCAGCAGTTCCGGAGTAATAAAGTCGTTGTGCTGAACCTCATCAATAAATATTGCATTATACCCAGATTCTTTTATACCTTTTCTGATTGCTTCTCGAAGCTTCTTTGTATCATCTCCAAATTTCATTGCTACGAGAATGTTACGGCCGTGAGAAGTGCTTTTTTGCAATAGATCAATTCTTGAGTAGCCATCAGGTGTTATAGATATCTCTACCCAATCATCTTCGCTGGACCCCTCTGTATATTCAATATAGGAACATTTAACTAAATAATCAAGCATATATTGCAACTCGTGTTCGCAATCTTCGTTATTTCTAAGTTCCCATTTTCCAACATCATATACAAGAGATTTATCATAATCTTTTCTATCGATAAACATAGCACTCAATAAGGTATTGTACCCAAAAGACACTTGCTGACCAATATGTTTTATCCTGTCATTCAAATAAAGAAGAATATAGTCTATTCGTTCGCTGAAAGTTTTGGGATACCAGTTTTCGATAATGTCAGCATCCATATGTACAGGACGTCCGTGAGTATGATCTCCGTTTTCGAAATCAGCTTTATATTTGTCACAAAGTTCTTTATCTAATGTCGTGTGGTAACGATATTCAATCATACCATGCTTGAAACAATTGTGCGCCAAATATGCAGAGAGATGATTGTGGTTTATTTTATGGGAAACATCTAATTCGTATCTTCCACAAACGGGACAAGTATAAAACACGGTATTTTTATCGTAATCAGGATAGGATAATGTTTCGTTATTACAAATTGGACAGTTTATTTTTTTCTCCACTATATCACCTCATTTGTTATATTTAAAGTTAATCTTTTCTACGACAATATTGTTTGATATTGCAGTTTATTAGTAAAAAGCTGGCGATAGGTAACGGTTTTCTCTTTTCCTTCAGCTTTGAGTACCTCCAATTTCTCTGCAACCGAGTCATACTGCGCAAGAATGTCGGAAAGCATTTTTTCAAAAGCGTATAATCGTTCTTCGTTCATAATACAGATCTCCGAATTCTGATTACTGTTTCTGATTATGAATCTCCTTCAAGTCCTCAATAGCAAGAACGGGATCCATAGTGTGGAAAATCATATAATTTCGTTTCATTGTTTGGGCTGGAGCTTGCTTATAAATCTTTGCACTATCCTCACCGTTGTAATAGTGCCAATAACGGTAGATATAGCCTATCCAGTACAGCACATCAGCAGAAAATATCTCTCCGTTTCTTGTAAGCGATTCACCTGCAACAGAGGCGACTTCCTCAAGCAGGTATTCTTCTCCTGCCCACTGCATACGGTTATACTTTGAATCAAGCTCCTTTGCGGTATCAGACATCATAAACGCCTTGATAAAAGCGGCGCTGTTATATTTCTTTTCGGCAGATAGTTCAAATAATCTTCCTTGAATATCACAAAGCTTTAACTGAAGCTCGTTCATTGTTTTCCTCCACTCTTGGCCTCGTCGAGTATTTCATCAAAGAACATACCCTCACGACGATAATTCTTGCAAATATCGTTGGCAAGGGAAATCCCTCTCGCCCGGTTTTCTTCAGCCACTTCTTTCATAAACAGTCTTTCAAGATAAGAAAGCTCAACTTCTGCTTCGATATGAACAGAATCACAACCTTTCTGTGAAACAGCCACATACTGTTTGCCAAGCTGAAGGGCAGAAAGACTATTGATAAGTGCCATATCGGTTACATTGCCGACGAAAAAGTTATCGATAACGAAAAACATGCGGTCGTTCGCAATGCTTCCGATAATAAGATCCTTGTTTAATGTCATAGCACGATACTTGTTGTAGAAAGGCGTACCGTTTATTTTTTCCATTTTTCCTCTGTGATATGCCACAAGCATTGCCCAGTCAATATCAGCGGGAACTTCAATGTGAGCGAGCTTATCCACGCTTACAGAAACAATGTAGAACTTAGACTTCTCATAATCACAGATCAAAGTAAGTGCCTGACCGGGATCGGTTCCCATATAGAAGCCTTTGCCAAAGTCACATTGCTTTCGGCTCTTGGGCTCAATAGGACCCTCAATGCCCGACTTTGAGCCATGATAAAGAAGCACTCGGTCTGTATCCAACTTAATTGCTTCTGATTCCTCAGCAATCCTTTTCAGAGTCATATTATAAACAGGGACGTGCTTTTCCTTGCAAAAATCAAACATTTTTGATTGTGCCAATTTGTTAGGCACAGCACGACTGTTCTCCCAACGATTCACGGTTTGGAAGGTAACATTAAGTTGTTCGGCGAACTCGGTTTGACTCATATTCAAATATGCTCTTATCTGTTTTATAAGTTTCTGCATAATGCCACCTCTTAAATATAACATTGTTTCTATATAATATTATATCTAATGTTATACTCTATGTCAATGAATTTTGTTCGAAAACTGAGTTAGAAATACTGTAAAATTGAAATTTGATCAGAAATTGATACATTTATTTTACGAACGACGGCACGAAACGCGGATGCGCTATTTTGTTATATTCTTTCCTGTATGTTGCAAATAACATTTTCTGAGAGACGATATGCACATTATCATAACGCTTACTTAAAGTCCAAAAGCTGTCCGGCACACGGCTTACGGTGCAGATAATATATTCATTCTCGTAAAACGGTCGCTTCTTTGTAGTGCTGTTTTCAATCTCATTCCAGAGCTTTTGTGTAAGCTTTCCACCGGGAGTTGTATCGTAATACGCATATACAGCTTGCTTTTTCTCGCAGGCAAGGTCAAAGGTTACATTGCCTACCTTGACGTTATGATAGCTTGAGTTTTTGGTGTCGATGTACTCGGTTGAAATGGAGTTAAGGTTTTTCTCCAGCCAATAGTCGCACATATCTTTATAAAAATCCGCCATCAGCTCGTCATTGAAAACTTGCATAAACCGATTGAAAACATCCTCGCCGAAGCTTCCGTTAGGGTTCGGCACGGCAGTCAGCAAGCACTTATACCACAGTGTTAAATAAGTGTTTGCGGGAAGATATTTTGTGTGTCCGTTTTCGCCGGGAGCTTTTATAACTAATCCGTGTTCTATCAGAGCCTTTATGTATTTGTCGCATTTGTTTTTCGGAAAGCCTGAGAATTTCGCTATCTCTCCGATGCGGTTATAACCGTTTGCCATTGCATAAAGCAGGGTGTTATAGCTTTCGGGCGTGCGAAAGCTTTCATTCATCCAGCTTTCCGCCAAACGATAAAAGACTGAATCGGTGCGCAGAAAAGCTCTCACATTATCTTCAAAGGACTGTTCATTATCGTACAAGGAAATCAACGCCGGAACTGCGCCGGTTAAACAGTAGAACTTCGCTGCGGTTTCATCCGGCAGCGAGCAGACATCCGCAAGCTGCGGCATTGAAAAGTAGCTGATTTTCACCTCCCAACAAGGGATAGGCGGCATTTCCCACGGTCTGCCGAGCAATACAACCGTTGTTTTGCTATCCGATTCTAAAAAATTATTCAGCGCCTCATAAAAGTTATCTTTATCATTCCGTTCACCTGCATTGTCAAAAAAGACAAGCGGGTGTTTTTTATTGCCGTGATTCTTTAAGCAACCGAAAAAATCTTTCCAGCTTACACAGCCGTCGAATATCTCGGGGTGAGCATTACAGAACACCCGAAGCGCAAAGGCAGTATCAAGATTTTTAAAAGAAAAATACAAACTTCCTTTGTGCTCGGCACAAAATTGAAGCGCCGCAAAGGTCTTGCCAGAGCCGGGTTGACCTGATACAAATACCGCCTTTTCATCCGCAGAAATATTCTGTAAAGTGTGTGTCAAATCGGAAAAATACATTTTATCACCTGTCATATCATAAGTTGACCTTTTCTGTAATTGTAGCCGATTTTATGCCTTTTTGCAATCAAATAAGAAAAATTTCAAAAAAATTTTTACCGCTGAAAACGCCCTGTTTATCAGGCTTTTCGGCGGTTTTCGTGTTTTGAGCAAAAAAAATTTTCAAAAAAGACCTGCCAAAACGACCGACCCAATTCGGAACTAGTGAAGGGACAAAAGCCTGATATACGCCATTTCCAAGTGGAAATAAACAATTAAAAGTGGGGACATCAAAAAGTTTTTTTGCCAAACTTTCAAAAAATTCGCCAATTGGTTATTGAGAGGAACAAGTTAAAAACATTTTTACTTATCGGATATTCACCCCGTACCCCGCCGGCTACTCCTTGAGGGGATAGAAACCTTCAGTGAACCTTGACAATTGAATGACCGTCCGAATGGGATATGACTTTGCAATGACAGTCGGATACGACGCGAGCGAAGCAACGCCGCCGAGATGGGGGCAGGGATAGAAAAACGACATTCGGGTAAAACGGCGGCGGATATCGGCAGCAAGGGGTTCCTCGGCCGATATTCGATTTTACATAGCTGTAAAGGAGGAATGAATGCTATGAAAAAAACAGAGCTCAAAGAGCTATATCAAATGATGTTCCCGAATTATCCGGACATTGTAACCGTCAAACAGCTTCAGGTAATGCTCGGCGTCAGCCGACACCTTGCCTATAAGCTGATTAACAACGGCGAAATACAGGCGGTCAAAATCGGTTCATCACTGAAAATTCCAAAGGTCAGCGTAATCAATTTCGTGACTGAGGAGCGAAGGGAGGTGAAGCCCGGTGCCTGACAGAATAGAGCTTACCCCGTCACAGAGGACACGCTGTAACCGCCTGATTCGAAGGCTTTGTGCCAATTATGATAACGGCAACTGCCTGCCGCTGGACGAGGGCGACGGGTGTGTTTGCGTGCAGATGATCTCGCTTTACCTGATATGCAAGTATTTTCGTAATGCGGTTTTACCTGCCGACAAGGAATTGTATGCGGAAATTTTCAGACAGCGTACTTATCATTGCGCCGAGTGCAAAGCGGCTTTCGTACCCAACTCCAACCGACAAAAATACTGCCCGTCGTGCAGCCGAAAGGTTCACCGAAAGCAGAAAAATGAGAGCGCAAGAAAGCGCCGAGCGGACAGTTAGGGGTACGGAAACACCCTGTTTACAAGGGCTTTTTTGAGCCGAATCGAGGCTTAAAGGGTAAATATACTAAAATCCTCGATTTCGGCATTCTAACTATCCACAAAAAATGAAAGGAAGATTTATTTATGGAAAACAAACTAAATACCGTGGATGCGGAAACGCTGTTATCCACACCGATGAGCAAAACAATGTTCATCGTCGACAACCTTATTCCGCAGGGCGTCAATGTCATCAGCGGAGCCTCCAAAATAGGCAAAAGCTGGTTGATGCTGTGGCTGGGGCTTCGGGTGGCACAGGGACTGCCTGTTTGGGGACTGACAACACAGCAATGTGATGTGCTGTATTTAAGCCTTGAGGACACGCAGAGGCGCATTAAGGACAGGCTCTATAACCTGACCGACACAGCGCCGAGCAATCTATATTTTGCCGTGATGTGCGGACTCATCGGCGGCGGACTGGAGGAACAGATCACCGATTTTATAAGCGACCACCCGAAAACAAAGCTTGTAATTATCGATACTTTGCAAAAGGTTCGTGACACCAAAGGTGGTGCCGGCAAGACGGGAATGTACGGAAACGACTACGATGACATTTCCTCAATAAAGCGAATCGCAGACGAATACAACATATCCGTTCTTCTCGTTCACCACCTGCGAAAGCTGAAGGACAGCGATGATCCTTTTAATGAAGTTAGCGGATCGACGGGAATTATCGGTGCGGCGGACACCAATTATGTGTTCAAACGCAAGCGAAGCACAAACGCCGCCACGCTCTTAGTCAGCGGTCGTGATATAGAATATCAGGAACTGACCTTGCAGTTTAACAACCTCGTTTGGGAGCTGGTGGAGCGAAAAAACAGCGAGGATATTCACAAAGCAGAGCTGCCGAAATTCCTTTTTCGGGTGGTGGATTTTATGGAAAGCCGAGCCGAATGGGTAGGCACGGCAACCGAATTACTTGCCGAAATGAAAGAGACCGAGACCACACCCAATGTGGTTACAAAGTACTTAGGACAGTTTTCCTGCGAGGTATTGGAGCCTGTGGGGATTGAATACCGAACGAAACGCACAGGCAAAAGTAGGCTTATAAAGCTTATACGAAATGACGGCGGTGACGAAAATGACAGCGATTTCACTATATAGCAAAAAGTCCGTCACAACCGTCATTGCCGTCACAAAACTGCGGGAGGAGGTGAGATTATGCGAAGCAAAACGCTCGGAATCAATGTGCGTGTGACAGCTGCCGAAAAAGAAAAGCTCAGCGAAAACGCATTTTATTGCGGACTTTCTCTGTCGGAATATCTCAGAAGATTGGGGCTTGGAAGGAATATAAAAGCCGCAACCGATGAGAAAATCTACAAGGCTTTTCGGCTGATTAGGCAACTGAAAAAAGATTTCGATTCACTCGAAAAAAGCGAAATTCTCTATCGGATTAACACAATAGAAAATTTGCTTAAGTAATAAAACGAAGCGGAGGTTTTAGTCTGCACAATCTTTAGCAAGCAGACCCTTTATACTCCCAAACATCGTAAAAGGGTAAATGGCTTGTTAGGAAGTCTCCTAAAACCTCTTGCAGAAAGGAAAGGTTATGAATAAAAGAATTAAAAAACAGTTTTGGCTGTCACCCAAGGACGCCGAAGAACTAAAACGCAAGGCAGAGCTTGTCGGGCTTACCGAAACGGCAGTTGTCCGATTGCTTATCCGTGGCTATGAGCCGAGAGAAAAACCGGACGGGCGATTCTATGATGCGATGCGGAATCTGTCCGCTATCGGCAACAACATCAATCAGCTTGCCGCCAAAGCGCATACGCTGGGATTTATTGACGTGCCGATGCTGAAAAACGAAGCCAACCGCTGGCACCGCTTTCAGGCGGACATAGAGGCAACCTTTTTACGCCCCGCCGAAAGCAAATTCAAATGGAAATAACGAAAGAGAGGAAACGACAATGAGAAAATCAGATTTTACTTTACCGAAGCTGGACGATTTATTCACCACGCAGGAAATGCGGGACGATGCAAAGCTGGAGCGTGTGCAGAATATTCCGCTTTCCGAACTGCACCCGTTTAAAGAACATCCATTTAAGGTGCAGAACAACGAGGAAATGGAACGAATGATTGAAAGCATACGCAAGGTGGGCGCAATTACTCCGGCACTTGCCCGACCGTTGCCTGACGGCGGCTATGAGCTTATCTCGGGACACAGACGGCTTGCGGCGTGTCAGGTACTCGGGATTGAAACAATGCCTGTTATCGTCCGTGAGATGTCCGACGACGAAGCGGTGATTGCAATGGTGGACGCGAATTTGCAGAGGGAAACAATTTTACCAAGCGAAAAAGCGTTTGCCTATAAGATGAAGCTGGAAGCGATAAAACATCAGGGTGTAGCTTCTGCCCAAGTTGGGCAGAAGCTGTTGAGTGTAGAAATTGTGGCTGATGATGCAGGAGAAAGCCGCAATCAAATTAAAAGATATATCCGATTAACTTACTTAATCCCCGAACTGCTTTCAATGGTAGACGAAAACAAAATCGCTTTCAATCCTGCGGTAGAAATCTCATACTTAGAGCAATCGGAACAACGGGTACTGCTGGATGCTATGGAGCTGAACGACTGCACGCCGTCTCACGCACAGAGCATTCGCCTTAAAAAGCTGTCACAAGATGGTGTGCTGGACGATCGGATGATTTATGCGGTGATGTCGGAGGAAAAGCCGAATCAGCAGGAGCAGATAAAGTTCAAGCGTGAGGATTTGAAAAAGTATTTTCCGGCAGGTTATACCGACGAGCAAATGCGCAGGGACATTATCAAGGGCTTGGAACTGTTAAAGCGGCAGAGAGAACGCAACCGTGATGCGCGCTGATTCGTATTGATACGAATACGGCGAAACAAATCGCACAGTAGAGAGAACCCCAAACCGATGGTATACTGATGCTGTCGGTTTGGAGTTCTGTTCTGCAAATTCAATTTCAGGAGGTTAAATAAATGGTAGCAGGACACTTATCCGTAAAGAACGGCAACTATTATGCCGTACTCAATTACAAAAATACCGAGGGCAAACGAAAAACAAAATGGATTTCATTGGGACTGCCCGAAAAGGGTAACAAGCGCAAAGCCGAAGCCGAACTTGCAAAGCTGCGGGCGGAATTTGAAGTCCCCGAGGAGGTGGGCGATTTAAGCAGCGATATGCTGTTTGCGGATTATCTTCTCGAATGGCTGGAAATTGCAAAAGGACGGCTGGCAATAGCGACATATTCTTCTTACTTGGGACTTATCAAAAGCGTCATTGAACCGTATTTCCGCAAGAAGAAGCTGACGCTCCGTGAACTTGAAGCAAGGCATTTGCAGATGTTTTATTCCGATCAACTCAAAAAGGTTAAGGCGAACACCGTCATTCACTACCACGCAATTATCCATTCGGCGCTCAAATATGCGGTCAAGACCGATATGTTATTGCAGAATGTGGCGGACAAGGTTGACCGACCGAAGAAAAACGACTTTCAGCCTGTTTTTCTTTCGGCAGAGGAAATGCAGAAGATGTTTGAAGCGCTCCGAGGTACAAGGTTAGAGTTGCCCGTTCTGGTCGCCGCCTTTTACGGCTTTCGCCGTGGCGAGGTGCTGGGGCTGAAATGGGACGCCATAGACTTTGAGCGTGGCACGATTTCGGTCAAGCGCACGGTAACGACAGTTTCTGTTGACGGAAAGCACAAGGAAATTGAACAGCAGTCGGCAAAAACAAAATCAAGCTTACGCACCCTGCCGCTTATCGGCAGCTTCCGTGATTACTTTATGCAAGTAAAAGAGGCGCAAGAGCTGAACAAGAAAATCTGCGGTAACTGCTATAACTACGAATACGACGGCTTTGTGTTCGTAGACGAAATGGGCGAGCGCATGAGAGCGCAGTATCTTACCTGTTCTTTTCCAAAATTTTTGGAGAAACACGGACTGCGCCGTATGCGCTTTCACGATCTTCGGCATAGCTGTGCATCACTACTGCTTGCGAACGGCGTACCGCTGAAGCACATTCAGGAGTGGCTCGGGCACAGCGATTTTACCACGACGGCAAATATCTATGCGCACCTTGATTACAGCTCCAAAATTACCTCGGCACAGGCGATGGAAACAGGGCTTGCTTTGCCCGAAAGCGGCGATTTTGGAAGTCGATGGGAGGATGGCGAAGTCCAAATTTAGGAGAGCAAAAAATTCGGTATGCTCCGACCACTTGTTTTTAGAAAAAAGCATAAGAAAAAAGCCTGCAATCGGCTTGATTACAGGCTTTTTCGGTGGCGGAGGGTAAGGGATTCGAACCCTTGGTCCGGTATGAGCCGGACAACTGATTTCGAGTCAGCCCCGTTATGACCACTTCGATAACCCTCCGTGTATATTTCAATCCGCTTTTAACTCAAAAATTTTTTGGAGAGAAAAGCAGGAGAGAACACTGAAAAATATTCGATTTTTAATTTTGAAAACCCTTATAAATGGGGGATTTCCGGCGGACGAAACGACCAAGTCGCCGTAAAATTTCGAGTCAGCCCCGTTATGACCACTTCGATACCTCTCCGTATAGTATGACGGCGGCGCGTGATTGCTTGCCGACTTGAATATTATACACGAAGGAGCCGGTTTGTCAATGATTATTTCCCGTAAGAGATTATTATGAAGAACGATTAAATTATCAAAGTAAATGCGCAGCCGATTCCGAAACCGTGCTTAGTGATGGAATCAGTAATAATGATGATACAGGCATAAAAAGCAAAAGGAGTGGAAATGATATCCGTCTGCAATTAAACGGAAAATTTCAAACGGCAAGACTGCGGTCGGCGCTGATTGTAATCTGGTATTTGTGTATTTCAATAATTGTCAATGCCGTTATGAACGGGAAATATGGCAACAGGATAGACAAGTATTGTTATCCGTTGACGCTTTTGCGTTTAAGAAGCAGAAAATTTTCATGCGGCGGTTTTGTTCTTTTTACGCGGGTGCAGCTTTCTGTATCCTAATACAGTTCCATTGACCATGCAGTAATATATCTTGTAAATCGCCGCGCACATAAAATAGAGTATGCAGCCTGCGCCTATAATCATGTAACACATAAGCCGGAATATCGCAATAAAGAATATTACCAAAGTCATGTACCATGAGTTTTTTATTTGCGCATATACCCAAGTCCGGCCGGAAGCCGGCCATTTTTTTCAGGGCCTTTGCAAAGCCGATAAGCAACTCAAAACCACCCTTAGCGTTGATAGATGTTCTGTTAATTATCCAGCGAGGCTATAAATGCATCAATGCTCATTTCTGCAATCATCGTTCCTTCGGCCGGGTTTGCGGCAAACTGGGTAAGACCGTAGCAGTCTTTTCCTTTCCAATTATAGCTGAAGCCGCGCCGCGTGAAGGCAATTTTTTTATCTGCCGCCGCAATTATCATGGAATCTATAAATGCACGCTGTTCATCGCTTAAGGCGCACTGCGAATCGGGCATTTCGCCGGCGGTGCAATCGGTATTGAATGCAGGACGGAACACGCATGCGCTCGGAATGTCGAATATGATAACTTTTTCCGCCGCAGTGTTCGGAGCAAGGCCAAGCAGCGCGATAAGATCGGAAGTGCTTGAAGGCTTACATTCCTTCATTTCATCGTACAGATAGCAAAGCACCGTGCCGCTGCCGCTCAACGTTGCCATGCGTACGGTGCCTTCCTTTGGCAGACATTGCAGCGCGCGGCTTGTGCGGCAGCCGTTGAATGCGTCAATGCAGGCATACAGGAACAATTCTGCATCGTCCGCTATGGGCTTTTCGGTGCTTATGGGGGGCAGGGTAGGCAGTTCCGGCATCGATGAGGAACCGGAGGACACCGAAACCGTAACAAGATATGTGCCCGCTATGCACAGCAGAATTATAATAACAGCCGTTCCCAGGCTTATAACCTTTTCCGTAAAGAATTTTTTCATGATTTCTCCCTTGTGCGTGCGCAATTGTACGCGCCGTATCCGCCGTAATATGCAGCGTATGCATGCTTATATATTGAATTATATCATATCGCCCATAAACAATCAATGCCTTTGCGCCGGTGTGCCGCAAAAAGATAATTGCCCGGTGCCCGCGGGCATCCATGCGGAACAGGACATATATGCGGCGCTGCTGCGCGCTTTTTGTTGACTTTGCCGGTGAAGTCTGCTACTATAACTGTATGCTTTATCTGCGGAGGTGCCCATGAAAAACAACGAATTTTCAGGCGATTTCAATAAAATTATCATAGACGAAGGCGATGGCGCGCAGCCGTACAACGAGAAGACCGCTGCGGCCGTAAATGCGGATAACACCGCCGTACCGGCGCCGCAGCCGGACGATAATGCGGCTCAGCAGCCGCCCGCCGGCGCACAGAGTGCATCCGATAAACCCGCCTCCATGCCGCCGGTCAAGCCAACAACCATCGTGCTCACCGTGCTTTTTGCGCTTTTGTTTGCACTTGGGTATTTTTTTCTGCCCTATCTTACGCAGTACCTGCCGGTCGGCGGACAGAGTGTCACCCTTAACGCGGGCATTGTTCCGGCAGATCACGACTTTCTTGTAAAAAACGCCGTAAGCGTGGTCATAGGCCGCTCGGAAAAAACAAAGGTTACTGTCAGCGATAACACATATGCCGACGGCATGCCGCTTGTGTATACCGAGCACACCTTCAAGGTGGACAGAGTGCTTTTCGGGAATCCTGTCATGGAAAACGGGGAATATCTTGTAACATATTCCCTCGGCGGAACCGTCATTTCCCGCGATTCCATGAACCGCCCGCAGCGCGTTACCTTCCGTTATGCCGATGCCGCCGAATTAAAGGATACCGTCTTGCTTTTCCTTGATGATCAAAACAACATCATCTCCGAAAAATACGGCCTTTACCGCCGGCATAACGATGAGCTTTTCTATGATGATGCCGGAGTGCTGTATTCCGCAGAACAGCTCGCGAAGGAATTTGAGGCAAGAAAAGAGGCGCAGCCTGCGGAAAAGTGAGCCCTTTTCATAAGCCCTGCGCCATCATGCAACCATAAGCCCTGCGCCATCATGCAACAAAAATCCCGCCCTGCGCAACATTAGAGCGTTTTCCCGCGGTCAGTGTAATGATATAATCCTCCTGTCGCAACCCTAACCGCGATAAATCCATTAAACGGGCGGTTTATTTATGAAGCTTGATTTCAGGTTTATCATTACCTATTCCGACGGCACGCAGAGCGTGCTCCCCCTCAAGGACGGGCAGACCGGTCTTGAGGATCTTTATACGGGCGCATATTTTTCGTGGGAGGATTGCTCCCGCGGCCGCATCTGCGGCATCACCCTTAAGCCTAAGGCGGAGCGCCCGGTGCGCTTTGTCGATATGCAGGTGCAGCTTCCCGAGCATATCTTTTCCGACGATACCAAGGTTTTTGTAAGCGCCTATACCACAAACGATGTGGCGCAGGTAAGCCTTCTTAAAAGCCTCGGCTGCTGCCACAGCAGAGATTGCGTGCTGTATGAAAACAGCGGCAGCCTTTTCGGCGCGGCATTTATAACGGCGGATCGTTTCTTCACCTATATCCGCATTGACGGGCGGCGGCTCTTCCTGCGCCATTCAATGGAGGATAAGCCGCTTTTTATAAATCAAAGCTATCGCCTTGAGAAAATGCTGTTCTGCCTGCCCGAAAGCAGCGGGGAGTTTTTCGATATCTACACCGATAAGCTTAAGGAGCATTATGATATTCCGCGCCTTGATATTCCCACCGGCTGGTGCTCATGGTCCTGCTGGTATCAGAATGTCGATGAGCAGAAGGTGCGCACGGCGGGGGAGGAGCTTAAGCGCTATTTTTCCGCTAAAAAGTGCAATACCGTGCAGATAGACGACGGCTGGCAGCGCGGCGGCAGCTTCTGCGGCGAGTGGCTGCCCAAAGAAAAGGAATTTCCTTCATTGGGCACTCTGGGCGATGAGCTCTCCAAGCAGGGCTTCACCTTCGGGCTGTGGCTTGCACCCCTGCTTGCAAGCCGGGATTCCGGCTTTTTCACCCGGCATCCGAGCCTTAAGCATGTGCAGAATACGCCGGAGGCCGATAATTCCTATATGTGCGGCTCCGACCCGGTGTATACTCTGGAGCTGGACAGCCGGGAAACGCTGGAGCACATCCGCAGCGTTTTCCGCCGCTGCAATAAAGAGTACGGCGCCGAGTATTTCAAGCTAGATTTTCTCACCTTTGCGCTTTTTAAGCTGAGCGACTTTGCCCGCAAGGAGCATTTTGTAATATATAAGCAGGATTACGCCTCCGCCGTATACCGTAAGGTGATATCGGCCATAAGACAGGAGGTGGGGGATGCCTTCCTTCTTGCCTGCGGCGCGCCTATATCCGAGGGCATTGGTCTTTTCAACGGCATACGCGTCACGCCCGATATCATATGGGGCAAAATGAAGTCGGCCCCCACCGCGTGGGAAATTATTAAAATGTGTATCTGCAGCATAAGCTGCCGGTACTATTATAACGGCAAGATATTTGTAAACGATCCCGACGGCCTTGTGGTGCGCGGCTTTGATTTTTATGACGGCTTTGATGTCACCTATAACGAGGCCCGCACATGGGCCACGGCCGTTGCCATGAGCGGGGGCAGCTCCCTTATAAACGAGCAGATGGAGCGTATAGGCGCCGACAGACGGGATATGTATTCCTTCATCCTGCCGCCGCTGGGCCGGGCGGCGCGCCCCGTTGATTTCTTCGAGCTTCCGCAGCCCAGCCGGCTCTTTATAAAAAATCCCGACGGTTCCGTCATCGCCGCCCTGTTCAATTTTAACGACCGTATGCAGGATCTCGTCTTGGAAACGGAAAAAATAGGCATAACGGGTGAGTTTGCCTGCCTGCGCACATGGGCGCGCGAGGTAACGGTGGCAAAGGATAGAATGGTTTACGAAAACGCCGTGGGGCACAGCTGCGAGGTGTTTGCGGCATCACCGCTTGAGGATAAGCCGCGCTTCCTCTTTGCCGCCTGCAATATATACGGCGGCGCCGGAATATTCAGCCAGAGCTTTGAGGAAGAAAGCGGAATACTCAATATACAAATATCCCCGGATATAAGCAGATGTGACGGCGATGAATTCTATGTCTATCTGCCCAAAGGCTATGATGCGCCCGATATGAAGGCCGAGGAAAAAATGCGCACCGCGCACGGACGCATATTCGCCCTCAAGGCAAAAGCACCGGGAATGCGCATCAAAACAGTAAAAAAGCAATAAAGATAAGCGATAAAACGGAAATCAAAGCCGCATAGGCAAAAACAGCAAAAAGGAGCTGCATAAAGTGAAAAACAGTCGCAATTCATACAACAATACCGCCGCAACCCGAATAAACGCCTTTTTTGCAAAAAAACTTACGGCGGCTGTTACGGTGCTGTGCGTCCTTACGGCTTTGGCTAGCGCAACGGGAAGCGTGCCGTGCAGGGCGGCAAGCACGGCATTGTTTGAATGCGGCGCTGTCATTCAAGCGGAGCAGGGTCGGCAGCAGCGGTCTGAACGGAATGCGGCCGATGCGCAAAAATGCATGGCGTTCTCCGCCTCCGCGTCGCAGAATAACGCTTCCGGCAGCATATCGCCTTCGCCCTCGGCGGACGCCGCTCCGGGGGGCAGCAGCTTCCGCCTGCAATGGTATCACTATGCCATTGCCGCAGGTGCCATTCTCATAATGACCATAATAACCTTTGCAGGGGTAAAGCCGGCGGGCAAAAAACAGTAAGTCCGCGCAGGTTAGACGATATTTTTTTGTTTTCGGCGTTTTCCCGCGCTTTTTCGCACTCCCTCAGGGCGGCCGTAAGGTCGCCTGTTTTCTTTTGCCGCGCCGCTTCATCATACGCACCGCACCTTGTACGGCGCACAAATATAACAACAAACTCTGTGAATTATAAACATTATCTGTTACTTTGCATTGACAATTGCACGCCTTGAATATATAATAAAACAGTGATAAGGAGGGGATTGATCTGTATTCCGACAGAAGAGAAAGAATACTTAAATATATAAAGGATTGCGGACAGGCTTCGCTCAAGGAGCTCACAGAGCTTTGTCCCGATGTTTCGGATATGACGCTGCGCCGTGATATGGCTTTTCTTGAGGAAAAAGGGCAGATTATCCGTACCCGCGGCGGCGCCGTTGCGGCCTCGCGGGCAGGGGTCAATTCCGAGGATCTCTATTCCCGCCGCGCCGTGCTGCATACGCATCAAAAGCAGGAAATCGCCGTCAAGGCGCTCAGCCTTGCACAGTCCTCCTGCGCCATGTATCTTGATTCCGGCTCCACCGTGCTCCAGTTTGTAAAGGCGCTTCCCGATGATAACTACTATATCATCACTGCCGACCCCAACATTGCCCTTGAGGCGGCGCGCCGCGCCAAAACCACGGTAACCCTTGTGGGGGGCAATCTCAACCACAGTACCCTTTGCGCCTCGGGCGTTCACTCCGTCAATTTTGTAAACGGCATAAATATCGATATCGCCTTTATGTCGGCCTCCGGCTTTAATATACAAACCGGCTTTACAAGCGGAGCGTTTTCCGAGTGCGAGCTTAAAGCGGCGGTAATGGAAAAGGCGCGTACCCGCATAATGCTTATGGATTCCTCAAAGCTTGCCAAGCGCATGCCCTTTACCTTTGCTCGCCTTTCCGATATCGATGTGCTGATCAGCGATTCCGGGCTTGATAAAGAGGTCGCGGCTTTGGCGCATAACGAAAAGGTGCAGGTGCTTTAGGCTGCTGCCGCGATAAGCCCGAAAACCGGGAATATAAAACAAAACAAACAAAACAAACGAAAAAAGCGAAAAACAAACGGAAAAATAAACGATTTAATTTACGGAGGTTATCACATGAAAACCAGAGCGGTCAGACTTTACGGCAAGAACGATCTCAGATTGGAGGAGTTTGAGCTTCCCGAGATAAAGGAAGACGAAATCCTTGCCCACATCATTTCCGATTCCATATGCATGTCCTCATATAAGGCCAGCATACAGGGCCCGGACCATAAGCGCGTCCCCAATGATGTTGCACAGAATCCGGTAATAATCGGTCACGAGTTCTGCGGCGAAATAGTAAAGGTGGGCAGCAAATGGGCAAATCAGTTCAAGGCGGGGGATAAGTTCTCCATTCAGCCCGCCATCAATAACGAGGGCTCTCTTGCAGCTCCGGGATACAGCTACCGCTATATCGGCGGAGACGCCACCTATGTTGTCATTCCGGCAGTGGTAATGGAATACAACTGCCTGCTCAAGTATACCGGCGAGGCCTTCTTCTGCGGCTCTCTGGCCGAGCCTCAAAGCTGCATAGTGGGCGGCTTCCACGCGCAGTATCACACAACGCAGGGCAGCTATGTTCATAAAATGGGCATAGTAGAGGGCGGCAAATGCGCCATTCTTGCAGGTGTCGGCCCCATGGGTCTGGGTGCTATCGACTATGCGCTCCACGGCGACCGCCGTCCGGGGCTGCTTGTTGTAACCGATATCAATCAGGAGCGCTTGGACAGAGCGGCTTCCATCTTCACCCCCGAAGCGGCGGCTAAGGACGGAATCAAGCTTGTATATCTCAATACCGGCGAGGGCGATCCGGTAGAAAAGCTCATGCAGCTTACCGACGGCACCGGCTATGACGATGTGTTTGTGTTTGCCCCCGTGCGTCCCGTAGTGGAGCAGGGCGACAGAATCCTGGGCAAGGACGGCTGCCTCAACTTCTTTGCAGGCCCCACCAATACCGAATTCAAGGCGGAATTCAATTTCTACAACGTGCATTATGCCTCCACCCATATCGTAGGCACCTCCGGCGGAAACACCGCGGATATGATCGAATCCCTTGAGCTTATGAGTCAGGGACGTCTCAATCCCGCCGTTATGGTCACCCATATCGGAGGCCTTAACGCCGTTATCGATACCACGCTCAACCTGCCCAAGATTCCCGGCGGCAAAAAGCTGATATACAACAATATCAACCTTGAGCTTACCGCCATAGCCGATTTTGAGGAAAAGGGCAAAACCGATCCGCTCTTTGCCGGCCTTGCCGAAATAATGAAGCGCAGCAATAACCTCTGGTGCGCCGAGGCGGAGAAGTATCTCCTTGAGCACGCTCCCAAGGCATAACAAAGTAATCAACAGCAAACGCATAAGCGCATAAGCGGGCGGCGGCAAGCCGCCCGCTCTTTCTATACCGCCGCCGTTTTTAATAGCCGACCGATTAATCAGAACCGAAGCCTCCCACGCCTTTAACAGTGCCGGTATTGACAGCCATAAGCAAGCCGGCGTTAAATATGTTGAAATAATCCCGGAGCGAGACGGCAGACTATGTGCTTTATGTAGTAAAGTAGCCAGTAAAAACAATGGGATTTACCCAATTGACGAGGCACCGACACTACCGCTTCATCCTCGTTGTAGGTGTTGTTATGCTCCATACATTAAGTTGGACGCCGCCGAACATGAAGCACAGGAAAAAGTGAAAGCTTTACAAAGTTCAGATAAGGAGTTAGAATTTTATAAACGAACAAACCGTCACCAAAAACACGCAGAAGCAATGGTCTTAAAGGTGATGCGGCTTGGAATAAGTATGAAAAGTTAGCTTCTGACTTTATAAAGAAAGATATTGACGGTATTAAAGTTGAGGGGTTTATGAGTAACGATAATTGGCTTTTTAATATGATAAAGAGACTAATACTTTTGGGATATTGAGTGATAAAGAAACTATTTCTACAATGTTTTACCCCAAAAAAGAAAAAGCCTATTGGAAAGAACAGATTGATAAATATAAAGGAGTAAAAGAATAATGGATAGTCCGGCTATTAGAGTATGTCCCGTTTGCGGTAAATATAAATTCAAAGAACCATTTGAAGATTGTCCTATTTGTAATTGGGAAAATGATGTGGTTCAAGAAGAACACCCCGATTGGAAATGTTGTGCCAATTATATGTCCTTAAACGAGGCAAGAGAAGCCTATAAAAACGGCAAAGAAATCAACTAAAAATTAAATAAAAAAATCAACAAAAACTTAAAGTAATCAACAGCAAACGCATAAGCGGGCGGCGGCAAGCCGCCCGCTCTTTCTATACCGCCGCCGTTTTTAATAGCCGACCGATTAATCAGAACCGAAGCCTCCCACGCCTTTAACAGTGCCGGTATTGACAGCCATAAGCAAGCCGGCGTTAAATATGTTGAAATAATCCCGGAGCGAGACGGCAGACTATGTGCTTTATGCAGTAAAACAGCCGGTAAAAACAATGGAATTTAATCAATTGACGACGCACCGACACTACCGCTTCATCCTCGTTGCAGGTGTTGTTATGCTCCGGTTGTTGAATTGACTTTAAATAAGAAAGATGATATTATTGAAGTTCCTAAAGATATGCTACGTCAGACAGATAAGCAGTTGGAAAAAGGCATTAGGAATAATGAAAAGCATATTGAACGGCATAAGTATAAAATCAATCACCCAGAAGAATTTGTTCCAGATTGGGATAATTACAATGAGGAATATAAAAAGGGATTAATTCATCATTTGGAGAAAGAAATAAATACCGCTAATAAGAATATCAAATCAGCAAGACTTGAATTAAAAAGGAGAAAAAATCAATGAGAAAATTAACGGATTTTGCTATAAATTCTATAATAGACGAACTTGAAGAAAGATATGAAGAAGCTAAAAAGGCTTATGAAGCCGATACAACCAACTTGGCAAATCAAGCAGCTTTTTTTGTCTATTTACAAGTTCACGAAATTATAGAAGATAGAATAGACCTATAAAACCAAATATAAACACCAAAAACTTTAAGAGTTAATCAGAGAAGCTTACTTATTAGTAGCAGTAATAAAACTGATTGACTCTTTTTATCCGGTAAAAACAATGAAATTTAATCAATTGACGAAGCGCCGACACTACCGCTTCATCCTCGTTGCAGGTGTTGTTATGCTCCGGTTGTAAATTTACGAGAAAATACTGGCAATTTGGATATAGATGTAGATGAATTTGTTCCCTGTTTAAAGAATAGTAAAACTGGCGAAATCGTTGATACCGTAGCCGAAAAGGTTGATAAAAAGTCCTTAAAAGGATATAATATTAAAAACGGATGGTATATTGATTGGAATAAAGTTCCCGATGATGTTGAAGTTCACGCCTTGAAAGTTAAAGGCAGTGAAAGAATTGAAGGATTAGTCGGCTTAAGAAAAGATAATAACGCACAAGCCATGTATATACATTGGGGAGTAGCAGCACCGCATAACAACAAGTTAAAAGGTGTTAAGGGTGAGAAGGAATATATTGGTGTCGGCGGACATTTATTCGCAATCGCAGCGGAAGAATCAATTAATAATGGCTATGATGGTTATTTTTATGGTTTTGCGGCAAATAAAGAATTAGTTGAATACTACTGCAACAAGTTCGGAGCACTCCATAGACCCATAGACCATCCTTATGAGGTAATTTTCGATGAGCTTGCCGCTAACAGTATATTAAAGGAGTATAATTATGAGCGAAAAAACAAATAAAAAGCCTAATTATTATGGTGAAGAAGATAGTCCTATTATCGGCTGTGTTAACCAACCAGAAACAGGAAGTAAATACCGAATAAGAGATTTAGACAAGTATTGCAAGAAAGAAGAAGCAAAAGGCAGAACCTTTGCTGATATAAAAGCAAGTGGCGAATTAGAACAGTTTAGAATCAACTAAAAATTCAATATAAATCAAACACAACTTTTTAAGAGTTAATCAGAGAAGCCTACTTATTAGTAGCAGTAAAACTGATTAACTTTTTTTATTTTGTCTTTTTACAGGCTCAGACGGTAAATAACAACCGAAGATTTATCCGCAGTTCGTGTACGGTAAAAACCGATGCGTTTTTTGCGCGTTTTTTTACTGTTTTTTAACGCTTTTTTGCGCGTTTTTAACCGTTTTTTATGCGTTTTTATCCAATACCTGCTCTGTCATTCCCTTAAAATACCGAACTATTGCACATGTAAGCCGCATTATGTTCGCAAAATTTCCCAAACAAAAGTAAACGGCTGCCTGCCGCTTTGATGCCGCCGCATACGCCTTTTCGGAAGGCGTTGCTTGCCGCAATTTCCGCTTGATGCTCAAAACGCCCGCGCCATGCGGGATTCTCATATTTGTAGAGTTACGCCCGTCCGATTCTACCGCGCCGTTTTTATGGATAGAATTCTGCTTACCGTATAATAGAGTGCCGATAAGGCAAAATGGATTCACATTTTCCCTGCGGTCGGTATAATAATCAATGTTCGGACAGCAGGAGGGGCCGCAAACAGAATTTCGCGGCATACGCGGCACAAAAAATGTGCCGCGGAAAAATAAAACTTTATAAACCTGCACAAAAAAATAAGTATTCGTGTACATTCGCCGCAGGCGGAAACGGAGGCAAAAATGACAGATATATTTTCGGCAAAACATCCGGAAACGGCAATTTTCACCGATACCTCGGCCAATCTCACACCGCCCCTCGCAAAGGGGATAAGCATTATTCCCCTTGCTTACAGCATCGAGGGCAAGGAGCAGCATCAGGATCCCCAAACGGGTTTTGACGGTCACACATACTACGAGCGCATACGAGCAGGCGCTCAGGTAAGCACCTCCATGATAAACCCCGATGCCTTCAAAAATGCCTTTACAAAGGCACTTTCTCAGGGGAAGGATGTGCTGTATATCGGTATGTCGGGCGGCATAAGCGGTACGGCGCAGGCCGCGTTTTGTGCGGCGGCAGAGCTGCGGGAGCAGTACCCCGAAAGAACCATCATAACGATGGACACTTTGGCGGCATCTTTGGGCGAGGGGCTGCAGGTGCTTAAAGCAGTGCAGATGCTTGATGGCGGCAGCAGCCTTGCGTCGGTTGCGGAAATGCTGGAAAGCGCGCGGCACAAAATGTGCCAATATTTTATGGTGGACGATCTCATCCACTTAAGAAAAGGCGGAAGAATAAGCGGCATTGCGGCACGGGTTGGCACACTTTTGGGTATAAAGCCCATACTTACGGGGGATGAAAACGGAAAAATAGTCGCCTGCGGCAAGGCCCGCGGCCGCCGCGCCGCCCTCGCTTCCCTCGCCGACCGCTACGCCGCCCTCGCGGCAAACAAGGGTGCGACGGTGGGAATAGCCCACGCCGACGACCCGGAGGGGGCGAAAATGCTGCTGGAAATGCTTAAAGAGCGCGGCTTTTGCGGGCAGGATATCACGGTGTGCTATGAGCCGGTTACGGGGGCGCATGTCGGGCCGGGAGCGGTGGCGCTTTTTTTTGAGGGAACGCATAAGTAGCCGGATGACGGTAAAGTGCAAACATGCGCATATAAACATATTTATTTAATAATACTGTGGATTTAAGTAAGACGGGCTTGTAAAGTGCGAATACTGACAGGAGGGAGAGGTATGGAGAGAACCAGGCTGGCCGACAGGAAGCTGCCGGATTACACAAGAGGCGAGGATATCGCAAACATGGTAACGCACATAGTGGGGGGCGCGATAGGAATTACTGCCCTGATTTTGGCACTGATAAAGTCGGTTTGTGCCAAAGATATATACGGCGTTGTATGCGGAATTGTATACGGGCTGAGCATGACGGCGCTTTATGCCGTATCCAGCGTTTATCACGGGCTGCATCCGGGCATGGGCAAAAAGGTAATGCAGGTTATTGACCACTGCACTATATATTTTATGATAACCGGAACCTATACGCCGATTTTGCTATGCAGCATACGCCCGGAGTATCCGGCCGTTGCATGGAGCTTGTTTGCCGCGGAATGGGGTCTTGCGGTATTTGCCTGCGTATTTACGGCAATAGACCACCGCAAATACAGAGTATTATCCATGATATGCTATATTTTAATGGGCTGGTGCATAATGTTTGCGCTTAAGCAGACGGTGCAGACAATAGGCAGGACAGCGTTTATGTGGCTGCTGTGGGGCGGAATAGCCTATACTCTCGGGGCGGTGCTGTACGGAATAGGAAGCAAAAAAAGATATTTTCACACGGTATTCCATATTTTCGTGGACATAGGCAGCCTGCTGCAGGCGGTATGCGTGTTGGGCTATGTATTATAAATGAGCAACAGGGACTGAAAACAGAAAAGAAGAGATAGGTTTTTTAATAAAAAAGCGGCGAAAAATATGCGTTTTCGCTGCTTTTTTCTGCTTTGAGGGGTGGAAAAGGCAGAGAGAGTATGCTATAATTATACATAAGACATAATTAAGGAGGAAGGATTATGAAAAAGTTTCATACGGGAATTGTTGCTATCGTGCTGACGGTGTGTATTTTGGGGCTTTGCGGCTGCAGTGATATACGCGCACAAAACCTTATGAAGGGCATTACCGCAAACGAGGTGGATGCCATGGGCAATATGACGCAGGCCAATGAGTGTGCGGCGGATTTTGCAATGCGCCTGATGAAAGAATGCAATAAAAAGGGGGAAAACACGCTGATATCTCCGGTGTCTGTTTTTGTGGCGCTGGCAATGACGGCAAACGGCGCGCAGGGGGAGACATTAAAAGAGATGGAAGCGGTGCTGGGGATGCCGACTGAGGAGCTGAATGCCTATATAAGCAGCTTTATGCTGATGCTTTCACAGACGGAAAAATGCAGACTGAGCATTGCCGATTCCGTATGGTTTACGCAGGATGAGAGCTTTACGGTAAACCGGAATTTTTTGCAGAAAAATGCGGATTATTACGGCGCGGACATTTACAAAACCGCTTTTGACGAGCAAACACTCAAGGATATAAACAAGTGGGTGAATAATAAAACGGAAGGGATGATACCCCAAATTCTTGATGAAATTCCGCAGCAGGCAATAATGTATATTGTAAACGCGCTTGCCTTTAAGGCGGAATGGGCAAGTATTTATGAAGAGGATGATATAAAAGAGGGGCTGTTTACAAAGGAAAACGGAGAAACGCGCAAAGCCGAATACATGTACAGCCTGGAGCGGTGCTATATTGAGGGGGAAAATGCCGAAGGGTTTATGAAGGAGTATTACGGCGGAAAATATGCTTTTGCGGCGCTGCTTCCCGCAGAGGGAATAAGCCTTGAGGAATATATTGCTTCGCTTGACGGAAAAACGCTGCGGGCGTTAATTGAAAATCGGCAGCACGCTTATGTTGATGCGGCTATTCCGAAGTTTGAGGCGGAGTATTCGGCGGAGCTGTGCGGAATACTTGAGAAAATGGGAATGAAAAGAGCGGTTTCCCCCGAACTGGCGGACTTTACCGGAATAGGCGCGGCGGGAGAAAATATCTGCATAAATCAAATTCTTCACAAAACCCGCATATCCGTGGGAGATAAGGGAACGCAAGCGGCAGCGTCATCGCTTGTGGGAATGGTGGATGGAGGTACATCGCACATAGAGCCCAAGCCGGAGAAGAAGGTGCATCTGGACAGACCGTTTGTTTATATGTTGGTGGATATTGAAAACTCCGTGCCGATATTTATAGGGACAATGACGGACATCGGTGCATAACGGGGGCGGAGCGCTGCGGCGGTGTTTGCGGCGTGTAAAAGCTTAAGGACGGAGAAGAAATATGAAACAACGGTTTGAGGTTTTTGATCTGCACACGGATGTGCTTAACAAGCTGGCAGGGACTTCGGTGCAGCCGGGAACCCCGAGCGTAAATGCTGAATCGCTTTCAAGGGGCGGGGTAACGCGGGCGTGCTTTGCCTGTTATTGCGGCAGGGATACGCGCACCGAGGCGCAGCTTGCGGCGGTGGAAAAGCAGGCAGCCGTGCTGGAGCAGCTGCGGGGGCATATGGGAGAGTGCAGGGTTTACGGCGCATTTGAGGGGCTTGACTATTTTTACCCGGAAATACCCACGGAGCTTATTAAAAGAGTGAAGCCGGTATACGCTACGCTTACATGGAACCATGCAAGCCCGATATGCGGCAGCTGTGCCGTTGATTACAGGCTGACCCCCTTCGGAAAGAGAGTGCTGCGTTTTCTTGAGAAAAACGGTATACGGGCGGATCTTTCTCATGCGGGGCGGGAAGCGTTTTGGTCGGTGCTGGACAATACGCCGCTGCCGATAGTGACACATTCCTGTGCCGACGCCGTTACGCCGCACAGGCGAAACCTGACGGATGAGCAGATAAGGGCGCTTATAAGGCGCGGATCTGTTATAGGCCTGAATTTTTACAGCGAATTCTGCGGCGGCACAATGGAGAGCCTTGTGAAGCACGCGCTGCATATTTTAGATATGGGCGGAGAAAAATGTCTTGCGCTGGGCAGCGATTTTGACGGCTGCTCCGCATTGCCTGCGGGACTGGAGGGGCCTGAGGGCTTTCCGCGCCTTGCGCAGGCACTGCTTGCTGCGGGCGCCGGCGAAAATATTCTGCGGGATATTTTTTCAAACAATGCCCGCAGAGTGCTGCTTGGGGAATGAGCGCGGAGTATGCCGTTACGGACTCAGCAGGCCGTATATAAATAAACGGTAGACTGTACAGGGGATGAAGCGAAAATATAATAATAACGGGGCCGAAAGGCTCCGTTATTTGCGTATATGCCGAAGGCTTGTTTATTTGAGCAGCTCTTGGGCAAGTGCGTTTATGTCCTTTACGCTTTGGTCGTTCATGGCGCTGCGCACGGTAACGGCGGGCAGGAACTCAATGCTATCGCAGGCGGAGAGAGTTTGCTGCATGACCTTTGCCGCCATGGGAGCCCATGAGCCGTTTTCTATAAGCCCTACGCGGCGATTGCGGAAGCCGCGCGAAACAAGGGCGTGCAGAAATGCATGCATGCAGGGGAACACATCGCCGTTATAGGTGGGAGAAGCCAGAACCAAACGGTCAAAACGGAAGGCGTCGGCTACGGCGGCGGACATATCGCACCGCGCAATGTCATATACGACCGCTTTTGTGCCGCTTTTGCGCAGGGCATCCGCAAGAGCCTCGGCGGCGCGGGCGGTATGACCGTATACGGAGGCCACACATACGGCAACGCCGCTTTCCTCCGGCGTATAGGAGGACCATGTCGCATAGAGGTTTATATAGTGCGCGAGATTCTCCTTAAGCACGGGCCCGTGCAGGGGACATATGGTGCGGATATCAAGAGCGGCCGCCTTTTTCAAAAGAGCGGCGGCGGGAGCGCCGTATTTGCCCACTATGCCGATGTAGTACCGCCTTGCTTCATCGTCCCACGGCTCATCGACATCCAGAGCGCCGAATTTTCCGAAGGCGTCGGCGGAAAAGAGTATGCCGTCGGTACGGTCATAGGAGACGGCCACCTCGGGCCAGTGCACCATGGGGGCGGTAATAAAGCTGAGCTCATGCCGCCCGAGCGGGAGCACGGAGCCGTCCTTTACGGTAAGACGGGGGTTGGGAAGGGGGCCGAAGAAGGCGTCCATCATGGTGAAGGCCTTGGCAGTGGCGGCAATTACGGCGTTTGGATATTTTTTGCAGAAATCCGCTATTGAGGCGGAGTGGTCAGGCTCCATGTGATGAACTATAAGGTAGTCGGGAAGGCGCCCCGCAAGCGCCGTTTCCAGATTGTCCAGCCACTGCCCGCCGAAGCGGGCATCAACCGTGTCGGTGACGGCTGTTTTTTCATCAAGTATTAGATAGGAGTTGTAGCTCATGCCGTTGGGGACGGAATACTGCCCCTCGAAAAGATCGGTAAGGTGATCGTTTACACCGATATACAGAATGTCGTTCTGCGTATTTACGGCGTTGCTTTTCTTAGTGGTCATATTGTGTTCCTCCGTGCAGTACAGAATAAAAATGAAGGCGTATTCAAACCTAAAGGGGACAAACCCTAAACGGTATTATAGCATAAATGCCGATATAATTTAAGAAATTTGTGTTAAATGCGCACATATAAAAAACCGCAGCGTATCGGCTGCGGCTGAGGTATGATATGTGAACCGTTTTTTATACGGGTTCAGGCGTTTATTGCATCAAAGAAGCTCATGGGACGGGTGCGCATAAGGCAGCGCAGCCTGTCAAGCAGGCTCTCATGCTGCGCGGCATCGTCCGTGTTGATAAAGCGGCAGCCGGCATCGGCGGCAGCAGAGGCAAGCTGGCTGTCGTATACGTGCGCCTCGGGCACGGCGGATACAACATATATATCGCACTGGGGCAGGCGCATACGCAGGCGGTAGAGCAGCTTTTCGTAGCAGAGGATATACTCATCTGCCGAAGCCGATTCGTTATCGCCGAAGCAGAGAAAGAGCTTTGAGGGCTCAAGAGCGTAGACGCATTCTTCAAGACAACTCTCGGCATTTGCTAAGGACAAGCCGGCAACGGAACGGTTATAGCCGGGAGTGCCTTTGGCGAAATCCTCGGCAAGCTCGCTGAAGGGAATCCTGGAGGCAAAGGAGGAGCCGAAAAGCACGGCACCGCCCTTTACCGCGCGGCGGTTAAGCTCGGAATATGCACTGAGTTCGGTAAATTCGGTATTACTCATGGGAAAACGCTCCTTTCGGATTGCAGGTTTTGACCGCGGGATGGGAAGCGGCGGCTTTGTCAAGCGCCCGGTTGCGGAAATACACCGCAAGGTTTACAAGCACCACGGCCAGGTTGAGAATGTATACAATAAGCACATAATTGATGTGCCCGATGACTATTTTTGCACTGATGCCCGCTGCATAGCCTAATATTATGAGCAGTATAAAGCCTAAGCTCATGCCCTTTGTACTGCGGGCCCTGATGTTTTTACATACGGATATCGGCCAGGAGAGGCCAAAGCATATAAGCATTACGGTTTCAAGCATTTCAGACATTTCAAATACCCTTTCGTCAGCCGCACGGTATACGGCATTGCGCCTTGTGCGCGTTTTTTCTTGTTTTTTCACTGATATAATACACTTGACAATTGATAATGGCAAATATACAATATTGATAAATTCAATAAGATATAGTTATGATTTTGGCGTGGGATAATAAATCGGAGGAATGGGGCATGGAACTGACACAGCTGAGATATTTTGCGGAGGCGGCAAGACTGCAGCACATAACAAGGGCGGCAGAGCAGCTGCACATAGCGCAGCCGGCGCTTACACAGGCACTGCACAGGTTGGAGGCGGAGCTGGAGGTGCCGCTGTTTGTGCAGCGCGGGCGGGGCGTGGTGCTTACCCCTTACGGGGAGCTGCTTAAGGAGAGAGCGCAGGAGATATTACGGGCGGCGGATGCGCTTAAAGGGGAGATGCAGCAAATGGCCAAGACTCAAAGCAGCACGGTGCATATGAATGTGCTGGCGGCATCGTATATTGTGACGGAGGCGGTAATAGGCTTCAAGCAGGAAAAAAAGCATATAAACTTTCAGATGGGACAAAGCGAGGAGAATACCTGCGATATAAGCGTATCCACGCGGCTGTTTCACAAAAGAGCGGCCGGCGACCGGCAATATGTGTTTTCCGAGCGCATATTTGCCGCAGTACCGGCGGATGGGGCTTACGGGAGAATGGAAAGGGTGTCGCTGGGGGCGCTGAAAAACGAGGAATTTATTGCATTGGCGGGATCAAGGCAGTTCCGCATGCTGTGCGACGGCTTTTGTTCTCAGGCGGGATTCGAGCCCAATGTGGTGTTTCAGAGCGATAACCCAACGGCGGTAAAAAACCTGATAGCTGCCGGCGTGGGGGTGGGCTTCTGGCCGGAGTATTCGTGGGGAGAGCTGAACAATCCGGCGGTTGCGCTGGTGGAGCTGGCGGAGCCGGAGTGCAGCAGGGATATAATCGTATCGTTATATAATAATAAATCCGAGAATAAAGCCGTGCATGAATTCTACGATTATCTGACGGAGTGCTTTTTACGCTTTGAAAAGACAAGAAGGCAGTAAATGCAGACAAAAAACGGTCAAAGTTTTCCGTTGTGCGCAAAAGCTGTTGTGCAAAAGCGGCTTTTGGTGTATGATAAACAGAAAAGCGCATATAGAAGCGAAAGCGCGCAAGACGGGCGGTGCGGATGTGCCGCTTGGGAAGAACGGGAGTATGGAAGGAGCAGGAAAAATGTATCTTATTAAACGGAAAAAGGAGCTTAATCCCACTGTTATGCTTATGGATATACAGGCGCCGGAGGTGGCTGCCAAAGCAAGAGCGGGACAGTTCATTATTTTAAGAGTGGACGACGAAGGGGAGCGTATACCGCTTACCATTGCGGATTATGACGCAAAGGCGGGAACGGTTACCATTATATTTCAGATAGTGGGCGGCACAACCATGAAGCTGGCTGCGCTTAATAAGGGCGACTGCATATCCGATTTTGTCGGCCCGCTGGGCAAGGCGACGGAAATCGAGGGCATAAAGAAGGCTGCGGTAATAGGCGGCGGCGTGGGCTGTGCCATTGCATATCCGGTGGCCAAGGCGCTGCATGAGCAGGGAGCGTCCGTTACGGGCATTGTGGGCTTCAGAAACAAGGAGCTTGTGATACTGCAGGACGAGTTTGAAGGCGTGTGCGACGATTATATCCTTATGAGCGATGACGGAACGGCCGGCCGGAAGGGGCTGGTGACGGATGCGCTGCGCGGACTGCTGGAGGCGGGCGAGCGCTTTGACGAGGTTATAGTTATAGGGCCGCTTATAATGATGAAGTTTGTGTGCATGCTTACAAAGGAATTCGGAGTAAAGACGGTGGTGAGCATGAACCCCATCATGGTGGACGGAACCGGCATGTGCGGCGGCTGCCGCCTTACGGTGGGCGGAAAGATGAAGTTTGCCTGTGTGGACGGGCCGGATTTTGACGGACATCAGGTGGATTTTGACGAAGCGATAAAGCGCGGAGCGATGTACAGACCGTTTGAACAGGAAGCAAGGGAAAAACAGTGCAATCTGCTTAAAGCGGGACAAAAATGAAAGCACGGTATTACGGAAAACACGGAGGGTTGAACCATGGCGGATATGTCTTTGAAAAAGCATGAAATGGCGCTTCAGGCGCCTGAAATAAGAAACGGAAATTTTGACGAGGTGGCGCTGGGCTATACCGAGGAGGAGGCCGTTGCGGAGGCGGGAAGATGCCTTGACTGCAAGAACAAGCCCTGTGTAGGCAAGTGCCCGGTGAGCATAGATATTCCTGCCTTTATAAGAGAGGTAAAAAGCAGGAATTTTGAGGCGGCGTACGGGATCATATCGCGGTCGTCTTCCCTTCCGGCGGTGTGCGGAAGAGTGTGCCCACAGGAGACGCAGTGCGAAAGCAAATGCGTGCGGGGCATAAAGGGAGAGCCGGTGGCCATAGGAAGGCTGGAGCGGTTTGTGGCTGACTATCACAACAAGCATGCAAAGGGGAAGGCTGCAAAGCCTGAGGCCAACGGACGCTCGGTGGCGGTAGTGGGAGCGGGACCCGCGGGCCTGACCGCGGCGGGCGATCTTGCAAGAAAGGGATATGCCGTTACGGTTTATGAAGCGCTGCACACTGCGGGCGGAGTGCTGGTTTACGGCATCCCGGAGTTCCGTCTGCCCAAAGCCATTGTGAAAAGGGAAATTGACACCCTTAAGGAATTGGGCGTTGAGATAAAGACCAACATGGTGGTGGGCAAGGTAAATTCCGTGGATGAGCTGCTGGAAAATCACGATGCGGTATTTATAGGCACGGGCGCGGGGCTTCCGCGCTTTATGGGAATTCCCGGCGAGGGGCTGTGCGGTGTATTCAGCGCAAATGAATTTCTTACAAGAATAAACCTGATGAAGGCGTACAAGCCGGATTCCGATACTCCCGTTATGCGGCCGAGGCGCGCGGCAGTGGTGGGAGGCGGCAATGTTGCGATGGATGCCGCCCGCTGTGCAAAGAGGCTGGGAGCGGAGGAGGTATACATAATTTACCGCCGTTCAAGCGAGGAAATGCCCGCAAGGCGCGAGGAGGTAGAACATGCCCGTGAGGAGGGCATAATATTCAGCATGCTCACAAACCCGGTGGAGATACTGGAGGGGGAGAACCACACCGTGCGCGGGCTGAGATGTGTGAAGATGGAGCTGGGAGAACCGGATGCAAGCGGGCGGCGCGCGCCGGTCGAGATACCGGGCAGTGAATACGATATTGATTTGGACTGTGTGATAATGGCCATAGGCACAAGCCCCAATCCGCTTATCCGCACCACCACAAAGGGGCTGGACTGCGACAGGCGAGGCTGCATTGTTACCGTGGATGACGGCGGCAAAACCACAAAGGAAGGGGTTTATGCCGGAGGAGATGCGGTGACGGGGGCTGCCACCGTTATTCTTGCAATGGGAGCGGGCAAGGCTGCCGCTGCGGCAATTGACGAATATCTGAATCAAAAATAATTTTTATAAAGCTGTAAAAAAATACGGCAAAGCAAAAGGCCGGGCATATGCGCCCGGTCTTTTTATATGTGCTTTGGGTGTATATGGCTGCGGTAACGAAACCGGAATTATACCCTATTGTTTTAGTATGTTTTAATTGACTTAAGTGCTTGGCAGGTGGTATAATCCCAAAAGAAACAAGAAAAGATAATATCGGCGGCGGGAACGCGGCAGGCCGAAGATACGAACAAGGGATAGTAAACAAGAATATCAGTAAGTCGCATAAATGACGGGAGGGAGAGCGAAAATGACACGGTACATTGTTACCGGCATGAGCTGTGCGGCGTGCAGCGCCAGAGTGGAAAAAGCGGTGCGCAGGGTTAAAGGGGTTACAGGATGCTCGGTAAGCCTGCTTACCAATTCCATGTCAGTGGAGGGGCAGGCAAGGCAGGAGGATGTGATCGCGGCGGTAAAGGCTGCGGGCTACGGCGCATCCCCGGCAGAGGAAAACGGCCAGTCGGAAAAGCCGGCTGCCGATCCGCTTGCGGATACGCAGACGCCGGTGCTGAAGCGGCGGCTTATCGCTTCGGTAGGCTTTCTTGCGGTGCTTATGTATATATCCATGGGACACATGATGTGGTCATGGCCGCTGCCGTCCTGGTTTGACGGAAACCATGTGGCGATGGGGCTTATGCAGCTGCTGCTTGCGGGAACAGTTATGGTTATAAACCGGGATTTCTTTATAAGCGGGTTCAAGGGGCTGCTTCATCTTTCGCCGAATATGGACACGCTGGTGGCCATGGGCTCCGGGGCTTCGTTTGTATGGAGCACGGTAGTGCTGTTTTTGATGACGGATGCTCAGCTTCACGGTGATACAGAGGCCGTGATGAGGTACATGGACGAGTTTTATTTTGAATCCGCGGCTATGATACTGACCCTAATAACGGTGGGCAAGCTGCTGGAGGCGCGCTCCAAGGGCAAGACCACCGATGCGCTAAAAAGCCTTATGAATCTTGCCCCGAAGACGGCAACTGTCATAAGGGACGGCAAAGAAATAACGGTGCCGGCGCAGGAGATTCTTCAGGGCGAGGAGTTTGCCGTGCGGCCGGGAGAAAGCATTCCCGTTGACGGAGTAGTGCTGGAGGGCAGCAGCGCAGTAAATGAATCGGCCCTTACGGGAGAGAGCATCCCGGTTGACAAGGCGGAAGGGGACCGCGTTTCGGCGGCGACCATAAACCAGTCGGGGTATATAAGATGCCGCGCCACACGGGTGGGGCAGGATACGACGCTTTCTCAGATAATCAAAATGGTTTCGGATGCGGCGGCAACAAAGGCCCCCATTGCAAAGGTAGCAGACAGGGTATCCGGCGTGTTTGTGCCGGTGGTTATGGCAATAGCGTTGGTGACGCTGATAGTGTGGCTGCTGCTCGGAAGGGATTTCGGCTATGCCCTTGCAAGAAGCATTTCGGTGCTGGTTATAAGCTGTCCGTGCGCACTGGGACTGGCTACGCCGGTAGCGATAATGGTGGGCAGCGGAGTAGGAGCGCGCAACGGCATACTGTTTAAGACCGCGGCCTCCCTTGAGGAAACGGGCAAGGTGAAGATAGTGGCCTTGGACAAAACGGGCACAATAACGGCGGGGCAGCCGAAGGTTACGGATATAGTGCCTGCGGAGGGAAAAACCGAGGAGGAGCTGCTGCAGCTGGCCTGCACGCTGGAGAGCAGGAGCGAGCACCCGCTTGCGCGTGCAATTATGGAAAAAGCGCAGCAGGAGGGAATGGAGCCGGGAGAGGTAAAAAGCTTCAGTGCACTGCCGGGCAACGGGGTGTGCGCAGAGGCGGAAAAAACGCTTACGGGCGGCAGTCTTGCCTTTATATCGCAAAAGACCGATATAGCGCCGGAATTTGAGCAGCGCATGCTGGAGCTGTCGCAGCAGGGAAAAACGCCGCTGCTGTTTATGGAGGGCGATGCCCTCGCGGGGGCGGTTGCCGTGGCGGACACGGTGAAGCCGGACAGCCACGAGGCGGTGAGACAGCTGCGTGAATTGGGCATGCGCGTAGTGATGATCACCGGGGACAATGAGCGCACTGCGCAGGCCGTGGGCAGATTGGCAGGCGTGGATGAGGTTATTGCGGGGGTGCTGCCCGACGGCAAGGAGGCGGAAATACGCCGGCTTAAGCAGCAGGGCAAGGTGGCCATGGTGGGCGACGGTATTAACGATGCGCCGGCGCTCATGAGGGCGGACACGGGAATAGCAATAGGCGCCGGAGCGGATGTTGCAATAGATGCGGCGGATGTTGTGCTTATGAAAAGCTCGCTTGCCGATGTTCCGGCGGCGATACGCTTAAGCCGCGCGGCGCTGCGCAATGTACACGAGAATTTGTTCTGGGCGTTTATATATAATATTATAGGTATTCCGCTGGCTGCGGGCTGCTTTGTAGGCGCGGGGCTTACGCTGAACCCTATGTTCGGGGCGGCGGCAATGAGCCTTTCCAGCTTCTGTGTTGTATCAAATGCATTGAGGCTTAATTTCTGCAGGCCATACGGCAGGAAAAAAGGTGCGGACGGTGCCGCAAGGGCGGGGGCGCCGGACGGTGCTGCCTCGGAAAAGGAAAAAATGCAGGAGGTCTGCATAGAGCTTAGGATAAAGGGAATGACCTGCGGGCACTGCCAAAGCAGGGTGCAGCAGGCGCTGCTGGCACTTCCCGAAACAGAGCGGGCAGAGGTGAGCTTCAGGACGGGAACGGCGCGGCTTAAAACGAAGGGCGCGGTTTCGGATGAAATGCTGCGCAAAACGGTAAAGGACGCCGGATACAGGGTTGCGAAGATAAAAAGGAATAAATAAAAACAGCTGAATAAAGCGGACCGCCGGGATTCCGGCGGCTTTTTGCATTTGCATTGAAAACGCGCGAAGCCGAAGAAAAGCGGGTGTCTGTGCGGCGGCTGCGCCTGCTTAAAGGGCGGCTTTCGGTGCGGGGGTAATCATTTTTCAAGGGAGAGAATATAATCATTCCGGGATAAGAAATCAAAAAAAGGGGGGCTTTGCATGAAAGGGCGGGCGGCGGAGCATTTTCGTATTTGCGCCGCAGAGTATATGATACTGTTTGCACTTGTTGTTATTTTTATAAGCAGCGGCGCGTGGTATTACGGAGAATGCGGGGGTGAGGCGTTCGGGGACAGAGCGCTCAGCCTTGCCGATGAGAAAGTGGGCTTTGTGAAAGTTGCGGCGATACTTGCGCTGCATTGGCTGCTTACGGTGATGCTGCTGAGACTGTGTGTGTATTTGTCAAAGGGATTTATTGCGGGATACATTCTGCCTGCTGCGCGCGGTCTTGTTTTCGGAGCAAGCTTTACGCGGGCATTTGAAGCGGGCTTTATTTTCGGAATGGTTTTTACATTCGTCAGTTTGTGCCTTTGTGCGATATCGTGCTATCTCTGCGCGGTAAATTCCTGTACGGCGCGGCATATATCGCCCTTTGGCGGTGCGGTGCCGGGTGGGATTGCGAATATTACAAGAAAAATATATATAGCCTGTGCGCTGTCGGGGACGGCGGCGTGCGCTGCGGAGGCTTTGATTGTTTGCGGGTTGAACAATGTGCCGTAAGGTGGTATAATAGCTTGCAGTAAAATAAAAAACGGCAAAAGGTCAAATACAAAACAAGCCGTGTCATGGGAACATATACAAAAGAACGGGGAATTTGATACCATGGAGCTTACAGGGAAAGAAATGGATTTTTGTACGGATACCGCCCGGAAAATAACGGATAATGTTGCAAGAGCGGTGGTGGGCAAGAAAGAGTGCACAAGGCTGCTGCTGTGCTGCCTGCTGTGCGGGGGACATGCGCTTTTGCAGGATGTGCCGGGTGTTGGAAAAACCGCTGCCGTAAACGCCTTCGCGGCCTCGCTTGATATGGATTTTCGCCGGATACAGTGCACGCCGGATATGCTGCCTGCCGACATATTGGGGTTTACGGTGTATGATGCAAACACCGGCAAGGGCAGCTTTTGTCCCGGACCCATAATGAGCCGGCTGTTTCTTGCCGATGAAATAAACCGTTCCTCGCCCAAAACGCAGGCTGCGCTTCTTGAGGCGATGGAGGAGGGCAGGATAACCGTGGACGGGCAGGATCATATCCTTCCGCAGCCCTTTATGGTGCTGGCGACACAGAATCCGATAGAAAGTGTAGGAACATATCCGCTGCCGGAGGCGCAGATGGACAGGTTCATGATGCGCATTTCCTTCGGTTATCCGAACAAAGAAGAGGAAAAGGATATCATGCGGCGTTACGGGCAGGGCGACCCGCTCGGCTCTTTGCGCCCGGTTGCAAAAACGAAGGATATTATTGACATGCGCAATGCGGTGGAGAGGGTGTATGTATCCCAAGCCGCTGCCGATTATATTGTGGATATCACAAGAGCTACGCGTATCAATTCGCTTGTGCGGCTCGGGGCCTCGCCGCGGGCAAGCCTTGCGCTTATGAAATGTGCAAGGGCCTATGCGCTTATAAATGGGCGGGATTATATTATTCCCGATGATGTCCGTCTGCTGGCGCCTGCGGTGCTTGCACACAGGCTGATCCTTTCGCGGGAGGCCGCAGCCAAAGGAATGAGCAAGGAAGATGCGCTCATGGAGATCGTCTCTGCGATCCCGGTGCCGGTATGAAAGAAAACGGCGCTGCGCGGAAAAGCATTGTATCCTGCACATTGCGCGGTGCCGGATATATACTGTTTTGCTGCCTGCTTACGGTGCTGTTTGTTTTTGCACGGGACGGCTTCAGCGCCGTTTTGTGCGCGTTTGCATGGATAACTGCGGTTACCTGCCTGTTTCAGCTGGCGGCCTCAGGAATACACATAAGGCCGGTATGCAGCATGACAAAGGGTGATATACAAAGAGGCGGGGAATTCTGCATATCCTTTGATATCAGGCGCAGAGCCGCAAGCGCATACCCGATAGTAATTCTTAAATACAGCTGTGCATCAAAAGAATGCACGAATGAGCATACAAGCAATTATGTTTTTTTGGAGCGAAGCGAGAGAAAACTATCATATAAAATGCCAGTTAATTATGTAGGCGGCTTCCGTATGTGCGTGCAGGGAATATATGTGTGCGATATTCTCGGGCTGTTTGTCCGCAGGATCAAGCCTCGCGGAGAGCTGCTTTGCGAGTTTACAGCGCTGCCCCAAAGGCGCAGGTTGAGTGCGGAAAATTATGAACGGAAGGCTTGCGCAATCGGCTCTGACGGGGAATTTGACGGGGTGCGCAAATATATGTGCGGAGATTCCGCAAGCGCGGTGGACTGGAAAACCACAGCGCGCAGGCGGGAGATGTATGTGCGCAATTATTCTGCCGCAGGCGACATTCCGACGGTATGCTTCATGCCGGCTTCGCCGCAGAACGGTGAGGAAAGGACTTTGGCCTCTGAGCTTGTATGCCTTGCGGCGTATGAAATTGAAAGATCCGGCGGGCATGCATTTCGCGTAGCTGCGGATTCGTGGGTAAAGAACTATGACGCTTCGGATTATTCCGAGCTGCTGCGGGATCTGGCTGCGGCGGTAAATGCGGAATATCGGGTCGGATGCGATAAAAAAGAAGCGCGCGCGGGGCATCGGCAAAGTGCTGAGGATGGTACAAAAGAGGGACGCGGTGTATACGGCGGTGCCGTATGCATGGAAATACTTAATTCCGAAAACGGAGTAAATGCCGTTGCGGTTTTGCCCGGAGATATGGCGGGCGCGGTGTGCGAGGGCGGCAAAACGGTATATGCCTACGGAAATACGCCGGTGCGGAATGCCGCGCTGTGTGTGCGCAGCCTTGAAGAGTGGGACAGCGAAACGGTGAAACAGGAAAGTGCGGACGGGAGATAGAAGTGAAGTCGGAACAGGTTAAACAAAGAAAAGCGCAGAGGCTTAATTATTTGCTGCAGCTGGCAAATGCGTATTGTGCTGCAGCGTCGCTTTGCGTTTGCTTTTTGGGGCTTATGTACGATGCCGATATATCATACACGCTTACGCTGGTTTTGCCGTGGGCGGCTGTGTTTTGCGTGCTTATCGGAATATGGCTGTATAACAGGCGCGCTCTTCTTGGCGGCTGCGCTGTTATGGTGCTTGCGGCCTTGGCGATATTGATGCTTGATCCGCTGCGAAGTTATATACGGGGGTTTATCGGGTGGATACCGGAAAATCTGCTGTATATCCGCATGCCTTTTGACCGCATATATACGCCGTTTGCGCAAATAGGGTTTATATTTTTGATCACGGCGCTGATAATCGTGCTTCAGGTAAAGCTCAGGCTGCCGGTGCTGGTAAGCTGTGTGGGCGCGGGCGTGTTCGCGGCATTCTACTTTTATACCTACCTTGAGGGCTATGAATTTTATAAAACATCGTGGGTGCTGGTGTGCGTTCCGATATTCTTGGCATCCTGCGTGATGGGGCTTATGTCAAAATACAGGGTGAGGGACATCAATCCGGCAAGCGCACTGCCCGTTGCGGCGATAGCGCTTGCAATTACTTTGGCGCTTACTCCCGTATTTGATTCCATGAAGATGACGCCGGAGCGTCGGGAGAGCTTTTCGCAGGTGATGGACGGGCTGTTTGGGCATCAGCAGGGAAGCAGGGAGGATTTCAGCGTTCGCTTTTCCGGGTTTGCACATACGGACAGCAGAAGTCTGGGCGGGGCGCTGCGGCGTTCATACGAGCGGCGCTTTGCGCTTCGGAGCCGGGCGCCGCTGCTGCTTAAGGGCGCGGCATATGATAAATACGACGGGAAAAGCTGGAAAAATACGCTGAACGATAAAAAAGTATTGGAAAATAGGCCTTATTCGGAGGCAGAGGAGCTGGAGAATATCTATCAAAAGACATTTGATATTTACAGAAACTATGCCTTTGGTCAAATCGCAAAAAAGAGAGTGGGACATTACACGGTCAGCGACAGCACCGAGGGCCTGAGCCGGATGTATACATCGTCCGCTACGATAAGAATAGGCTTTGAGAACTCCGAAACAGATGCCGGCGCAATACTTGCGCTGGATTCCGGAATAGCGGATTGCGAAACAAATATAGATAATGAGAAAAAATACACGGTTGATTATATAATTATTGACCGATACACGCCGGAGTTTGCTAAAACGGTAAAGGAAGCGGAGGGCGAAAGCGAGCTTGTAAAAGATGTTGCACTGTACGGCATGTATGCCTCGCAAGAGGGGATAAGCCCGAAGATTGCGGGGCTTGCAGGGCAAATCACATCGGGATGCGAAGGCGATTATGAAAAAGCCTGCCGCTTGCGTGACTACTTAAGCAATGAGTACGAATATGCTCTGGATCCGCCGGAGGCGGGAAAGAATGATGACTTTGCCGAATTCTTTTTGTTTGAAGGGAAAAAAGGGTACTGCGTGCATTTTGCAACGGCAATGACACTCATGTGCCGAGGTCTTGGAATACCTGCGCGATATACCGAGGGGTACCGTGTTGACAAAACGGGATACAACTATGTTTTGGCGTCAAATGCCCATGCGTGGTGTGAGGTATATATAAAGGGCATAGGTTGGCTGCCGTTTGATGCTGTATCTGAGGGGGATTTTGCAAGCGGCCAAGCGGGAGAAAGCACGGGAGAAAATACTACGGCAAGCCCGGATAACGGCACATCCGCAGCAGTAACCGATAGCAGTACGGCGGGGCAAAATGATACAACGGCGCCGGTGCTGCCGTCTTCAACGGTCAGCGCTGCGGAGGATACGCGCCTGCCGGAAAATTCGGGCATCAAAGAAACACAGATGCCGCAGGAGAAAGAAACGGATGCGGTGTCACCGCTGCCGGCCGGCGACACCGGACAGGACGGAGACGGCGGAAAGGCCGGAGCCGGAGCTGCAGCGGCGGCAGCAGCGCTTGCGTTAACGGCAATAATCGTAATAGCGATTGTGTATATTATTAAAAGCAGAAAACGAAAAGAACATCTGCAGAATATGAATAAGTGCATGGAGTCTAATGAGGTAGTATGCCTTTATAAAGCGATATGCCGCGATGCGGCGGGCGCCGGGGTGAAGATTCGGCCGGAGCAGACGGTAAGAGACAGAATGGCACTGCTTTATGAATTTGCGGCACGGGATTTCAGCGGTGAATTATCAAAGGAATACTTTGATGCAATGGCGCTGGCGGTGGAAAAGGCGGTTTATTCCGATGCACAAACATGCGACGCACCCGAGAGCTTGGCGAAGATATATGTTTGCTTTGATAATTGCGCTGCAAAAAGCAGAAAAATCGGCATCAGAATTGCGCGCGTATGGAGAGTTATTACAAATAAGTTGTAACGCGTTGCTGAGCGTAGCGCGCGGGAAAACATCGCGTTGCGAGGCGTCGCAGCAAAAATCGAAATGCGGGAGAAAAAATAAAAAAGCGCAGTAAAAGGGCAAAAAGTC